>WNGR01000129.1_pt1 | contig 82682 bp, 75 predicted proteins | sample 5407581 | NCBI WGS metagenome assembly WNGR01 (sample SAMN13153383, study PRJNA577476) | soil metagenome | isolation source: 80 cm soil or saprolite under Garry oak tree replicate 2 | place: USA:California | collected 2016-06-15
ACCATGCGTTGATGTTAGATCCTCCGCATATCTCCCGTCCGTTCCCGAGCGCGATGGAGTGTCGACATGCCAGGTGACAACGAGCGGCCAGAACGTCCGATCACCAAGAACGAGACTCAGGCCCTACTGATCGAGCAGGTGTTCGAAGAGGCACGTATCGCTGTCTCTCGCTACCCGGACCGGGGTCCAGAGGAGCCTGGCGAGATCGATTTCCTGTACCAGACAGGAACCATTCTCGTCCGTGACGAGGACATCGCACGGGTACAAGGCGTCATTGGGGCGGCGACGGTGGTCGACAGCCTGATCGTCGGCGTGACGGTACTTTCACTCGAAGAGACGGATTTCCCTTCCACGATTCAGGCGCTCAACGAGATCGACGCCCAGCTTGGAATCGGCGTGGCAACCCCGAACTATGTCCTGTCCATCTCCCCGGCTTCGCATTGCCCGGCCACGGAGCCCGAAGAGGTGCCCGGAAACGTTGACCCCGACCCAGGCGTCTGCCCAGACCACCAAGACGGCGGCGGGGTGCTTATCTATGTGCCGGATACCGGGCTGTTGCACGGAGCGGCGTCGATTCACCCATGGCTCGCCGGGGTCGAGCGAGGGAACAAGGAGGACCCGTTCCCCCAGCCGCCTCCAGCCAATCCCATGCCGACCTACACCGGGCACGGGACGTTCATCGCCGGCGTGGCCCGGTGTATGGCGCCAGCCTCGCAGGTCGTCGTCGAGAACATCTTCTCCTTAAGCGGCGCGCATCTGGAATCGGAGATCATCCGGGGGTTGTACGGCGCACTGGCCAGCAATCCCGACGTGATCAGCCTGTCGGCTGGTACGCGCACCCGACACCGGTTGCCGCTGCTCGGATTCGAGGTCTTCCTGCGGCGGCTCCGCGAACACAAGGGAGTGGTGCTCGTCGCCGCGGCGGGCAACGACGGCGACCGGGGGCCGTTCTGGCCGGCGGCGTTCCCGCGGGTAGTTTCCGTCGGCGCGCTCGCGGCCAACTGGCGTAGCCGCGCGTCCTTCAGCAACCACGGTGGCTGGGTCGACGTCTACGCGCCGGGCGAGGGGCTGGTGAATGCCTTTGCAAGCGGCGCCTACGTTTGCAAGGAACCGCCGCACGTCGGCGAGCAGCGGACCTTCCACGGCATGGCTCGCTGGAGCGGGACCTCATTCGCAACACCGCTGGTCGCCGGTCTCATCGCCGCGCGTATGTCCCGTTCTGGCGAGAACGGCCGGCAGGCGGCCAAAGCGCTGGTTGCCAGAGCGCAGGCACAGACAATCCGTGGTGTTGGCGCTGTCCTCCTGCCCTGCCTCGACGACCACGACCATCACAAGGGCCATGGTTCCGAAGGGTGCGGCGGGCACCACCATCACTGCGGCCAGTGCTGATGGTTAGCGTCCGGCCCCACTGAGTTCCAGGAGGTCGTCGAGGATCGTGCCGAAGGCTCCCAGTGGGAGGGAGAGGTGGCCCTCGTTCGGGAGGAGGTGGGGGTGGGCGCCGGGGAGGTGGGTGGCGAGCCAGCGGCCGTGGGGGGCGGGGACCATGCGGTCGTCGTTGCCTTGCCAGATGGCGACGGGGGTTCCCGCTGTCTGCAGGTCGTCGGGGGTGAAGCCCCAGGGGTGGACGAAGGCGAGGTCGTCGTCGCGCCAGCCGGCGAGGCCGGTTGCGAGGGCGGCGCGGAATGCTGACGCCATGTAGTCGGCGAACTCGTCGCTGAGGACGGCCTTGTCGGCGTCGCAGAGGAGGCCGCCGAGGGCTGCGGTGATCTGCTCGCCGGTGACCGTGCGGAGGTGGTCCGCGACCTGGTCGAGGAACTCGGTCAGTGGGGCTTCTCCGGCGATGGCGGCGCTGAACTCGGTGACGTTTTCGGGGCCCATGCCGGCCAGCCAGTCCAGGCCGGGGGCATCGTAGGGCGCCACGCCGGCGATCGTGGCGGCGGCGCGGCAGCGGCCAGGCAGGAGGGCCGCGCAGGCCAGCGCGTGGGGGCCGCCGCCGGACCAGCCGGCCGTCACGAACTCGGCGTGGTCGAGCGCGTCGAGGATCGCGGCGACGTCCCCGGCCGCGTCGGCCACCGTCCTGCCCGGGCGCGGGGTCGAGCCCGCGTACCCCGGACGGGCATACAGGATCGTCCGTAGCCCGCGTGCCGTGGCCGCCTCGATCATCGGGGCGAACGGCACCGGGCCGCTCGGGGTGCCGGTGTGGAGGACGAACGCCAGCCCGTCGGCCGGACCCGCGGCCACCGCGTCCAGCCGCCGGCCGTCCGCCAGGGTCACCCCCGCTGTCTGGGTCCGTACGCTCATGCCGATGGGTTTCCTCGTCCTGCTGTCGTCGCTGGCCGCTAGATTGTGAACCATCACAGTGAACCATCACGCGCTGGGGGGACATGGCGGATCCGGTGGAGTCTCGGTCGCCCGAGGCCTGGGAGCCAGGTCAGGGAGAGCTGCGGGTCTCGAGCCTGGAGTTGTTCTTCGACCTGGTCTTCGTCTTCACGCTGACACAGCTCACCACAGCGCTCTATACCCACCTGTCGGCGGTGGGGGCGCTGCGGGTGGTGCTGATCTTCGCGGTGTTGTGGTGGATCTATGGCGGCTATGCCTGGCTGACCAACTCGGTGCCACCCGACCGGGCCGCGCGGCGGCTGCTGCTCATGGCGGGGATGGCCGCCTTTCTGGTGGTGGCGCTGGCGATCCCGGGGGCGTTCGGCAGCGCCGGGGTCGCCTTCGGGCTGGCGTACCTGGCGGTCGTGCTGGTGCACGGTGCGCTCTATACCGTGGCCATGCCGGTGCGGGGGGTCGTGCGGTTTGCGGGGCCCAACATGGGGGCGGCGCTGCTGCTGGTGGCGGCCGGGCTGACCGGGAGCGGCAGCGGGAGCGGCGGCGGGGCGGGAGCGGCGCTGCGGTACGGGCTGTGGGTCGCGGCCGTCGTGATCATGTTCGCGACGCCGTACGTGCTGGCGCTCGACGCGCCCCTTCGGATCCGGGCCGGGCACTTCGTCGAGCGGCACGGCCTGCTGCTGCTGATCGCCTTCGGCGAGTCGGTGGTGGCGATCGGGATCGGCATCCAGACCGGCAGCGGCGAGACCTTCAATCCCGGGCTGGTCGGCGCGGCGCTGCTCGGCCTGGCGCTGGCCGCTGCGCTGTGGTGGTCGTACTTCGGCGGCGACGAGGAACGCGCCGAGCGGGCGCTGCGCGCCGCTCCCGCCGAGCTGCAGCCCCGGCTCGCCCTCAGCGCCTACTTCTTTGCCTTCATCCCGATGCTGCTTGGTATCGTCACCATTGCGGTCGGCGTGAAAACGTCGATCGGTCATCTGACCGAGCCGCTCGACCCCGCCCCGGCGGTCGCCCTCGGCGCCGGCGTGGCGCTGTACCTGGCCGGCGACGTGCTCTTCCGCCGGGCGCTGCGCAGCGGCACGGTGGCCGCCCGCTCCGCCGTTGCGCTGCTGGCCCTCGCGACGGTGCCGCTCGGCTTGGTCACCGCCGTCGCACAGCTGCTGGCGCTGGTGGCCCTGCTGGTCGCGATGCTGCTCGCGGAGGCGGCCTTCCCCCAGCTCAACGGTGGATGAGGCCGCCGTTGACGTGGATGGTCTGGCCGGTGATGTAGGCGCTGTCGTCGGAGAGCAGGAACACCACCGTGCCCGCGAGGTCGTCGGGGCCTGCAGGGCGTTTCAGGGCCTGGGCGGCGAGCATCGCGGCCTTCTGGGCCTCGGTCACCGTGGCCCGGGGGATCTCGGTGTAGACCGGGCCGGGGGAGACGGTGTTCACCCGGATGTTGGCCTCGCCCAGCTCGTGGGCCATGGCGTGGGTCATGCCCGCCACCCCCGCCTTGCTGGCGACGTAGTGGAGGTAGCCGGGACGGCCTTGCCAGACCGCGTCCGAGGCGACGTTGACGACGCTGGCCCCACCGCCGCCGCCGCTGGTGCTGTTCCGTAGCGCCTCCAGCAGCGCCCTGGTGAGCAGCCACGGGCCACGCAGGTTGACCGCCAGCACCGCGTCCCATTCGCTGACGGTCAGCTCCCAGAAAGGCTTCATGGTGATGGTGGAGAAGATCGCGGCGTTGTTGACCAGGCCGTCCAGGCGCCCATAGGTGTCCAGGATCTCGGCCGCGAGGGCGTCGCAACTCTGCTCGTCGGCAACGTCGAGGTGGCGCGGGACCGCCTTCCCGCCTACAGCCGCGCCGCCGGCTATGCCGTTGGCGGCCTCGATGACCCGGCCGTGGTCGCGGTCGGCCATGATGACCTGGCAGCCCTCGGCGATCAGGCGACGGGCGTAGGCGCGGCCGATCCCCTGGGCCGCGCCGGTGACGGCGACGACCTTGCCATGGAGGTTGCCGTGGAGGGCGCGCCCGTTCACGTGTCGACGCTCCAGCGCCGGTAGCCGTCCTCGTCGGCCGGGACGATCTCGGTGGCCAGCAGCACCAGGCACGACGGGCAGAAGACCTGGCGCAGCACGATGGGACGGTCGGTGAACAGGCCCGGGTCGGCGTGGACACCGGGCCCGGCCTGGCTGGAGGGCCGCTCCCGGCGCAGCGCCCCCTCCAGCGGCTCCTGCGGGGAGGTCCCGAGCGTGGCCGAGCAGTGCTTGCAGGCGGTGGTGCCGTCGGCGGCGATCACCACGTTGTCGTCGATCTTCATGGCCGCTCGGCCTCCACACTCTCGGCGCTGGCGTCGGCGGGGAGGCCCGCGCGTTCGCGGCGCAGCCGGGAGCGGCGGGCCTCGCTGGCCTCGGCGTCGGCGGTGCCGTCCGGGCGCAGCACCACGCCGTAGAGCTGCGCTGCCGCCTCGGGCGACACCTTGCGGTCGCGGAGGTCGGTGGCGACCAGCGCCGGATCGCGCAGCAGCGGGTCGCCGTAGCCGCCGCCTCCCTGCCAGTGGGTGTAGTAGACGTCGCTGGCGGCGAGGTCGGTCTCCAGGTGCGGCGGCACCACCTGGGCGCTGCCGCCCAGCTCGTCCAAGCTGGTGGGGACGTGGCCAGCGGCCAGCTGCTGGCGCACGCCGGTGTCCCGGACCAGCACGTCGTACTGGGTGTTGGCGGGGTAGCCGCCGCTGATCCCGGGGGCCTGGGGGATCGCCTTGCCCGGCGCTGACACCACCAGGTGGACCCCGCCGTGCGGCGAGTCGTGCGGAATGAAGCAGCTCGACCCGCCGAGCCCTCCCCGGAAGCGGCCAGGCCCGCCGGAGTCCGGTTCCTCACGGCGCCACAGATAGAGGATCGGGAAGCTGAACTCGTTGATCTCCACATCGGCGCAGCGACCCATGGGGATGTTGTTGACCCCGCCGGTGTCGACCCCGTCGCGGTCCACGCGGGCGCCGAGCCCGCCGGCCATGGGGTCGCAGAGCAGCGTGACGAAGCTGGAGCCGCGCTGGTCGACCCCGGCGATCAGGGCCAGGTCCCAGGTCCCGCAGCAGACCGCCATCAGGGAGCGGTCGTGCTCGTCGCTGGTGGCCAGCAGCTGCGCCACACACTCCGAGACCGCGTTCTGGGTCGCCCACGCCGAGGCCACCGACGCCTTGCCGATGCCGGCCGGGAAGGTGCAGTGGTTGAGGGTGCCCGGCTCGCTGATCACCTCGATGCAGCGGAAGACCCCGCCCGGAGCCCAGGGGATGTCGCCGCACAGCATGGTCAGCACGATCGGGATGATCCCGGGTCATCTTCACGACGATCTTGTAGAGGCTGCGGTCGCCCTCCCGTGCCGCGTCCTGGTGGCCGACCGCGCTCCAGGTCCCGTCCGGCAGCGAGCGCAGCTTGGCGCGCAGGCGTGTCTCCGCGTCGTCCATCATGCGTTTCATCACGGCTTTGACCGTGCCCGGCCCGTACTTCTCGATCAGCCGGGCCAGGCGGTCCTGCGCCACCGAGTTGGCCCCGATTTTGGCGCGCAGGTCCAGGGCGATCAGCTTCGGCACACGGGAGCGGCGCAGGTAGACGTCCTCGATGTCCTGGCGCAGCACCCCGCCCTCGACGATCTTGACTGGGGGAACGGGGATCGACTCCCAGAACACGTCCAGCCCGCCGACCGACCAGCTCCCCGGCGAGACCCCGCCGAGGTCGACCTGGTGGGCCACCGCCCCGGTCCAGGCGAACAGCTCCCCCTCGTGGAACAGCGGCGCGAACACGCTCACGTCGTTTTGGTGCAGGCCGCCGCCGACCCAGGGGTCGTTGCACAAAAACATATCTGCTGGCCGGATCCCCGGGTTCTGCGAGCGGTGCTCCAGCGTCCACTTGACCGCCATGTCCAGCGAGGCGGCCAGCTGCATGTTGTAGAGGCCGACCTGGACCATGTCGCCGCCCTCGTCGAGGATGGCGACCCCGAAGTCGTTGCAGTCGGTGACCACCACCGAACCCGACATGCGCTTGAGCGCCTCGCCCATCTCCCCGGTGATCGCCACCAGCCGGTGCCGCACCACCTCGTAGGTCAGCGGGTCCAGCTCCTCGACGGCGTCGACAGCGACGGTATGCAGCGCCACGCCGCTGACCAGGCTGCGCAGCTCGTCGGAGGGCCTGGGCTGGCAGTCGAACTTCTCCGAGCCTGCGACGGGGATTACCGGCATCCGTGCCACACCTCTTTCAGTTTCAGCGTCGCTTTCAGCGTCGTCATCGTCAGGAGAAACGGAGCACCAGGTTGCCGAGCGCGTCCACCCGGGCCGAGCAGCCCTCGGGCAGCGCCACCGTGGTGGTCGGGGCCTCCACCACCGCCGGGCCGGCGATCCGGTGGCGCGCGGCCAGGTCGCGATAGTCGTATATGACCGTCGTCTGCCATCCACGACGGACGTCGAGGAACACCTGGCGGGTGCCGATCGGGGAGGGCCGCTCGGTGGTTGCCGTTGTCAGCTGCGGCAGCTTCGGACGGGTGGGGAGCTGCCCGGTGGCGCGCAGGCGGTAGGTGATCACCTGCAGCCCGGCGTCGCTGAACCCCGATCCTTTGCCGTAGAGGATTTCGTATTGCTGCTCGAATTGCCGGCCGATCTCAGCGACGTCCGCCTCGGCCAGCTCGCCGGGCGGCACCGGCGTCGGCACCTCCGCCAGTTGCATGGTGTAGCGCAGGTCCGCCTCCCGTTCGTAGGCGACGGCGGCGTAGTCGAGCTGCTGCTCGGCCAGGCGCGCCTGCAGTTCCTTCTCCAGGCTGCGGAAGACGCCGCTGATCTCCTCTGGCGGGACCGGGAAGTTGGCCGGCTGCGACAGCTCGGCGGTGAGCACGACGTCGGAGGCGGTGAGGCCGTAGGCCGAGAACACCGCCGCGGTCGCCCCCAGCGGCACGATCACCTCCGGGACGCCGAGGTCGGCGGCGTAGCTGGCGCAGTGCACCGGCCCGGCGCCGCCGTAGGAATAGAGGACGAAGTCGCGCGGGTCCTGGCCGCTGTTGACCACCACTTTGCGGACCAGGTCGGCGGTCTGGCCGTTCTGGATCGCATAGATCGCAGCGGCGGCGTCGTCGACCGGCAGGCCCAGCGGCTCGGCGACCTGGCGGCGGATTGCCTCGGCGGCCAGCTCGCGGTCCAGGCGCTTGCGGCCGCCCAGGAAGTGCTCGGGGTTGATGATCCCGAGAACCACGTCGGCGTCGGTGACGGTGGGCTCCTCGCCGCCCTCGCCGTAGCAGGCGGGACCAGGCCGCGCCCCGGCGCTGCGCGGGCCGACGCGGAGGTTGCCGCCCGGGTCGAGCCACGCGATCGCGCCGCCCCCGGCGCCGATGACCTGGACATCGACCATCGGGACGTTGATCGTATATTGGTTGAGCACGGCGGTCGTCTTCATCGCCGCGCGGCGCTCCCGCACCAGCCCGACCAGGAACGTGGTGCCGCCCATGTCGGTGGAGATGATGTTGCGCTGGCCCAGCGCCGCCGCCATGTGGCCGCAGCCGACCACCCCGCCGGTCAGCACCGACCCGATGGTGGTGAGGGCGCGCTCAGGCGCGTGCCTGGCGGTCACGCAGCCGCCGGAGCCCTGCATGACCAGTAGGGCCCCCGCGAAGCCGCGCTCCCGCAGCGCCGCCTCCAGCGGCGCGAGATAAGCGCGCAGCGGCGGTCCCACCTGGGTGTTCATGATCGTGGTCGCGCTGCGCGCGTACTCCCGGATGCGGGGGCTGACCTCGCTGGACAGCGCCACGTAGAGGTCCGGGGCCACCTCGCGGATAAGCTCGCGGACCCGCAGTTCGTGCACCGGGTTGCGGAACGACCACAGCAGCGACACGGCGATCGCGTCCACGCCGTCGGCGAGCAGGGAGGCGACCGCGTCGCGGACGCCGGCTTCGTCGAGCGGGACCACCACCTCGCCCTTGTAGTCCACCCGCTCGTGGACCTCCCGGATCCGGCGGCGCGGCAGCAGCGGTGGCGGCTTGCTGGTGCGGGGCATGTTCTGGACCTCGTCGGCCCCCAGGCCTGCGTAGCGGCCCTCCACGTTCATGATCGCGACGGAGTCGGCATGCCCCTGGGTGGTGATCAGGCCCACGCTGGCCACATCCCCGGTGAGCAGGGCGTTCAGCGTCGAGGTGGTGCCGTGCGAGAGATAGCTGGTCTGCGCCAGCAGGGTGCTGGTGGCAATACCGAGGGTGGCCGCCAGCTCGTCCAGGACGGCCAGGAAACCCCGGGCGAAGTCGGGCGGCGTCGAAGGCACCTTCGCCGAGGCGATGCGCCCGTCCTGATCGGTGGCGAACGCGTCGGTGAAGGTGCCGCCGGTGTCGACCCCGATGACGTAGACCATGGGTGCTACCTCATATCTCAGATCGTATCTGCCATCCAACCGGATGGTTATAGCCGATACCAGGCTCGCGCGGGTATCGGGTGTCAGGAACCGGTGAGCCGGTGGTCGGCCGGGGGCCCCGGTGGTATGGGGGGCGCGGGCGGCTGCAGCGTCACGGTGGCGGCCTCGCGGGACAGCTCCCGTGAGAGGGACCGCGCCGCGGTGACCACCGCGGGGGCGAGGCGGTCGTGGTCGAGGCGGTGGGCGTAGCCGGTGATGGAGATGGCCGCGATCACCCGCTGGCGCTGGTCGAACACGGGCGCGGCGACCGCCGAGACACCCACCTCCGCCTCTTCCCGGTTGATGCCGTAGCCCCGCTCCAGGGTCCGGGCGAGGTCCAGCCGCAGCAGGTCGGGTAGGACGATCGTCCTCGGCGTATGCCGCACCAGCCCGGCGTCCACGACGCGGCGCAGCTGCTCGGCAGAGCTGAACGCCAGCAGCACCTTGCCGGTCGCGGTGCAGTAGGCCGGCATGCGGACCCCGACCCGGGAGCCGATCGGCATGGAGTCGCGCCCGCTCACCTTCTCCAGGAACAGGGAGGCGGTGCCGTCGAGCACGGAGAGGTGGATGTTCTCGTGGGTGGCCTCGTACAGGTCCTCCAGGTAGGGGAGCGCGGCGTCGCGCAGCCGGCGCTGCAGGGGGACCCGCTGGCCCAGCACGAAGAGCTTCATGCCGATGCGGTAGGCGGAGCCGTCGCGTTCCAGGCCGCCCCAGGCGACCAGCTGGTTGAGCAGCCGGTAGGCAGTCGGCTTCGGCAGGCCGGTGCGCTCGGCAAGCTCGGTGAGCGTCAGCGCGGTGTCGCCAGTGCCGAAGGCGTCGAGCAGCCGCAGCCCCCGGGCGAGCACCGACTTGGAGGCGTCATCGTATACGGCCCGAAGGGGCCGGGCGGCCGTGCGCCGGTCTTCCATCGGTTGATCATCTCTCCACCTCACAACCTGTGCAATCGGCTGCACCCGCGCCCCATCCCGGTGAGTCGGACGACACACATTTCACTCACTGAAACAGACATGTTGTGACCGCGACTTCGCCAGAAGAGCCTGCACCAACACCGGCGCATGAACGAAAGGAGTGAGTGCATCCGTGGCGACAGACGGCGCGGCCAGTGAGGGCCAGGTCGTCACTGCGGCGTCCCCCGAACCCGAGACGCCGCAGCCAGCGGCAGGCAGGCGCGTCCGCGCGGGGATCGGCAGGGTGATCCGGGCGCCGTCGGCCAGCGTCGTCCTGGCCACCGTGCTCCTGGTCTTCCTGATCGGCGCGCTGCGGCCTAACTTCCTGCAGGCCAGCCAGATGTTCGACATCCTGCAGGGGTCGGCCTACGTGGGACTGCTCGCTGCCGGCATGGCCTATCTCATCGCGATGCGCGAGATCGACCTGTCAGTGGGGTCCATGTTCGGCCTCTGCCTCATCTCGGTGGCGCTGTTCATCCGCTCCGGCATCAACCCCTGGCTGGCCGCGCTCGGCGGGATCGTGGTCGGCGGCGCGCTCGGCGCGGTCAACGCCACCATCGTCGCCTACATCCGGATCCCGACGATCGTGGCGACCCTGGCGACCCTGTCGGTCTACCGCGGGCTGACGTCCGGGGTCACCGGTGGGGACCAGGTCGTCAACCTTCCAGTCGACAACTCGTTTTTCACCGTTATGGGCGGCAAGGTGGGCGACGTCCCGATGGCCGTCATCGTCCTGGCGGTCGTCGTGCTGGTGGTGAGCTTGGTGCTGCATCACACACCCTTCGGCTACCGGGTGCTCGCCATCGGCTCAAACCCTGAGGCTGCGGCGTTCTCCGGTATCTCCGTGGTTCGCGTGCGTGCGCAGGTCCTCATCCTGACGGGCGTTCTCGCGGGCATCGCGGGGGTCCTGGGCCTGGCGTTCTTCACCTCCGGTGACCCCAACATCGGCTTGGGCTTCGAGCTGCAGGCCATCGCCGCGGCGGTGATCGGCGGGACGCCCCTGCGCGGGGGCAGCGCGACGGTCCTCGGCGCCGCGTTCGGCGCGATCCTGCTGAACGTGGTCGCCAGCGGGTTGTCCTACTTCAGTATCCCGGCGAACTGGACCAATTTCGCCACGGGCATGGTGATCCTGCTCGCGGTCGGTGTCGACAGCTTCGTCCGCAGCCGCCGTGAGGCACAGAAGCAGAAGGCAATTGGGATCGGCATGTAGGTCGTATGTGATCGGTAGCCCCAATCCGTTCCGTCCAAGGCAAGGAGACAGGCATGAAGTCGTCCATTGCGGGTGCTCGGCTCGGCCTGCGGCGCATGCCGGCGCTGGCCGTGCTCACCGCCGCCCTGCTGTTCGCCGCCACCGCCTGCAGCAGCTCGAAGACACCCTCAGCCGGAGGCGGCGGAGGTTCCTCGTGCGCCACCGCGAGCAAGCATCTCAACCTGGCATTCGTCTACGCCTCGACCACCGACAACCCCTTCCAGGAGATGGCGCTCGGCGCCAAGGCCGCCGCTGACCAGGACGGCAACGTCAGCCTGACCGAGACGGCGCCCACCGGTATCGACGGGCCCAAGGAAGTCACCCTCTTCCAGTCCGCAGCCCGCAGCGCCACCGACGGCGTGGCCTACATGACCACCTTCCCCAACCTGTTCGTGCGGCCGCTGCAGACCGCGCTGAGCGCCAACGTCCCGATCGTCGCCGTCGACGCGCTCGCGCCCAAGGGCGCCGACGTCAAGACCGCCGTCGCCAACTCGAACACCGAGCTCGGCGTGGCGCTCGGCGAAGCCTTCGTCAAGGCCAACCCCAACCCGAACGGCGAGGTCGTGGAAGGCCTCGACATCCCGACGCTGCCGCTGTTGCAGCAGCGCATGGCCGGGTTCACCAGCGTGGTCAAGCAGAAGCTGCCGCACATGAAGATCAGCGGCCCGTTCGACACCAAGCCCGAGGCGACGGAGAACTACAACGCCTGGAAGGCCGTGGTGCAGTCGCACCCGAACGCGACTGCCTTCGTCGGCGTTGGCGGCCAGGACGGCGTGTCGCTGCCCCTGATCAAGCAGCAGACCGGGCGGAACTTCCTCGCCGGTTCAGCGGATCTGCCGCCGCAGGCCCTCACGGCCGTCAAGAACGGGCAGATCTTCGCGCTGTCCTCGCCGGAGCACTGGATGAAGGGCTACATCGCCACGCGCATGCTCATCCAGTCCAAGCGCACCTGCACGGCGATCACCGAAGGCTGGTGGAACTCGGGCAACCTGATCGTCGACAAGGCCAACATCGACGACATCATCGCCCGCCAGCAGACCCCTGACAGCCGCAAGGCCTGGTTCCAGAAGGTGATCACCGAGCAGCTTCAGTCCAAGCCGGTCCAGCCGCTCACCGCCGCCAACTAGCCATTTGACCAACTAGCCAGCGAACACCAGCAACAGAACCGGAGGGACCGAGGTGGGCGGGAACGTGCTCGAGGCCAGCGGGGTCGCCAAGACCTACGGCGGCGTCGTGGCCCTGCAGGGCTGCGACTTCGCCGTGGCCCCGGGCACGGTCCACGCCCTCCTCGGGGAGAACGGCGCCGGCAAGTCCACCCTGGTCAAGATCCTCACCGGCGCGGTGCAGCCCGACGCCGGCACGATCACCCTGGACGGCAACCCGGTGCGCTTCTCGGACGCCTCCGACGCGGCACGCCACGGCGTCGCGGTGGTCTCCCAGGAGCTGAACCTCTTCCCCGACCTCGACGTGCTCGCGAACCTCTTCACCAAGCGCGAGCCGCTCCGCGGGGTCTTCTTCGACCGCAGGAAAATGACCGCCGAGGCCGAGCCGGTGCTCGCCGAGCTCGGCCTCCAGGTGTCGCCACGGACTCCTGTCAGCGAGCTGAACCTGGCCCAGCGCCAGCTCATCGAGGTCGGCAAGGCGCTGCTCACCCGGCCGCGCATCCTGATCCTCGACGAGCCCACCTCGGCGCTGGACGACAGCGGCGTGCAGCGGCTGCTCGGCATCATCGACGTGCTGCGCCAGCGCCAGGTCGCGGTCGTCTTCGTCTCCCATATTCTCGAAGAGACGATGCAGCTCAGCGACATTGTCACCGTGCTGCGCGACGGCCAGGTGGTGATGGCCGCCGCCGAGCGCAGCAGCCTGACCATCGACGACATCGTGCATGCCATGCTCAGCGACAAGCTCCTCGCCGAGGAGGAGCGCACCGCCGCGCTGGTCCGCCACGGCGTGCCTGCGGCGCCGGGCCACAGCGACAACGGCAGCGTGCCCGAGGGTGCGGGGGAGGCCGCCGCGCAGACGGTGGAGAATGCCCTGGTCTGCCAGGACGTGACCGTGCCGGAGGTGCTCGACGGCGTCAGCGTCAGCGCCCGCGTGGGCGAGATCGTCGGCCTCGCCGGCCTTGTCGGCGCTGGCCACCAGGCCCTGCTGGAGGTCGTCGCCGGCCAGCGGGCAGCCACCTCGGGAACCCTGCGCCTGCCCCGCGCCCGCAACGGCGGCGACAGCGGCCCCAGCCGGCCACCCCGCAGCCTTCGCCACGCCGTCCGCCACGGCATCGCCATCGTCTCCGGCGACCGCAAGCTCGGCCTCATGCTCGACAAGCCCATCTGGCAGAACGTCGCCCAGGTCCGCGCCGTCGCCCAACTCGGCGACGGCCTCGTCCTGCGCCCGCAACGCCTCCGCAGACGCGCCTGGGACCGCATCACCCAACTCGGCGTCAGGTCCGCTGGTGTCGACCAGATCGCCGGCATGCTCTCCGGTGGCAACCAGCAGAAGGTCGTCCTCGCCAAGTGGCTGGAGGCCGCCCCCTCGACCCTCCTGCTCGACGACCCGACCCGCGGTGTGGACGTCGGCGCCAAGGCCGACGTCCACCAGCTCCTCCGTGCCGCCCGCGCCACCTCCGCAGTGCTGCTGTGCTCCACCGACCTCGATGAGCTGGTCGCCGTCTGCGACCGCGTCCTGGTCTTCCGCCACGGCCGCATCGCCGTCGAGCTCTCAGGCGACGCCCTCACCCGTCACCGTCTCCTCACGGAGATGAACGCCACCGGCTGACGCCGGATCGGCCACCTCGGCCTTCGGGGTGAACCGGCGCTGGGCGATCGCGGTCGGTACCACCGCCGTCAGCACCACCACGGTGACCAGCACCGAGAACTCGGCCCGGTTGATGATGCCGGCGTTCAGGCCGTAGGTCGCCGAGATCGTGCCGAAGGTCAGGCCGGTCGACATCAGCAGGGTGGTGTAGGTGGCGTGGGGGCGGGCGAAGCGGCGTGCCAGCGGGTACACCCCGGCGAACTTGAAGATCACCTTGACCACGAGGAACGCGCCGACCAGGCCGAGGTTGGCCCAGACCGCGCCAAGCGAGACGTTCATCCCCGAGCGGATGAAGAAGAACGGGGTCAACAGCGCGAAGGCGACCACGCGGAAGCGCTGCTGCTGGGCGCGCTGGCGTTCGAAGGTGCGCGCCAGCGCCAGGCCAAGCAGGAAGGCGGGCAGCACCGCGTGGCTGTGAGCCTTGTCGCCCAGCCACATCAGCACGAACAGCGCCGCGAAGGCGCCCTTCAGTTCCGGCTCGATGACGCGGTTGCCGTAGCGGGCGAAGAACCAGTCCTCCAGCCGCGGCATCAGCCAGATCAGCAGCCCTGAGACACCCACGAACGGCACCATCCACCAGTTCGGCTTGGCGAACAGGATGGTGAGGGCGGCGGCGGTGCCGAAGTCGGTGACGAAGGTCGCCGCCATGATCAGCTTGCCGATCTGGGACCGGTTCAGGCCCGTCTCCACCAGCACGGCGTAGACGACGGCCAGCGAGGTGGTCGACATGGCGCAGGCGGCGATCTCGGCCGGCCGCCAGCCCCAGCCGAGCCCGTAGCGGGCGAACAGCAGCGCGCCGCCGAACGGCAGCAGGAACGAGCACCCGCCGATCAGGGCGCTTTCCTTGAAGCGGGTACGCAGCACGCCGGGATCGACCTCGCCCCCGGCGAGGAAGGTGAGCACGATCGAGCCGAAACTGGCCAGGAAGGTCAGCCAGTCGGCCGGGTGCAGGTGCAGCAGGTTGCCGGCGGCGATGCCGAGCACGATCTCGATCACCGCGATGGAGATGCCGAACTCGACCGAGATCATGCTGGCCAGCAGGACAAGCACCGACAAGACGGCGGCCAGCGACAGGGTATTGCTCAACGACGCCCTCCTTGGACGTTGGACAGCATTTGGCGGATGCCAGGAGCCATCAGCCCAAGGAGGCGGTTGCGAACGCCGCGCCCGCAACCTGCGACCACGACGCCCGAGGTGGGATCCATCACCTCTGGCCCAGTGAAGCAAAAGACCCGCCCGCCCGGCAAGATAGGGCGGCGGGACCGGGACCCGGATGGGGAGGAGGCGGCGCGGTGGAGGCTCCGGAGGGTGAGGAGGAGCGCCCCTGGCTGACCCGGGGTGTGGGCAGTGTGGGCGCGGCGAGCTTCTGCTCCGACGCCGGGCACGAGATCGCCACCGCGGTGCTGCCGAGCTTCCTGGTCGGGACGCTGCATGCCTCCGCCGGGGTGCTGGGACTGATCGAGGGGGTCAGCGACGCGCTGACCGGCGTCGCCAAGCTGTTGGGCGGGCCGCTCGCCAACGACGAGCGGCGGCGCGGGCGGCTGGCCAGCGGCGGCTACCTCGCCACCGCGGTTGCGACCGGCGCCATCGGGCTGGCGCGGGGCGCCTGGCAGGTCGGGGTGCTGCGCGCTTTCGCGTGGGCGTCGCGCGGGATCCGCAGCCCGGCGCGGGACAGCCTGCTCGCCTCGCTGGCGCCCCGGCAGGCCTACGGGCGCGCCTATGGGCTGGAGCGTGCCGGGGACAACCTCGGCGCGGTGGCCGGGCCGCTCATGGCCGCCGGGCTGGTCGCCTGGGTCGGGATCCGCCACGCCATCTGGTTCGCGGTCATCCCCGGGCTGCTCGCCGCCGTCGCGATCACGGTCGCCGCCCGCGAGGCCGCCCACCAGCGCCATGACCCCGGCAAGGCCACGGCCACGGCGACCGCCAGGCGGGTCCGCCTGGACCTGGCCGGGCTGCGCGACGCCGGGCTGCTCGCTCCGCTGCTGCCGATCGCCGCGTTCGAGTTCGGCAACGTCGCCACCACCCTGCTGATCCTGCGCTCGACCCAGCTGCTGCACCACGGCGGCCGGTCGCTGGCGGCGGCGACCTCCCTGGCGATCCTGGTCTACGCCGCGCACAACGCGGTGGCCGCGCTGGTCGCCCTCGGCGGCGGCCACTGGATCGACCGCGCCGGCCCGCGGGTGGTGTTCGCCGCCGGGGCGCTGTGCTACGTCCTCGCCTACGCCGGGTTCGCGGCCGGCTGGCATGCCTGGCCGGCGCTGCTCGGCTGCTTCGTGCTGGCCGGCAGCGGCATCGGCCTGGCCGAGACCGCCCAGTCGACCCTGGTCGCGCGGCTGCTTCCCGACCGCCTGCGCGGCAGCGGCTTCGGCCTGCTCGGTGGGGTCCAGGCGCTCGGCGACCTTGTCGCGACAGTAGTGGTCGGCGTGCTCTACGCCACGGTCTCGCCAGCCGCCGGCTTCGCCTACGCCGCCGGCTGGATGGCCCTGGCGCTGGCCACCGTGACCGCCTTCCGTGCCGCCCGCCCCCGGTCCCGCTCCCGAGGGGTGGCTCCTACGGGGTGAGGCGGAGGCCCTCCTCGGCGAGGACGTCGTTGGCCTTGGCCAGCAGCGCGAGGATGCGCTCGCGCCCGGGCGGGGTGGGGGAGATGAGCGGCGGGCGCACATGGCCGGACGGCAGCACGCCGTAGCGCTCCAGCACCCACTTGACCGGGGCGGGGTTGGTCTCAACGAACAACAGCTCGACCAGCGGATGCAAGGCGTAGTGCAGCGCGACGGCCTCCTCCTGCCGGCCTTGGGTCCAGTGCTCGTACAGCAGCGCGACGCTGCGGGGCGCGAGGTTGGCGAGCGCGCTGACAAAGCCGGCGCCGCCGATCGCCAGCAGCGGCAGGCACAGCAGCTCGATGCCCGACCACATCAGGAAGTCCCGTCCGCAGCGGTACAGGACCTGGGAGTAGTGCTCGAAGTCCTTGGTCGTTTCCTTGATGCCGACGATGTTGCCGTGGTCGCGGCGCAGCCGGCCGACGGTCTCGGGGGCGATGTCCACCGCCGTCCGCGAGGGTACGTTATAGATCACCACCGGCAGGTGGGGGAACTCCCTGGCCACGATGGCGTACCACTGGTACAAGGCCTCCTGCGTGGGGCGGGCGTAGTAGGGCGTGATCACCAGCACCGCGTCGGCGCCCGCCCGGTCAGCCTCGGCGGTGAGCCGCAGGGTCTCGTCCAGCTTGGTGGAGCCGGTTCCCGGCAGGAACGGCACCTGGTCAGCCACGACCTCGGCGGCCGCCCGCAGCGCGGCGCCGCGCTCCTCGACGCTCTGGGCGCTCGGCTCCCCGGTCGAGCCACCCAGCGAGATGCCGTGCGACCCGTGCTGGAGCTGCCAGCGCACCAGCCCTCGCAGGGCGTCGAGGTCGAGCGCGCCGTCGGCCGTGAAGGGGGTGACCACCGGCGCGATCGAGCCTCGGATGGTCGCCGGATCGCCTCGGAACTTCACCGCAATGAACCTCCCTGAACGCAAACAATCGGGTGCAGGCCGTGGGTGGCGCGGACGAGGTCGGCGCAGCGTTCGCCGATCCTGATGGAGGGGGCGTTGGTGTTGCCGGAGATCACATATGGCATCACTGAGGCATCGGCGACCCGGAGGCCGTCGACGCCGTGGACGCGCAGCTCGGGGTTGACGACGGCGAGGCTGTCGATGCCCATGCGGCAGGTGCCGACCTGGTGGTGGTAGGTGACGAGGGTGCGCGCGGCGTAGTCGCGCAGCGCCTTGGCACTGGTCACCTCGTCGCCTGGGTAGAGCTCGCGGCCGGACCAGGCGGCGCGGGCGCGCACGACCTCGGCCTCGGCCTGCCCGTGCCGGGTGACGGTGTACTCCACGCCAACGCAGCGCCCCGAAGCGATGAGTAGGCGCCGCACCCGCGCGCCGGTCTGGACCACCAGGCCGGGATGACCGGCGAGCGGCGCGAGGAACGCGGTCGCGGTGCTCTGCCGGATACCATCTTTGATGGTGAGCTGGCAGAACCCGGCCCCGTCGTGCTGCGCGCCGTTGCCGTCCGGGTTGAAGGGGATTCCGGCCGCGACGGCGGCCTCCACGAACGCCGCGGTGGTGGGGTGCGGCTCGTAGTCGCTGAGGACGTGCAGCGGCCCGCCGCTGCCGTGGTAGGGCCCAGCGCCGCGGTCGAAGTCCTCCGACCGTTTGAACAGCGGCAGCACGTCCTGCCAGGACCAGCCGGCGTTGCCCTGGTAGGCCCAGTGGTCGTAGTCGGCGTGGGCGCCGCGGACATAGATCATGCCGTTGAGGGAGCTGCTGCCGCCCAGCACCCGCCCCCGCGGCCAGTGCAGCCGGCGCCCGCCGAGGTGCTCCTGCGGGTCGGTGAAGTAGGCCCAGTCGTACTCGCTCTGCCACAGCTTGAAGAGGCCGCCCGGGTCGTGGATGTCAGGGCTGTCGTCCGGGCCGCCGGCCTCGAGCAGCAGCACCCGGGCGGCGCCGCCCTCGACCAGCCGGCGTGCCACCACCGCGCCCGCCGAGCCGGCGCCGACCACCACTACGTCGTAGGCGTCGCTGGCGTGCACGCAGGGCTCCCTTCTACGGGATGACCAAGGGTCTATATGATAGGCTTCACTAGGATCCTATATGATTTTCCGCCCCGAACCCGGTCGTGTCACCTGCACAAAAGGAGCCGCACGTGAGCCACGAGCCGCGGGGCGGTGCCCTCACCCTCACCGCCGACGCCGTCAAGGTCGGACCGCAGCTGCATTTCATCGACGGCGATTTCCGGGCAGGCCGCGACCAGCAGACCTTCGAGACGCTCGACCCGTCGACCAACCGGCCCATCGCCATGGTGGCGGCGGGCGGGCCGGCCGACGTCGACGCGGCGGTCGCGGCGGCGCGGCGGGCCTTCGACGAGGGTCCCTGGCCGCGGATGAAGCCGGCGGAGCGGGCAGCGGTGCTGCGGCGCGTCGCTGCGGCGATCCGCGAGCAGGCTGACGACTTCATCGGGCTGGAGTGCCTCGACGTCGGCATGCCGATCCGGCAGATGCGCGGCCTGGCCGCCCGCGCGGCCGAGAACTTCGACTACTTCGCCGAGGTCATCACCGCGCTCCACGGCGACGCCTACCAGGTCGGCGGCGAGTTCCTGAACTATACGATCCACAAGCCCGTCGGGGTCGCCGGGCTGATCACGCCGTGGAACGCGCCGCTGATGCTCTCCACCTGGAAGATCGCGCCTTGCCTGGCCGCCGGCAACACCTGCGTGCTCAAGCCGGCGGAATGGTCGCCGCTGACCGCGACCCGGCTCGCGGCGCTGATGGCTGAGGTCGGCCTCCCGCCGGGGGTCTTCAATGTCGTCCACGGGTTCGGCGAGCGCGCCGGTGCCGCGCTGGTCGCCCATCCGGGCGTGAACCTGATCTCGTTCACCGGCGAGACCACCACTGGGTCGGCGATCATGGCCAACGGCGCCGCCACCCTCAAGCGCTACTCGTTCGAGCTGGGCGGCAAGTCGCCGGTGGTGGTGTTCGATGACTGCGACCCGGAGCGGGCTCTGGATGGGATCGTGTATCAGATCTTCACGCTCAACGGGCAGCGCTGCACCGCCGGGTCGCGGCTGCTGGTACAGGAGCCGCTCTACGAGGAGCTGGTCGGCGCCGTGGCGGAGCGGGCGCGGGACATCCGGGTCGGCGACCCCTTCGACGAGGCCACCGAGCTGGGCCCGCTGATCCGCCCCGAGCACCACAGCCGGGTGCTCGGCTATCTCGACTGGGCCCACCAGCAGGGGGCCCGCCTGCTCGCCGGCGGCAGCCCGCCGCCCGGCCGTGTCGAGGGCAACTTCCTGGAGGCGACGGTGTTCGCCGACGTCACCCCGAAGGCCCGCGTCTTCAGGGAGGAGGTCTTCGGCCCGGTGCTGACCGCCACGCCCTTCCGGGACGAGGACGAGGCTGTCCGCCTCGCCAACGCCACCGACTACGGCCTCGCCGCCTACGTCTGGACCCAGGACGTGCAGCGTGCTCACCGCGTCGGCCAGGCGATCGACAGCGGCCTGGTGTGGATCAACTCGCAGAACGTCCGCGACCTCCGCACCCCCTTCGGCGGCATGAAGGCCAGCGGCATCGGCCGCGAAGGCGGCCACTACAGCTTCGAGTTCTACTGCGAGCGCCAGACGCTCCACGTCGCCCTCGGCGAGCACAGCATCCCGCGTCTGGGCGTGGCTTCAGCCTGACCTTCCGAGTCGAAGGAGGATCGCGTTGCCGACGAACTACGAGATCATCCAGGCGCACTACGAGGCCGGGAAGCGCGGCGACCTGGAGGGGATGCTGGCCCCGGTCGCCCCTGACTGCGTCTGGATCGAGATGGCCGGCTACCCCTACCCAGGCACCTTTCACGGGATCGCCGAGGTCATCAAGAACGTCTTCGAGCCGATCGCGGCCGAGTGGGAGGGTTGGCGCTTCACCCTCGACGAGCTGCTCGACGCTGGCGACGTGATCGTCGCCGTCGGCACCTACAGCGGCACCAACAAGGCCACCGGCAAGCCAATGACTGCCCGCGTCATCCACCTCTGGCGGCTCCGTGACGGCAAGGTCGTCCAGTTCGAACAGTTTGCCGACACCCGCAAGGTCGCCGACGCGATGGTGCCCTAGGAGGCAGCCTCGAACTCGATCCTAGAGGCCGTCGAGGCCTTGGGGGATGCCTGGGTCTTCCGTGCGGCCGTTGAGGAGGGCGGCGACGGTCTGGAGCTTGTGGCCTTGAGCGACGAACTCGATCTCGACGGGGAGCGCCTTGTTCTGGATGAGCGTGACCAGCCGGAAGTGCTCGTCGACCGACTGGTGCGCGCGGCCAGGGACGTAGACGAAGCTGGAGCGGCGGATGGCGTCGAGGCGAGCCCACTCGGCGGCCACTAGCGAGCGCACGTGCTCGTTGGGGCAGTGCTCGTAGATGGCGAAATGGAATTCGCGGTTGAGGGTGGTGAACCCGAGCGGGTTGAAGGCGTTGAGTGCATCCTCCATACGTTCGTTGATGCGCCGCACCGCGTTGATGTGGCGCTGCCGCATCTGCGGGGCCGCCAGCGCGGTGGCGTAGCCCTCCAGCAAGGCCAGTACGTGCATCGTGTGCACGTACTCCTCGGGATCGAGGCGGGCGACGCGGGCGCCGACGTTGCGCTGGAACTCGACGTATCCTTCGGCCTCCAGGCGGCGGACCGCCTCGCGGACCGGCAGGGTGCTGACCGCCAGCTCACGGGCGAGCTGGTCGAGCACCAGCCGGTACCCCGGGCTGTAGGTGCCGTCAAGGATGCGCCGCTTGACCGTGTCGTAGACGAATTCAAGCTTGGAGACGGTCGCGGGGGCGGGCGCGGCGGCCTCAACAGGGATATTTGACCTACTCGTTACCATGAACGATATCGTACATGAAATCAGATGGCCCTGAAGATCATCAATTCGGGCTATCTTCCTGTGCCACCCAAGCCTCATATTCGGCGCGCCGCTCCGGGCCCAGCGGGAACAGGCCCTCGATGGGTTCTCCGGCGCCGACGCGCTGCTGGATGAAGCGCTCCTGCCGCTCCTGTTCGAGCGCGTCGCGGGCCACCTCCGCCGCGAGCTTCGGCGGCACCACCACCACGCCGTCGGCATCACCGACCAGGACGTCGCCCGGCATGACCAGCACCCCGCCGCAGGTCACCGGCAGGCCGACGTCCATCGGCACGTGCCGGCGCCCGAGCACCGCCGCGTGCGAGACCGCCGCATAGGTGGGCAGGTCGAGGCTGGCGAACGAGGCGCTGTCGCGCAGCCCCCCGTCGCTGACGATCCCGGCGGCCCCCCGGCGCCGCGCGCGCAGCGCGAGGATGTCGCCGATGGTGCCAGCCCCCAGGTCGCCGCGCGCCTCGATCACCAGCACGTCGTCCGGGCCGAGCTGCTCGATCGCCTGCTTCTGGGCGTTCATCCCGCCACCACGCTCAGCGAACACGTCCTCGCGCAGCGCCACGTAGCGGAGGGTGAGGGCGAACCCGACCATGCGCAGGTCTGGCCGGGCCGGGCGCACGCCCTCGATGAAGGCGTGGTCGATGCCCCGCTTGCGCAGCTGGCTGGACAGCGTCGCGGTGGCGACTCGCCGCAGTGCCGCCAGCGTCTCGGCCGCGACTGCGGGGTGCCGAGGGGCCGGGGCGCCGGCGGCGGCGCGGTCCTCCGGGGTGACGCGGGGCATGGCGCCGAGCGGCGCCAGCTCGTGGTCCGCCTCGACCACCGGACTGCGCAGGCGCCCGGCCTCCTCCAGCTCGACCTCGACCAGGTCGCCCGGCTCCACCGTGCGGGACCCCGCCGGGGTGCCGGTGAGGATGATGTCGCCGGGCTCCAGCGTGACCAGCCGCGACAGGTCGGCGATCAGCGCCGCAAAGGGAAACAGCAGCTCGTCGGTGCGGGCCTCCTGGACCAGCGCGCCGTTGACCCAGGTGCGCAGCCGCAGCTTGGCTGGGTCGGTGGTGGCGGCGTCGAGCAGCACCGGCCCGATGGGGGTGAACCCGTCCGCGCCCTTGGAGCGGAGGTTGGAGCCCCGGTCGGCGTAACGGAGATCGTAGACGCCGAAGTCGTTGGCGGCGGCATAGCCAGCGACGTGGTCGAGGGCGCTGGCGGCCGTCACTCGCCGGGCGCGCCTGCCCATGACCACGGCGATCTCACCCTCGAAGGCGAGCAGCTCGCAGCCGCGCGGCCGCACCACAGGGACGCCGTCCGCCGACAGCGACGAGGGCGGCTTCAGGAAGTACGAAGGAAACCCCGGGGTGCGGCCGCGCTCGGCGGCGCGGCTGCGGTAGTTCAGGTGAACAGCGATGATCTTCGACGGCGACAGGTCCAGGGGATGGGTCATCGGGGAAGCTGGCCTCCGAGGTGGACGGAACTATCCTGGGATCATATATGATCGACTTCTGGGTCAAGACCGGCCTTGGTTCACCGGAGGCACCACATGGGAGAGATCGTCCTCGCGGCCAAGATCACCCACGTCCCCTCAATCTGGCTGTCGCTGCAGCCAGGCAAGCACCATGGCATCCGCAAGTTCGCCGAGGAGGCGCTAATCGAGATCGGCCGCCGGACCCGCGAGCGCGGTGCCGACACCTACCTCGTCGCCGACACCCACTGGATGAACAGCTCCGGGTTCCACCTCAACGCCCTGACCCGCCACCAGGGCACCTACGCCAGCCACGAGCTGCCGCACTTCATCCGCGACATGGAATATGACTACCCGGGCGCGCCCGAGCTGGCGCACCTGATCGGCGAGGAGATCAGCGCCGGTGGCCAGAAGGCGCTGGTCCACGACATCAAGGACCTCTACCTGGAGTACGGCACGCTGGTCCCGATGTACCTGATGAACCGCCAGGAGCCGCAGCTCCGGGTGCTGTCGATCGGCTGCAACATCTACTCCAGCATCGACGAGAACCGCCGCGTCGGCGAAGCCATCGTCCGCGCGGTGGAGCGTAGCGACCACCGCGTCGCCTTCCTCGCCAGCGGCTCGCTGTCACACGCGTTCCCGCCCAACGAGCTGACCGACACGCTGCTCAACGACGTCAGCAGCGACTTCAACCGCCAGATCGACCTGCAGGTCCTGGACTTGTGGCGCTCGGGGCGGACCGCCGAGTTCCTCGACATGCTGCCCGAGTACAACGCCCGCTGCACCGGCGAGGCCGCCATGGTCGACACCGCCATGCTCTTCGGCGTCCTCGGCTGGAAGGCCTACCAGGGCCACGGCGAGCAGCTCTGCAAGTACTTCGGCAGCACCGGCACCGGCCAGGTGGTGGTCGACTTCCCGCTGGCCACAGCTCATGACCTAGGACATAGTGAGCACGATGTCGCCGGCCGCTCCCGATCCCGGTCGTGACGAGGCCCGCACCGAGCCCCGTGGCCTGGTGGTGCGCGCCGCCGACGTGGAGACCGTGGTCTCCCCACCGCAGTTGGTGTCCCTGCTCGCCGACGGCTCCGACACCGGCGGTCTGTTCAGCGTCATCCGGGTCGACCTGAGCCGCGGCGCCGATGGCCCCTCCCCTCATGCCCACGCCGGCTTCGCCGAGCTGATCTACGTCATCGACGGCGAGGTCGACGTTCTCTGCGGCGACCAGCTCACCGTCGCCCGCCCCGGCGATTTGGTGCTGGCACCCCCCACCGTCCTCCACGCCTTCGGCGCCACCCCTGGCAACACCGCCAGCCTCTTCGCCGTCATCGCCCCCGGTATCGACCGCCACGAGTATTTCCGCCACCTCGCCCGCGTCGCCACCGGCCAACTCCCCCCCGACGACCTCCCCGAAGTCTCCCTCCGCTACGACAGCCTGCTCATGAACAGCCCCGCCTGGACCCGCACCCGCCGCCGCTGACGCGGCAACCTTGCGGGTCTGCAGACTTCCAGCTGGGTAGGCCTCGGAGCGAGCTCGCAGTCTCCTCTGCCGATCAGGTTTCGGAGGCGATGAGCTTGGCGATCTGTTCGCTCAGGACCTTCTTTTGGACCTTGCCGATGGGGGAGAGGGGGAACTCGGCGACCAGCTCCAAACGCTGGGGGTGCTTGAAGCGGGCGAGGCCGCAGGCGGTGAGGTGGCTGGTGATGGCGTCGAGGGTCACGGTGGCACCCTGGTGGGGGATGACGAAGGCGCACATCTTTTCGCCGAGGATCGCGTCGGGCATGGCGACGCAGGCGACGTTGCGGACAGTGGGGAGGCGCAGGATGAGGTTTTCGACCTCCTCGGCGCTGATCTTCTCGCCGCCGCGGTTGATCAGATCCTTCTTGCGGCCGTCCACGACGTAGCGGCCGGTGGGGTGCAGGCGCATCACGTCGCCGGACTGGTAGAAGCCGTCGGAGGTGAAGGCGCGGGTGTTGGTCTCGGGCGCCCGGTAGTAGCCGCGCAACGTATACGGTCCGCGAACCAGCAGCTCGCCGGGCTCGCCCACCGGCACCTCGTTGCCGTCGTCGTCGACCAGGCGGATCTCGTCGTCGGGGCACCAGGGGCGGCCGACGGTCTCGAAGCGGACCTCCTCGGGGTCGTCGAGGCGGGTCCACATGATCAGGCCCTCGCCCATGCCGAAGCCCTCGGTCACCTTGGCGCCCGGGAAGGCGCGCTCCACCCGAGGCTTGATCTCGACGGGGCATTTCTGGCCCGCGACCCGGATCACCCGCACCGAGGACAGGTCGTGGCGGCCGAGCTCCGGGTCGTTGAGCCAGCTGATCAGCAGGGCGGGCACCGTGTCGAGCTGCGTCACCCGCTCGCGCGCCACCAGCGGCAGCACGTCGCGGGCGGCGGCGCCAGGGGCCAGCACGATCCGTCCGCCGGCCACGAAGTGGGCCTGCATGCCGGGGGTGCCCAGGGGGAAGTTGTGGCCCAGCGGCAGGCATACCAGCAGGGTGTCGCCGGCGCTGATGCCGCACGCCTCGGCGGTGCCCTTGGTGTTGAAGACGTAGTCGTTGTGGCTGCGCGGAATCACTTTCGGGATCCCGGTGGTCCCGCCGGAGAGCAGGAACACGCAGGGGTCGTCGGGGTCGATCTTCAGTTCATCCAGGGCCGAGGGCGCCAGGCGCGGTTCCGTGTCGAGCAGCTCGCGCAGGGACACGAAGCGCGGGTCGTCCGGGAGGGGGCTGTTGCCGGCGACCAGTACATGCTGGAGGCCCGGCGCACTGGCGACGATCGTATCTGCGAAGGCGAGGAAGTCGAAGCCGCGCACCTGGTCGGCGATGGCGTAGCCCTTGGCCTCCACGAAGTCCACGTAGTGGCGGATCTCGTGCTCGCGGTGGGCGGCCAGCGCCATCAGCGGGATCGCACCGATGCGCTGCAGGGCGAAGTACAGGTAGACGAACTCGGCCACGTTGGGCAGCTGCACCACCACCCGGTCCAGCGGCTGGAACCCGAGCTCCAGCAGGTGCAGCGCCAGGCGTTCGGCGCGCCGGTCCAGCTCCTCGTAGGTGACCCGCTCGCCCTCGGCCACCATCGCGACGCGCTGCCCGTGGCGGCGGAACAGCTCGCTGAACACCGCGCCGAGCGGGCGGTCTTCCCAGTACCCGAGCCGCCGGTAGCGCTCCGCGAACTCGGGCGGGAACGGGGTGACACCATCGAGGGACATGCGGTCCTTCCTCCTGCGGGCTAGCCGTTTCGTTCGGGGGGTCAGGCGGGGCCGGCGCGGCGGCGGCGTGATCGGGTGGCCCGGTTGGGGGGCTTGGCGGCGGAGTCGCCGCCAGGGGGGTCCGGTAGGTCCAGCAGCGTGAGTTCCTCCACGCTCGGCCCGTAGCGGGCACGGAGCACATCACCGAAATCGGCGAAGATCCGCTGAACGTAGAGGTCATGGCGGACGTAGCCCTTGACCAGCGCGGCGAGCAGCGGATCGTCGGCGGCGGCGACCGCGTCCCAGTGGCCGCCATCCGGGGCGAGGGCCCACAGCGTCTCGTGGCTGTCGGCCACCAGGGCCAGGTGCCTGGCCTGGTGGTGCCGGTAGATCACCCCGTCGGTGCTGGCATGGCGCAGCGCCGTACCGTGCCGCAGGTCGAGGTCGAGGGCGAGGGGTCCGAAGTGGAGCAGGTCGAACCGCACCCCGCGGGCGTCGGCGGCGCCGACCGCGTCCAGCAGGTCGGCGAGCTGGTCGTCGTGAGCGGACAGGTACACGTGGCGCTCCGCGCCGTCCAGCAGCGCCCGCGCCCGCTCGGCCACGGCCGCCCAGGTGCCGAACGACTCCAGCGCCCGGAACTCCACCCTCCCCGGGGTGGTGGCAAGGCGGGACAGGCCAACCCTGGCGTCGGCGAGGCGGCGGCGGAACTCGCTGTCGAGCTGCCCGAGCAGGTGCTCAGCCGGGACGGCGACGAAGCGGGCCGGGTCGGCGCCGATCTGCACCACCACCCGCTTGTCGACCAGCCGGCGCAGCGTCTCGTAGACCTTGGGCTGCGGGATCCTGGTCGCGTTGGCCAGCGCATACCCGGTCATCGGCTGCTGCCCGAGCAGGCCGAGATAGGCCCTGGCCTCATACTGCGAGAAGCCAAGCTCCACCAGCTGCTCAGCCAGCTGGGCCGCCGTGTCCACCGCAGCCTCCATCCTCGGGTGCTGGTTACTGCCGTAGGTACGATAGCACCACCGGCTCAGGTGACCACCGTGTAGCCGCCGTCCACCGGGAACAGCGCGCCGGTCATGAAGGGAAGCTGCTCGGCCACGGTGACGATGACCTCGGCCACGTCCTCGTTGCTGGCGACCCGCTTGAGCGGGGTGTGCTTGGCGCGGCGCTGCGTGAGCCAGCCGTAGTTGTCGCCGAGCTGCTCCTCCATCCAGGTCCCCAGCACCCAGCCGGGCAGCACCGCGTTGACGCGGACCTCCGGCGCGAGCGCGGCGGCCAGCGTCTTGGTCAGCGTCACCAGCGCGCCCTTGCTGGCGGCGTAGGCGTGCGGCTGCACCCCGGTCGGCCGGATCCCAGCCATGCTGGCGAGGTTCACCACGCTCCCACGGGCCTCCCGCAGCAGCGCCGCCGCCGCCCGGGTCACCAGGAACACGCCCTTCACGTTCACGGCAAAGATCCGGTCCCACTCCTCCATGGTGGTGGCATCCAGGTCGTCCGGCCCCTGCATGGTGGTGGTCCCACCGGCGTTGACCAGCACGTCGAGCCGCCCCAATTCAGCCCTGCAAGCGTCCACCATCGCCCGCACCGCGCCCTCGTCACTGACGTCGCACCGCACCACCACGGCCCGCCCACCAGCGGCCTCCACCGCCTTGGCGGTCTCGCGCGCCCCGCCCTCCCGGCTGCTCCAGGTGACCACCAGGTCGTACCCCTTCTCGCCGAGCAACTTCGCGGTGGCCTGCCCCATCCCGCTCGACGACCCCGTCACCAGCGCCACCCGCCGTGCCTCGGCCATGCCCACTTCCTCCCACTACGTCCGCGCTCAGAATCCTGTTGCTACCTACCATAGTAGCCAGTAGAGTCCACAGGTCACTGAACTTCGAATAGATCGATGATAGTTTCGAGTTATTCGTAATACGGCTCCACCGCTCCTGCCCATCTTCCGCTCCCGGTATCAGGGAGAGCTGCTGGCGATCCTGCCGTTGCACCCCGACCGCGAGTACACGCTCAATGAGTTGTCGGGCCGCCTGGGGACACCACTGACTACCTTGCACGGCGAGGTGGACCGCCTGCTTGCCGCGGGGCTCATCCAGCAGCGGCGAGTGGGCAGGACGCGCCTCATCGCAGCCGCCTCCAGCCGGTATGCGGGTCCGCTCACGCAACTCACCACACTGGCCTTCGGTCCGCAGGTGGTGGTAGAGGAGGAGTTCCGGTCGCTGGACGGTCTCGACGCCGCACTGATCTTCGGATCCTGGGCGGCACGCTACCACGGCGAGGTGGGACCGCCTCCCAAGGATCTCGACGTGCTCGTCATCGGACACCTCGACCGGACGCAGGTCTACGAGGCGGCCGATCGCGCTGAGCGCCGTCTCGATCTCCCCGTCAACCCAACCCTGCGCAGCCGCCAGCGGTGGTCGGCTGCCGCCGATCCACTCGTCCGGCAGGTCCGGTCCGCTCCGGTGGTGTGGGTGCTGGATGAAGCAAATCTGCAGGGCGCTGCCTGATTCGCTGGACCCGAGGCGAAGCCGACATCGAGCGGTTACTCGGTGATCGGCGTCTGCAGAAGGTATCCGGAGCGCAGGCGGATGGCACCGCCCTGCTGGCGCGGGCGCAACGAACGGTGGAGACGGCGGAGATTAGCGGCTGACGCAGCTACGACTCGTCCTGGGCGGCGTTCTTGTTGGCAGGCTGTTCCATCCACCATTCGGTGAATTCGGTGCAGTGGCCGGTGCTGTCGAGGCGGATGACCCAGAGGTTGCTGAAGATGCTGGGGGGCGTGTCGTATATGGTCTGGCCCTGGATGATCGCGACGTCTGGGGTGAGGGCGAGGGGGTGCCAGGTGAAGCGGGTCTGGCCGGGTTCGTCCTTGCGGTCGAGCCAGTTGGCGACGATCGTCTGGCGGCCGCGCCAGGGGGCGCTGAATGGTTCGGTGTAGTAGGCGGCGTCGTCGCTGAACAGCGCGCCGATGTCGGCGGGCCCGTTGGAGTTCCAGGCTCGCACGTAGCCGTCGATCCAACTGCTGACCTGGTCGAGATCGGGCATGTGTTGCCTCCATGTTCGCTGTCCCGATGAATCGCTGAACCCCATGCAGTCGTTAGACGTATCAGATATGGGGGAAGGCACTCCTTCCAGTATGGAGGTGCTAGCGATGACGCTCTGGGACGAGGTTGGCGGGCGGACGTGGCGGCAGCGGGCCGCGGCCGAGGTGGGCGGCTCCCAGCCGGTCCGGCGCCGGGGGAGCAGGCGTCGTGCGGTGGCGCCGAGAACTGTCGCCTCAGGGGACTCCCGCTCGGCCAGCCCACGCCGGGCCTGAGGGCGTCGCGGCTCCGCTGGCTGGGCTACTGGCCGGCCGTGCGGGCGCGAGCGATGCCGAGGAAGCGGGTGTTGTACGCCGCAAAGGCTGACGGGCTCACCGTACGGTAGGAGACGGGCAGCTCCACCGAGGAGGCGCCCTGGCCGGCGGCCCAGGCGAGCGTGGCGATGAGGTCGCCGACGCGGTTGGGGGCGGCGGTCTGGTAGCTGATCCCCCCACCCAGTGCCTTGATCGCCGCGTACATCGGTCCGTACCAGACGCTCTGCGAGGTGGTGCGGATGGAGTGGTTCTCCAGCACGCAACGGGCGCCGAGCAGGCTGCGGCAGTAGTGCATCATCGCCTCGGTGAACTTCTCGTCGGCGGTCACGCTGCCGTCCGGGTGCAGCCGCTGGTAGGGGTTGAAGGAAAGTCCCGAGCGGGTGTGCTTCCAGACCGTGGCCGCCTGGACCTGCTCCTTCTGGCAGCTCTCGTCGGCCGTGTCGGTGTAACCGGCGGTGAGCAGCGCATTGGCGGTCGCCGGGATGCGCCTGGCCTGGCGCAGGAACGGCTCCGCGAAGAAGGTGATGCAGCGCGTGATGGAGGTCTGGGCGATCTCCGGCACGTTGTCGTAGCGGGCCGCGAGCTTGTTCTGTAGATCTTGGTAGGCGCGGCCGAACGTCGGCGTCCAGAAGCGGCCGATGGTGCCGCTGGTGGGCGCGCCGGTCACCGGATTGGTGAACTGCACCGGGACCGGGCTCCCGCCGAGGCTCTTGGCCCACTCCGGCGCCATGGTCCCGGCGTCGACCCGCAGCTTGATCCGCAGCCCAGCCGCACGGGCGGCGGCGATTGCCTGGTCGATGGGGTTGTTGGCGGGCAGCGGCGCACCCGGCGCCGACTGCAGCTGCGACCAGTCGACCTGCACGACGAAGCCGCTCAGCACGCTCCAGTAGCTCTTGTCCGGCAGCTTCTGGCGGTCGAGGAGCCCGCCGAGGACCGGCTTGAGGGGTCCCGACGCCTTGGCGTCCACCTGGCTGTCGGCGCTCTTCTTCTTGTCCTGCTTGGCCCAGTCGGCGGCGCTGCCGCCGCTGAGCGCCCTGGAGAGCTGGCCCGACCACGGCGTCAGCGCGGCGTCTTGCCTGCTGGAGGACTCGCCCGGCAGGAGGCCTTCCGCGGACAGCAGCACCACGCCGACCGTGGCGACCACCAGCAAGGCGATCGTCACCTTGATGAGTCGGCGGCGCAGCTTCGGCCGAGCCGCAGGCCGGTTCCGGTGCCGGTGATGGCGTGCGGCACGCGAAGGTCGGGGGTGGTCGCGGTCCTTCTCGGGGAGCAACTGCCGAGAGGAAGAGCCCATGAGCGTCACCAGAGATTGCTGCAGAGACCGACGGGATCTCAAATCTGCTGCGAACCCTCTCAGAATCGTTTGGATTTGGTCAACTTCGCTTGAAATAACCAGCATCGCCGGTACATCCCCAAGCTGCGGGATCCCAGAAACCGGGTTGTGGCCAGCTGCGCTGTCCGTCACGTTCTGTGGACATGCGGCCTCTTGCGCAGGGTCGTAGAATCAGCCACTCGTGTGATCGTGCCCCGGTTCGCCACCCCAGATACCAGACGCGCCATCGCCGCCGGTTGTCACCCCCGCTCGGCTTCCGCCCCATATGTATGGAGGTCCCCCGTGAGCGCTATCGAGTCGCAGACTCCGTCCCCGTCCAAGATGGAGGTGCCCGAGTTCGTCGTGTCCCTGCGCGGATATGACCGCCAGCAGGTGGACGACTGGGCCAAGGAGATGGTCACCCTGCTGCTGCGGGAGCGGCAGCGCGCCACCGAGGCCGAGCGGTCCCTGCGGCTGGCCAACGAGGAACAGCCGCCGCCCTCGTTCAGCCACCTCGGCGCCCACGTGGCCAAGATCTTGGAGGACGCTGGCGCCTCCGCCGAGAACATGCTCGCCGATGCGGCCGAGCGGGCAGAGGAAGCCATCCAGGCCGGCGAGGACGAGGCAGGCGACATCATCAAGGAGGCGCAACAGCGCGCCGGCCGGCTCGAAGAGGCCGCCCAGAAGGTCCTTGAGACCGCCCGCGCCGAGGGCGAGCGGGTGAAGGCCGAGGCGACCGAGGACGCGGAGGAGACCCGCGCCGACGCCGACGAGGCGGCCAACGCCATGCTGGAGGAGGCGCGCGAGAGCTCCGAGCAGCTCCGCAACGACGCGGAGCAGGACCGCCAGGCGATCGAAGCCGAGGCCAACCGGCTCGAGACGCTCCGCGACCGGTCACTGCAGCAGCTTGGGCGGCTCTACGGCCACCTCCAGTCGGTGGTGGACGAGGTGCGGGTCGGTCTCACCCCGTACGAGGGGAGCGGCGAGCCTGAGGAGGAGGCGCCAGCAGATGGCCGTCCTGCGGCCAAGGTCCCGGTCGCGCCACAGGCAGCGGCTCCAGCTGCAAGCCAGCCCGCTCCTGCTTCCCCTCCCCCCGCGACGCAGGAGGCGGCGACGGTGACGATGCCGCCGGTTGCCCCGGGCTCGAGCCCAGCCGCACCAGCCAGCCCACCCTCGCCGCCGGCGCAGAACCCGCTGCCGGGGGCGGGTGGCGGTCCTGCGACGCCGCCGGGCGCCCAGGCCCAGGCCCAGCAGCCGGCGCGACCCCGGAAGTAGTGCCGCGGGCTGCCGGACGCTGTGTCCGGACCGGACCGCTTGACTAGCCGGGATCGCCTGGCGTTGGATGCTCGTAGGTGAATTGGGGGATAGCGCCAGGTCGACCGGAGGTGCGGTAATGGCCACGGGCACAGCCGCGGACCTCGACCTGCTCGGGAGCGGGGCGCTCGTCAGCGAGCTGCCCGGGATCCGTGCCGCCTTCGACCCAGCGGTGATGCGCGAGCAGCTGCAGGCCGCCCTGGGGGGTGCCACGGTGCGGCGTTGCACGCCGGCGCAGGCGATCCTCGTGGACGGACCCTGCTGCGTGGTCCGCTATGAACTGGAGCTGGAAGGCCCCGCAGGGCAGGTGGTGGCCGCCCTGGTCAGCGGTCGCGTCTACGGGGACGCTGGCGCGGCGGCGGCCTACGCCGCCGAGCGCCTCGCGCCGCTGAGCGCACGGGTGCGGGGGCGCGAGGAGGTGGCTCCATTCACCACCGCCAGCGCCGTGATCGAGCCGCTCGGCATGGCGGTGCATGCCTTCCCGGTCGACGGCGAGCTGCCGACTCTGGTCGACGCGACCGATCCAGGCGTGGCCGCGCGGGTCCTCGGCGAGATGCTCGACGCCAGCGGCCAGGCGGTCCAGGTTGTGGGCTGCCGGGTCGAGCCGGTTCACTACAACCGCCGCCGGCGCTGCATGCTCCGCTACCGCCTGGACCTGGCCGGCGGCGGGCAGCTCGTCCTGTACGGCAAGGTCAGCAACGACGGCGCCGGGGAACGCACCCCAGCGGTCGTCGCCGGCCTGCGCGACGCAATGAGCGCCGCCCTCGCCCTGGCGGGCGCGGACTTCACCATCCCGGAATGCCTCGGCTTCCACCCGGACCTGCAGCTGGTCGTGCTGACCGAGATCGCGGGCGTGCCGCAGGTGGCGCAGCTCCTCAAGGCGCGACTCCGAGGGGAGGCGCCGCCCGCGGCCGGGCTGACGCTCGAGGACGCGGTGGGCGCCTGCGGGCGGATCGCGGCGGTGCTGCACACCTCGGGGATGCGGCTGGGGGTGGCACGGCCGCTGGAACGCGAGCTGGAGGACCTGCGCGCCGAGCTGGCGCCGATCCAGCGGGTCTCCCCGGAGCTGGGTGGGCGCCTTGGCCGCTGGCTCGACCTGGCGGCGGCGCGCGCGGCCCCCGCTCCGGCGCTGCCGCTGTGCCAGAGCCATGGCGACTTCAGCTATACCCAGCTCCTCTTCCACGGCCCGGCCAGCGGGCTGGTGGACTTCGACAACTTCTGCCGGGCTGAGCCAGCGCTCGACCTGGGCCACTTCCTCGCCTACCTCCGCTTCGCGGGCGTCAAGGCGCGTGGCCTGGAGGCGGCGGAGCGGGCCGCGCTGGGCGCGGATCTCGCCGCCCGCTTCACCGCCGCCTACGTCGACGCGGGCGGCCTCGCCGAGGCGCTCGCCCGGGTTCCGGCCTACGAGGCGGTCAGCCTCGTCCGGCTGGCGGAGCACGCCTGGCAGCGCTTCAAGGGCGACCGCCTGGGCAACGTCCTCACCGTGCTCGCCGAGCGGCTGCCGCTCGACACCTGACCTGACCTGACACCGCAACCTCGACTGGAGGGAAGCCATGTGGGAGGGCCTGAGCCGTTTCGCCGTCATGCCGTCATGGCTGGCCGCGCTCGCCGACCCGGCCCGGGTGGCGGCGGCCTTGTCCGCCTCGGCGGCGGTCCCCCGTCTGCGGCGTGCCTCCCTGGGCGAGGTGCGCCTCAAGAGCAAGGCGTGGAGCGCCCGCTGCGAGCTGGTTGTGACCGACACCGGCGCCGAGGCGGAGGCGGCCGGCGCGGCCGACCCTGCGGCCGCTGGCGAGCGCGCCCTCCACCGGGTCGTCACGATCGTCCCGCCGGGGCCCGACGGCGATGGCGAGGCGCGGCTGCTGCTGGCCCCGGACGGCGAGGCCGAGGCTGACGCGCCGCTGCCGGCCATGGCGCTGCTGACCGACCCCGAGCGCGCCCGCGCGCTGCTGGAGCAGGCGATCCGCGCGGGCGCCCCTGCCTACCAGGACCTGCGCATCCGCGGCGTAACGCCGCGGGTGGCGCGGTACACGCCCGGAAGCCGCTGCACCGTCCTCTACCGGCTGGAGTTGCCCCCCGATGGGGAACTCGCCTGGCCGGAGGTGGTGGTTGCCAAGACCTACCACCGCTCGGACAAGGGCCGGATCGCCTGGGAGGGCATGCGGGCGCTGTGGGCCTCGCCGCTCGCGCACTCCCAGGTAGTCAACATCGCCGAGCCGCTCGCCTGGCTGCCGGAGCTGAACGTCCTGGTGCAGGGCCCCGTCCGCGAGGAGCAGACGCTGAAGGACCTGCTGCTGGAGGCACTCACCACCGGGGACGAGGCCAAACTCGAGGCGCTGCTTGCCGAGCTCGCCAGCGCCGCCGCCGGCCTGGTCGAGCTGCACCGCTGCGGCGCGCCAACCGCGCAGCGGGCCACCTGGGACGATGAGCTGGCCGAGGTGGACCAGGTCCTCGGCCGGCTGCTCCCGCGCGTCCCCGAGCTGGAGGGCGCGGCCGACCCCTTCCTCGACGAGCTGCGCCGCCGCGCCGCCCGGGTGCCTGCCGACCCGGCGGTCCCCAGCCACCGCAGTTTCCGCCCCGCACAGGTGCTGCTGTACCAGGACGAGATCGCCTTCATTGACTTCGACGGCTTCTGCCACGCTGAGCCAGCCCTCGACGTCGCCCTGTTCCGCGCCACCGTCCGGGACCTCGGCTTCGGCGCGTTCCCGCCCGGGATGCCCACCGAGACCCGCCTCGACCGGCTTGACCAGCTCTGCGAGGAGTTCCTCGCCGAATACGAGGCGCTGGCGCCGGTCTCCCGCGAACGGGTGGCCCTGTGGGAGGCGCTGGACCTGTTCACCAACGTCCTCCACTCCTGGACCAAGATCCGGCCCGCCCGCCTGGCTCAGGCCACCACTCTCCTGCAGCATCACCTCGCTGGTTTGGAGGAGGCTGGTCAGGTGGCTTTACCATCAGGCCAGTAGTTGTCTATGCACCGAGAGTGGTCACCGGAGCAGAAAGGTGAGCGGCGATGGGCTCTCCCCATGCCACGCGCGACCGCCCCCCAGGCGGCGAGTTCGGTTTGGCGGTCGAGAACTTCACCCCGGCGAGCGGGCAGCCAAGCATCGAGCGGATCCTCGCCTACGCAGACACCGCCGAGAGGCTCGGCTTCCGCTCGCTGTGGGTGTGGGACCATCTGTTCCTCGGCAAGCGCCGGCCCTTCCCGTTCCTGGAGTCGCTGTCCACCCTGGCGGCGCTGGCCACCCGCACCACCACGGCAACGCTCGGGACGGGGGTGCTGGTGCTGCCGCTGCGCAACCCGGTGCTACTGGCCAAGACCGCCGCCACCGTGGACCTGCTGTCCGGGGGGCGGCTCGCCCTCGGCGTCGCCGCGGGCTGGTACGAGCGCGAGTTCCAGGCCTGCGGCGTGCCCTTCAAGGAGCGCGGGCGGCTGTTCGAGCGCAACCTCGAGATCATCGACCGCCTCTGGCGCGAGCCCGAGGTCGACGGCAGCTACGACGAGCTGGACCTGCGCGGAGTGGTGATGCTGCCGCAGCCGGCCAGCCGGCCCCGTCCCCAGGTGCTCATCGGCGGCTACGTCGACCGCGTGCTGCGGCGGGTCGCCACCCTCAGCGACGGCTGGCTGACCTACTTCTACACCCCGGAGAGCTTCCGCACCTCCTGGGCGCGGATCGGCGAGTTCGCCGCCGAGGCCGGCCGCGACCCCGCCACCCTCACCAACGTCGCGCAGGTGCCGGCCTGCGTGGCCTCGTCATACGAGGATGCCGACCAGCGCGTGCGCGCGTTCGTCGCCGAATACTTCGACACGCCCGCCTGGAGCAGCTCCACCCCGGACAGCGCTGTCCGCGGCACCCCCGAGCAGTGCGCCGAGCAGATCGCCGCCTACCTCGCCGCCGGGGTGCGGCAGCTCGTGCTGGTGCCCTGCGACTACCAGATCGAGCAGGTCGAGCGGATCGCCACCGAAGTCCTGCCGCTGCTCGGCCGCCAGCGGCCGGTGGGGGAGACGACGGTATGACCGCTACTCCCGAAGTCAGGCTGCGCCCGGTGGCCGACAAGGTGATGGAGGCCGCGGAGGCGGTGCGGCTGGTCCGCGACGGGGATCTGGTCGCCGCTGGCGGCACGCTCTACTCCCGCACGCCGATGGCGCTGCTGTTCGCGCTGCTGCGCCGCCAGCCCCGGCCCAGCGGGCTCGCCCTGGCCCGACCGCTGAGCTGCTATGAGGCGGAGCTGCTGCTGGTGGCGGGCGCGGCGGAGCGGCTGGTCACCAGCTGGGTCGGCATCGGCATCCCCTGGGGCGTCTCCCGGGTGGTGCGGGAGCTGGTCGAGGGGGGCAGGGCGGTCTACGAGGAGTGGAGCCATCTGGGGCTGGGGCTCCGCCTCAAGGCCGCTGCCATGGGGGTGCCGTTCCTGCCCACGGTGTCGATGCTCGGCTCCGACCTGGCCCGGCCCGGCGACACTCACGAGCTGGCCTGCCCCTTCACCGGCGAGAAGGTGCTGCTGGTGCCGGCACTCCACCCGGATGTCGCCCTGCTGCACGTGCATCGCGCCGACCGCTTCGGCAACGCCCAGATCGACGGCTACAGCCACATGGACGCCGACATGGCGGCCGCGGCCCGCACGGTGCTGGTGAGCGCCGAGGAGGTCGTCCCGCCCGAGGTCATCCGCCAGCGTCCCGAGGCCACCGTGCTGCCGCATTTCCTGGTGGACGCGGTGGTCGAGGCGCCGATGGGGGCGTTCCCGCACGAGTGCTACGGCCGTTACGAGGCGGACTTCGCCCACTTCGACGACTACACCGCCGCCATCAGGCAGGACGGCCTGGCCGCGGTCTCGGCCTACCTGGACCGCCACGTGCACGGGCAGCCGGACTTCGCTGCGTTCGTCGCCAGCTTCGGCGCGGCGCGCCTGCAGCGGCAGCGGGACCGCGCCGCGGAGCTGGTCACGCCATGAGCAGGGCCGAAACGTATACGGTTTCGTCTATGTCGTCGTTCGCGCCGCAGGAGCTGATGGCGGTCTCCGCCAGTCGCCTGCTGCGCGACCACCGGGTGGTCTTCGCGGGGGTCGGCCTGCCGCTGCTCGCCTCAATCCTGGCCAAGCGGCAGCAGGCGCCGGCGCTGACCATCGTGCTCGAAGGCGGCATCATCGGGCCGGCGATGCTGCCGGGCAGGCTGCCGATCTCCACCAACGAGATGCGAGCGGCGCGCCACGCCACCATGCTGACCCCGATCACCGAGATCTTCCTGCTGGCGCAGCGCGGCTGCTTCCACTACGGTTTCCTCGGCGCGGCCCAGATCGACATGTTCGGCAACATCAACACCAGCGTGATCGGCCCGGCCGAGCGCCCCCAGGTGCGCCTGCCCGGCAGCGGCGGCGCCAACGACATCGCCTCCCTCTGCAACGAGGTGCTGGTGGTCACCACCCACGAGCCGCGGCGCTTCGTGGAGCGGGTCGACTTCATCACCAGTCCCGGCCACCTGAGCGGCGGCGACGCCCGCGCCAAGGCAGGGCTGCGGGCGGCGGGGCCGAGCACGGTGGTCACCAACCTCGCCCTGCTCGACTTCGAGCCGGCGAGCAAGCGGATGCGCCTGCGCGCCCTGCAGCCCGGCGTGACCGCCGCGCAGGTCCAGGCCAGCACCGGCTTCGAGCTGCTGGTCCACCCGGAGGTCCGCGAGCTGGCGCCGCCCTCGGCCGAAGACCTGGAGATCCTGCACGAGCTGGAGGGAGGCTGAGATGGCCCGGGTCGGGTTGCTGGTCCCGTCCTCGAACACCGTGATGGAGCCGGATTTCTGGAGGGTGTTGCCGCCCGGAGCCACCCTCCACAGCGGCCGCATGTACCTGGAGGACACCACCCCGGCCGGCGAGGACCGCATGCTCGACGAGCACGTGCTGCCCGCCGCGCGCGACCTCGCCACCGCCAAGCCGGATGTGATCGTATTTGGCTGCACCAGCGGCGGGGCCCTCCGGGGCAACGCATACGATGCCGAGTTGTGCCGGCGCATCAGCGAGCTGTCCGGTGTGCCCACCGTCAGCGTGATCGCCGCGGTCCGCCAGGCCCTCGCCGCCACCGGCGCGCGCCGCGTCGGCGTGGTCACCCCTTACGTGGACGCGCTCAACCAGCCCATCCGGGCGAGCCTGGAGGCCGACGGCATCGAGGTGGTGCGGATCGCGGGGCTCGACATCAGCGAGAACGTCCGCATCGCCGAGGTGCCGGTGGCCGAGATCGCCGCCTTCGCCGTCCGGGAGCTGCACGGCCTCCCCGTTCCCATCGAGGCGGTCTTCGTCTCGTGCACCAACTTCCCGGCGGTAGCGGCCCTGCCCGAGCTGCAGCGGCGCTTCGAGATCCCGGTGGTGACCAGCAACCAGGCGGCCATCGCGGCGGTACTGGAGCTGCTCGCCGCCACGACTGGCGGGTAGCTGCTGTGGTCGCGCCGCCGTTCCGCTACCAGCCTGCCGGGTCCTTCGAGGAGGCGGTGGCGGCGCTCGGCGAGCACGGCGAGGACGCCAAGCTGCTGGCCGGCGGGCAGAGCCTGGTGCCGATGCTGAACCTGCGGGTCGCCCGCCCCGAGTGGCTGATCGACCTCAACCCGGTCGGTGCCGGGCCGGTCTCCGAGGTGGACGGCGTGCTGCACCTGCCGGCGCTCACCAGGCACCGGGTGCTCGAGTCCGGCGAGCTGGTGCGGCGGCGCTGCCCGATCCTGGCCGAGGCCGCCAGCCGCATCGGCAACGTCCGCACCAGGGCGCGCGGCACCATCGGCGGCAGCCTCGCCCACGCCGACCCGGCCGGCGAGCTGCCCCTGGTCGCGGTCGCGCTCGGCGCCGAGGTCACCGCGCTCGGCCCGGAGGGGTCCCGGGACCTGCCAGTCGACGAGCTGCTGATTTCGTATCTGACCACCGCCCTGGGCCCCGGCGAGGTCATCACCGAGGTGCGGGTGCCGGCGCTGCGCCCGCGGCAGGGCTGGTCGTTCCTGGAGTTGACCCGCCGCACCTCCGACTGGATGGTGATCGGCGTGGCATCTCTGGTGGAACTGGACCGGCGCGGCGCGGTCACCGCCGTCTCGTTCACCCTTGGTGGCGTGGCCGAACGCCCGGTCGTGGCCTCGGCGGAGCTGGTCGCTGGCCTGCTCGGCGAGGCGCCAGCCGAGCCGCTGCTCACCCACGTCGCCGAACAGATGGCCGCGACCCTCCACCCAGAGGACGACGTCCACGCCTCCGGCGCGTACCGGCGCCGGGTCGCTGCGGTCCTCACCCGCCGCGCCCTCACCGAGGCAGCCGCACGGGCACGCGACGCCGGCACGGAGGGGGAGGGCCGCCGGTGAGCGCGGACAAGCAGCGGATCGGCTTCAGCGTCAACGGCGAGGCCCGGGAACTATGGGTGTTCCCCTACGAGAGCCTCCTGGAGGTGCTGAGGGACGCCGGCTACCACGAGGTCCGCTACGGGTGCGGCGAAGGGGTGTGCGGGACCTGCACAGTCCTGCTGGACGGCGTCCCGGCCAGTGCCTGCCTGCTGTTCGCGGTGCAGGTTGACGGGTGCTCGCTGCTGACCGTCCGCGGGCTCGCCGCCGGCGGGGACGGGGAGCCGCACGCGCTGCAGGCGAGCTTCCTGCGTCACGGGGCTGCCCAGTGCGGCTTCTGCACCCCGGGGATGCTGCTCACCGCCTGGGCGCTGCTGCAGCGCGAACCCCAGCCGAGCCGCGAGCGGATCCGTCGGGAGCTGTGCGGCAACCTGTGCCGCTGCACCGGGTACAGCAAGATCCTGGATGCGATCGAGGACTGCCGCGGACACAGCGATGAGTGAGACGGTCACTCCGACCCAGGCGCCCTACCGGATCGTGGGGCGCTCCCCGGCACACCACGACTTCGCCGACAAGGTCGCCGGGTCGCTGCTGTACGCGGCCGACTGGCAGCTCCCCGGCATGCTGCACGGCAAGGTGGTGCGCGCCCAGGTGCCCTGTGCCCGCATCGCTGCCCTAGAGGTGGCGGCGGCGCGGGCGCTGCCCGGCGTGATTGCGGTGCTGACCGCCGCCGACGTGCCCTGGAACCAGGTGGTGGAGCGCGCCAGCGGCGGCCTCGGCGAGCTGGCGGTCGCCATGCCGGTGCTCGCCGCCGACCGGGTCCGCTACCAGGGCGAGCCGGTGGCGCTCATCGCCGCCGTCTCGCCGCAGGTCGCCGAGGAGGCGGCCGAGCTGATCGAGATCGAATATGAAGACCTGCCGGGCGTGTTCGACGCGGAGGCCGCCCTGGAGCCGGGCGCGCCGCTGGTCCACGACGACGGCAACGTGCTGGTCACCTGGACCATCGCCAGCGGCGACGCGGACTCCGATCTGGACCTGGACGCCGCCATGGCCGCGGCCGACCTGGTGGTGGAGGGCGCCTACCGCACCCAGCGGGTCGAGCACGCCTACCTGGAGCCCGAGGCCGGGGTCGGCTGGGTCGACACCGGGGGCGTCATCACCCTGCGCGTCTCCACCCAGGTGATCGAGCACGCTGCCACCGTCGCCGCGATCCTCGGCCTTCCCGCCAACCAGGTCCGCGTCATCTCCAGCTACATGGGCGGCGGCTTCGGCGGCAAGGAGGACATAACCGTCGAGCCATACCTGGCCCTGCTGGTATGGCATACCCGCCGGCCGGTCAAGCTGGTCGTCGAACGCCAGGAGTCGCTGCTGGCCACCACCAAGCGCCACCCATTTGTGATGCGATACCGCACCGGCGTCCGGCGCGACGGCACCATCGTCGCCCAGGACGTCGACATCGTCGGCGACGCCGGCGCCTACCCGTACCTCAGCGCTCGGGTGCTGTTCGCCGCCTGCGTCTGCGCCTCCGGTCCTTACCGCGTGCCAACGGTCCGCCACCGGACCCGCGCGGTGTTCACCAACACCCCGCCGACCAGCGCTTTCCGCGGCTTCGGCGCGATGCAGGTGACGTTCGGCTACGAGCAGCAGCTGGACCGGGTCGCGGCGGCGCTCGGCCTGGACCCGGTCGCGGTGCGGGAGCGCAACTTCCTCGCGAAAGGCGATCCGCTCCCGACCGGTGAGCGGCTCGGCACCGCGGTGGCGGTGGGGGAGTGCCTGCAGCGGGCGCTTGACGCCCTCGGCGAGCCGGCGCGGCCGAGCGGGCCGGGCCGGCGGGTCGGCCGCGGGGTCGCCGCAAACCTGCAGCCCTACGGCCGCACCGTCTGGTTCAACGACCGTGCGGCCTGCTGGCTCAGCCTGGAGGCCGACGGCAGCCTGCAGCTCCGCAGCGGCGTCACCGACCTCGGCGGCGGTCAGGCCGCCTCCCTGGCGCAGATCGTATCTGAGATCCTCGGCGTGCCACTCGACGAGATCGGCGTGCATATCGGCGACACCGCACTGACCCCGCCAGCTGGCGGGACCTTCGCCACCCGCCAGCTCTATATGTCGGGCAACGCCGCACTGGCCGCCGCCCGCGAGCTGCGTGCCCGCCTGCTGCCGGTCGCCGCCGCGCTGCTCGGCGCCGGCGAGGACGATCTGATCTTCGAGAACGGCATGGTCAGACAGCAGGGTGACGGCGGCGGGCGGAGCCTTCACCTGGCTGAGCTGGTCGCCGCCTGCCACCAGCGCGGGGTGCCGACCTCGCACCTCGGCACCTGGTACGCCCCGACCGGCAGCTTCGATCCGGCCAGCGGCCAGGGCGCCAGCTTCCCCGACTACACCTTCGGCGCCCACGCCGCCGAGGTCGAGGTCGACCTGGAGACCGGCGAGACCCGCGTCCTGAACTACGCCGCCGCGCACGACGTCGGCCGGGCGATCAACCCCCTCCGCGTCGAAGGCCAGATCCAGGGCGGCGCCTACCAGGGCATCGGCTACGCGCTCGGTGAGGAGATCGTCCTGGCCGACGGCAACGCCACCTCCACGCTACTGGCCAACTACCTCATGCCGAACGCGGTCGACCTGCCCGACGTGCGCGTGGTCATCATCGAAAGCGGCGAGGGCAAAGGCCCGTTCGGCGCCCGCGGGATCGGCGAGCCGCCCATCGCCAACGCCGCCGCCGCGCTCGCCAACGCCGTCGCCGCAGCCACCGGCGCCCGCGTCACCCAGCTCCCCATTACCCCGGAACGGCTCCTCGACGCCCTCGACGCGCTTGGTATGGATACAGGTGGAGGGCTGACGCGGTGACCCACGACCGGTTGACCCGCGAGCTGGTCCTCAACCCGGTGTCGGCGCTGCGCGAGGTGCCGCCGTGGCCGGGGCTGCTGCCACCGCCGTCGCGGGCGCCACTCGCACTGCACCGGCGGCTGCCCGGCTACGCGGTCACGCCGCTGCGGGAGGTGCCCGCGCTCGCGGGGGCATGCGGCGTCGGCCGGGTCTGGGTCAAGGACGAGTCCACCCGCCTCGGCCTGCCCGCCTTCAAGATGCTCGGCGCGAGCTGGGCGACCTACAGGACGGTGGCCGCACGTCTCGGCGGCCTGGAACGCCTGGACCAGCCAGCGCCCTGGGCGAACCTGGCTAAGCTGCGGGAGCGACTCCGGCCGCTGGGCCACCTGACGCTGACGGCCGCCACCGACGGCAACCACGGCCGCGCCGTCGCCCGCATGGCCGCCCTGCTCGGGTTCGACGCCGAGATCTATGTGCCGATCGGCACCGCCGCCGCGCGCATCACCGCGATTGCGAGCGAGGGGGCGCGCGTCACCGTGGTTGACGGGACCTACGACGACGCGGTCGCCACCGCCACCGCCTCCGCGGACGAGCATCGCCTGCTGATCCAGGACACCGCCCAGTCCCCGGACGATCAGATCGCCGCCTGGGTGGCCGAAGGCTATGCCACGATCTTCTGGGAGACCGACGAGCAACTCGCCGAGCAGCTCGCCGCGACGGTGCCTGACATGGTGATGATCCCTGTGGGAGTGGGCGCCCTCGCGGCCGCCGCGGTGCGGCACTGGTGGCGTCGGGAGCTGGATCCGGCCCGGCGGCCCCGTCTGGTCGGCGTCGAGCCGCTGCGCGCCGCCTGCGTGCTGCGCTCGATCGAGGCTGGGCGCCTGGTCACCGTTGCTGGGCCGCACGACTCGATCATGGCGGGGCTCAACTGCGGTACGCCCTCGCCGGTAGCCTGGCCAGTCCTGCGGGAGGGCCTTGCTGCGGTGGTGGCGGTCGGCGACGAGCGGGCCCGTCAGGCCATGCGCGACCTTGCCGCGGCCGGCATCGTCGCGGGGGAGACCGGCGCGGCGGCGCTCGCCGGTCTGGCAGAGCTGACCGACGCGACCGGGGCCGGGGTCGGCGAGGAGGCGCGGCGAGCCCTTGGTGTGGGGCCTGACAGCCGCGTCCTGCTGCTCTGCACCGAGGGCGCCACCGACCCAGACGCCTACCGGCGCATCGTCGCCAGCAGCGCCGATCCCGATCCCGAGATCAAGACCGAGCGGAGGAGCTGACCGTGGCCGAGAGCCCGTATGGTGGACCGCTGATCTCCCTCGACGGCGCCGTTGACCTGCACTGCCACCCCTACCCGGACCTGTTCCCGCGGCTTGCCGACGACCTGGACATCGCGCTGGCTGCGCGCGACGCCGGCCTGAAGGCGCTGGTGCTGAAGTGCCACCACGAGAGCACCGTGTCCCGCGCCTACCTGGTCCAGCGGATGGTGCCCGGCATCCGGGTGTTCGGCGGGGTGGTGCTGAACTCCTACGTCGGCGGCATCAACCCCGCCGCGGTCGAGGCGGCCCTGCGGCTCGGCGGCAAGGAGGTGTGGATGCCGACAGTGGACGCCGGCTACCACGCCCAGGTCCACGGTGGCACCGGCGGCTACGAGTCCCAGCAGGGCGGCCTCCGGGCCGACGAGGGGATCTGGGTCACCGACCACGAAGGCAGGCTGCGGCCGGAGGTCAAGGAGGTCCTGGCGCTGGTCGCCGAGCACCGGGCCATCCTCGGGACCTGCCACCTGTCCCCGGCCGAGATCGTGGCCCTGGTGCGGGAGGCGCGCGACGTGGGCGTCGACAAGATCGTGGTCACCCACCCGTTCTTCAAGGTGCCCAACCTCGACCTCGACACCCTGGAGGAGCTGGTCCGCCTCGGCGCCATGCCCGAGTTCGGCTACTGCACCATCTCGCCCGCCTGGCAGTACGCGGCGCCCGCCAAGATCGTCGCCGCGGTGCAGCGGGTCGGCGCCACCCGCTGCCTGCTAGTCTCGGATACCGGCCAACGGCACAACCCGCTCCCGTCCGAGGCGCTGCGCGTCTTCGCCCAGACCGTCTTCGAGAGGGGCCTCAGCGAGGCGGAGGTCGTCACCATGACCGCCCGCAACCCGAGCGACCTGCTGGAGCTGGAGGCGGCCGCCCCCGCGCCCCGCCCGCTCGACCCAGCCTGGGCGACGCGTCTCGGCGCTACTGCCGACCCCTGCGTGGAAGCGGATCAGGCGAGCCAGCGGCTGTCGGAGAAGCTATAGGATCGGCGAAGCGTCGTTCAGGCGCTCTCGGGTTGTCGCCGCAGGCAGTAGTAGGCAGGCGACCAGAGACCCCGCGCAGCCGGGTGGCTGCTCACCGTGGCGAAGCCGTCGCCGAACAGCTCCTCCACCTCGGCACCTGACAGGCCGAACGGCGCGCCCAGCAGGCGGCGGAGACGGGAGGGCTCCAGCGCGAACAGGGCGTAGAAGCCGCCGGGCCGGCACAGGCGGCGGACGGCGTTGGCGTACGAGGCACGCTCGGTCACCGGCAGGCCGTGGAGGCATTTCACGTCGTAGACCAAATCGAACAGCCCGCCGAGCTGGTCGCTGTCGAGCCGGGTCACGTCGCCCTCCACGAAGCGGGTTTCGACCTGCGCGGCGGTGGCTCGTGCCCGCGCCTCCTCCAGCGCTTTCGGGACGAAGTCGACCCCGACCACCTGCCAGCCCCGCTGTGCCACCGCGACGGCGTGCTTGCCGCTGCCGCAGCCGAGGTCGAGCGCCCGGGCGCGACCCCGCGGCAGCTGGCCGCCTTCGCCCACGGCGAGGGCGATGAGCTCGGCGGGCGTCGGGTCGATCTCCCCAGGGCGCAGCCTCATCCGGCAGGACAGCGCGTAGAACCGCTGGCGTCGTGTCGTGGGCATGGCTCCGGGCATGGCTCGCCTCCCAATACAAGCAACCATCATCGCACCGCCGAAAGCAGCTATGCTAGACATCGGATGTCTGCATGCCCCTGATGGGCGCACCCACAAGCCAGGCAAGGAGCGCTGTGGCCGCACCGAGGACCGAGAGCGCCATCGCCAAGATCCGTGAGCTGATCGTGTCGGGCGAGTTGGTGCCTGGTTCGCGGCTGCCGCCAGAGCATGAGCTGGCCGCCCTGCTTGGCTTGTCGCGCAACACCGCGCGGGAGGCCGTGCGGGCACTGGTCACCGCCCGGGTCCTGGACGTGCGCCGGGGCGACGGCACCTACGTCACCAGCCTCAAGCCCGACCTGCTGCTGGAGGGCATCGGCTTCGCGGTGGAGCTGATGCAGGACGAGACCTGGCTGGAGGTCCTGGAGGTACGCCGCTACCTGGAGCCCGCCGCGGCCGCGCTGGCCGCCACCCGGATCGACCAGGATGCCCTCTGCACGCTCGAACAGGTCCTGCAGCGCATGCGCGAGGCGGACGGCCTGGAGCAGCTCGTGGTCCACGACGCCGAGTTCCACAACCGCGTGGCCGCCGCCGCCGGCAACCAGACCCTCGCCTCGATGCTGAACGGCCTTTCCAGCAAGACCCTTCGCGCGCGGATCTGGCGCGGCCTCATCGACGGCCAGGTCGCCGAGCAGACCGTTGCCCAGCACGAGGACATCTACGCCGCCCTCCGCGCCGGCGACCCCAACCTGGCGCAGGCCGCCGCCATCACCCACGTCCTCACCACGGAGACGTGGTTTCGCCGCGCCCTCACCCAGGAATAATCCGATACAAAGCAATCGAACGCGGAGTGTGAGTGGCTGTCACGTTATGTGAATTTGGCAAAATCGTTACATAGAAGTAGTATCCGGCGCCATGAACAATGCCGGGACGTACCAGATCGGCCCGCAAAATGGGCGCCTGCTGATCCGCACCTTCCGTGAGGGTGTCGCCTCCATGGTCGGGCATGACCTCGTCATCGAGGCGACCAACTGGCGGGGTGCCGTCACCATCCCGGAAAGCGGTCAGCCACACATCGCCGTCGAGGTGGACGTGCGCTCCCTGACGGTCCGCGAGGGCCTCCATGGCGCCAAGCCGCTTACCGACAAGGACGTGCGGGACATCCAGGAGACCATGGCCGAACTGCTTGGGGCCGAATACCATCCGCTGGTCTCCTACGTGTCCAACTCGGTCCAGATCTCGGGCGCCAGCGCCACGGCCGACGGTCAGTTCACCCTGCTGGGGATCACCCAGCCGCTACGGCTCGCCATCCAGGCCCGCGACGGCATGGTCGTCGCGACCGCGACCGTGCAGCAGAGCCTTTGGGGCATCAAGCCGTTCCGCGCTTTCATGGGCGCCCTGAAGGTCCGCGACGACGTCGAGATCGAGGCTGCCGTCAGGCTCGGCTAACCCAGCACCCCTCCCCCAGCCCCGAGCCCGCTCCGGCGGGCTCGGGTTTTCCGCTTCGGGGCTCCTGCTTCGGGGTTCCTGCTGCGAACAGGCTATTGAGGCCTCCACCTTGGGCCATCCGGGAAGCGGTAGGCGGCCAGCGTCGCCCCGGTCATCGAGGCATAGCCCGGGAGCTGGGGGAGGCGGTAGCGGGCGGCCTCCACCACGACCGGTTCGGTGAAATGTTCGTGCAGGTGATCGACGTATTCGATCATGCGGTTGTCGAGCGAGGCGCTGACCGCGAGGTAGTCGAAGGCGGCGAGGTGGACTACCAGTTCGCAGAGGCCGACACCGCCGGCATGGGGGCAGACGGGAACGCCGAACTTGGCAGCGAGGAGCAGGACCGCGACCGCCTCGTTGACACCGGCGAGGCGGCAGGCGTCGAGCTGGCAGACTGACAGCGCTCCAGCCTGGAACAGCTGCTTGAACATGACGCGGTTGTGGACGTGCTCACCGGTGGCGACCCTGACCGGAGCGATGGCCTTGGCGATGGCGGCGTGGCCGAGGATGTCGTCGGGGCTGGTCGGCTCCTCGACCCAGAAGAGGTCGAAGGCGCGCATCTGGTTGACCCATTCGATGGCTTCGGGGACGTTCCAGACCTGGTTGGCATCGACGGCCAGGTTGCGCTCGGGGCCCAGCGCCTCGCGGGCGATGGCCAGGCGGCGCCTGTCCTGGTCGAAGTTTGCGCCGACCTTGAGCTTCACGGTGGTGAAACCGGCATCGACCGCCTCCTGACAGAGGCGACGGAGCTTGCCGTCGTCGTAGCCGAGCCAGCCGGCCGAGGTGGAGTACGCGGGCAGGCCCTCGGCGCGCAGGTGCGCCTCCCGCTCCGCCTTGGTGGCCTCGTTGGTCCGCAGGAGCTGCAGCGCCTCGGCGGGGGTGAGCGCGTCGGTGAGGTAGCGGAAATCGGCGAGCGCGACGATCTCCTCCGGCGGCAGGTCGGCGAGCAGCTTCCACAGGGGCTTGCCGGCCGCCTTGGCATAGAGGTCCCACGCGGCGTTGACCACGGCGGCGGTGGCCAGGTGGATGACGCCTTTCTCGGGACCGAGCCAGCGGAGCTGGCTGTCGCCGACCAGGCGGCGCCACAGCGCGCCCATGTCGGCGAACAGCTCCTCAGCCTTCTCACCCACGACCATCGGGGCGATGGCGCGGATCGCCTGCACGCAGATCTCGGTGCCTCGCCCGATCGTGAAGCTGAAGCCATGTCCTTCCAGGTCGGGGTCGCTGGTATGCAGGATCACATACGCTGCCGAGTAGTCGGGCGCCAGGTTCATCGCGTCGGAGCCGTCGAGGCGCAGGGAGGTGGGGAAGCGCACGTCAACGGTGTCGAAGCCGGTGATGACGACCTCAGGCAGTGACTCGCGCATGGTGACCACGTCGGCGCGCGACCCTCAGCCCTTGACCGCGCCGACCAGCAGGCCGCGGGAGATGACCCGCTCGAGCCCGATCGCCAGCGCGATGACCGGAAGGATCATGATCTGGATCAGCACGGACATGTACCACCACTGCGGGCCCCGGGTGGCGTTCTGGGCGGCCACGGTCAGGGGCATGGTCTGGGCGTTCGCGCTCGACAGGAACAGCGCCAGCAGGTACTCGTTCCAGGCGAACACGAACACGATCAGGAAGGTCGCCACCAGACCAGGGGCGGACAGCGGCAGGGTGATCGAGCGGAAGACGCGGAAGGTCGAGGCCCCGTCGACCACGGCGGCCTCCTCCAGCTCCCAGGGGAGCCGGTTGAAGTAGTCGCGCATCAGCCACACCACGATCGGGAGGTTGGTGGCCGCGTAGGTGATGATCAGCGCGATCCTGGTGTCGAGCAGGTGCAGGTGCTGGAACAGCACATAGATCGGGATGACCACCGCGACCGGCGGCAGGATCCGCTGGGAGATCATCCAGAAGGCGATGTCGGTGTTGGACAGGGTGCGGCGGAAGCGCCGGCCGATCGCGACCAGCAGCAGGGCGCCGGCGCCAGCGGCGGCCACCACCGCCAGCAGTGGCGGCACGCCGAACCCGATGGCCACGGCCACGAACGCCAGGGCGCCCGCCACCAGGGCCACCACCCCGATGCGCGGCCGGTAGGGGAAGCGGATCAGCGCGTAGGCGGCAGCCGCGCCGAGCACCATCGCCAGCACCGAGCTGCCAAACCCGACGACCACCGAGTTCATATACGGCCGCATGGTGTCGCTGCGGAGGTCGAAGAAGATGTAGTGCCAGGCGTCCAGATGCGGCTTGAAGTCCACGAACGGCAGGTAGTACGGCCCCTTGTCGACCTGGATCGGCAGCTTGAACGAGGTGATCACCAGCCAGTACAGCGGGAACAGCACCACCAGCCCCCACGCCCCGAGGATCGTATAGGCGATCAGCTTGCCCGCCGGGGACAGGTCCCTGACCGAGCGGCGCCGCAATGGGCGACGCAATGGGTGCCGCAGCAGCGGACGACGGATCGACACGCTCATGGCAGCCTCCTCACTCCTCCGCGAAGCGGCGCCGCAGGAGGCTCACGTAGGCGACCGCGACGAGGGTCACGATGAACAGCAGGGAGTAGGCGACCGCCGCCGACTGGCCCAGGTCCAGGGTGCGCCAGCGGACGTAGGCGTGGAGGCTGAGCGACTCGGTGGCGGTCCCGGGGCCGCCGTTGGTGAGCACGTTGGGCAGGTCGATGACCTTGAAGGCCTCGATCAGCCGGATCAGCACCACCGTCAGGCACACCGGCAGGATCGATGGCAGGGTGACGTGCCGGAAGGCCTGCCAGCGGTTGGCACCGTCCACCATGGCTGCCTCGAGGGTCTCGAAGTCCTGGCTCTCGAGCGCGGCCAGCAGGACGATGAACATGAACGGGGTCCACTGCCAGACGTCGCCGAGCATCACCGCGATCCTCGCCCCCCATGGGCTGTTCACCCAGGAGAAGTTGGTGAGCCCGAAGGCCGCCCACAACGGCTGCAGCGGGCCTTTGCCGGTGTCGGTGAGCATGCGAAACATATAGGCGACACCCACCGGCGTGATCATCATCGGCAGCAGGAAGACCACCCGGAAGAAGCGTTGCCCGAACAGCCCCTGCGTCAGCAGGTGCGCGAGCCCGAGTCCGAGCAGGAACTGCGCTGTGACGCCGGTGAAGACGTAGACCAGCGTCACCACGACCGTGCCTGGCCGCCCGCCGTGGCTGAGGATCGTATGTGATACCAGCCACAGGGCGAGGCCGCCGAGGGTCGCGCCGAGCACCCGGAAGGCGAGCCCGACCAGGGTGACGCCGCCACGCCAGGCACGCAGCAGTCCCCAGCCCAGCAGCGCCAGGCCCGCGATCAGCAACAGCCACCCCAGCGGCGTCAGCGGGCGTGTCACCCCCAGGAAGTGGCTGCGCTCGTCGCCGGTGAGCAGGTCGCGGAAGTTCTCCAGCCCGATGAACTTGAAGCTGAAGCCGCCCCGCACCAGCTCCAGCCGGGACAGGCTGATGTACAGCGAGGCGAACAGCGGGAAGACCGAGACGAACAGGATCACCAGCAACGCTGGCCAGATGAAGGCCTGCCGGACCCCGAAGGCCGGCCCGAGCGGCGCCCGCCGCACGACTGTAGATTTGGTTCGTTCCGCGAGGCCGCCTCGCCTGGCAGCAGCGGCGAGGCGGCCTCGGGTCTGGGTTCTGGTTCTGGTCAGCCGTCCAACTTGCATGCCGTTACCGTTACCGCTGGATGTTCAGGCTCGCCGCGTAGGCCTGTTTCTGCTTGTCGCGTCCCGTGTCGTTGGTGAGCTTCTCCCAGCCCGCGTTGATCTGCTGCTGCGCGCCGTCGCGCGTGATCTCGCCGGCCAGGAACTGCGCCAGGGCAGTGTCGAGCACCACGCCCTCGTACTGCGACGACTTGGGCACCCGCAGGTCGAGCATCATGTTCGGGCTCTGCAGGCTGTCGCGGATGCCGCCGAGGTAGTTCTGCGCGGCGCTCTGGCTCATGCCCGCCTTCTGCCACAGGTCGAGGTTGCTGAACTGCGAGGTCCGGTAGGGGTTGAAGCCAGTCTTGCCGAGGGTCACGTCGACGTTCGATTGCGCGGGCGCGCTCATATACGAGAGGAAATCGAAGGCGGCGTTCTTGACCTTCGCCTTGGCTGCGGCGTTGATCGCACCCGACCAGCCGCCGTAGGCGGCGAACGGCGCGTGGTTGACCCCGTTGACCGCGTGCGGGCAGGTGGTGGCGTTGCAGTCGACCAGCTGGCCGGTGCTGCGGTCGAGCACCTGACGGGTCCCGGGGATGACCACCGCGCCGACCTTGTCCTGCACGGTCGAGGTCTTGGGGTCGATGGCGAGGGTGCCGATGTCGCCCCAGTCGATCGACAGAGCGCAGCGGCCCGAGGTGAACAGCCCGCGGGTGTCGCCGACGTCCATGTTCAGCTCGCCCGGCGGCGCGGACTGGGTGGTCTGCTTGTAGATATCCAGCGCCTGCGCGAACGCCGCGTTGTTGACCAGCGGCTTCATGGTGTCGACGTCGAAGAACGCGCCCTGGCTGGTGCCCTGGGTCTGCAGGAACGAGCCGGCGATCGACAGGAACATCCAGTACGACTGGGCAGAGCGCTTCTTGGCGATGCAGGAGCCGTAGTCGGCCTTGCCGTCGCCGTTCAGGTCCTTGCCGTTGTAGCGCTTGGCGATCGACAGGTAGTCGTCCCAGGTGGCCGGCGGCTGCAGCCCGTCCTTCTTCAGCAGGTCGCTGCGGTAGTAGACCATCTGGAGGTCGCCGTCCAACGGGATCGTATAGGTGTGGCCCTGGAAGGAGGCGCTGAAGTTCCGGAAGAACGGGGCGATGTCGTTCCACTGGATCCCCTGGTCGCCCTGGACGCGGCTGCCGAGGTCCTCCAGGTAGCCGGGCGGGACGAAGTCGCCCATCCACTGCGGGTCGAAGACGAAGGCATCGTAGCTGTTGGTGCCGGTCGCCAGGTCGGTGAGGATCTTGTTGTAGAGGTCGCTGAAGGGGACCGTCACCACGTTGACCTTGGCGCCGGTGAGCCGCTGGAAGTCGGGGGCGCGCCGCTGCAGCGGCTCGGCGATCTGCGGCCCGGTGAACGTCAGCACGTTGACCGAGACGCCGGCATACTTCTGCGCGCCGGTGGCTTGCGTCTTTGCCTTGCCGCCAGAGCAGGCGGCGGCCAACAGTGACAACCCCGCGATGCACGCGACCCACCCGCGGAAGCGACGGTTGCGGCTGCTCATCCCAGCCCTCCTCTCACGCCGGCTCACCACAGCCGGAGGGGCTCCGTTGTCCGGTCGGGCTGTCCGGAGGGCCTCAACCGTAGCTCCAGAAACATCCAATGTCTAGAGGTGATCGGATGTTTGCGCGAAGGCGCAAAGGAGGGTGTCGCGCTCCCTACGGACGCAGCCGCAGCCCGGCCATGCCGCCGTCGACGGCGAGGACGGTCCCGGTGGTAGCGGCGGCAAGCGGGCTGGCCAGGTAGGCGATGGCGTGGGCGACCTCGGCACTGCTGACCAGCCGGCCGATCGGCTGGCGGGCCTGCAGTGCTGCCCGCTCCGCCTCGGGGTCGGATGCCGTGTCCAGAAGCCTCGCGACCCAGGGGGTGTCCACCGTTCCCGGGTTGACGCAGTTGACGCGGATCCCCTCGCGGGTGTGGTCGGCGGCCATCGCCAGAGTCAGCGCCTGCACCGCGCCCTTGCTGGCCGAATACAGCGCCCGCTCGGGCAGGCCTGCGACGGCCGCGATCGAGCAGGTGTTCACCACCGCCGCCTGCGGCGAGCGCCGCAGGTGCGGCAGGGCCGCCCTGGTGACCCGCACGATGCCGAGCAGGTTGACGTCCAGAACGTGCCGCCACTCCTCCAGCGGGTTGGCCTCGACGGTGCCCTGCGCGCCGATGCCGGCGTTGTTGACCAGGACGTCAAGCCCTCCGAACCGCTCCGCAGCCGCTGTCACCGCCGCCGCGACCGAGCCCTCGTCGGTCACGTCGCCGCGCAGGCGCAGCAGCGGCTCGGGCGCCCCGGACGGGTCGAGGTCCACCGCCGCGACCTGCGCCCCCCGCTCGCTGAGCAGCAGCGCGGTCGCCAGGCCGATGCCGGACCCAGCACCGGTCACCAGCGCGGCCAGCCCGTCGAATTCGCGTTCGCCTTCGCGTTCGCCTTCGCGTTCGCTCACGAACCACAGCCTCCTATGCGCCAGAAAAGGTCGGATCTCTGGGGCGGCTGCGGCTCAGCCCCGAGCCAGGGGTTTGCGGCCGATACCGCCGTACATGCCGCCCTTGAGCTTCGCCGGCTCGCCCTCCGGGCGCCACTGCTGGATCGGCACCAGGCCCGGGTCTACCAGGTCGAGACCGTCGAAGAAGCGGGCGATCTCGGTGCCGCTGCGCGGTACCAGGCGAGCCGCCGCGCGATCGTAGACCCGTGCCGCCCGCGTCGTCGTTTCCGGGCTGAAGTCCGCCGTCACATGGGAGATGGCGAGGAAGCTCCCCGGGCTCATCGCGTCCCGGAACCGCGCCACGATCCCGGCCGGGTCCTCCTCGTCGGCGATGAAGTGCAGGATGGCCACCAGCAGGACCGCGAACGGCTGGGTGAGGTCGATCGCCTCCCGCACGGTGGGGTGATCAAGGATCGTATCTGGTTCGCGGAGGTCCGCCAGGATGATGCTGGTAGTGTCGCCGGCCAGCAGCGCGTTGGCGTGCACGTGCACGATCGGGTCGTTGTCGACGTAGACCACGCGCACGTCGGGCGTGATCGCCTGGGCGACCTCGTGGACGGTGCCCTGGGCCGGGATGCCGGTGCCGATGTCGATGAACTGGCGGATCCCGGCCTCCCGGGCGAGGAAGCGGACCACTCGCTGCAGGAACGCCCGGTTCTCCTGGACCCCGTCGCGCACCTCCGGCCAAGCGGCAAGGACCTCGTCGCCGGCCTCGCGGTCGGCGGGAAAGTTGTCCTTGCCGCCCAGGAAGTAGTCATACATCCGTGCCGGGTGCGGCCGGCTCGTATCGAGGAACGGATGTTCCAGGTCTTGCTCGTTCACACCGTCTCTCCCGCCCGGGGCTGCGGGTCTCGGCGCCCGAAGGCGTCAACTTACCGGGCGGTACTTTACAACAGGCCGGCCAGTGGGTTCTTGCTGGGCGGCGCGCCCTTGTTCTTCCCTTTCGTCTTCCCGCCCTTGTTCTTCCCGCTGCTGACGAGGGGAGCGTTGCTCGCGGCCGTGGTGGTCGCCGGGTCGCTGCGACCGGAGCTGGAGGTTCCGGCGGAGGTGCCAGTGTCCCGCGGAACAAAGTCCCTGGTGGCGAAGGTCGGCAGGAACTTCGGCACGCGCCGGGCCTTCGTGCCCTGCTCGAAGCTGTAGGCCAGCTTGATGAGGGCCGGCTCGCCCCACTGCGGGCCGATGAAGCTGATGCCGACCGGCAGCTCGAACGAGAACCCGGCGGGTACGGTGATGCTCGGGTAGCCGGCCACCGCCGCCGGTGTCGAGCTGGCGGTGAGGAAGTGGTCGCCGTTGACCAGATCGGTGGTCCACGAGGGGCCGCCAGTCAGGCTCACGATCGCGTCCAGGTCGAACTTGGCCAGGGTGCTGTTGATGCCGTCCTGCGCGAGGCGCTTGGAGGTGGCCAGGGCCTGCTTGTAGACGGGATCGGAGAGGTTGGTGGTGGCCTCGGCCAGATCGAAGATCTCCTGGCCGAACCATTGCATTTCCTGGGCGGCGTGGGCGTCGTCAAAGGCGATCAGGTCGGCCAGCGTGCGCATCGAGGTGTTGGACAGCTCCGACAGGTACTTGGCGATATCCGCTTTGAACTCGAACAGCAGCACGGTGAACTCGGGGTTGCCGATGTCGGCCACGTTGGGGATGTCGGCCGGGTCGACGACGGTGGCGCCCAGCTTGCTGAGCTGGCTGATGGCGGCCTCGGCGACCGCGTCGCCCTCTGGCGTGACGCCGAACACGCCCTCGCGCCACACGCCGATGCGGGCGCCGCGCAGGCCGTTCGGGTCGAGGAAGCGGCGGTAATCGGTGAAGGCATGCCCGCGGCTGGCGGCGCTGGCCGGGTCGCGCGGATCCACGCCGGTCATGCCGCCGAGCACGGTGGCGGCGTCGGCCACGGTGCGGCACATCGGGCCGGTGACGTCCTGGCTATGGGCCAGCGGCACGACCCCGCCACGGCTGGTGAGCCCGAGGGTCGGCTTGATGCCGACGATGCCGCAGGTCGCCGACGGGCAGACGATCGACCCGTCGGTCTCGGTGCCGAGCGTCCCGGTGGCGAGGTTGGCCGAGGCCGCGATACCCGACCCGGAGCTGGACCCGCACGGGTTGTGGTCCAGGACATAGGGGTTGAGGCACTGGCCGGCGCGGCCGCTCCAGCCGCTCGACGACTGCAGCGAGCGGAAGTTGGCCCACTCCGACAGGTTCGCCTTGCCCAGGATCACCGCGCCCGCCGCGCGGAGCTGCCGCACCACGAAGGCGTCCCGGGGCACCTTCGACCCGACCAGGGCCAGGGAGCCGGCGGCGCTCTCCATGCGGTCACGGGTGGCGTAGTTGTCCTTGACCAGGATGGGGATGCCATGCAGGGGACTGCGGGCGCCGTGCTGGCGGCGCTCCTGGTCGAGCGCCTGAGCGATGGCCAGTGCGTCCGGGTTCACCTCAATAACCGAGTTGAGCTGGATCCCGGCGAGGTCGATCCGCTCAATCCGCCGGATATACGATTCCGTGAGGCGGCGCGACGTGAGCTTCCCCGCCTCCATGGCCGCCTGCAGCTGCGCGATGGTCGCCTCCTCGAACTCGAAGGAGGCTGCGGCTGCGTCCCCGGCCGTGGTGGCGGCCAGGGCGGGTGACTCACCGGCGAGCGCGGGCAGGGTGGGGGCTGCTGCGGCGATCGCACCGGCTGTGGTGGTGTATCGGAGGAAATGCCGGCGGCTGACTTGACCCATCGTTGGCTCCCTTCGCCCGGCAATCTGCCCGTTTGCCGGATTAAATTCCAATAATCGGAGAAAGGCAAGATAAGGAAAAGACCTGCTTGCCCTGTTTCTGCATTGGTCCTGTTGTCTTCTCACCCATATCTCATAGCCGTTCAGCTTGAGTTCGGTGGCGTTTACCGGGGTGCCGTGGGGACAGACGGGGGAACGGAATGGCCAGGACGACAGAGCCACGGGTAAAGCGGGCCACGCACGGGGCCCGCCGCTTGGCGGCACGAGCCACCAACAGGCTGCGCATGCTGCCGGACTTCGTGGTGATCGGGACCAAGCGCGGCGGCAGTACCGCGCTGTACGAGTACCTGATCAGCCATCCCGAGGTGCGGCGTGGCAATGTGCGCAAGGGGAGCCGCTACTTCGACGTGCACTACGACCGGGGCTGGAACTGGTTCCGCTCGACCTTCCCGCTGGCGCTGACGAACGGCGGCGCCATCACCGGCGACGCCAGCCCTTACTACATGTTCCACCCGCTCGCGCCGGAGCGGCTTGCGGCGGCGCTCCCTGCGGCACGGCTGCTCGCGGCGCTACGCGACCCGGTCGACCGCGCCTGGTCGCATTACCAGTACGAGCGCCGGCGTGGCAACGAGCACCTCAGCTTCGAGGAGGCGATCGAACGTGAGCCCGAGCGGCTCGCCAGCGAGGCCGAACGGATCAAGGCAGGCCTCGACAGCCCCGCCTGGCGCCACCACAGCTACCTCGCCCGAGGCCGCTACGCCGAGCAGCTGGAGCGCCTCTACCAGCTCTTCCCACCCAGTCAGGTGCTGGTGTGCCACAGCGAGGCGCTGCTGGCCGACCCCGACACCGAGCTGGCCAAGGCGTGGTCCTTCCTCGGCCTCGCCCCCCACCGGACCAGCCAGCCGCACACCTTCAAGGTCGGCGGCTACAGCGACGACATGCCCGCAGCGGTCCGCGCCCGCCTGGAGGAATACTTCGCGCCCTGGAACGAGCGCCTCTACCAACTCCCGGGCATCAGGTTCCGCTTCAAGCCCTTCAAGCCGGCCGGGGCCGGGAGCTCTGCAGCTCCGCGCGGGCCCGCTGGATATCGCGCTGGTGCTTGAGCAGCAGGTGCAGGGTGTCGTCCACCACCGCCGGGTCGAGCGAGCCTGCCCCGAGGTGCAACAGGGTCCGTGCCCAGTCGATGGTCTCCGATATCGACGGGGGCTTTTTTAGATCTAGCTGGCGCACGCTGCGGACCATCTGCGCGATCTGGGTGGCGAGCTGCTCGCCGATCTCGGGCACGCGCACGCGCACGATCTCACGCTCGCGCTCCACCGAGGGGTAGTCGATGTGGAGGTACAGGCAGCGGCGGCGCAGGGCCTCCGACAGCTCCCGGGTGGCGTTGGAGGTGAGCACGATGAACGGCCGCTGCCGGCCGGCGATCGTGCCCAGCTCCGGGATCGACACCTGGAAGTCGGAGAGCACCTCCAGCAGCAGTGCCTCGGTCTCGACCTCGACCCGGTCGACCTCGTCGATCAGCAGCACCACCGGGTCGGTGGCGCGAATCGCCTCCAGCAGCGGCCGGGTCAGCAGGAACGGCTCCGAGAAGATGTCAGCCTCGACGTCGGTCCAGCTGCTGTCGTGGGCCTGGTCGGACTGGATGCGCAGCAGCTGCTTCTTGTAGTTCCATTCGTAGAGCGCCTTCGACTCGTCCAGCCCTTCGTAGCACTGCAGCCGGATGAGCCGCGCGCCGGTGGCGGCGGCGAGCGCCTTGGCCAGCTCGGTCTTGCCGACGCCGGCCGGCCCTTCAGCCAGGATCGGCTTCTCCAGCCGGTCCGCCAGGAACACCACTCCAGTAATCATCGGGTTGGAGAGGTAGCCGGCGCCAGCCAGGCGCGCCTCCACCTCGGCGCTGTCGGTGAACCTCGGCCTGGCCGCCGGCTTGGCAGGGAGGGCCATCAGGCGTCCCGCAGCTCTGCTTGTGGAGGGCGCACGGCGGCTGCCTCGGCCGGGACCCGCAGGCGCCGCTGGGTGGGGAAGAAGCTCGCCCCGAGCCGGCCAGCTACCAGGCCCCACAGCCCCCGCCGCGCCCAGATGGTCACCACGATCGCGACCAGGCCGAGGATGACCAGGTACCAGGCGCCGTGGCTGGAGAGGGTCTGCTGCAGCACCGTGAACACCACCGCCCCGATGATCGGCCCCTCGACCGATCCTACGCCGCCGATCACCACGGCGAAGATCATGAACGCGGTCCAGTTGACGCTGAAGGTCGCGTCCGGCTGCAGCCGCAGCAGGTTGAGGTAGATGACCGCCCCGGTCAGCCCGCACCACAGCGCCGCCAGCACGTAGACCGTCAGCTTGGTGCGCCCCGCGTTGACCCCGAGCGACCCCGCCGCGGTCTCCGAGTCCCGGATCGCGGTCAGCGCCAGGCCGAGTCGCCGCCGCAGCAACAGGTAGGTGATGGCCACCCCACCAACCCCGCATCCAAGCGCCAGCCAGTAGGTGGCATACAGCCGGGTTGTCCGGTCGAGCGCCCCCGCCGCCGTCAGCGTCACCCCGGTGCCGCCGCCGAGCTGGGAGGAGTTCGCCACCACCAGCCGGTACACCTCCGCGATCACCCAGGTGCCAATGGCGAAGTACCCGCCCCGCAGCCGGAACGCGAGCGCCGCCGTGGGGACCGCCACCACCCCGGCCACCAGCCCCGCCAGCAGCACCGACAACAACAGGTTGAGCCCCAGGTTGTTGGCGAAAAACAGCAGCCCATAGGCGCCGATCCCGATGAACGCCTGCTGGCCGATCGACACCAGCCCGGCGTACCCCGCCAGCAGGTTCCACATCTCCGCCAGCGCCAGCAGCGTGAAGAACCCGATCAGCGTCCGCAGCACGCTGTCGAGCGCCCACCCGGGTGCCGCCGCTAGGATCACCAGCGCGACCAGCCCGACACCCGCCCCGATTCGTGGCACCCACTTCTGGCGCCCGATCATGCTATGGCCGCCCTGCCCAGCAGTCCCGTCGGGCGGAACGCGAGCACCGCCAGGAACACCAGGTGACCAGCGAGGACGCCCCAGCCGGGGGAGATCTGGGCGCCGACGGTCTGGGCCACGCCCAGGATCAAACCGCCGACCAGGGTGCCCCACAGGGAACCGAGGCCGCCGATGATCACCGCCTCGAAGGCGAAGATCAGGCGAGTAGGACCCAGCGACGGCGTGAAAGTGGTGCGGATGCCGAGGAAGATCCCGGCGACCGCCACGGTGGCCAGGGCGATCGCGGTGGCGAGGGCATACAGGTGGCGGTGGTCGATGCCCATCAGCCGCGCGGTCTCGGTGTCGTCGGCGGTCGCCCGGAAGGCGCGCCCGAGCCGGGTGCGCGACAGCAGCAGCTGCAGCCCCACCAGCACCCCCACCGCGACCAGCAGGGTGAGCAGCGGGAACCAGCCGACCGCGAGGCGCGCGCTCAGATGGATGCTGGTGTTCTCGATACTCCCGGCGTCAAGCCCGCGTGAGTCGGCCGAGAACACCTCCAGCAGCAGGTTCTGCACCACCACCGCGAGCCCGAAGGTGACCAGGATCGAGGGCAGGACGGCCTGGCCGGCGTCGCCCCCGCGCAAGGTGAAGTTCAGCAACCCCCGTTGCAGCAGGTACCCCAGCACGAACATCAGCGGCACCACCACCGCCAGGGTGACCAGCGGGTTGACACCAAGATGGTCGACCGCCACCAGCGCCAGGAACGCCGCCACGATCGAGAGGTCGCCGTGGGCCAGGTTCACCAGCCGCATCACCCCGAACACCAGCGACAGCCCGGTGGCGAACAGCGCGTACAGCCCCCCGAGCAGCAGCCCCTGGACGACGTCGTTGACCCAGGTCATGGGACTATCCCGTGCCCATTCCCGGGCCCGTTGCGCAGCCCCGAAGGGAGCCCGAAATAGGCGTCGGCGATCTCCTGCCTGGTCACCGCCGCCGCTGGGCGTGCCAGCGCGACCCGGCCCTCCAGCAGGCAGATCACCTGCCCTGCGGCGGCCAGCGCCTGCCCGACGTCCTGCTCCACCAGCACCAGGGTGGTCCCGCTCGCGGCGATCCGCGGCACCGCCTGGTACAGCTGCTTGACCACGATCGGCGCGAGGCCGAGCGAGACCTCGTCCAGCAGCAGCAGCCGGGGATTGCCCATGAGGGCGCGGCCGATCGCCAGCGCCTGCTGCTCCCCGCCCGACAGCTGCGTGCCGCCCCGCCCAGCCAGCCGCGCCAGCAGCGGGAACAGCTCGAAGACGGCGGCCAGGTCCCATGGCCCCGGCCGCCGCCGGTACGCCCCGACCAGCAGGTTCTCCTCAACCGTCAGGCTCGGGAAGATGTGCCGCCCTTCGGGAACCAGGACGATCCCGTAGACGATGCGCTGGTGGGTCAGGACCCCTGCGAGCGCGCGCCCGTCGAAGCTGATGCTCCCGGTGGTGCGCGGCAGCAGCCCGCAGACGGTCCGCAGCAGGGTCGACTTGCCGGCCCCGTTGGCGCCGATGATCGCCAGCGTCTCGCCCTCCTCGACACTGAGCGAGACGTCGAACAGCGCCTGGAAGTCGCCGTAGAAGGCGGACACGCCCTCCACCTGGAGCAGGGGGGCCACTCAGACGCCCTCCTCGGTGCCCAGGTACACGTCGCGCACCTCCGCGCTGGCCATGACCGCGTGCGGTTCGCCCTCGATCAGCTTGCGGCCGAAGTCGATCGCCACCATGCGGTCCACCACCGACAGCAGCGCGTGGACGATGTGCTCGATCCACACGATCGACAGGCCGCCGGCCCGCAGCTCGGCGACGGTCTCGACCAGCGACTGGATCTCCAGCTCGGTGAGGCCGCCGGCGATCTCGTCCAGCAGCAGCACCCGCGGCCCGGTGGCCAGTGCCCTGGCCAGCTCCAGCCGCTTGCGGTCGAGCAGGTTCAGGGTCCCGGCCACCACGTTGGCACGCGGCAGCAGCCCGGTGCGCTCCAGCGCCTGGACGCAGCCCTCGGTGCCGCCTTGACCCGTCGCCCCGACCCCGAAGGTCGCCCCCACCAGCACGTTCTCGTAGACCGTCAGGCCGGAGAAGGGCTGCGGGACCTGGTAGGTCCGGGCGATGCCGCGCTGGCAGCGGACGCGGGCCGGCAGGTCGGTGACGTCGCCGCCGCCGAACCTGACCCGGCCCGCGTCCGGCCGGAGCTGGCCGGCGGCCAGGTGCAGCATGGTCGTCTTGCCGGAGCCGTTGGGCCCTACCACGCCGAGCGCCTCGCCCTCCTCCACGTGGATGCTGAGATCGTCGATGACCTTCAGCGACCCATACGATTTGGAGACGCCATCCAGCTCCAGGACCGTGTTGGTCACGCAGACCCGATCGCCGCGAGCGTCCCGGCCTTGGGGATCTCCGGGTGGTCGGAGTTGCTGACGATCACCAGGTCGTAGGGGTACTTGCCGGTCCCCTTGACCCACTGGCCGCCAACCAGCGGGGTCTTGGCGACGTTCGGGAACGGTTTGCCGGTCCACTGGATCTTGCCGACGATCGTATCCAGGTTGGTCGACTTGATGGCGTTGATGATGGCGTTGCGGTCATCGGGGTTGCCGGAGCGTTTGAGCGCGTCGGCGACCACCTCGAACAGGGCGTGGGCGAAGCCGATCGGCTGGGTCCACTGCTTGCCGGTCTTGGCGGTGAAGTCGTCGGTGAGGGCCTTGGCGGTGGCGCCGGTCAGCGACGACTTGAAGGGGTGGCTCGGCGACCACCACACCTCGCTGGAGAGGCCGATGCCGATGTCGCCCAGCGCCTCGATCGAGGAGGGGAACAGCAGCGCCTTGCCGACCGAGGCGATCTTGGGCCGGAAGCCCTGCTGGGCGGCCTGCTTCCAGAAGTTGGTGAAGTCGGGCGGGATCGGCACGCCGGTGAGGATCTCGGCCTTGCCGGCCTTGTACTTGGCGATCTGCGACGAGAAGTCGTCGTTCTGGTCCTGGTAGCGGCCCGGGTCGATGAGCTTGTAGCCCTTGGGGTCGAAGAACGACGGGAAGCCGAGCTTCTTGTCGCCCCAGGCGTTGCCGTCGCCGTCGTTGGGGAACAGCCCGGCGATGGTCTTGTTGTTGCCCACCTGGCCCCACATGTCCAGGAAGACAGCCTCGATGTCCTCAAGGCCCCAGAAGAAGTGGTAGGCCCACTGGAACGGCTTGGGATTGGCGGGATCCTTCTGCTGGCCCAGGAACCAGGGCTGCCAGGGCGCCACCGTGGAGATGCACGGCACCCCGTTCGCCTCGCACTGCCCGGACACCGGGTTGGTGGTCTCCGGGGTCGAGGACACCAGCACCACGTCGACCTTGTCGGTGTTGATCAGGTCGCCGGCCACGGTGGCGGCGCGGTTGGCGTCGGACTGGGTGTCTTTGGGCACGATCTGGATCGGATACGACTTCCCACCGATTTGCAGGCCGCCCTTGAAGCTGTCCTGCATAGCGCTGAGCACGTAGTCGTCGGCTTCGCCGAAGGGCGCCAGCGAGCCGGTCTTGGGGGTGACGTAGCCCAGCTTGATCGTGCGCCCGCTGGACCCGCCGCTGGACTTGCCCGACGACTTGCAGCTCGTCAGGACCCCGCTCATGCCCGCCGCGGCGCCCGCGAGCCCCGCCAGCCGGATGAACTGGCGACGGTCGACCGTTCCGATCTCCTCCATGCGGCCTCCCTGTGAGATATGGAATCAGATACGATCCCGGCGGTACCATGGCGGCAGTTCGGCGTCGACGTTGACCCAGACAGACTTCGGCTCGGTGTAGCCGTGCATCGCCTCGAAGCCCATCTCGCGGCCGTAGCCCGAGTCGCCGACGCCGCCGAAGGGCGACCCGGGGCTCACCCGCTTGTAGCTGTTGATCCACACCATGCCGCTGCGGATCGCGCTCGCGACTCGGTGCGCCCGGCTCAGGTCGCTCGTCCAAAGCCCACCGCCGAGGCCGTAGTCCACGCTGTTGGCGAGCGCGACCGCCTCGGCCTCGCCCTTGAAGCTGCTCACCGTGACGAACGGGCCGAAGACCTCCTCGCGGTTGACCCGCGAACCCGGCGGCGCCCGCATCACCGTCGGCTCGACGTAGCAGCCGCGGGCGAGCGCCGGGTCAGCCGGCCGGCGCCCACCGCAAAGCACCTCGCCACCCTCGTCGAGCGCCACCTTGACGTAGCCGAGCACCCGGTCCTGGTGCTCCGGCGAGGTGAGCGGCCCCATCTCAGTGGCCTCGTCGAGCGGGTCGCCGAGCCGGATGGACCGGGCCAGCGCCACGAACCGCTCGGTGAACTCGGCCGCGACCGGCTCCTCCAGCAGCAGCCGCGACCCGGCGATGCATGCCTGGCCCTGGTTGTGGAAGATCGCGAAGGCCGCGCCGTTGACGGCCGCGTCCAGGTCGGCGTCGGCGAACACGAGGTTGGCGCCCTTGCCGCCCAGCTCCAAGTGCAGCCGCTTGAGGTTGGAGGCGGAGGCGGCGACGATCTGCCGGCCCACCTCGGTCGAGCCGGTGAAGGAGAGCTTCTGCACGCCCGGGTGGGCGGCCAGCGCCGCACCGGCCACCTGCCCGAAGCCCGGGACCACATTGACCACTCCCGGCGGGAAGCCGGCTGCGGCGATCAGCTCGGCCACCCGCAGGCTCGACAGCGGCGTCAGCTCGGCCGGCTTCAGCACCACGGTGTTGCCGGCCGCCAACGCCGGGCCGAGCTTCCAGCTGCAGAACATCAGCGGGAAGTTCCACGGGACGATCTGGCCGACCACCCCGACCGGCTGGCGCAGCACGTAGTTGAGGAAGCCGCGCTCGACCGGCACCACCGTCCCCTCGAACTTGTCGGCCATGCCGCCGAAGTAGCGGAAAGTGGCCGCGGTGCGCGGCACGTCCAGCAGCCGCGCGTCGCGGATCGGGTGGCCGGTGTCGGCCGTCTCCAGCCGGGCGAGCTCCTCGGCGTTGGCCTCGATCAGGTCGGCCAGGCGCAGCAGCAGCCGGCCTCGCTCAGCGGCAGGCGTCGCGCTCCAGCCGCCGAAGGCCGACCGGGCAGCCGCAACCGCCCGGTCGACATCGGCCCCCCTGGCCTCGGCCACCTCGGCGAGGGTGCCGCCGTCGTGGGGGTTGCTGACCGGAAAGGTCGCGCCCTCGACGCTGGCGACGAACTCGCCACCGATGAACAGCTTGGTCTGCACCGTCGTCCCACACCTCGGTTGTCCGCTCTGTGGCAGACGATTGACTGACTCCGGCCGGCGAAATCGCCGGCCGGGCGAGCAGCTAGAAGTCGATAGGGTTGGTGGGGAGCTTGCCGCTGGAGATCAGCGCTGGCAGTTCGCCGTCGGCGTTCTCCCAGACCAGCAGCATCGACCGCTTCGGCGCGTAGCCCTGGTGGCGGATGTCGGCTGGCATCGCGGCCACGTCGCCGGGCTTCATCAGCACCTTGGAGCGGATCTGGCCGCTGTCGCGGTCCTCGACCTCCCAGTAGATCTCGTCGGAGAGCTGCAGGAACCATTCGACGCGGTCGTTGCCGTGGATGATCGGCAGGATGTACTCCTCGGTGGTGGGGCAGAAGAGGCTGTCCTTGCACACCGAGACCACCGACGGGTTCCAGGTCACGTCCGAGCGCGACAGGTACTTGAAGAGGTTGAAGGCGCAGACCTCGTCCTCGAAGCCGGGCGCCGGCCGCAGCTCCGGCTCGTCCTGGGGCACGTCGGTGAACTGCCGGTTGACGGGGAACCCGACCTCGTCGGAGCGCAGCGGCTCGTCTCCGGGCACGCCCACCATGCGCTGGGCGGTGACGCGATGCCGGGTGACCGCCCTGGTGTTGTTGCCGTGCTTGGGGCCGAAGGCGCTGCCGGTCTCGTCGGGGCTGGCGAACGGGTCGAAGCCCTCGTTGGTCCAGTCGTCCAGCATCGCCTTGAAGGTCTCACGGATGGTCGGGGTCGGCAGGTTCTCCAGGTGGTCCAGCTCGGCCTTGCGATAGCCGTCGTTGTAGCGGCCGGCGAACAGGTCGACGGTACCGTAGTGGTTGACGGTGCCGATGACACCGTCGAAGTTGACGATGCCGTAGAAGAAGTCCCAGGCCACGTCGCGCTGCAGCGCCTTGAGGAAGGCGTCGGCGCTCATCACGTGGCTGCCGGTGGGCCAGTCGATGTAGGCGAAGTAGTCGTCGCGGTGGAACGTGAACTCGCCGAGCTGGAAGCCACGGTAGCCGGCCTCGTTGGGCTCGGTGGCCTGGATCTCGACAGTGGGCTCGGCTTCGAGTGTCGCCATAGGTGCTACCTCCCGCGTTCCCTTCGAGCTTTTCTTTGAGCTACGGAGTTACCTGGCAGATCTCGGTCCACCGATAGATCGTGTCCCGGCCGGCGATGGTCTGGAGGAGGATCACTCCCGGGTGGTCGGCGTGGAAGCGGTAGGCGGCGCCGACGGGGAGCAGCGCCATGTGGCCCTGGCGGGCGACGATCTCGCCCATGGAGGGGCCGCCCGGCTCGCCCTCCAGCGCGACCGAGCCGTCCATCTCGGGGTCGGGCTGCTGGCCGTCGCCGAGCTTGGCCAGCTCGACCCGAACCTCGCCGTCCATGACCAGCGCGAACTCGTCGTGGGAGCAGGTGCGCCAGCCGGAGGCGCCCTCCGCGCGGATCGCCTCCAGCACGTACTGGCGGTTCATGCCGACTGCCACCTTCTCGTAGGGCTTGGAGCGCGAGGCAACCTCGTAGATGTTCGAGAAGGCGTAGTGCCTGGGATCGTCGTCGACGATTTCGACGTGGCCCTTCTCGAAGTTGTCCAGGGAGCCGAACTTGGTGGTAAAGCGGGACAAGCCAACCACTCCCTTCTGGCCGGACATGGCCAGATGCGCCTGAGGCATGCTAATGTGCGCGATGCGAACTTCTATGCGCGAATGCGCACAATTGCAGATTCTTCAGTGGGGGAGGGGCCGGTGTCAACCGCGACCAGAGCAGACCGAGATTTCGTGCAGTCCCTTGAGCGGGGGCTCGCGGTCCTGCAGGTGTTTTCCCAGGACCGCCCGTCCGTCACCCTGAGCGAGGCGGCGGAGCTGACCGGCCTCACCCGTGCGACCGCCCGCCGCATCCTGCTCACCCTGGAGCGCCTCGGTTACGTGCGTGCCGAGGGCCGCCAGTTCCAGCCGACCCCCCGCGTGCTCGCCATCGGCTACGCCTACCTGTCCTCGCTGGACCTGTGGCAGGCCGCCTACCCGTTCATGGCCGAGCTGGCCGACCTCACCCAGGAGTCCTGCTCCGCCAACCAGCTCGACGGCAATCAGGTGGTCTACGTCGCCCGGGTCCCCTCCAGCCGGGTCATGACCGTCAACCTCAACGTCGGCGCCCACGTCCCCGCCTACCCCACCTCCATGGGCCGCGTCCTCCTCGGCGGTCTTGGCTCCACTGCCCTCGACCGCTACTTCGCCGAGGTGGAGCTGCGCCCCCTCACCCCCAGGACCGTCACCGACGAAACCCGCCTCCGCGAGGTCATCGCCGAGTCCCACACCCAGGGCTGGTCCATGGTGGACGAAGAGCTCGAAGACGGCCTGCGCTCCATCGCCGCCCCCATCCACGACCAGTCGGGCCGCAATCTCGCCGCCCTCACAATCTGCGGCCACGCCGGCCGCGTCACCACCTCCCAACTCCGCGACGAGTTCCTCCCCCACCTCCTCCACGCTGCCAAGCAGATCAGCGATCAGGTCCGCCGTCGTTGACCCGTCTCACAGAAACGGGCGCGGTCGCTCAGCTCCGGGGCAACGCGATCAGTTTCTAACGATAGTGACATATGCGTCATAGTTGACTTAACTAGCTACAAGACTGTTTATTCCTATGACGCGTCCTTCATTCGTCCGGACTCGTCCGGCGTTCGCCCCTGCTCCCTTGCCCCGGAGGTAGCTGCCATGGCCGACGCTCCTTCGCGTTCCGCACCCGGCGTTTCCGCCGCAGGCACCACCGCCGCTGGCGGCATCGCCGCGTGTCTCGGTCGGCGGCAGTTCCTCCAGGTTGCGGGCCTGGGTGGTGCCGCGGCCGGGGTTTCGGCGGTGACCGGCGGGTGCGGCGCCGCCAGTTCCAAGCCCACCGGCAAGCCGGTGCGGCTCGGGATGATGTCCAACCAGACTGGTTCGCTGGCCGGCTTCGGCGAGGCCGACAGCGTGGTGATCGCCAACATCCGCAGCGCCCTCAAGGACACCATCGAGATCAACGGCACCAGCTACCCGCTGCAGATCCAGCTCCGCGACACCGGCTCCCAGCCCCAGCGCGCTGGGCAGGTGGCCAGCGACCTCATCGACTCCAAGGTCGACCTGCTGCTCGCCGCCGGCACGCCCGAGATGGTCAACCCCGTCGCCGACGTCGCCGAGAAGGCTGGCATGCCTTGCCTGTCCACCACCGTCCCCTGGCAGGCGTATTTCTTCGGTCGCCAGAAGGATCCTGCCAAGCCGCAGCCCTTCAACTGGACCTACCACTTCTTCTGGGGCCTCGAGGACATCGTCGCGGTGTACAGCAGCATGTGGCAGCGGGCAGCGAACAACAAAGTGGTCGCTGGGGTGTTCGCCCACGACCCCGACGGCGACGCCTGGTCCAGCACCCAGACCGGCATGCCCGCTACGCTCGTGAAGCAGGGCTACAGCTTCGTCGAAGACCCCCGTCCCGATGTCGGCGCCAACAGCTACCAGGACCTGATCGACAACTTCAAGGCCAGGGACGCGCAGATCCTGACGGGTGTCATCCCGCCACCGGACTTCGCGACCCTGTGGAGCGAGCTCGGCACGCGCCGGTTCCGGCCCCAGATCGCGACGGTTGGCAAGGCGCTGCTGTTCCCCGCCTTCATCGAGGTGCTGAAGCCCTCGCCGGTGGGTCTGGCGACTGAGGTGTGGTGGCATCCAACGTGGGCCTACAAGTCGTCGCTGACCGGCCAGACCTGCGCCCAGTGGGCCGCCGAGTACACCAGGCAGACCCACCGGCAGTGGACCCAGCCGATCGGCACCGTCCACGCCCTGTTCGAGGTCGCCATCAACCTGCTGAAGCGCGTCGGCGTCGGCGACCCCCAGGCGATCGTGGACGCCATCCAACAGACCAGCATGGACACGATCATCGGACCGCTGTCCTGGGTCGGCGGCCGCAAGACCGACCTGCCGCAATTCGCACGGAAGAACATCGCCAAGAGCCCAATGGTCGGCGGCCAGTGGGTCGCCACGCGGCCGGGCAGCCAGTTCCCCTTTGATCTGCAGATCGTCGCGAATCCCGGTCACCCGGAGATCCCGGTGGCCCGCAACGTCCAGCCCCTGTCGCAGACATAGGCGAGGCGGGTGTCAGCGCTGAGGCTCGGCGGGTGAGCCCGCTGGGAACCGCGACCTGCCTCCCCATCCGGAGGGCGGTGGGGGGGCAGGGGAGCGGGGAGCACCCGGGGTGAGCTTGTCGGTGGTGCCGATGGTCATGGCGGTGATCTGGGCGATGACGTCGTGCACGTCGGCGGTGTTGGGCAGCTTGCAGCGCAGGTCGGTGACGCCGGCGTGGGCGAGGACGAGGACGCGGTCGTGGCACTGCTCCAGGGTGCCGAAGATGGCGGTCTCGGCGGGGTCGCCGAGGGGGGTGAAGGCGGGTTCCGCCTCCCAGCGGGCCCAGGCCTCGGCGATTGTGCGGCCGATCGAGACGGGCAGGCGGGCGGCGATGCCGAGCGTGGCGGGCTCCCTCCCAACGGCGGTACAGGCGCGTCGCAGGGCGGCGGCGTCCGCGGCAACCTGCTCGACCGTGCCGGCCAGCAGCAGCAGATCGTCGGCCAGGGCGAGCCAAGGGGCAAAGGCGGTGGGATCGGCGGGCTCGGCCTCTACCGACAAGGTCAGGTTCGTTTGGGAGGCAGACCTCGGACTCGGTGCCGGGCGGCTTCGGAGTGACAGTTCGGCCCGATCGCCGCAGGCAGCGACCAGGGACGTGGCCAGGGCCGTCAGGGCCTCCCCGGAGCCCTCGGATCCTTCGGATCCGGAAGGGAGGGCGGCGCGGAGGCCCAGGCGGATCCGCTCGGTCGCTGCGGCCAGGGCCTCCAGCACTCCACCCGCTTCGAGGGGGTCGGCGGCCTCGATCCAGACGGCGCCGATGCCGGCACGGTCGCACATGCGGGCGAGCTGGAGCAGCCGCTCGGGTGGGTCCCGGTAGTCGAGGACCACGCTGAGGCGGACGAGGCGGCCGGGTGGTGGCAGAGTGGGGTGGAAGGGGAGCACGGGACGGCTGATATCCTATGCGCTAAGCGAACAGAAGTTCGCGTAGCGTACAAGGCGGGTTGGATGGCTGCAACCTCCACGATCGAGACCGCGTTGCTGGAGTTCTTCCACCGCCTGCGGGGAGCGGGGGTGCCGGTCTCCATGGTCGAGGTGCTCGACGCGGTCGCGTGCCTGCCGCATCTCGACCTCGCCGACCGGGCGCAGTTCCGCATCGCCCTGGCCGCCACGCTGGTCAAGCGGCCGGAGGACTGGCGGGCCTTCGAGGTGCTATTCGACGTCTGCTTCCCCTTGACCAGCGACCCGGCGGCGGTGCCCAGCGCCGTCACCGCGACCGGGGCGGGGGCTGGGACCGACGGTGAGCTGGCCGGGACGGACGCCCTCAACATCAATGGCCTGGACGCCGGGGTGGAGGAGGCGCCATCCGACGAGCTGCTGCAGGCGCTGCTCGACGCCCTCCGCCACGACGACGAGGGGGCGTTGCGGACCCTCGCGAACCTCGCGGTCGATCGCTTCGGAGGCCTGGAGGCGCAGCCGGACGCCTCCGAGCGGTACTACATGTACAGGATCCTGCGGCAGGTGGAGCTGTACCGGCTGCTGGCCGCCGCCCTCGCCGATGGGGCCGACCGGCAGGAGCGGGAGCGGCTGGCGCAGCGCATCGACGACTTCCGCCGCCTGCTCGCCGAGCGGATCCGCGAGCGCCGCGCCTGGATGCACGGCGCCGGGCAGGTCGCCGACCTCTACCGCGAGCAGCAGCTCGACGACGTCGATTTCCTGGCCGCCAGCGCCAGCCAGCTCCGCGAGCTGCGGGCGGCGGTGGCGCCGCTGGCGCGCAAGCTCGCCTCGCGGGCGGCGCAGAAGCGGCGGCGGCGGCGCCACGGCCGCCTCGACGTGCGGCGCACGGTACGGCGCTCGCTCTCCTCCGGCGGGGTGCCGATCGACCCGGCGTTCCGCGCGGTGCGTGCCTCCAAGCCCGACCTGTACGTGCTCGCCGACGTGTCCGGCTCGGTGGTCGAGTTCGCCAAGTTCACCCTGTCGCTGCTCAAGGCGATGAACCAGGAGTTCGCCAAGCTGCGCAGCTTCGCCTACGTCGACGGGATCGACGAGGTCACCGCCATCCTCGACGACAGCGGCGACCGCATGGACCTGCGCGGCGCCTTCACCCGCGCCAACGTCGTCTGGGCCGACGGCCACTCCGACCACGGCACCGTCTTTGCCCGCTTCGCCGACCGCTACGGCCCCGACCTCGACTTCCGCAGCACCGTGATGGTCATGGGCGACGCCCGCAACAACTACCGCGACCCCGGCCTCGACGCCTTCCGCAGCATCGCCGAGCGCGCCCGCCGCCTCTACTGGCTCAACCCCGAACCCCGCGCCGAGTGGGACACCACCGACTCCCTCATGGGCCTCTACGCCACCCACTGCGACCGCGTCTTCGAGGTCCGCACCCTGCGCCAGCTCACCGCCTGCATCGACGAGATCACATGAGCCGATCGAGAAAGGCGACGCGGCTCGGTCTCACGATTCCGTCCCGAGGCGAGCGCGCCGCCGCAGGGGACGCACTAGTCCTGCTCCCTCTGCTCTTGCTCCTGGCGCATCTGCTCCTGCTGCTCCTGGCGCATCTGCTCCGCCCGATCCGCCATTTCCTTGTCCTCTTTCGCGCGTGTCGCCTTATATTTCGCTTCGGCCTCATTGCGTTCTTTTTCCGGAAGGTTCTTCCAGTGTCTGTCGAACTTCTTCCCCATACTTCATCTCAGAGGCAGGTCGCGTTCCTTTCGGAGGTGCTATGCGTTGCGGCGAGCCCCGACGCGACCGCGTCTTCGAGGTCAGCACCCTGCGCCAGCTCACCGCCGGCATCGACGAGGTCACTTGAGGAGGCTCGGTGGACGGTCCCCCACGCCAAGACGGCGAGCTGCAACGGCTGCTCGTGGCGCTGAACGCCGAGCTGCCGTTCCTGCTCACCGCCCAGTCCCCCAAGGGGGCCAGCGGCCACGGCTGGACCATGCGCGTGGTCCGCTGGCGGGAAGGCGCCACCAGCGTGCGCGGCATCGCGGTGCGCTGCATCCCGACGCTGTTCGACCCGCTGGTCAGTCACCTCCGCGACCGCCCCGGCCTGGTCGTCCACCCCGGCCATGCCCCCGGCCGGCGGCCTCCCTTCAGCCTCACCGGCCGCCAGACAGTCTTCGTCCGTCCGGCCTACGAAAAGCACATGGGCTTCTCTGGCTATCCGACCTAGGCAGGGGCATCAGGGGTGGAGCAGGCCGTTTGCCTTCGCCCACTCGAAGAACTCGGAGCCCCTGCACGGGAGCCGCGCGTCGGTGGTCCGGAGCTGGTCGATCAGTCGCTCAGCGTCGGGAAGCAGCAGTTCGCCGGTGTTGAGGCCGTTGGCGATCAGCCAGAGCGTTCCATGGACCGTCACGCCGCGCGCCTGGGCGGCGTGGGTTCCGGCGCGTTCATCGATCACCGCGATACCGCCGTTGACCTCCGCCCAGGCCAACACCGAGGCCTCGCCGATGTCACGCGTGCCCGCGCCCAGCACCCGCACATAATGAGCAAACGCGCGCAGCTCGGCGAGGCCGTCGCAGGCGATGACCTGGATCCAGTCGGCGTTGCGGACGTCGGCAAGCGGCGGATGGACGGACTCCCCGTTCCGCAGTTCGTCGAGCACGGCTTGCGGAACGACGCATCGATGGCTGGCGGTCAGCCGGGCCAGGGATGGCAAGCGGCCGGCACGCGCGAAGTGGCTCAGTGGGGAAGTGTCGAAGACCAGCGGCGTCATGGGAGCGGATCGAATTCCCGCTGGTATGCCTCGATCGGCAAGGCGTCGAGCTCGGGCAGATCCTGGTTGGTGATCGAGTCCCAGAGCAGGTCGACGGTGCGGTTGGCGCCGAGCTTTCCCGAGCGGTATCCGCGCAGCACCGCACGTGCATAGCCTGGGGGGACAAACGGTGGGGTCAGCTCGGCGACGAAGCCAGCTCCAAGCTCGAGGTAGTCGGCCCGGGTCGGGGGGTGGTCGAGAAGGGCCTGCCGCTCGCCGTCATCGATCAGCCCGAGGTTCTTGAGTCGGCTGCAGAGTGCGGACCAGCTCACACGATAGTCCACGCCAAGCCGTATGGTCCGTTCGCGGGTTTCTTCAGTCGATGCCTCCCATTGCCGTTTGACCGGTCCGACAGGCAGGAGGAGATCAACAGCGAACTGGTTGATCCGTCGTTCTGCTTCGCTGCCGACGTCATGGAGGGAGATGTCGGTGGAGTATTCGTCCCCGAACAAATGGTGGCCGATCTCGTGGGCCAAGGTGAAGCGGCGCCGGCCAGGATCGGTGTCGCCATTGACGACCGTGACCCCGAAGTCACCCAAAGACACGTAGGCCCCGTCGCCGCTCAGGCTTCCTAGGGGGAGCGCGAAACAGAACACGCCAAGCCGCTCAGCGACCTCCCCGAGCCCGAGCAGGGGGCCAGTGTCTCGGCCAACGACCTTGCCCACAGCCACGGCTGCCCGGTCGGCATCAACGGTGTCCCTGGGCAGCCACAGTTCAGGGACGGTCATCGTAGGCGTCACGATGCCCTGTTCGATCAGAAACTCGACGTCGGCGGCGGCCTTCTCGACCGCTTGGTCGAGGCGCGGCGCGTACCCAGCGGCGGCGGCGCCCCGTCGGCTCACCACTGACGGGGGCGCCTCCAGAAGAAACCAGTCGAGCGGCCGGCCAAGTTCCGTGGCGGCATGTGCCAGTTCGACGGCTGACACCTTTCGAGTGCCAGCCTCAATCTTGGCGACAGCGGTGCGATCCAGGCCGATCGCTTCGCCGAGTTGCGATTGCGTCAGTCCAGCTTCGATCCGGGCGTCGGCGAGGCGCTGACCCACCTGTTGCTGGTCGAAAAATTGCCCAAGAGTCATGTGTGCGATTTTAGCACATCAGCTTCAGGTGGGCGCAGAGAAGCGGCGGCCGGGCCGGGGGGGAGGGCTCGGCCGCCGCGTTTCCGGGGGGCGCTCGCTAACGCGTCAGTGGGTCAATTGCAGGGGTTGGCTGCGGGTTGGCTGGCGAAGTTGTGGAAGCGCTTGTCGAAGCCGTAGTCGGTGAGCAGCAGCGATCCCCAGGCTGCCTGCTCGCCGCCGAAGTTGGTGATCTGGTTGGGGAGGTCGTTGCTGAGGGCCCAGGCGCAGCCTCCCCGCAGGCTGGGGACGCTGGCGAGGTGGAACCAGGGGTAGAAGGCCGCTCCCTGCGGGGGGTTGGTGCAGCCGTCGCCGGTGTGGTGGTCGCAGTGGAGTTGCGGCGCCGAGTTGGACTCCTCGATGCGGGGCAGGTCGGTCTCGAAGGCGTAGCGGCCAAAGGTCTGGTCGAAGCTGCCGCCAGCGCCGAGGCTCCGCGGTGAGGAGAAGTAGGCGGCGGTCGCGAAGTTCGCCTGCCCGTTGGGCCAGTCGGCCTGGTAGGCGTAGCCGTCGAAGTCGACGTCGCTGTCGGTGCAGCCGGGGATCAGCGGACCCGTCACGCAGAAGTTGTCGTCGGTGCCGCCGTCGGGCGGCTCGAAGTGGCCGATTTCGCCCGAGTGGCTGATGTTGAAGGTGTGTGCCGCCCAGGTGGTCCAGGCCCGCGGCTGCCCGCTGGCGGTCGGCGCCGCGGCGGTGTCGTACATCGGGTGGAACCCGTAGGGGGCGCCGTTGCAGGTGAGGTTGACCGGGTCGAAGAGGATGTGGCGGAAGCCGTTGCCGGCGCTGGCGACCATAGAGCCGCTCTGCCCGGTGCTGTGGTCGCTGACCTTGGCCGACAGGCCGCCCGCGGTGTCGTTGATGTTGATCGTGACCACGTCGCCCTGGTTCATGCGCAGCACGTCGCGCGTGGGCGTGAACGAGGCGTTCGTCTGCGTGTCCGGTCCGGGCGGGCCGATCGGGGCGCCGCTGCGGGTGAGGTAGGCGAAGTTCACCGGCTCAGGGCAGTTGGGGTTGGCGACGGCGCCTGGGACGTTGCCGGGCCCGTGCAGCGCGCCGAACTGCGCCTGGAGGCTGTCGATGGTCAACGCCGCGCACCAGTGCCGCAGGTCGCAGGAGCCGAATCCCTCCAGGCCCGGCGGGTAGAACTGGACTTCCAGGAAGGCCGCACCAGCGTGGTTGGGCTGCGGCGGTACCTGGATGTTGCCGTCACTGTTGGGCGTGCAGACCTTGGTGCCTTCGGGGTAGCTCTCGTTGTCGCACAGCGTCATGCCGAACCAGAAGGTGACCTCGGTCTCGAAGGTCCAGACGCGGCCGTTGAAGGTGCCGGTGGGCTTGCCGTGCGGCTCGACCGGGAGCTTGATCTGGTAGCTCTCGCTGCCGCCGGAGCCGTGCTTGTTGGAGAAGAACTCGGCGGCGGGCTCGTCGTGGCCGATGTAGTGGCCGTTGTCGATGAAGCCCTCGTCGGAGTTGGCGGCGATCTCCGTGCACATCATGCCGGGCCGGACCGGCTTCTGGACCAGGCTGTAGCCGTTGCAGTCCAGGCCGCCGGTGGCGTTGGGGTGAACGCTGGGCTTGGCCGCCTTGGTCGCGGCGCTGACCGGCCCCGGGCCGAGGCCGAGCATCGCCACGGCCAGGACGAGGGCACCGAGGAACGCAACCCTTCGCATGCGCATGAACTCCCTCCCACCAGGTGAGCCGCTGGCCGAAAAGCGGGTGTGATGTTCTCGGCCGGTGCTTGCAGTCCGCTTGCAATTTGTATGCGTGTCACTCGGGCGATTGCGCGGTATTGTCATGACGTGAGCGCGTTCCGGCTCCTCGGGCCGCTTGAGGCCAGCGACGGCGATGGCTTTCTTGCGCTCGGAGGCCGCCGCCAGCGGGCCGTCCTCGCCGCCCTGCTGGTCGCCGCCAACACTGTCGTCCCGGACGAGGCGCTGATCGCCGCGGTCTGGGGCGACGACCCGCCCGCAAGCGCGCTCGGCACCCTGCACGCCTACGTCTCCCGCCTGCGCCGGGTGCTGCGGAGCACCGCCGCCAACGGAGCCGCCAACGAAGCCGCCCACGGCGGCACGCCCGGCAGGCATGGCGGGACGGTCGAGCTGGCCAGGCGTACGCCCGGCTACCTCCTGCGGGTCGATCCCGGCCAGATCGACGCGGTGCGCTTCGAGCAGCTCGCCCGGCGTGGCCACCGCCTCTTGGACGAGGGGGACTTCGCCGAGGCCGCGGCCGAGCTCGGCCGGGCGCTGGCGCTGTGGCGCGGGCCGGCCCTGGCCGATCTCGCCGGGTTGGCGTTCGCGCGGGCCGAGGCCACCAGGCTGGAGGAGCTGCGCCTGGCCGCAGTCGAGGACCAGGTCGCGGCCAAGCTTGCCTGCGGCCGCCACGCCGAGCTGGTCGGCGAGCTGGAGCGCCTGGTCGCCGCCCACCCGCTGCGCGAGCGCCTGTGGGCGGAGCTGATGCAGGCCCTGTACCACTGCGGTCGCCAGGCCGACGCCCTCGCCGCCTACCAGCGCGCCCGCTCGTCCCTGCTCGAGGAGCTGGGCCTCGACCCGGGCGCCACGCTGGTGGCGCTGGAACGGGCGATCCTCCGCCACGAGCTGCCGCCGCCCGGGTCCGGGCCCGGATCTGGGGAGCGCGGGGCCGGGGCAGCGGGATCAGCCGGGGCGCCAGCAGCGGCCGGCCCTTCCCACAACCTCCCGCTCATCCTTGACAGCTTCGTCGGGCGTGAGCGCCAGGTCGGCGTCCTGGATGCCTTGCTGCGGCGCGGCCCGCTGGTGACGGTGGTGGGGGTCGGCGGGGTCGGCAAGACCCGGCTCGCGGTCGAGACGGCCAGGCGCCTGCTCGGCCGCTACCCCGGCGGGGTCTGGCTGGTGGACCTGGCGCCGCTCAGCGACCCGGCGCTGGTGGTCGAGGCGGTCGCGGCGGTGCTGGGGGTGGGGGAGCGGCCGGGTCGCGCCCTCCTCGACACCGTGCTCGACACCCTCGCCGACGGCGCCAGCTCCAGCGCCGGCGCCGCGCGGCCAGCGCCGGCGCTGCTGCTGCTCGACAACTGCGAGCACCTGCTCGACGCCTGCGCGGCGCTGGCCGCCGCCGTGGCCGCACGCTGCCCCGGCTGCCACCTGCTCGCCACCAGCCGCGAGCCGCTCGGCGTACGCGGCGAGCAGCTGCTGCAGCTCCCGCCGTTGCCGCTGCCGACGCCCGGCTCCGACGAGCAGCCGGAGGCGGCGAGCGGTGAGGATCTTGCCGCCTACCCGGCGGTCCGCCTCTTCCTCGACCGCGCCCACGCCGCACGGCCTGGCCTCCACCTGAACCTGGAGCCTGCACAGCTCCGGACCGCGGTGCGGGTCTGCCGGGCGCTGGACGGGCTGCCGCTGGCGATCGAGCTGGCCGCCGCGCGACTCACGGTCCTGTCGCTGGACGAGCTGGCCGCGCGGCTCGCCGACCGCTTCGCACTGCTGCGCGGCGGCCCGCGGACCGCCCCGCCACGGCAGCGTGCCCTGCGCGCCACCATGCGCTGGAGCTACGACCTGCTCGGCGAGGCGGAGCGGGCGCTGCTGCGGCAGCTCTCGGTGTTCGCTGGCGGCTGCACCCTGGAGGCGGTCGAGGCGGTCTGCGGGCTGGCCCCCGGCGTCCCGTCCAGCCCCGGCAGCGTGCTCGACGCGCTCGCACGGCTGACCGCCGCCTCCCTGGTCAGCGCCCGCGACCACCACTCGGCTGGGGTGGGTGCCATGCGCTACGGCCTGCTCGAAACCGTGCGCCGGTACGGCGCCGAGCGGCTCGCCGCAGCCGGGGAGGAGGCGGCGGCGCGGGAACGCCACGCCTGCTACTTCCTCGCCTTGGCCGAGGGTGCCGCCGCCGACCTGTGGACCGACCGGGAACTGGACGCCTACCGTCGGGTCGAGGCCGAGCGCGACAACTTCCGCGCCGCGCTGGAATGGTCGTTCGGTGGGAGCGACAACCGCGACACCGGCCCCCGGCTGGCACGTGCGCTCGGAGAGTTCTGGCGCATCCGCGGCCGCCTCGAGGAGGGCAAGAGCTGGCTGCGGCGGGCGCTGGAGGCACTGCCGGAGGCGGAGGAGGCGTTGCGGGCGGACCTGCTCGGCATCCTCGGCACGCTCCACGGCCGCCAGAACGACCTGGCGAAGGCGACGCCGCTGCTGATCCAGGCGTGCACGCTGTCGCAGCGGGCCGGTGCCGAGCGGCGCGTCTCCCGCTGGCTGCTCCACCTCGGGGTCCTGGCGCGTGACCACGGCCAGTACCCGGCGGCCCGCCGCTACCTGGAAGCGAGCCTGCGCCTGCGCCGCGCCCACGGCGACCACGTTGGCGCGGCCTGGGTGATCGGTGCGCTCGGCGACCTCGCCAGAGCCGAAGGCGCCCTCGACGAGGCCGCCGCCCTCTACGAGGAGGGGACCGCCGTGGCGTGGCGCGGCGGCAGCCAGAGCCAGCTCTGCGGCTACCTGGACTCGACCTCCCGCTGTGCCTTCGACCAGGGCGACCTGGAGCGGAGCCGGGCGCTGTCGACCGAGTGCCTGGAACGGGCGCGCGAACTCGGCGACGTGCGCCACGTCGCGCTCAGCCTCCTCCAGCTCGGCACCCTCGCCCGCCTGCACGGGGAGCCCCGCCGCGCCCGACAGTCGGTCCGCGACAGCCTCACCCACTTCTGGGACCTGCGCGACATGGGCTTCGTCGCCGAGGCGCTCGAGGTCCTGGCCGGCACCGCCGCCGACGAGGGCCGTCCGCTGGAGGCCGCGCGGGCCGCCCTCGACCGTGACCTCGCAGCCCTGCGGGAGCGCCTCGGCGCCGCGGCCGTCGACGCGGCCATGACGGCGGGCGCCGCCCTCGACCCGTCCCTGGCGGTCGCCGGGGCCCTCCAGGCTTCAGTCGAGGCCTAGGCCGGGTGCCGGGAACTTGGCGGTCAGCGCCCGGACCTCAGAGAAAATACGGTCGAGGGCGGCCTCGTCCTCGACCTTGGCGGCCTGGACGCCCTCGTCCATCCAGCGGGCGATCAGGTCCATCTCGGCGGGCCCCATGCCCCGGCTGGTCACCGCCGGGGTGCCGATCCGCAGGCCCGACGGGTTGAACGGCTTGCGCGGATCGTAGGGGACGGTGTTGTAGTTGGTCTCCAGCCCGGCCCGGTCCAGTGCCTGCGCGGCCGGCTTGCCCGGCACGCCCTTGGAGGTCAGGTCGATCAGGATCAGGTGGTTGTCGGTGCCGCCGCTGACCAGCTCGAAGCCGCGCTCGCTGAGGGCGTCGGCGAGGCGCTTGGCGTTGGCGACGATCTGGTGGGCGTAGTCGCGGAAGGCCGGCTGGGCGGCCTCGTGCAGCGCCACCGCGATGGCGGCGGTGGTGTGGTTGTGCGGGCCGCCCTGCAGGCCGGGGAAGACCGCCCGGTCGAGCGCCTTGGCGTGCTCGGCGTCGCTCATCAGCATCGCGCCGCGAGGGCCGCGCAGGGTCTTGTGGGTGGTGGTGGAGATCACCGGCGCGTGCCCGACCGGGGTGGGGTGGGCGCCGCCGGCGATCAGCCCGGCGATGTGGGCGACGTCGGCGACCAACAGCGCGCCGGCCTCCTTGGCGATGGCGGCGAAGGCGGCGAAGTCGATCGTGCGCGGGATCGCGGTGCCGCCGCAGAACAGCAGCTTGGGCTGCTCCTTGAGGGCGAGGTCGCGGACCTCGTCGAGGTCCACCCGCCCAGTGTCCTTGCGCACGCCGTACTGCACCGAGCGGAACCACTTGCCGGTGACCGACACGTTCCAGCCGTGGGTCAGGTGCCCGCCCATCGGCAGCGCCATCCCCATCACGGTGTCGCCTGGCTGCAGGAAGGCGAAGTAGACGGCGAGGTTGGCAGGCGAGCCGGAATAGGGCTGCACGTTGGCGTGATCGACCCCGAACAGCGCCTTGGCGCGCTCGATGGCCAGCGTCTCGACCTGGTCGATGACCTGCTGGCCCTCGTAGTAGCGCTTGCCTGGGTAGCCTTCGGAGTACTTGTTGGTGAGCACCGTGCCGGTCGCCTCCAGCACCGCGCGAGAGACGTAGTTCTCCGACGGGATCAGCCGCACCTTCTCCGCCTGCCGCCGCTCCTCAGCGGCGACGAGCTGGGCGATCTCCGGGTCGGACTGGGACAAATGCAGGGCCGAGTGGTCGGTCATGATACGGGTCCCCTCGGGGTGAGCTCTACAGGATTGGGCGCCTTCAAGTTCGCCCCGCAGCTTATAGGACCGCGACGACGGCGATCAGGAGCCCGCCGCAGCCCCGGTCCCGGTCCCGATGCGCGTCTCCGTGCTGATCCAGGCGAGGTAGTCGGCGCTGCCCGCGCTGATCGGCGTGGCGGTGATCTCGGGTCGGCGCTGCCCGCGCTGATCGGCGTGGCGGTGATCTCGGGGTTGTCGTAGCTGTGCCCGGCCCGCAAATGTGCGATGAGGGCGTCGAGGCGTCCGGTCGTGGTCTTCATCAGGCACATCCACTCGGCGGCCGTCTCGACCGCGCCCTCCCACCAGTAGACGCTGTCGACCGGGCCAACGACCTGGGCACAGGCGGCAAGCCGCCGCTCCACCACGTCCCGCGCCAGCCATTTGGCGTCGTCCCGCGAATCGGTGGTCGTCGTGACCTGCAGGTAGGTGTCAGCCATAGCGCCTGATCCTCCGAGAGTCGCGGCTTCGCCCAAAACACCCTCGAAGGTAGTGTAGGCGAGACTCCGCGCAGGTTGGCGCGGAGCCTCGGGGTCGAGGGCGAGGGCGGCTATACCTGACTGCGTTCGTGCTGCAGGAGCCAGCGCTTGCGGTCCAGGCCGTAGTAGTAGCCGCCGAGGTTGCCGTCGGAGCGGATCACGCGGTGGCAGGGGACGATCAGGGCGACCAGGTTCTTGGCGCAGGCCCCGCCCGCGACGCGAGCGTAGCTCGGGTCGCCGAAGATGCTGACGCCGAAGTCGCGGTAGCTCATCGTCTCGCCTGCTGGGATCGTGCGCAGGCCCTCCCAGGCGCGCAGCATCCGCTCGTTGTTGACTTGCTTCACCGGTAGGCCGTCCAAGGCCTTCAGGTCGCCGCCGAAGTAGGCGTTGAGCGCGTCCGAGACCTCGCCGAGGCGCTCGGTGCGCTCCAGCGGCAGCCCGCGCCAGTCCTTGTGCAGGCGCACCCGCAGCTCCTCGGGCTGGTCGGTGAAGCCGGCGGCGAGGGCCACGAGGCCGTCGCCGCTGCCATCTTCGGCGTCGGTGGCGATCACGGTGAACGGGCCGATCGGGGTTTCGTGCGTGGCGGTGGTGAGCCTCATGCGATGCGCTCCTTTGCTGGTTCCTTTTCTTGTTGGGGTTGCTGGCTGCCGGCCCACAGGTGCAGGACGGCGTAGGCGCGCCAGGGGCGCCAGCGTTCGGCGCGGGCGCGGATGCTGGCCGGGTCGCCGGGAAGGCCGTGGCGTTCCAGGGCGCGGCGCAGGCCGAGGTCGGCCGCTGGCAGGGCGTCCGGGTCGCCGAGGGCGCGCATGGCGATGTAGGCGGCGGTCCACGGGCCGATGCCGGGGAGCGCGAGCAGAGTGCGCTCGGTCTGCTCCCGGTCGGCGCCCCGGTCGAGGTCCAGCTCGCCAGCGGCGACCGCCTGGCCGAGGGCTCGCAGCGCCACCAGCCTCCCCCTGGTCAGGCCGAGCCCCGGCTGGGGCGTGCCCGGGTCGATGGCGGCGAGGGCCTCGGCGCTGGGGAAGCGGTGGGTGAGGGTGCCGTCCGCCTGCGGCAGCGGCTCGCCGAGGGCGTTGACCAGCCGGCCGGCGAGGGTGCGTGCGCCTGCCACCGAGATCTGCTGGCCCAGGATGGCGCGGACCGCCAGCTCCAGCCCGGCGACGGCGCCGGGCACGCGCAGCCCTGGCCGCGCGGCGACCAGCGGCGCCAGCAGCGGGTCGCCGCCGAGCACCTCGCCGATCGCGGCCGGGTCGGCGTCCAGGTCGAGCAGCCAGCGGCAGCGCTGCACTGCCACGCCGAGGTCGCGCAGGTCGTCCAGCCGCAGCCGCAGCCGCACCTCCGCGCCATTGGCAACGAGATCCAGCTCGGCCACCGCGGTCGAGCGGGGCAGCACCAGCACCCGCCGGAAGGTCCCGGCCGCTGCCTCCTCCACGCCGGGCAGGGCCCGCTGCCCGAGGTAGGCGAGCAGCCCGTCGGCGTCGAAGGGGGTCCGGTGGCGCAGCCGCAGCACCATCCCGCCGGTCGAGTCGAGCAGCGGCGGGCGGCCCTTCAGGCGGCGCAGCTCCGTCGGGGTGGCCCCGAAGGCGACCCGGATGCTGTCGTTGAACTGGCGGATGCTCGCGAACCCGGCACTGAAAGCCACGTCGGTGACGGGCAGGTCGGTCTGGTCGATGAGCAGCCGGGCGGTCTGCGCCCGCCGGGTGCGCGCCAGGGCGAGCGGGCCGGCGCCGACTTCGGCGACGAGCTGGCGGTGCAGGTGGCGCGGGCTGGTGGCGAGGCGGCTGGCGAGCCCGTCGACGCCGTCGCTGTCGACCACGCCCGCCGCGATCAGGCGCAGCGCCCTGGCCGCGAGGTCGCCGCGCACGTTCCACTCGGCGGAGCCGGGGCTGGTGTCCGGCCGGCAGCGGCGGCAGGCGCGGAACCCGGCCGCTTCGGCCGCCGCCGCGCACTGGTAGAAGCGCACGTTCTCCGGCCGCGGTATCTGCGCGGGGCAGACCGGCCGGCAATAGATCCCTGTCGAGGTGACCGCGGTGAAGAAGCGCCCGTCAAAGCGCGGGTCGCGGCTCCGCACCGCCCGGTAGAGGGTGTCGAAATCTTGTTCCATGGGTCGATTGTGCCGCGTGACCCCGACAGTTCGCTGGCGGTTTTCGGACATGACCATGGGCGCGGAGCAAAGTGCCCGGATGTGCCGAGGAGCCGCCAACTATCAGGAATTCTTCGCCTCAACTCGACAAAGCGATCGGCATTTCAGATGATAGTGATCGTTCTCATTTCACCCCCAGGAATGAGACCGAAGTAGAGGTGGGACGCGATGACCGCGCTCAGAAGAACGCCCCTTCCGGTGCTGGCGCTGGCGGCGTGGCTGCTGGCCACCGGTCCCGCGGCGGGCGCCCATGCGATGCTGCGCAGCTCCAGCCCGGCGGTGGGGGCGGCCCTCACCCGTGCGCCCCGGCAGGTGGTGATCACCTTCACCGAGGCGCCGGAGCCCGCCCTCTCCACCATCCACGTGTTCGACGTCCACGGCCGCACCGTCTCCGGAGCGACCACGGCGGTGATGGGCAACCCGCTGCAGCTGCGCGTGCCCCTGCGCGGGCTGGCGCGCGGCACCTACACGGTGAGCTGGCGCACCGTCTCCCACGACGACGGACACATCGCCAGCGGCACCTTCACGTTCGCGCTGAACGGCCGCAGGACCGGGACCGGTGCGGCCCGCGCCCCGGCGACCTCGGCGGCGTCCCCGCCCTCGCCCTCGCTGCCGCTGCTCGGCGTGGCCGGGCGCTGGGCGCTCTACTGGGCGCTCGCGCTGCTGGTCGGGGCGGCCAGCACCGGGCTGTTCGTGCTCGGAACTGCGCAGCGGCGCCGCCTCCCGGTCGATTCCGGGCTGCTGCTCGCCCCGCTGCTCCTCGGCATGCTCGGCCTCGTCGCGATGATCGCCGCCGAGCACGCGGCAGTCGGTGCCTCCCTGCAGACGCTGCTGCTCGCCGGTGCCGGCCGGGACGTCGCCAGGGTGGCGCTGGCGTTCATCCCTGCCGCCTGCGCCACCATCCTCCTGGCGGCCAACCCGGGCAGCACCCGGCGGCTGTGGTTGCTCGGCGCGAGCGCCAGCCTGGCCATGCTGGTGCTGGCACTCGGCGGGCACGCGGCGGCGCCGTCGTCACTGCGCCCCCTCAACCTGCTGGCGCAGTGGGCCCACCTGGTCGCGGTCGGCGTCTGGATCGGCGGGCTGGCCTGGCTGCTCGCCGCCCTCTACCGCCAGGACCGCGCCGTCCAGATCGTCGCCGCCGTGCGCTTCTCCCGCGTGGCCACGCTGGCGCTGGCAGCGGTCGCCGTCACCGGCCTGGAGCGCGCCCTCAGCGAGCTGGGCAGCTGGCATGCGCTCTTCGGCTCCAGCTTCGGCCGTGTCCTCGACCTCAAGGTCCTGCTGTTCGGCGTCCTGGTCGCTTTCGGCGCCCACCACCACTTCCGCGTGGTCCCCGCCCTCCCGCACGAGCCAGACGGGCTCGCTGTGCTCCGCCGCGGCCTGCGCAGCGAGCTCGGCATCGCCGCCTTGGTCCTGCTCGCCACCGCCTCCCTCAGCCAGCTCCCACCGGGCTCAGGGAGCTGAGGTCGGTAAGGAGCTGGCTGAGGACGGCCTCCTCCTCGACGACGAGGCTGGTGGTGGTCATCGCCTCGGCCAGTGCCGGATCCCACGGGGTCGCCGCCGGGCCACCGTTGAGCGGGGGGAGACCGTTGGGGCGGGCTGTGGCGGCGGCGAGGTAGTCGGGAGCGCCGAAGCGCCAGGGGGCGGCCGGGAAGCGGCGGAAGACGCTCGCGGC
>WNGR01000198.1_pt1 | contig 82009 bp, 71 predicted proteins | sample 5407581 | NCBI WGS metagenome assembly WNGR01 (sample SAMN13153383, study PRJNA577476) | soil metagenome | isolation source: 80 cm soil or saprolite under Garry oak tree replicate 2 | place: USA:California | collected 2016-06-15
GCCGCGGCCAGCGGCCAGGCGAACCTCCTTCCGCAGTCACCCGTCAGTGATCACAGTCCGTAACCGGAACCGGTCGGTCGGCAAGCCCCCGCGACGGCCAGTCCGCCATCGCGAAAACGCTCTTCTACACGGCATTGGGCGCGGGCCAGGCGCGGGCCTGGCAATCGAGGAGCAGTTCGGGGATTGGGACCGGCAGCCACTGACCAATACCAGCCCGGAGATCATCACCATCGCGCGTGCCAGCCGCGTGCCCGATCGGGCAGCCAATAGTTCTCAGCGCTCGCGAGGGTAGGAGTGGTTCATCGTTCAGCCGGTTGGTCGTTTCACCAGACGGACCACGGATGGAGTGGGCCGGTTGCTGGGCAGGGAATGCCTAGTGCCATGAACGCGCGCCTCGAGGGGATGTTCGAGCAGGCAGGGTGCCGCGGTCAGCTGTGCGTTCAGTCGCTGGACGGCGCCCAGGAGATTGCCGTTGATGCTGACAAGCAGGTTGTCGCGGCGTCGGTGTTCAAGGTGCTGGTTGCCCTGGAGGCGGAGACGCAGTTCGCAGAGTGCCGGCTCGACCCACGGGAGCGGGTCGACCTGCACGTCGCGTCCCGAACACCCGGTCCGACGGGGTTCTCGTCATCACGGGAGACCTGCGCACGACAGAACTCGATCGGCCGCGACGCGGGCTTCGGCGACTGGCCGGCCATGGTGGCCTGGGCGGCAGCCTGGTCGGCGTCATCCGCAACGAGATCGGCGTCATCTCCTACCCCCACGGCCGCTGCTACGTGGCAGCGGTTTTTACCCAGGCCCACCGGCCCGGGCAGAACGGCGCTGCCATCGACTCCGTCATCGGAGCTACGGCTGCCACGGCGGTCAGCATTCTCTCCGGTCAATCCACCTGATCCTCCGGCTGGCCCAAATTCTGGCAAAACGCGCCGGTGGCGACGGAGCCAGCGCGCCCGTCCGGGCAGTAAGCCTTTACATGCAAAACGCGGATGGGTGCCAAACCCCGGCCACGCTCTTACTCACCCGCCGGGCCGGCCCTTCGCAGCTGCACGGCGCGGCCTTGCAGGTAGCGCTGCTCCGGCAAACTCGCCGTGCGGCGGGCGGCGTGCTGGAACGCTTCGCCGGCTGCCGCCCGGTCTCCCGCCATCTCAAGGAGGTGGCCACGCATCGCGTACAGCCGGTGGTGGCCCGAAACGCGGTTGTCGTCATCGAGCGTCGCGAGCAGGTCGAGGCCCGCCCGCGGGCCCTGAACCATGGCAACGGCAAGGGCCCGGTTCAGCGTGGCCATCGGGTTCGGGGCGACGTGATCGAGCATCTCGTAGAGGGCGAGGATCTGCGGCCAGTCGGTGTCCCCGGCGCGGGCGGCTTCGTCGTGGACGGCGGCGATCGCTGCCTGCAGCTGGTAGGCCCCCAGCGGCCCGCGGGCGAGCGCCTTGGTGATGAGGGCGACGCCCTCGGTGATGAGGTGCTGGTTCCAGCGGCTCCGGTCCTGCTCGGCGAGGGGAACCAGTTCCCCGCCCGGCGCTGCGCGGCCCGGGCGCCGGGCATCGGTCAGCAGCATGAGGGAGAGCAGCCCGGCGGCCTCCGTGTCCGCGGGCCGGAGCCGGTGGAGTTCCCGTGCCAGCCGGATCGCCTCGGTGGTGAGGTCCACACGCGTGATGTCCGCCCCCGTCGTGGTCGTGTGGCCTTCGCTGAAGATGAGGTAAAGCACGTGCATAACGGCAAGCAGGCGCTGGTCTAGTTCGTCAGCGGGCGGCATCGAGAAGGTGCCGCCCGCTTCGCGGATGCGCTGTTTGGCCCGGCTTATCCGCTGGGCCATGGTGGTCTCGGGAACGAAGAACGCCCCGGCGATCTCGGCCGTGGTGAGGCCCCCGACGGCGCGCAGCGTGAGGGCGATCTGCGAGGGCGGGGTCAGCGCCGGGTGGCAGCACATGAGCAGCAGGATCAGGGTGTCGTCGTGATCCGCCGCCTGCGCCGCGCCGGGGACTCCGATGAGCTCAGCCGGTGGTGCGCCGATCAGGACGCGGTCCTCGCGCGCGCGGCGCGCCTGCTCGCTGCGGACCTGGTCGATCAGCCGCCGGGACGCCACAGCGATGAGCCAGCCGCGCGGGTTGTCCGGAATGCCCTTGACGGGCCAGTCCAGCGCGGCGGCGAGCAGCGCCTCCTGGACCGCGTCCTCGCAGAGATCTAGGGCATCATGGCGGCGCAGCAGGGCGCCGAGGACCTGCGGCGCGTGCTGGCGCAGCAGGTCCTCGACACAAGCTCCGCTGGTCATGACGCCTCGTGCAGGACGGGCCACACCTCCACCGCGTTATGCGAGGCAAAGGGGATCTCGGCGGCGATCTCCAGGGCGCGGGCTTCGCTGCCGACCTCGAGCAGGCAGAAGCTCGAAACGAACTCCTTGGCCTCGATGTAGGGCCCGTCGGTGACCGCGGGGACGCCCTGCCGCACCCGCACGGTCCTGGCGCTGAACTCGTCGCCGAGGCCGTAAGCGGCGATGAGCTCCCCGGACTCGGAGTACCGCTTGTTGAACGCGTCCTGCGCCGCGATCGCCGGGGCCCACTGCTCCGCCGGGAACGACTCCCACAGTTCCTTGTTGCCGTAAATGATTGCGATGTACTTCATGCTTCGGCCTCCTCACGGTGACGTCGCCCGCGCGCGCGATTCCCGCCCACAAGTCGGAGCCACCCGCCGCATCTCGACATCGAACCCCAGACAATCATCGAGGCCAAACCTCCGCTGCCGGCCCGCTGCGCCTGCCATCCGCACATGCTGCAGGCCGCTGCCCGGCGGCAGCCCGGCCTGGTTCCCCCACATGCCGGGGCAAGGCCCCGAATTCTGCACACCAGAGCACATGGTCCCGGTGCGGGCGGGTAGCGAAGCCTACGCACGAAACCTTCGGAGGTTCCCAGTGTTGACCTGGCTGGAAGCACGTGAGGTGAAGCGCCGCACCAGCCGCAGCGGCGAGGAACCGCCCGGGCCGCGGCCCCGGCCCGACCTGCCTGCTGGAACCGACCTGCTGCCGCAGATTCACCACATCGTGGTCCTGATGATGGAGAACCATTCCTACGACAACTACTTCGGGATGCTCACCGGCCGTGGCGAGGGCTTCCCGCTCGGCGAGGACGGCAGGCCAGATGTCGCCAATTCCCGCAGCGACGGCAGCGCTGTCCCGGCGAATCACCGGACCTCCTGCCACCAGTTGCCGGAAATCCCCTCGCAGAGCTGGCACGCCAGCCATCGCCAGTGGAATGGCGGCCGCTGCGACGGTTTCGCCCGCAGCGTGGAAGAGTCCTTCCCTGGCGCTGACCCTGGCATCGCGATGAGTTACTGGACCGAGCAGGATCTCCCGTTCTACCACGGGCTCGCCCGGACGTTCCCGCTTGCTGATCACTGGTTCTCGTCGTGCCTGGGACCGACGTTCCCCAACCGCCGTTTCCTCATCGCCGGCACCGCGAACGGCCTTATCGACGATCTGCCGTTCGACATTGTCGACTACCCGCCGGCCGGGACGATCTTCGACATGCTTGGCCGGCACGGGATCTCGTGGGCGAACTACCACCACGTCTCCAGGTACAGCGTGACGTTGGGGCGCGCGCTCGGCGGTGACGCGCTCACCTCCCTCCGGCGGCTGGTCTCGCTCGGTGCCTGGTTCGGCCCCCTGGCTCAGGCATTCCGCGGGAACAAGACATTCACCGCCGACCTCTACCCGCTCGGCCTGGCCAGGTCCCGGCACCACCTGCACGGCTTCCGGCGGTTCCGCGCCGACGCGGACAACGGAACGCTGCCCGCCTTCTCGATCGTCGACCCGGACTTCAAGCAGTTCTCAGAGGAGAACCCGCAAGACGTCCGCCGGGGTGAGGCCTTTGCCGCCGAGGTGATCAACCGGGTCATGCACGGGAAGGGATGGCCGCGCACGCTGCTCATCTGGCTCTACGACGAGCATGGCGGGTATTACGACCACGTGCCGCCGCCGGAGGCACCCCGCCCCGATGACACTGACGGGCGGCCCATCCGTGCCCTTCCCGGGTGGCTGCACGCGGGCCTGCGGCCGTTCCTCCGTGACTCCTTCGCGCACGCCGGGGCCCGCGACGCGGGCCCGCACCGGTACGACAGGTACGGCTTCCGGGTGCCGGCGGTGATCGTCTCCCCCTGCGCACGGCCTGACTACGTCTGTGACCAGGTCTTCGATCACACGTCCGTGCTCAAGCTGGTCGAAGAGAAGTGGAATCTTCCGCCACTCACCCGCCGCGACGCGGCGGCAAACTCCCCCCTGGCGGCGCTGGACCTGACCAGCCCGCCAGCCTTTCTCACCCCGCCCGAACTCCCGGCACCGAGCTTCGCCTCACAGTCCCGGCCGGCCAGCCGGAGATCAGAAGGAGTACAGCCACACCCCGAACGAGTCACCGAACAGGCCGTGGAAGCTGTCGCCGTCGGTCGACAGGAAGCTGGGCGCCCCGATGAGCGTCCCGCTCGGTGAGGGGAACCCATTCGAGGTGGCTTCCACCGGGTTCAGAGTCCACGGGCCATCGAAAGTGCCCCGTTGCCCGCCCAGGGTCGTGAACCGGCCCTGGAAGAACTGGGTAACGTGGGTCGCCGCCGAGGGCGTGGCCGGGAGCGGCGTCGTGCCGTCAGCCGCGACCGCGGAGGTCCAGTCGGCGACGGCCTGCGCCTGGGTGTACACGGCACCCGGCACCTGATGCCGGTCAGCAAAGCTGGTCCCATCGGGCATGGTGATGTGGAAGTATGCGGTCCCCTTCGACAGGCTGTAGTACACGTTCACCAGGACCCCGGCACCCACGCTGGTGATGGGGTGAGTCACCGTGACCGGGCCGCGCACCCCATCCCGCACATGCACCGCTCCCAGCAGCACCGCCCGATCCGTGCTGGCGAAGGCCTCCCAGCCCAGCGGGCAGGTGTCGACGTCGAACGTGCAGGGCTCCACGCCCACCCGCGCGTAGTTGTAGGCGGTCGGCGTGGAGTTGTCCAGCCCGACGTAGATGGACGGGTCCACCTGCACGTCCCCGGTGTGGTTCGGCACGGTGATCAGGGCTTGCGCGAAACGGAAATTCCTTCCGCTGGCCTCGTAGCCGACCATGGCGCAGTTGTCAGCGGGCACGGGAGGCGACGAGAGGCTGCAGTTCGTGTTGGTGGCGATCGCCGGGCCGCCGGACGGGGTGAGGAAGAACTTGTGTCCGGTACCAGCCGCGCCGGCCGGGCTGGCAGCGGCGAGGACCAGCGTTGCAAGGGTGGCGCTGGCCGCGGCCGCGGCACACACCGCCCGTAGGGTACGTTTCGGCATCTGCGGTTCCTTCCTCCGGGAAGGCGGGGCTGGATACCTGCGCACATTACCATGAGTGACTATTGCGTCACTGAACGGAAGGGTGATTGCCCTGCGCTGGGCAAAGAGCTCCCAGTATCCGCAACAGATGAGGTCAGGAACTTCCGAAAGTGATCATGCGGCCTTTCCATTCGCCGCCTCGCCCCGCGTGGTGCCGCCAGGCTGAGCTCACGGTCATCGCGGCGTAAAGCGCCGCAGCCGCCGGCAGGCCCAGGGCCCGCAGCGGCGAAAGCCCGTACAACCGGAGTACGGGCAGGTACGTCAGCGCGATGGTTGCCCAGCCAGCCACCCCTGCACCCGCGCACCACGCCGCGCCGGCGCCGGATCCCCCGGCCGGCCCACCCCCGCCGGCGATGGCGGCCACCCCGGCCACCGTGGCCGCGGGCGGGACCAGGTAAAGCAACGCCAGCCCGGCAATCACCGCCACCAGCACCCACGGTGAGTACCGAAGCTGCGTGTACGCGCTGCGCGCGACCATGCCCCACAGGTCTGCGAGCCGCGGATACGGCCGGCGGCTGCGCACCTCCCTGGTGAAACCCAGCCAGCACCGGGCCGAGACTGGCGGCCGTTTCAGGAGCCGCGCCAGTGCGATGTCGTCGATCCGGGCATCCCGGATGAGCTCCAGTCCCCCAGCCGACTCGAGCACGCCCCGGCGCACCAGCATGCAGCCCCCCGCCGCGGCAGCGGTGCGGGCATGGGCCCGCCCAACCCGCCGGAACGGATAGAGCTGCGCGAAGAAATACACGAACGCCGGAACGATCCATCGCTCCCAGCCGGTGTCGGCGCGCAGCAGCGCCATCTGCGAAACAAGAGCCCTGTCGTCGGTGACCGCAGCACGCACCAGCGCGCTGAGCGCCGTTTCCCCGAAAGCGATGTCGGCGTCGGTGAACAGCAGGTAGTCGCACTCCCCCGCTGCCGCCACGCCCTGCGCCATCGCCCACACCTTGCCCGCCCAGCCCCCGGGCGGCGGGCTGCCGTGGATTACCCGCAGCCGGTGCGGGCACTGCCCGGCAGCAGCCAGCTCTGCAGCGATCTTGGTAGCGACCGCGGCGGTGCCGTCGCTGCTGCCGTCATCGACCAGCACCACGGAGAACTCGCCTGGATACTGCTGGGCCAGCAGAGACGGCAGGGTACCGGGCAGGATTGCGGCCTCATCCCGGGCCGGAATCACCGCTACCACGTGGGGCAGGGGCCCGGGGTCCTGGCCACCGGTGGCCGTGGGGAGCCGCGGGCCCGTGCGCCAGTACCCACCGTGACCGGTCAGCAAGTAGACCCACGCGACGGCGGCCAGCAGGGCGGCAACCGTCAGGCCCGGCATCCTCCGTCAGCCGGGCTGGCCGTCTCCCGAGGTGTTCGGCAGCGCCGACATGGTCGCCCCGTTCGGGTGCACGCCAGGCGAGCCTGCCAGGTTCCGCCGAACGGAGTCGAAGATGGTCAGCCCCTGGGCGACCAGGCCCGCGGTCAGCTCGCCCAGCCCCTCCGCGCCGTTGATCACGTTGACGTTCGCCCCGGCCAGGCCGTTGGCCGCCTCCTTGACGATCTGCGGGAGCTGGTCGATGAGCATGCGGTCGAGCGCCACGCGGTTGTTGGACGCCGCCGCCTCGGCCAGGATGCGCATGCGCTCGGCGTCGGCCACGGCCAGGACGCGGACCTTCTCCGCCTCCGCCTCCGCGGGCTTGACCACCTCGGCGACAAGCTGGCGCTCGCGCAGCTCGGACTGCCGCCTCGCCAGGTCTGTCTGGGCGGCGATGACCTCCATCTGGGCCTGTGCCTGAGTGAGCGGGCCAAGCTGCGCGGCCTGCGCCTGGGCCTGGTCGACCTGTGCCTTGTACTGGGCCTGCACCACCGAGGTCTGGCGCGCGTACTCCGCCTGCTTGCGCTGTGAGTCCTGCTCCGCCTCGGCGGACGCCTGATTCGCCTGGGCCTGCGCGATCTTCGCCTGCCGCTGGATCGCCGCCCGGTGCGGAGCGGCCATCGCGTCGATGTAGCCGGAGTTCAGGTCGTCGATCGACTGGATCTGCAGCGAGTCGACCGTGAGGCCGATCTTGGCCATCTCCGCCTTCGAGCCGTCGAGCACCTCGACAGCCAGCTTCTGCCGTTCGGTGACGATCTCTTCCACCGTCATCGAGCCGACGATCGAGCGCAGGTGGCCGGAGAAGATCCGCCCGGTCAGGGTGGACATCTGGTCCTGGTCGGAAAGGAACCGCTGGCCGGCGTTGATGATGCTCTCGTCGTCGTTGCCGACCTTGAACGCGATCACCGCCCGCACGTTCACGGCGATGCCCTGCCTGGTGACGCATGTCTCGGCGACCTCGGACTCCTGCATCGACAGGGTCAGGTAGCGGGCCTTGCGGAACAGTGGGATGACGAAGGCGCCGTGGCCAACGACGACCCGGAACGGCGTACCGCTCTGGGCACGCCTGCCGCCGGAGATCAGCATGGATTCGTCAGGGGCAGGAACGCGGTAACCGAACATGATGTTGCTCCTCAGGCGGCGTCGTCGGTAAATGGGTTAAGCGGGTCTGTCCACGGGCTGACGTCCACCGTCCTTGTTCCGCGGTCGTTGATAACCAGCACGGTCGCGCCCCTGGGAATGGGCTCGGGGGACCATGCGATGAACGCCTCCGACCCACCGCGAATCTTTACCAAGACCTCGCCTGGGCCGGCCTCACCACGGGTGGCAACGGTGACAATGCCAATGGAGCCGATCAAGGAGTCATCCCGAGCCACCGTCAGCCTCTCCTCGCACGAACCAGGAGATGGGTTCCCACCCTACCTGCGCGGAGTGTGGCCAGGCGGCTCTCCAGAAGGCAAGAAATCATTTCGGCACCCCCGATTGGCCCACTCTCCCGGGCCCTGCTTCCCAAGAGCGGAAACGCACCGGCAAGCGGGCCGAGCAGTTGGATCTTCCTTGCCACCCACCCTGGGGGGTGGGGTGCCGCCGGATAGGCTCGCATGTCATGCCGGCAAACTCTCCGACGATTTTGGCCACCTCGGGCGGGCTGCGACCCGGCACGCGCACCGAGATCAGTTTTGGCCCGCTGGTTCGGTATGCGATCGAACTGGCGGGCGTGACCGGCCGCGCGCCCCGGCTGTGTCACGTCGGCACCGCGGGCGGCGATCAGCGGTGGTTCCAGGCATGGCTGAGCGACGCGGGACAGGCGGATGGCATCAGCGTGTCGCACCTGAACCTGTTCCCGATGCCGAACGTCGCCGACGTCACGGGCCTGCTGCTGGAGCAGGACGTCGTGTGGGTCAGCGGCGGCAGCGTCGCGAATCTGCTTGCCCTCTGGCGGCTGCACGGCCTGGAACGCAGCCTCCGGCAGGCATGGGAGGCGGGTGTGGTGCTCACCGGCGTCTCCGCGGGCTCCATCTGCTGGCACGTCGGCGGGACCACGGACTCCTTCGGCCCCGATCTCCGGCCTGTGACCGACGGCCTGGGCTTCCTGCCCTTCTCCAACGGCGTTCACTACGACGCGGAACCGCAGCGCCGGCCCCTTTACCAGAGCCTCGTCGCTGATGGGACCCTGCCCGCAGGCTACGCCACCGACAATGCGGCCGGCCTTGTCTACAGCGGCACCGAGATGACAGAAGCCATTACCGAACGCCGCGGCCAGGGCGCTTACCACGTCACCCGCGAGGGTGGACAGGCGCGTGAGGAGCGGATAGAACCCCGCGTGCTGCCCGGGGCGGAGTGACCGTCGGGGGAGTGACGTCCGGGAAGCCTCCACCCGCAGCCAGCAACGGCGTCCTACCGGTACCGGAACCCGTCGAGAAAGCGGCGGAAGACCCCGCCCTCACGGGGAAGCGCTGGGGCAGGCGGCGGCGCGGCCGGCCTTTGCCGGGCGATGGGCTGGTCATAGTCGGTCCGGGCGATGGCATCGACGACCTGCTGCTCGTCAAAATCCTCGGACCCTTCGATCTGGGGGACGTAACCGACCAGCATCCCGTCCTTCATCACCTGTGCCTCAAGACCGGCGGTACCGTCGGTATCCCACTCCGCCTCCCTGCCATCCCGCAGCGATACCCGGACCCCGTACTGGGCCACGCCGACCTTCGCCAGGTGACCGTTGATGCCGCGATCGCGCAGCGCATCGACTACCCGCCGGGCCCGGTTCTCGTCCATCCATCAAATCTAGCGCCCCAATGAGGCCATCCAGCGCAGGGCGGTGCCAGGTCAGCCCAACACGCGCAGTGCCAGCCGGAGCGGGCCGGGCAGGTTGTTTTGGGTTTCGCGGCGCTCATCGCGCTCGGGCGGGCACCGTCACTTCCCCTCCCGCAGCGCGGGGGCAAACGCCGTCACGGCGGCGAGGCTCGCGGTAAGGATCGGCACCAGGCCAAGGGCCACAGGCAGCGACGTGGCTGTGGCGAGCTGGCCGATGACCGGGGGCCCGCAGACCAGCCCGATCCACCCGAAACCGGAGACGGCAGCGACCGCCGTCCCCGCGTTGAGGCCGGGCAGGCGGCCAGCGGCGGTGAAGACGCAGGGCACCACAGCGGCCACGCCGACACCGAGACACGCGAAACCTGCCAGCGCGGCAATGGGCTGGGCGAGCAGCAACCCGGCTGAGAGCCCGACCGTGGCGATGGTGGCAAGAACAGGGAGCAGCCGCTGCGGTGGCATGGCGGTGAGCAGGCGGTTGCCGCTCAGACGTACCAGGACCATGGCGAGGGAGAAGGACGTGAAGCCCAGACCCGCCAGAGCGGCGCCGCCGTGCAATGGACCGCGAAGGTACACCGCCGACCAGTCGGCGGCGGCCCCCTCACAGAGCATGCCGATGAAAGCAACTGCGCCGAGAGTGAGCAGGCCCGGTGACAGCCATCGGTGGCGGCTGTGGGTTCGGACCTGAGCCGGCGCCAGGTCAGGGAGCATGTACGTGGTGAGCCAGCCCGCGACGGCAAGCGCCGGAACAGCGAGGAGCAGTAGCTGCCGGCTCAGGGACAGCCCCATGCCCACACCGAGAGTTCCCAGGCCAGCACCGGCGAACGTGCCGATGCTCCAGCATCCGTGCAAACCAGGCATCAGGTACCGCTGCTCGGTACGCTCCACCGTCACGGCCTGGGTGTTCATGGATACGTCGAGGGTGCCCTGGAAGACGCCCCATACGAACAAGGCAAGGAACAGGGCAGGCAGCGAACCTGCCAGGCCGGCAAATGGCCCTGCCGCGCAGTACCCGGCAAGACAGATCCGCACCATGCGGCGGCTGCCGAGCCTGGGCAGCAGGTAGGCCGCGAGAAGCATCGCCGAGACTGACCCGGCCGGTGCCCCCAGCAGGGCCAGCCCCAAACTGGCGTTACTGAGGCCGAGATGCGCTTTGACCTGCGGAATGTGCGCGGTCCAGGATGCGAACACCATGCCGTGCACGAGGAACACAGCTGTGACGGCAGCACGAGGCCACCGGGAACCGCTCACGCGAGCAGGCGGGGGCGGGATCGCGGTGGCGGCGTCAGGCACGCGGCACCTCACCCCCCGGAACCCTGACATGATCTTTCGTTAGCAGTCCGCGTATATCAGTCACTAGCTGTATAGTCTCCGAACGACGCCACTGGCGGGAGCGGAACATGGTCAAGATCCCAGCCGCGGCCACCACCCTGCTGGTTTTAATCGCCCTGCCCGCCTGCGCAGCCAGCGGCCACCCGGCGGCCGTGCCGTCCAGCCAGCTCACACCGGCCCAGGCGCGCATTGTGTTTGACCGCTTTGTCACCTCGCTCAAGCAGCTACAGGCTCATCGCGTCGGCACGTCTGGCAGCCAACTGCTGACCGGCCCTGAGAAGGTCGCCCAAGACTTCCTGCATGGCCCCGTCGGGCCCGTGATCACCCGGCTGACCGGCCAGCGGGTCTACGTGCCGAGGCTCAGCGGCTACCCGCGCTGGTTCCTCCCTCGTTATGGGACTTGAGTCCCATAACGAAACTAGGGTACCATGAAGCTCGTGTCAACCTCCTACGAACGTTCCGGGCGCACACACCAAAAGCAGCGCACCCGCGAGCACCTGATCGCCGCCGCGCGGGCACTGCTGGCCGGCGGCGGGTCACCGCCCACCATCGAGGAGGCGGCCACCGCCGCCGCGATCTCGCGGACAACCGCCTACCGCTACTTCCCCAGCCAGAAAGCGCTGCTCGCCGCAGCCCATCCCGAGACCGAGGCCACCTCCTTGCTGCCGCCCGGCATCGGCGACGACCCCCAGGCCCGGCTGCAGGCCGCGGTGCAGGCATTCACCCATCTCATCTCCGACACCGAACAACAGCAGCGAACCATGCTCAGGCTCTCCCTCGAACCCGGCCCGCCCCCCCGCGAACTGCCACTGCGCAAAGGCCGGGCCATCGCCTGGTTCGAAGAAGCGCTCGCACCGCTCAAGCCGCAAATGACAGACGCCGACCTCCACCTCCTCGCCCTCGCGATCCGGAGCACCACCGGCATCGAGTCACTGGTCTGGCTCACCGACGTCGCCCGCCTGCCCCGCCACCAAGCCCTGGAACTCATGCAATGGGGGGCACAGGCGCTGCTGCACCACGCCCTCACCCAAGGCCCGCCCCCAGCCGACCACACATAGCTTCCGGCGGCAAACGCCCACCGGCCACGCCCACCGGCCGCACCCAGGCATTGATCGCGCCCCGGCGCAGGGTCAGGCCAAGGCATCCCGGTCTGCCGCGTAGCGGCCCCACGTTCAGTTGGAGGCAGCACCGACGGCGATGCGGACGCGTTATGCGCGCAGCCATGGGTGAGGAAATAACGCCTGGCGTTTGACGTATTGGTTCGCGAGGCTCGGCGGCGCGGATGCCAGCCAGCCGTCGGTAATCGCGTCTCGCAGCACCTTCTCGGAGACTCTCCGCAGCTGAATGAGCACAGCAGAATATCCGTCGAAGTGCGGAATCGTAAAGAAAGCCCCCGGGTGCGCGGCGAGCACAGCTTCCTTCTCGCCGAGATCCTCCACGCGAACAGCCAGGATGGGTCCATCTGGCGGGGTCTCGTCGCCGAACCGCTTTAGATCCGCCTTACCGAACGGCCGTTCCCACGCGAACGCCTTGCCGGCGACGTACCACGTCCGGTTGCCGTGACGTTCACCTTCTGTAACCCCGGGCAACTCCAAGGCCATCACGGCCACGCCGTCGATAGTCGCCACACTCGCACCGTACCGCTTTCAGTTGGGTCCAGGGGATGCCCGCTGAGCCCTCCGGTGTGCGTGTGCCGCAAGCCAAGGGGGCAGGGTCAGTCCAGCGGGGCTGGCATCATGGGAGGTGATGAGCAATTCAAGTTCCCGCCGCTTCCCTGTGACCGTTTCGCGTCTTCCGGTCATGCGCTGCCAGATCTGCCAGCGCACGGTCGCCTACCGGCCTGGCAAGGCCAGCGAGGTGCTGACCGAGCACTACCGCCGGGCACATCCGGAAGCGCTCGGCCTCCCTCCCCGGTAGCCGGGCCCCGAAGCCCCCGGCGCAGCGCGCCCGGCCCACTCGCCCGGGCTCGCCCACGGCGCGAGGGCACCGGTGGAGTGAGATCGAACAATGGCGCACAGTGGCCGCCGCCATGCCCGCCTGCGCCGGAGTAAAGAACTGTCCCGGCCTTGGGCTGGCGCTGGAACAGCGGTTTGCCGGGCAGCTATTGCTGACGGTCGGTGGCTGGTGTGAGGCTATTCTGGGCGAGGTTGCGAATGAGCAATGAGCGCTGAGGGAGCGCCGGCGGGCGCCAGTGAGTACGGGCTGCTGTCGCGGCCCGCGTATCGCGGTGAGTTCGCCGTCCGGTACGCCGAATTCCGGCCGAGGCCACCGGAAGATCTCTTCGCGCTGCTGCTGTCGCTCGCACCGGCGCGTCCCCCAGAGCTGGTTGTGGACCTGGGCGCGGGAACTGGCATCTCCACAGCCCCGTGGTCGGGCCGCGCGCGGCATGTGGTTGGGATAGAGCTCAACCCGGACATGCTCCAAGCCGCGATCCGCGCCCCTGGCATCGAGTATCTGCAGGCCAGCGCGCCGCGGACCGGGCTTCCCGGCGTGTGCGCCGACATTGTCACCTGTGCCCAATCGCTTCACTGGCTGGAAGCCGGGCCGGCGATCACCGAGATCGCCCGTATCCTCCGGCCCGGTGGCGTGTTCGCCGCATACGACTACGACTGGCCGCCGCTGATCGACTGGGAAATCGATGAGGCGTTCCTGCATGTGATTGAGGCGGCCGGGGTCGACCCAAGCCGCCCAGAGAAGGCGCGTCACGTAGAGAACCTTAGGAACAGCGGGCAATTTCGGGCGGTTCGCGAGGTGTTCCTGCACACCCGCCAGCTCGCACCCGCAGCCCACGTCGCCCAGCTTCCGCTGGTATTCGGGCCCGTCGCCCGCCGCCGGGCGGAGGGCGCAACCGAGCGAGATCTCGGCCTGGACCGGCTAGCGGAAGCCGCCCGGCGCCGCCTTAAGCCCGATGCCAACGTGTTGTGGTGGAGTTACCGGGTCCGCGTCGCTGTCAAGTAGCACACCGCGGGCCGCGGGCGGCATCCAAAGCGGAACGCGGGCGCTGCATGCGGCCGCCCGTGCGCTGGACGAACGGCGCCACGTGCCTCAGCACTACCGGCGAGGTGCGGGGCCGCCTACGGCACCTTGTGGGCCGGGGCTTTGAATTACCCTGGACCCTGGTGGAGGGCAGCGCTGCGGGGCAAGCATCGAGAGCATCGGCAGGAAGGAGGTGCTGGTGGCGGCTGCTCCTGTTGCCCGCCAGCGCAATGCGGCTGGCCTGGCGCCGCTGGATATGGCAGCAGCGGGCTCGCTGGCGTCCGCGGCCGTGCTGGCCCGGCTGGGCAGCAGCAAGGAGGGCCTCGCGGAGGCGGAGGCCGCGCGGCGCTTGCGGGAGGTGGGCCCGAATGCGGTGCGTTCACACCGGGCGCGCGCGCTCCCGGTCTTGGGGCGGCAGTTGCGCTCGCCGCTGCTCATCTTGCTGGCGGTCACGGCCCTCGCGTCCTTCTTCGTCGGTGAGCGCAGCGACGCGCTGATCATTGGCGTGATCTTGCTGGCGTCTGTGGGGCTCGGGTTCGTGAACGAGTACCGGGCGGAGAAGGCGGCCGAGGCGCTGCACTCAAAGGTCCGGCACCGTTGCATTGTGCTGCGCGACGGGCATCCGCGGCCAGTTGACGTTACCCAGCTTGTGCCCGGCGACGTGGTCGACGTGCAGCTGGGCGAGTTGGTGCCGGCTGATCTGCGGCTGCTCGCCACCGCGGGGCTGGAGTGCGAGGAGTCGGTTCTGACAGGTGAGTCGCTGCCCGTTGACAAGTCCGCGGACCCGGTTCCGGCCGGGACGCCGCTGGCTGAGCTGAGTTGCTGCGCGCTGATGGGGACGGTCGTGCACGCCGGTTCCGGCACCGGGGTCGTGGTCGCCACCGGGGGAGGCGCGGAGTTCGGCCGGATCGCGCTCGGGCTCGGGGAGCGGCAGCCGGAGACCGAGTTCCAGGCCGGGTTGCGCAAGTTCTCCATGCTGCTGGTCCAGGTCGCCGGAGTGCTCACCACTGCCATCTTCGTCATCAACGTGGTCCTGCACCGGCCTGTCATCGACGCGCTGCTGTTCTCGCTGGCCATCGCCGTCGGTATTTCCCCGCAACTGCTCCCCGCCGTGGTGTCCACCAGCCTGGCCGCTGGATCGCGGCAGCTTGCGCGCCGCAAGGTCCTGGTGAAGCGGCTGGTGTGCATCGAGGACCTCGGCGACATCGAGGTGCTCTTCACCGACAAGACAGGCACCCTGACCGAGGGCAGCCTCCATTTCATGCGCTCGGCCGGCCCCGACGGCAGACCCGGCGCCGAGGAGCCGCTGCATCTGGGGCTGCTGTGCAACGAGGCGGTCGTGGAGGACGGCCATGCCGCCGGCGGCAATCCCCTCGACGTCGCCCTGTGGGACTCGCCGGCCGCCGCGCGCGAGAAAGCGGCTCTGGCCCGTTACCGCAGGCTTGCCACGCTGCCCTTCGACCACGACAGGCGCGCGGTGTCGGTCCTGGTGGAGGATGACGCAGGCAGCCGCATGATCATCACCAAAGGGGCGCCGGAGGGCATGCTCGAGCGGTGCGCGGACGTGCCCGCGGCTGCCAGGCCCGCCCTGGACGCCGAGTTCGCCGCCGGGAACCGGGTGGTTGCCGTCGCCAGCCGCGCCGCCCCTGGCCAGTCGGCGATTACCGGGGCCGACGAGCATGACCTGCGGTTCCGCGGCCTGCTGGTGTTCCTCGACCCGCCCAAGGCCACCGCGCGCCAGGCGCTGGGCCGGCTGGCGGGCCTTGGCGTCACGGTCAAGGTTCTCACCGGGGACAACCCAGCGGTCGCGGCGAAGGTCTGCGCCGGCCTCGGACTGCCGTCTGGGCGGGTGATGACCGGTGCGGACATTGACGCGGCAGACGACGCCGAGCTGGGCGCCCTGCTTGAGGAGACCAGCGTGTTCGCCAGGGTCAGCCCGGAGCACAAGGCACGCATCGTGCGCGCGCAACGGCGTACCGGCGTGGATGTGGCGTTTCTCGGCGACGGGGTGAACGACGCGATCGCGCTGCACGCCGCCGACGTCGGCATCTCGGTCGAATCCGCCACCGACGTCGCCAAAGACGCCGCCGACGTGCTGCTGCTGGAAAAAGACCTTGATGTGCTCGCCGACGGCGTCATGGAGGGACGCCGGATCTTCACCAACACCATGAAGTACGTGCTGATGGGCACCTCAAGCAACTTCGGGAACATGTTCAGCGCCGCGGGTGCGTCGCTGTTCCTCGGATTCCTGCCGATGCTGCCCTCGCAGATCCTGCTGAACAACCTGCTGTACGACTCCAGCCAGATGGCCATCCCCACCGACAACGTCGAGCCCGAGCAAGTCGCCCAGCCGTCACGCTGGGACGTGGCGCTGATCCGCCGGTTCATGCTGTTCTTCGGGCCGATCAGCTCGCTCTTCGACTTCGCCACCTTCGGCGTCATGCTCTGGGTCTTCCACGCGGGGGCACCGCTGTTCCGTTCGGGCTGGTTCATAGAGTCCCTCGCCACCCAGACACTGGTGATCTTCGCCATCCGCACCCGCCGGATCCCCTTCTTCCGCAGCCGCCCGAGCCTGCCGCTGCTGCTCGCCGCCCTCGGGGTGGTGACTGTCGGAGCGGTGCTGCCGGCCACTCCGCTCGCCCACACCCTGGGCTTCCAGCCGCTGCCCGGCCTGTTCTTCCTCGCCCTCACCCTGATGGTCGCCAGCTACCTCGTCCTCATCGAGATCGGGAAACGCTGGTTCTACCGCACCCCACCCCCGGTCCCCCTCAGCCGGAGCCGCACCCCCTATCACCGGCTGCTCCGCCGCGCGGCCCGCTTCACCACCGCGAGCCCCTCACACCTGCCCAGGCCTGTCCCGCGTCAGTGAACCCACAACAGCTGCCGCAGGCGGAAGCGGAACGGGAAGGGCGGCGCGGGTCATCGCCGCCTGCGGCGAGTACCAGGCATCGGCAGGGCCGGGTTCGGGTGGCTACTGCCCGGGCTGCCCGTTCGTTCCGTGCGGGGGAACCTTCAGCACCAGCGCGACGGTGTCGTCGCTGGGGGCTCCGCCGCTAAAGGCCAGCGCGGTTTGCTGGATGGCGTCCGCGGTCCGCGCGGCGGACGCCTCGCCCAGCCCGGCGATGAGGCCGCGGAGCCTGTCCTCGCCGTAGAGGCCACGGTCGATATGGCTGCGGGCCTCGGTGACGCCATCGGTGAACAGGATCAGGCTGTCGCCGGGCCGCAGCAGGCCGCGTGAGTCGTGCAGTTCGGGATCGGGGAGGAGCCCGAGCAGGGTTCCCGGGCACCCGAATGTCCGGACGCGCCCGTCCGCACGGCGCACCAAGGCCAGCGGGTGCCCCGCGGAGCTGATCTGCACCGACGCGCCACCGCCCGTCGGCCGCACCGTGGCGTAGATCGCGGTCAGGAACCGCGGGTCATCGGTGAGCCAGTCCAGCAGCACCTGGTTCAAGGCCGCCAGGATCAGGCTCGGCAGGGTCTGGCGGTGCGCCTCCGCCCGCAGGGTGTAGCGGGCCAGCGCCGTGCTCTTGGCAGCCGGGGCCCCCTTTCCGCACACGTCGCCGACCACCATTCCCCAACTCCCCCGCACCGACGGGAACACGTCGAAGAAGTCCCCGAGAACCTCGGCTCCTGTCCCTCCGGCCGCATACCGGGCCGCGACCTGCAGGCCGGGGATCTGCGGCAGCCGCGGCGGCAGCAGGCTCTCCTGCAACGTCTGGGCCAGCACGGCACGTTCCGCGCCATGCTCCAGTGCGACCTGGAGCGCGACCTCGCGTGAGGCGATCTGAGCCAAGGTCTCCAAGACCTCGACGTCCCCCGTACCCCAATGGCGTGGCAGGTGGTCAGCCACGCAGAGGGCTCCCACCACATCGCCGTCGGGCCCGCGCACCGGGCACCCGGCCCACGCGATCACCCCCGCGGGCCCGGTGGGCCGGGTGGGACTCGGATGCGGGTCCAGCCGGGCGTCGCCGATGATCAGCTTGTTCTGCGAGTCGATCACATGCCGGCACCATGCCTGCTCGGCGGGGGTCTGCTGGCCTGCGGCGCCCTGGGCGGTGAGGCGGTTCCTCCGCGAAGTGCGCTCACCGGCGATCGTAACTGACGCCTGCGGCGTGCCCAGGACCATCGAGGCCAGCCACGCCACGCGGCCGAAGGTTTCCTCCTCGCGGGCGCACAGCAAGCCAGCCTGCCGTCCCGCGGCCGGCCCAGGCAATCCCGGCGCGTCCGCCGAGGCGAGCCCGGCCACGGTGCCGGCACTGGCGAGGTCTGGAATCGAGGCGCTGCCAAGGGCCTTCATGTCTGCCACTTCCGCCGAAATGATGAGTTTGCATGCCAGCATCCGGGCGAAGCGGGGTCCAGGCCTCCAGTCAGGAATTGAACCACAGAACGGGGGTAGCGGCGCCCGTATGAGCGCAAACGGCCAGCCCTGACCGCCGGCGGCCCGGCCGGCCAGGAACCGGGCGGGCCTGTGCCCCGGGTAGCCATGACCGCGCTAGGCGCTCACCCTGGCCCGCTGAGCTCCCCAGCCGATGGGCCCAGGAGGTGCGCGACGTCGCCACCCCCAGCGGAACCGTCGGCGACCTCGCGGGCGAGCTCAGACAGCAGCCGGTTGCGGGAGCGAGCCGCCGCCCGCAACACCGCGAACGCGTCGTCGGTGCTGATCTGCAACCGCTCGGCGAGCACGCCCTTGGCCTGCTCGATGACGACCCGGCTGGTCAGCGCAGCCTGCAGCTGTCCCGCGATGACTTCACCGTGGCGGATCGTCCGCTGCTGCAGGATGCCGATCGTGGCCGCGTCCGCCAGGGCCTGCGCCAGGGACAGTTCCTCGCTGCCCAGCCCGCCGGGCCTGGCGTGGAACAGGTTGAGCTGCCAGGACCAGGCCGGCCGCGGCGACATCGAGCAGCTCGACACACCTGCCCGCAACGACCTGAAGGAAGTCGATGACATCGAAATCGGCGACCAGGGTGTCCGCAAGTTCCACGAACGTCTCCGCGGGACGCTGTTCCCGATAATTGCAGGTCGTCGAGACGGGCGCTGCCCCCGTGGGACTGCCACACCACCTCCCCGCCGCCGCCTGGTACCAGCACAGTTACCGCCACCCCGGTGACCCCCAGGATCTCGGCGCACAACCCAGCGGGAGCCGCCCGCAGGCCACGCGAACCATGCTGAAACAAAGCAGCCACGATTCCGGCCATTCCAGCGCTTGCCACTACCTCACCCGGACCCAACCGCCGCGATCGCCGCAAGGACGGGCCTTCGGCATGGCTGTGGTCATCAGTCCGCCTCACGAGGGCTGGGCAGCGAGGCGATCTCGTGACCGGCTGTGGTCCAGGCCTGATCGGGAAGTCGTTTAGGCTGCCTGAGAAGGTGCTCGTTGTGAGCATACGCGCACCCTCCCCCGCCAGCGCCCGCGTCTGCGTTCATCCTGTTCAGGCCGGTCAAGCCGCCGGCGGCTACGTCTCCCTCAGCCGGCATGGGGTACCGTTGGGACGAAACCGCACGGGTCCCGGCGCGGGCACCCATGACGCTGCTGCTGGGCCTGGCACCTGCCGCCCGGGACCCCGGCGGCACATCACCAGACCACTCGCGATGTGCCTCCCAAGGAGTTCCCGCAGTGCGATCCCCTGACGCAGAATCGGCCGTCGTCCCGCAGTACCCCCAGCCGGCCGCTCCGCCCGCGCCGGCGCGAGGCAGCGAATACGCGCAGCTCTCCCGGCAGATCAAGCAGGCGGGGCTGCTGCAGCGGCGTCCCGGGTACTACACGTGGAAGATCGCGGTCACCGCCACCGTGCTGGCAGCCGGATGGGCGGCCTTCGTGCTGGTGGGCGACTCATGGTGGCAGCTGGCGGTTGCCGCGCTGCTGGCAGTGGTGTTCACCCAGGCCGGCTTCCTGGGCCACGACGCCGGGCACCGGCAGATATTCCGCTCCGCGCGGGCCAACTACGTCCTGGGCATCCTGCACGGCAATCTCGCCATCGGGCTGAGTTACGGCTGGTGGGTGGACAAGCACAACCGGCATCACGCCCACCCCAACACCGTGGACGCGGACCCTGACATCATGCTCACCGGGCTGGCCTTCACCAGCGCCAAGGTGAGCACCAGCCGGGCCGCGGCCAGGCTGGTCTTCCGCTACCAGGCGTACCTGTTCTTCCCGATGCTGCTGCTGGAGGCGTTCAGCCTGCACGTCGCGAGCATCCGCGCGCTGGCCAGCCGGGCCTCGCGCCACCGGGCCTGGGAGACGGCACTGCTCGCCGCCCATGCCGCGGGTTATCTCGCCGTCGTGCTGCTGGTGCTCTCACCCGTAAAAGCAGTGGTGTTCATCCTGGTCCAGCAGGGCCTGTTCGGCCTGTACCTAGGCTGCTCCTTCGCCCCCAACCACAAGGGCATGCTGATTCTGCAGGCGGCCGACCGGACCGACTTCCTGCGGCGCCAGGTACTCACATCCCGTAACGTCCACGGCGGCTGGCTGACCGACTTCGCCTTGGGCGGACTGAACTACCAGATCGAGCACCACCTGTTCCCCTCCATGCCCCGCCCCAACCTGCGACGCTCCCAGGCCCTGATCAGGGAGTTCTGTCTGCAGCGCGACCTGCCCTACTGCCAGAGAAGCCTGGCGGGCTCCTACACCGAGGCCCTCCGCTACCTCAACTCCGTCGGCAGGCAAACCCGGCGCGTCACCGCGGGGCCCGCCCGGCACGGCGAAGCAATCCCAAGACCCAGGCAAGGTTGATGATGCGGCCGCCGCCGCTTTCCGCATGCCGCTGATGACAAGCCGCGCCGTGATCGGCGCTGATCTGGCCGATCACGGACTCAGGAATGGACGCCCAGTGCGCCGAGCCACGTGCAGGAACATTCTCGGCTATCCTGACAATTGCGCCCGCCGCGCCAGGCCGCGGAGGACGCTCAGCCACTGCTCGGGACGTTGGCGGGCACGCGAGGCCCTTCGGGCCGGCCCCGATGGTGATTCCAGAGATTTTTCGCCGGGCGACTTTCACTTCGGAAAGTGTGCCGCACACCGTAATTAAGCCGACCTCTGAGCAGTGCCCAAGCACCGCGCCCTGGGGAGGGTGTTCACACCCCGCTGATCACATCCTCTGCGTCGTGGTGGCGCAGTTTCCGGCCGCGGCTGGCTATCCGCTTGACCCCGAAGCGGAAGTGCGGGCCTCCTGGTCAACCGGAAGGACCCGGCAGACATCGCGAGCGCGCTGAAGCGGGGGCTCACCCGAAGCCGGCCTGTCCGCCCGCATGAGCAGTCATTCGGCGGGCCTCGCGCCGAAGTTGCTGTGGCCGGCGGCGGCTAGTTCCTACCGGGATCTCGCATCCGCGCTGATGGAGACAACATCAGGGGTCATGGAGACAACGTCAGGGGTCAGAGTATGACCTGCCCGGCCGCGCCGTTCCGGCACCTGCAGCGGCTGACCGATCACGTCGGCCTGCTGGAGCATGCCGAGGGCACCGTGCCCCGGTACGAGCATGGCTATTGCGTCGACGACGTTAGCCGCGGCCTGGTCGTGGTGTGCCGGGAGCCATCGCCGCCCCCCGAACTCGTCACCTTGGCGCGGCGCTACCTCTATTTCCTTGCGCAGGCGCAGGCACCGGACGGACGATTTCGCAACCGCCTTGGCTACGACCGCCAATGGCGGGACCTGCCCGGTACCGAGGACTGCTGGGGCCGCGCCCTGTGGGGGCTCGGCACTGCTGCGGCACGGGGCCCTGCCTCAGAGATCCGCACGGAGTGCCGCGCCCGGTTCGACCAGAGTGCACGGGTATCTTCCCCGTGGCCGCACGCCATGGCGTTCGCGGCGCTCGGCGCCGCCGAAGTTCTCGGCACCTGGCCGGACGATTCCGGCGCACTCGCGCTCCTTGACACGGCCATCGCCGTCATCGGTGAACCGCCAGTCAGCACGACATGGCCATGGCCTGAACCGAGGCTCAGCTACGCGAACGCGGCGATCGCCGAAGCCGTCATCGTGGCAGGCTGGAACCTTGGCCGCGACCCGGTTCTGCAGAACGGCCTGCGCATGCTCGAGTGGCTACTGGCCGTCGAGACCCGCAGCGATCACCTGTCAGTGGTGCCGATCGGAGGATAGGGGCCGGGCGACCCGCGCCCCGCATTCGACCAGCAACCGGTCGAGGTCGCCGCGCTAGCGGATGCGTGCATGCGCGCGGCAACGGTCACCGGCGACAAGACCTGGCTGGCCGGCGTGGACGTATGCGTGAAGTGGTTCCTCGGTGACAACGATGAGCAGATTCCCATGCTTGATGAGCGAACCGGGGGCAGCTCCGACGGCCTCAGCGCCGCCAGGCGCAATCGTAACCAGGGCGCGGAATCGACACTCGCGATGATCTCCGTGATACAGCAGGGCAACCGCCTGCCCATGCAGCCATGGTGACGGGCCCTCGCGCCACGGGCCGGCCGGTTACCCGGACGCATCACCGGCTGAGGCCAGACGCCTCTCGCACACTCAGCCGACTCTTCGTGCCAGGGCAGGAGACCTTGATCCAAGGCGAGTCGCGTGCGATGGCCGTCATCGAACGCATCCTCCAGATGACCGAGGAGGAGGCAGACAGCACACTCGCCGCCACCATGGCCAGATTCTCAACCCGATATCGCGACCTGGGGGAAACCCTGGAACGAAACTTCGGGCTGGTCGCCCCCGGCTGGACAGCCAGATCAGGCTGGCGCCGGCACGGCGGCGCCTGATCGGAGCGTATTTCACACAGGAGTACGCGCTGGAGGCCACCGCACTGTTCAATCCGTCGATCGTGCCGCACCCCGACCAGACCGGCTGTTGCCCCGGCGAGACCAGGTTCGTCATGAGCCTGCGCGCGGTCGGCGAGGGACACCTGTCGTGCATCGAGTTCAGGAGCGGCGCCCCGGCCTGAACGTCCACGCGCCCAATCGCCCGTGGGACCTGATCCACCTCGGCAACTGCGGCTCGCCAAATCGAGACCCCACTCGGCTGGCTGGTCTTCACACACGGGGTCGGGCCGATGCGGGAGTACGCCATCGGTGCCGTCCTGCTCGACTTGGACGAGCGCCTGATATCCGCGCTGCCCGAACCGCTCCTCGTGGCCGAGGAATCGGAGCGGGAAGGATACGTCCCGAACGTCGTCTACTCCTGCGGCTCGCTGCTCCACGGCGAAACGGTCGTGCTTCCCTACGGTTGCAGCGACTCGTCGGTACGGATCGCGATCGTCGACCTTCCCCGGCTGATCGAACGGCTCGCGCCTGGCTGACCCGCCGCGCAGCAGTGGAATAGCGGGCGGGCCGGGCGGGTTACACACGGGTGCTGGTGTGTATGTGTCCCCCGGGCCGCAACCACTGCCCTCGCGGAATACCGTCCGGCTGGAGCCGCGTCGCGCTACTCGCCGAGGAGGCGACCGCACACCAGCACCGCAGACGTCGCTCCCGTGACCTCACGGGGGCTTCGTCGTTACCGGGCCACCAGCGGCCTCATGCGGGGAATGGCCAGGTGAAGCCGGTGGCGGCGAGCACGTCGGCTGGGCGCGGCAGGGCAGTCTGGGCACCGCGCTGTGTGGTTGCCGCCGCCCCCGCCGCGCATGCGGCACGCACTGCATCGGCGGCGCCCACTCCCGACGCCAGCGCAACGGCGAGCGCGCCCACGAAGGCATCGCCCGCCCCCACACTGTCCACGCTGCTCACGGCAAACCCGGGCACGGTGATCGCGCCGGCCCGGCCGCCGAGTACCGCCCCAGCGGCCCCCAAGGTGACGACCACCTGGCGGCCTCCTGATCCGTTCCCGGTCGCCAGCCTCACCGCCGCCGTCTCCGCGTCCGCAGCGCCCCCGATCTGCTTGCCGAGCAGCGCTCCCGCCTCCGTTTCGTTGACCACCAGCCAGCCAGCACCCACCGACAGCAGCGTTCCCGCCCCCTCCGGCACCGGCGCGAGGTTGAGCACGGTGGTGATCTGCCGCCTGGCAGCCTCACGCAGCGCTGCCGCAAGCGCCGCGACCGGGACCTCCGCCGAAAGGACCAGCACATCGCAGGGAGCCGCGAACACCGCCGCCACCTCCGCGTCTCCCACCAGCCCATTCGCACCCGGTGCCACCGCGATCGCGTTCTCGCCGACCGGGTCCACCGTGATGAGAGCCAGCCCAGAGGACGTCCCCGGCACGGTCCGCACCCCGCCGGCATCCACACCCTCGGCCGCCAGCCCGGCCCGGAGCCGACTCCCGAACTCGTCATCGCCGCAGCAGCCCACCATCCGGACCGACGCGCCAAGCCGGGCGGCAGCGACGGCCTGGTTGGCACCCTTGCCGCCGCCACCCACCACAGCGGGCTGGTGTGCCAGTACCGTCTCCCCCGGCCCGGGCAGATGCGGCACCGGCAGCGAGATGTCAGTGTTCAGGCTGCCCAGGACAGTCACCCGCGGGCGCTGCGGCATGAGTCCTCCCAGAGACCGTGGATGTCCGTGCGGAAACCACTGTTATCACAGCAGTTCACCGATACGCACACCTGCACCGGCGCGCCAGAGCCTGGCCGGAATCAGCCGACGGAGTCAGCCTGGCCGGAGTCAGCCTGGCCGGAGTCAGCCTGGCCGGAGTCAGCCGGGGCCGCACCAGCGCGCGACGGCGGCCCGAGTTTCCTGCTGGCGCCGCGCAGGGTCACGCCAAGCGGAAGCCCACGCGACGTACCCATCCGGCCGGACCAGCACGGTGCGCGGCAGCCGGGCCGAGCAGCGCGCATAACGCACGTCTTGACGCACCCGGGCGGCCCATCGGGCACCCCGTCCGGCGACAGCAACACGAACCTCCCGTCGTGGAACAGTTCGTACAGGCGCGTGACTGACCCGCCCGGCAGCGTGAGATGGCCGGGCGGCAGCCGCGCGCCTGTCATCGGGTGCCCGCCATCAGTGACCGGGTAGCGGACGGAGATTCCCGAGTAGTTCCGGGCCAGCCAGGAGCGGACGCCCGGCGGCGGGACCGCCAGCTGCTGGACCCCCCACCGCAGCGCCCGCCGGCGCCGGGTGCGCGCGGTGTTGAGCCGGAGCTGCCAGGCAGTAAGCGCTAGAACGGCGGCCCCCACGCGATGCCGTTCGGCATGATAGGAGTCGAGGAGCCATTCTGGCGCCCATCCTGCCAGCGCGGCGCTGAGCTTCCAGCCAAGGTGGAACGCGTCCTGCAACCCGGTGTTCATGCCCTGCGCACCGGCCGGGGAATGGGTATGGGCCGCGTCGCCGGCAAAAAAATACCCGGCCATAACGATAGGTGGGCAGCTGGCGGCCCTCGCTACGGTACCGCCCCTGCCAGAACATGTCCCTCGGCGCCAGATCGCGGCCGGTCACCCGCGCGGACCGAGCCCGGGTTGGGGGCCACCGGGGAACGGGGCGCCGAGGGAGTCCCTGACCACGCTGCGGATGCCGTCGCAGGCCACCACGTAGGCGGCTCGCTCGACGGTCCCGTCCGCGCACCGCACCCGGACCTCGCCATCGTCTTGTTCCACCCCCGTGACCTGCCGGGACCATGCCACCTCGACGCCAAGCTCGCGCGCCCGGGCGGCGAGCAGCGCCTCGATCTGGCTCTGCGGGATGTTGAGCAGGTACGGGAAGTCCGAGTCGAGGTGGCGAAACGCGATCGCGGAGCCGCGTAAACCGAGCGGGAAGTGCGCGACGGGCAATCCGGCGCCGGAGAAGTCCTCCGCCTGGCCCCGCAGGTCGAGAACTTCCATGCCCCCCGACCACAACAACCCGGTTCGGCCGTGCGGGTGCCACGTGTCGCCCTCCTGACCAGGTAGCGGCGGCGCAGCGGCACGCCCCCAGACACCCGTCAGCTAACCAGCGTCCCCCCGGCAAACTTCAAGACCGACAAGGGACACAAACAGGGGAAACATGAGTGACATCCACCGATCTGACGGGCGGAACTCCGGTATCTTTCAAAGATCACTACGCTGCTTTCACAGACTTCCGTGCGGACCCTGATCCTGGGCATAGATACGGCCGGGCGGGTTGTTCAGTATGACCGGAATGCGGCGGAGGTTCTCTCCCCTGCTGACGGCAAGCTGATAGGCACTCACCTCAGCGATCTAGTCGTGGGCGCGGCGGCCGGCGGCGTGCCGCTGAGCCGGTTGCTCGATGCCGCGAAAGCCGGGCGTGACGCGACGGCGGTGCTCCAGCTCAGGGGCGAGGGCGGCACCACCATCGACTCGGTGGTCACCGTGCAGCCCATGCGGGGCAAGAACCGCAGGAGCGGGAGCATGGCGGCGCTGGCTATCATGCGGATGGCACCACCGCCCGGCCAGGAGCAGTTCCTCGATCCCGCGCTGATGCGGCACGGGCTGCTCGACGACACCTTCCGCCGGATCGGGGCCACCCTCGACCTCGACCAGATGGCCCGCGGGCTGATCAACGCCGTGGTTCCCCACTTCTGCAACGCCGCGGGCCTGCTTGTGCTGGAAAGCCTGGTGGCGGCCGACGAGCCACCGGCCCGGCAGGAGGACGGATCGGTCCTGCTGCGCCGGATGGCGATCACCACCGACGACCACGACCCGGAGTGGGATGCCGCGTTCCCCACCGGCGAGGTCCTGCGCTACCCAGCCGGAACGCCGTACACCGAGTGCATGAACAGCGGCAAGCCGGTTCGCGAACTGCACATGACCAGCGAAGACGCGGTGGAGATCGCGGAGTCCTGGATGCGCCGGCCAGTCGCCAAGCTGCTGTCCGGCACCTCGATGCTGTTGCTCCCGCTCAACGCGCGGGGCGCCACTCTGGGCTTTTTCGTGTGCACCCGGCGGCAGGGGTTCCGGCCGTTCGATGCCTACGACACCGAGATCGGCATGGAGTTCTCCTCCCGGGCGGCGATCTTCATCGACAACGCGCGCCGGTACAACCGGGAACGCGCCACCGCCCTCACCCTGCAGCGGAGCCTGCTCCCGACCGGCCTGTCGGCGCCGTCGTCAGTCGAGGTCCAGCATCGCTACCTGCCTGGGAGCGAGATGATCGAGGTGGGCGGCGACTGGTACGAGTCCATCGCGCTGCCGGGCGCGCGGGTGGCGCTGGTGGTCGGCGACGTCGCCGGTCACGGGGTACGTGCCGCGGTAACGATGGGCCGCCTGCGCACAGCCATCCAGACGCTGGCGATGCTGGAAATGACTCCCGCGGAATCGCTCCAGCAGCTCAACGAGCTCATGGTGAAGATGGGTGAGCGGGAGCCGCACTTCGCCACCTGCGCCTACGGCACCTACGACGCGGTGAACGGGACCCTCGAGGTCGCCTCGGCCGGGCACCTGCCGCCGCTGCTGGTTCACCCCGATGGCAGCAGCCAGTTCCTCGATGTCGCGCCCGCGCCGCCGCTCGGGGTGGGTGAGGGCCTCATCTCCAGCCGCACGTTCGAGATCGAGGACGGCAGCCTGCTCGTCCTCTACACCGACGGGCTGGTGGAGAACCGCGGCCAGGACATTGACGACGGGCTGAAACGGCTGCAGGGAGTCTTCGGCCCCGGTACCTCCGACCGCCCCGTCGACGACTTGTGCAAGAGCACCCTGGCGGGCGCTTACGCCGACGAGCACCGGGACGACATCGCGGTGCTGATGGCGCGGCTCGCCCGGATCGACGGAACCCAGCAGGCATCCTGGGTGCTGGCGGGGGAAAGCACCTCGGCACATGAGGCCCGCATGCTGGTCACCGAGCCGCTGGAGAAGTGGGACCTGGCCAGCCTGGAGCCCACCACCCAGCTGCTCGCCTCCGAACTGGTGACCAACGCCATCCGGTACGCGGAGGGCACCGTCAGCCTGCGGCTGATCCGGGAGGGAGCCACCCTTGTCTGCGAGGTCGCTGACTCCTCCCCTGCCCTGCCCCGGATGCTGCACGCGGCCCGCGATGATGAGCGGGGCCGCGGGCTCCAGATCGTCAGCACGTTCGCGCACCGGTGGGGTGCCCGCCGCACCCCCGCCGGCAAGGTCGTGTGGTGCGAGCAACAGCTCAGCGGCACCTGACCGGTCACGGCCAGCCGCGCAGTGATCAGGTGCGTGATGGCGGGCAGGTGGTTGGCTCCCCGAAGCGTATTTCGCCTTCAGCCGCGGATCGCGCGGAGCGACTCGCGCAGGGAGCCCATGGTGGCGAGCACTGCTGACGGCTCATAGCCGCAGTGCGCCATGCAGTTCGCGCAGCGCGGGTCCTTGCCCCGGCCGTAGGCGTCCCAGTCGGTGGTCTCGACCAGCTCCTTGTAGGTCTTCGCGTACCCGTCCGACATCAGGTAGCAGGGCCGCTGCCAGCCGAAGAGCGAGTACGAGGGGATCCCCCACGCGGTGCAGCCGAAATCGAGCTTGCCTTCAAGGAAGTCGAGGAACAGCGGTGAGTGGTTCAGCCGCCAGCGCTTGCGGTTGCCGTTCGCGAACGCCTTGCGGAAAAGCTCCCGCGTCTCGGTGACACCGAGGAACCTGTCCTGGTCCGGGGCCTTCTCGTAGGCATACGCGGGCGAGATCTGCATCTGGTCGATGCCCAGGTCGTCGTTGAGGTAACTGAGGACATCGATGATGGTCTGCGGGGTGTCGGTGTTGAAGAAGGTCGTGTTGGTGTTCACGGTGAACCCGCGCCGCTTGCACTCCCTGATCGCCGCGACGGCCTCGTCGAACACGCCCTCCTTGCAGACCGACGCGTCATGCCGCTCCCGCAGCCCGTCGATGTGCACCACCCACGCGAAGTAAGGAGACGGGGAGAACTTGTCCAGCTTCTTCGGTATGAGCAGCGCGTTCGTGCACAGGAACACGAATTTCTTGCGGGCGATCAGCTGCCGCACGATCTCGTCGATCTGCGGGTGCATGAGCGGCTCGCCGCCGGCGATGGAGACCATCGGCGCGCCGGACTCCTCGATCGCCGCGATCGCCTGCTCCACCGGCATCCGCTGTTTGAGCACCGTGTGGTGGTGCTGTATCTTCCCACAGCCCGCGCACTTGAGGTTGCACGCGAACAGCGGCTCGAGCTCGACCAGCAGCGGGAATTTTTCCCTGCCAGCCAGTTTCTGGCGCACCAGATAGGTACCGATCCGCAGGCTCTGTCGCAGCGGCATGGTCATCTCGGCCTGACCTCCTTGGGCAAGCTGAAACGAATGTTTTCTGTGGTGATCACGCGCTCGCTGACCTCGACCGTGCCAAGGCCGGACAGGGCGGTGATGATGTCCTCGACCACTGCCGGCGGTGCCGACGCACCAGCCGTCAGCCCGATGGTGGACACGCCATCCAGCCAGCCCAGCTGGATGTCGGACGGCCCGTCAATCAGGTGGGCGGGTGTCCCCATGCGTTCCGCCGTCTCCACCAGCCGCACCGAATTCGACGAGTTGGCCGACCCCGCCACCAGCACCAGATCGGACTCGGCGGCCACCGCCCGGACTGCCTGCTGGCGGTTGGTGGTGGCGTAACAGATGTCGTCGCTGCCGGGGGCACGGGCGGCCGGGAACCGCTCCCGCAAGGTGCCCGCGATGCCCTCCGCCTCATCGACGGCAAGCGTGGTCTGCATGAGGTAAGCGACCTTGCCCGGGTCACCCGGGTGCAGGCTGGCGACGTCATCGGCGGTCTCCACCAGGCTCATCGCCTCCGGCGCCTCGCCCAGCGTCCCCTCGACCTCCTCGTGCCCGGCATGCCCGATCAGCGCCACCAGGTACCCGTCGGCGGCGAACCTGCGCGCCTCGGCGTGCACCTTCGACACCAGCGGGCAGGTCGCGTCCACGCTGGTCAGGCCGCGGCGGTCCGCCTCCTCCCGCACGGCGGGCGAGACGCCGTGGGCGGAGAAGACCACACATGCCCCGTCCGGGACCTCAGAAAGCTCGTCCACGAAAACCGCACCGCGCCGTTCCAGGCCGGCCACGACGTGGGTGTTGTGCACGATCTGCTTGCGCACGTACACCGGGGGCCCTTGCTGCTCCAGCACCTTCTCGACGATCTCGATGGCCCGTTCCACCCCGGCGCAGAACGACCGGGGCCCGGCGAGCAGGACCCGCCGCGAGCCGGCAGCGGCCGCCCACCGGGTCAGGACCGGGCCGACCGCCCGGAGCGAGCGGAGCGCGGAAAGCCCGCCGGTGACCCCGCCCAAACCAAGCAGTGGCCGCTGCGGGGTGTCGGAAACGGCACGGATCACCGCCACCGGGCGGTCCCCCGCCGCGGCAGCCAGCGGCGCCGACTCCAGGTCGGCCACGAGAGCACCCGTGGCCGCCAGCCGGTCACGGCCGGCGCCGCGGACGAGCTGGTCCACGGTCACGACCCGCCCGGTCCGGGCGCGCAGCCCAGCCCGGCGCAGCTCACCCGCGAGCAGCGGCGCCGCGGGGCAACGGGTGGTGGTCGCCCCGTCGCTGACGTCGGTGCCAACCACCACGTCGCCGGGGGTGAGGTCATCGGTCAGCCCGCCGCCGGTTCCCACGACGGCCAGCATGCAGAACGCGTCATCGCCCAGCGCCGCCGCCCGCCGCATGGCCCGGGCGTGGCCGTAGCCGGTGACGCGCACCGTGCCGCCGTTGCCGATCCCGTGCCGGACCGCCCGCGCTTCCAGCCGCAGCGGCGAGCACACCAGCAGGTCAGGTCGCAGGCCTGGTGGCGTCGTGGCCGCCGGGGTCCCAGGGGCCATCATGACGCCGCCGCCACGTACCGGCCAAGCGCGCTGACCGGGAAGATCAGCCGGTAAAGGTGGTAGTTCAGGTAGAAGTCACACGGGAAGCCGGTCCCGGTGAACTGCGGCTCATCCCAGGTTCCGTCGTCACGCTGGCACCTGGCGAGCCAGCGGACTCCCGCCTCGGCGGCAGGCCCTGGCGGCCCGGCGGCCAGCAGCGCCAGCAGCGCCCAGGCGGTCTGGGAAGCTGTGGATGTGCCCTGCCCGGCCAGTGCCGGGTCGTCGTAGGAGCGCAGGTCCTCGCCCCAGCCTCCGTCCGGGTTCTGGTGCTGCTCCAGCCACCCGGCCGCCCGGCGGATGGCGGGCGCAGACGGCCGGACCCCCGCCGCGATGAGCGCGGGCACCACAGCACCGGTGCCGTACACGTAGTTCGCGCCCCACCGGCCGAACCAGGAGCCGTCCGCCTCCTGTGCCCGCAGCAGCCACACCACGCCCCGCCGCACGGCACGGCTCCCGGCCAGGCCCTCGGCCGCCAGCGCCTCCACCACGTGCGCGGTCACATCCGCCGACGGCGGGTCGGTCACCGCGCCGAAGTCGCAGAACGGCAGCTTCGCCACCAGCGCCGAGGTGTTGTCCGCGTCAAACGCGCCCCACCCCCCGTCACGGGACTGCATCCCGGCCAGCCACGTCACCGCCCGGCCGATGGCGCCCTCCGCACGCGTGCCGCCCAGGTCACGCTGCCGGCGCAGCGCGAGCACGGCCTCCGCGGTGTCGTCGATATCGGGGTAGATGTCGTTGTCGAACTCGAACGCCCAGCCGGCCGGGCTGAGATCAGGCCGGCGCACCTGCCAGTCACCGGGGCCGTCGATCTCCTCGTCGAGCACCCAGTCAGCGGCCCGCGCCAGCGCCGGATGGTCCGCGGCCAGGCCGGCATCGGACAGCGCGATCATCGCGAGCACGGTGTCCCAGACCGGGGACTGGCACGCCTCCAGCCGGCGCACCGGCCCGGCCGGGGTGTCCTCGGTGATCGTGAACCGTTCCAGTCCCGCCAGGCCCCGCCGCATGATGGGGTGCTGCGGTCCGTAGCCGAGCAGGTGCAGCGCGATCAGTGAGTACACCCACGGTGGCTGGATCCCGCCCCAGCAGCCATCCCGCTCCTGCCGCGCGATGATCCACTCCATGGACCGGCGCATCGCCGCCCGGCGCAGTGCCCGCACCGGCCGCGCCGCCTGCGCATGCCGCTCGTAGCCGTGAAGCACCCGGTCCAGCCCCCCGAACAGGGCGGACCAGGCGGAATCGGTGCCCGCGCGGGTGCCGCGCGCTGACGGCCGCTCCCCCGCTCCGGCCACCCACAATTCTTCCACCCCAAACGGCAGTGACCTGGCTGGCCGGAGTGACCCCACGATGGTCAGCGCGACGATTGTCTGGCGGGCCCAGCATCCCCAGTCATAGACGTTGAGCGGGAACCATGCGGGGAGGTAGATCAGTTCCGGTGGCATGACCGGCAGGTCATCCCACGACCATTGGCCGAAAAGGGCCAGCCAGATGCGCGTGAACACCCGGGTCGCGGGAATGCCGCCCTGGCTCCTGATCCATTCCGCCGCCCTGGCCATGGGTGGCGCCGCGGGTGGATGGCCGGCCAGCCGCAGCGCCACGTACGCCTCCACCGTGGTGGAAAGATCACCGGGGCCGCCGTAGAAGTTGGCCCAGGTCCCGTCCTCGCGCTGGTTGGCAACGATCCAGCGGGCGGAGCGGGCCGTCTGTTCCGGTGTCCGCACCCCGAGAAACTCCCGCATCAGCAGGTCCTCGGCGTCCATGGTGACGTTGGTTTCCAGCTCGCCCTGCCACCAGCCGTCGGGGTGCTGGAGGCCCAGCAGGTGATCCCGGGCCCGGGCGAGCGCATCTGCCGCGACATCGGTGGCAGCCCCTTCCTGGGGCCGCGGCTGCGTAACTGTCATCGGCTCCTCCCGCCCCTCACCACTGCCGCGCAGTAATGAACTCGGCGATTCCGGCGAACTCGGCCCTGACCTCCTCAGGCATGTCCGTCTCGGCGAGGCACGCATGCGCCGCCGACAGCTGGCTGGCCGCCTCCGCCTCGGTCCAGCTCCTCCCGCCCGCGTCCGTCACCAGCCCGGCAGCGTGGATCAAGTCGTCCTCGCTCAGCGGGCCGTCCCGCCGCAGCAACGCGGCGAGCTCGGCGGACGCCGCCGTCCCGGCATTCAGGGCCGCCACCACCGGCAGCGACTTCTTCCTTGCGCGCAGGTCCGAGCGCACCGGCTTGCCGGTGATGCTGGGCGCTCCCCAGATGCCGAGCAGGTCGTCGACCAGCTGGAAGGCGAGCCCGGCATGGGCGCCAAACCCGGCCAGCCCCATCGCCAGTTCCGGTGCTGCGCCCACGTGGATCGCGCCGATGCTGCACGCACAGGCCATCAGGCCGGCCGTCTTGTCGCCCGCCATTGCCAGGCACTCGGGCAGGGGAACCTCGTCACGCCGCTCGAATGCCAGGTCGGCGCCCTGGCCGGAGATGAGCCGCTGCACCGCGGCCGACAGGCATCTCGCCGCCCACAGGCCCTGCGGCGCGGTGTCCTCAAGCAGGATGTCCTGGGCGAGGGCGAGCATCGCGTCCCCGGCCAGGATGGCCGCCCCGACGCCGAACACCGTCCACGCGGTGGCCCGGTGCCTGCGCTCGGTGTCGCCATCCATGATGTCGTCGTGCAGCAGCGAGAAGTTGTGCACGAGTTCGACTGCGACGGCGGCCGGAACCCCGCGTTCCGGTGCCGCCAGGGCAGCGCGGGCGGACAGGAGTGTGAGAGCGGGCCGCAGCGCCTTGCCCGCCACCCGCTGGCCCCCCGGGCCGGTGGCCGGCACCTGCCCATCCGTATTGGCGAGGCCAAGGTGGTAGGCGGCGACCGGCCGCACGTCCGGGCTGAGCCTGCCCACTGCCGCCGCGAGGGCGGGCCCCACCAGGTCACGAGCGGTTTCCACGCCCGCCGGGATCACGGCCGTCATGCCGGGCTCCCCGTGACGTCCAGGTCGCGCGGCTGCGCCGGAACGGGGCTGGCTGCCCGTCCGAGGGCGGGCCCGCCCGGTGTTGCTGCCAGGACGGCGCGCAGTTCGCGCGCCGCGTTCAGTCCGCTCCGCACGGCTCCCTCCATCGTGTCCGGCCACCCGGTGTCGGTCCAGGCACCCGCCAGGACCAGGCCCGGCAGCCCGGTCGCGGCCTCCGGCCGCAACGGCCCGCACCCCGGCACCTGCCGCAGCGTCGCCCGCCGTTCCCTGGTGACGAAGAAATCGGTCACCTCCGCGCCCCGCGCGGCGGGAAACAGGTCCGCCAGAGCGGGCAGGAACTCCTCCCGCAGTTTCGCCGCCGGGACGTCCACGTAGGCATCCGCCGCCGACAGCGAGACCGCGAGGTACTGTCCCGTCCGCAGGCCAGACGGCCCGGTCCGGTCAAACACCCACTGAACGGGTGAGTCGACGGCTGCCGCGAACGGCAGCCGGGTCACCCGCTGGTCGTAGATCACATGCACGTTCACGATGGGCGAGGTCCCGAGCTGCCGCCATTGCTCCGGGCCTGGCAGCCGCCCGCCTGGCGGCCGCCCATTCCCGGATACGGCGCCAGGCACACCGGGGGCCACCTGCGCCGCATCCGGTGGCATCAGGGTGGCGGCGACGGGCGGGGGAACGGCGAGCACGACGGCGTCGGCCACGGCCACCGAGGAGCGGGCGGCTGCCCGGTCCGCGAGGCGCACCCGGAAACCTCCGCCGGGAAGCGCCTCCACCGCCTCGGCCTTGGCGTTCAGCCACACCCGGGCTCCAAGCCGGCCGAGCAGGTCCGCGGCCGCCTTGCCGTGGAGGTCACCGAGTGGCACGGCCGGGGTCCCGATGTCCGCCGCATCCCGCTCCGACAGCAGCGCGGTCTTCACCACCGTTGCGGCAAGCGCCAGGCTGGCGTCGTCCCCCGCCACGTTGAGAGAGGAAACGGTGAACAGGTCCCACAGGACGCGGCGGGCCCGCTCGTCCTGCCACCAGGCCGCGAGCCAGTCACCGAGCCGCTGGGTGTCGGCTTCTGGCCGGCCAGCGTCCAGGCGGGTCAGGGCGAGTACGGCGGGCAGGACGCGCAATCGTTGGGCCCGGGAAAGAAAGCGGTAACCAGAAAGCGCGGTGGCCATGTGCAGGGGGCCGGGGAGCGTGCTTCGGCGCAGCCGGGCGCGGCCGTGCGGGCTGAGGACGGTGACGTCGAAGCGGTCCTGCAGGGATACCGCGCCGGTCATGCCCAGGCGGGCGAGCAGGCCGCGGTAGGCGGTGCAGCAGCGCAGGAACACGTGCTGCCCGTTGTCGATGACCAGGCCGTTGCGGGGGAACGAGGTGGTGGCGCCGCCGAGGCGGGGCCTTGCTTCGAACAGCGCGACGCTCGCGCCCGCCTCGCTCAAGGCGATGGCGGCGGTGATGCCTGCCAGGCCGCCGCCGAGGACAGCCACCCGGGGACGCGGGCTCACCGGGCTGCTCCCGGCGGCGCGCCCGGTGGTTTGCGCCTGCCGCGGGTGCGCAGGATGGCCGCCGTCAGCGACTGGGCAGCCACCAGCGCCTTCTCACTGGTGGACAGGGACACCCGGCTGGTGAGCACCGCGGCCGGCGCGGCAGCGATGTGCTCAAGCAGGCGGAGGTAAATCCCCGCCATGGCCCCGGCGGAGGCAGCGCTGCGCCGGTCCAGCAACGGCATCAGGGTGAGGCCCCTGGCGTACCAGGTACGGGCGCGTTCGGCCTCGAACTCGACCAGGGCGGCCAGCTTCGCCGGATCGCCGTTCCCGCCGCCCCCGGTCAGCGCGAACTCAAGCGTGCAGCCGAACCGGTCGAAGTCCTCGGCGGGCAGGTACACCCGCCCACTCAGGAAATCCTCGCGGATGTCACGCAGGATGTTGGTGAGCTGGAGTGCCACCCCGAGGGAATCGGCAAGCGGGACCGCCGTCTCGGGGTCGCCGGTTCCGAACACACCGAGCGAGAGCCGCCCGATGGACCCGGCCACGCAGCGGCAATAGTGCAGCAACTCGTCGAAGGTCTGGTAGCGAGTGGCGCGCACGTCAGCCTCACAGCCGTCGATCAGCTCCCCGAACGCGGCCAGCGGGATGCCGAATTTGGCTGCCGCATCGGCCAGCGCGATGAGAACAGCATCGGTGCGCTCCACCGTGCCCGCCTGCAGCGCCGCCAGGCTCGCCCGGGCTTCCGCCAGCGCGGCCAGTTTCTGCGGTGCGGGCAGCAGCCCATCCCCAATGTCGTCGATGCGGCGCGCGAAGGCATATACGGCGGCGAGGGCATGCCGTTTGGGCGCGGGAAGCAGCCGGATGCCGTAGGAGAAGTTCCTTGCCTGCGACCAGGTGATCTCTTCGCAGCGCCGGTAGGCGGCAGCGACATCCATCACGTCACCGTCCGGTCGCACAGGCCCTCACCAATTCCGCCGCGACGCGGCGCGGCCGCGGACGGGGGGTGGCCGCGAGCACGTCATAGCCGCTGGCTTTGATCGCGGCAAGCGCGGCGCGCCCGCCGGCCACATACCCGGCCACCGCCAGGCGGGCGGCGCCACGCAAGGTGCCAACGATCGGCGCGCCCTGGTCGAGCATTTCCCGCGCCCGCCCGACCTCGAAGGCCAAGAGCTCACGCAGCTGCGGGGGCGCGCTGCCGTCGGCCAGGTCCTGTTCGCTGCAGCCGAACCGGTCCATGTCCTCACGGGGGAGGTAGATGCGCCCGGCGCGGAGGTCCTCGGCCACGTCCTGCCAGTGCTCGGCAAGCTGGAGCGCGGTACAGACGAGATCCGACAGCGCCACGCGGGCCGGCGTGGCGGCGCCGAAGATGTGCAGGACGACCCGGCCGACCGGATTGGCCGAGAGCGTGCAGTACGCGAGCAGGTCGCCGAATACCGGGTAGCGGGAAACCGCCTGGTCCTGGCGGTTCGCCTGGATGAGGTCCAGGAATGGCGCGGCCGGAATGGCACAGTCGGCGACGGCGGGGGCGAGGGCGCGGACCACGGTGAGCCGCGGGCCGCCGGCACCGCTCCCGGGCACCTCCTCTTCTGGCCGTGCCCATCCGTACAGGCGGTGAATGTCAGCTTCGAGCTCATCGAGCAGGGCAAGCCGCTCGCCCGCGGGCGCCTCATCGCCCATGTCGTCGGCCGACCTGGCGAAACCATAGAGCGCAGCCAGGTGACGCCGGTAGCGCTCCGGGAGCACACGCAAGGCAACGGGGAAGTTCTCACTTGCTGCCTTGCTGGCAGCCTCCGCAGCTATCGCGATGGCCGAGGGAGCTGCCGGCCCCGCAACGTCTGGCCCGGTATCACCTGGCGAGGCAACGACTGACCCGGGAACGTCTGGCCCGGTATCACCTGGCCCGGCAACCGACCCGGTGACCGCAGCGTCTACTCGAGTCTCGTCCCGGGTCACAGGTCTATTCCTTCACAAGTCATAGGTAATTGCAAACAATGACACCGCTGTCACCTGACACGCGTGTCGTAGAACGGAAGGGCATGCGTCCTTCCTCCGCGTGTTAGGCCGGGATTATACTGCAGCTGCCGTGGCGCGCCTAGACCCACACATTCGTCCCTTTCCGCGAGCCATTTACCTCGTTGCGGGCAAGTCCGGCAAGGCGGCTTTTCGCCGCATGCCGCCTAGGCGGGATTGCTCGGCTCACCCCAGCTAGAGACCCATAAATGAATCGCGCAGGCTGCTCACAGCGCGTCGGGTAAGCCTATACGCTGGCGCCTCATCTGTCCCGCGGCGTGCTGACTAAGGCCGCGGTAACCCAGGCTCCTGAACTCATTCCCAGCAAACATCTCCTGGTGGGACACCGTCGCTCTTACAGATGCCATCCGGAACTGACGTCAGCGTCATATTCACCCGGGCTTTGGCACGCAGCCTCGCGCAAGCGTTTGCAGCCACTGCCGGTGCCGCCGCGACACCGCTGCGCGCTGGACCGCCATGCCCTCGTGGGCGGATCGCCGTTATGGGCCGGTGGGCCCGCTCGCCGCCGTGCTGCCCGGGTCGCGCCAGATGAGGGCGAGAGCGCAGTCGTCGCTGCCATCGGCACCGGAGGCCATCACCCGGACAAGGTCGGCCGCGCCGGCCCGGAATCCGGAGGTAACCAGCCGCTCGGCCTCGCCAAGCAGCCGGTCCGTGCCATCGTCAATGTCCTGTCCGGGTGTCTCGACCAGCCCATCGGTGTAGAGCATGAGCGCATCGCCGGGCCGCAGTGTCCCCTGGTCGGGCACCAGGCGCAGGTCGGCGACCACCCCGAGCACGATTCCGCGCGCCTGCGTGAGGCTCCACGTGCCGCTGCCCGCGTCGAAATGGCCCGCCGGCGGATGCCCGGCGGAGGCGATCACATAGTCCCCGGTGGCCAGGTCGAGCGCCAGGTGGATGGCGGTGACGAAACCCTCCCGGGCTGCTCCCCGGCTCAGGTAGGCGTTGCAGGCGGGAAGAAAACCTTCCAGCGGCACCGACCCGAGCAGCCCGCCGAACGCACCCGACAGCAGCAGGGCCCGGGTACCCGCGTCCACGCCCTTGCCCGCCACGTCCACCAGCGCGACTTCCAGCGTCTTGCCGTCACACGCGGAGACCAGGAAGTCGCCTCCGAAGGAGGACCCTCCGGCCGGCTTGAGTACCGACACCGAGCCCCAGCCCTCGGGGAGTTCCGGCAGCCTTCCCTGTGCGCGGATCCTGTCCCGCAACTCGATCAGCATCGCATCGCCGCGGAGCCCCTGCATGCCGAGCTTTTCCCTGGTCCGGGCGAGGGCGTCGGCCAGCCAGGCGGTAAGCACGATCGTGGCGATCAGACCGGGGCCAGCCTGCCCCTCGAATGCGTCATAGGCGAGCCCGGCAGCGACCACGGCAAACAGGATCCGCAGCGCCCGGGGCCAAAGCAGCAGCCCACCGGCCAGCACGGGGAGGATGAGCAAACCAGGCGAGAACCATGCCTCCGACACATGCACGGCCGCGACGCTGATGACCGCTGTGATCACGGCAAGCCCGATGGCCACCCGGCGGTTCCGGGTGATGAGCTGTCGCCTCATCCGCTCACTCATCTTACGAGCGGCGGCGCGGGACCGGGCCAAGCCATACGAAACCATGATGGCCGCACTGTATCTGCCCGCCGAGGTATCTGGCACCCGACCTGGTCAGCAACCCGTGCACGGCTCACTTCACAGCGTGCGCGAGCGGCACGACAGCGGGCGCCCATCCGGGCGGCCAGCACTCCCCGACGCCGATAACAGGTTGGCGCCGGGAGCCCCTGCCGGGTAGGAAGGCGGCATGGCCACCTCGTATCCCATCCGCCCGATTACCGAGGGCGAACTGCCCGGTTTCCGCACGGTTCACGAACACGCGTTTCACGGCAGGCCAGCGTCCGAGCGCTCCCGCGCGCTCATGCTCTCCCGCATCGAACTCGACCGTACCCTCGGGGCATTCGACGGGAACACAGTCGTCGGTGCCGCGGGCATCTTCTCGTTCCGGATGCGCGTCCCGGGGGCACTGGTTCCCGTGGCCGGGGTCACCATGGTGGCCGTGCTCCCTACCCATCGGCGCCGGGGCATCCTGTCGGCGTTCATGCAGCGCCAGTTCGAGGATCTCAGTCACGGCGGAGAGGCGGTGGCCGCCCTGTTTGCCTCCGAGGCCAGCATCTACGGCCGGTACGGCTACGGTCCTGCCTCATCGCACGCGTACTACACGGTGAAGGTTGGCGAGGGAGCCCTTGCCGCGACCGCACCCACCGATGACCGGCTGCGCCTGCGCATCGCCGACCCCGCGGCTGCCCGTGCCGAGCTCGGCAAAGTCTACGAAACGGTGCTGGCTGAGCGGCCGGGGTTCTATGCCCGCACCGACGCCTGGTGGGACCGTGTCCTGGACGATCCGCAAGAAGAGTGGGGTGCTGGTACGCCACTGCGCTGTGTCCTGGCCGAGGACGACTCAGGGCCACGCGGGTACGTGCTGTTCAAGGCACAGGGCCACTGGGACGGCCCCACATTCCTGGCGGATTCCGCCCTGGATGTCGACGAGGCCGTCACGGCCGACGCGGCTGCCACCGCCGCCATTTGGGGCGACCTGCTCAGCCGGGATCTCGTCACCGAGTTCCGTGCCGCGATGCGTCCCGTGGACGACCCCCTGAGGCACCTGCTGGCCGATCCCCGGCGACTCAGGCGCCAGGTCAGCGACGCGCTCTGGGTCCGGCTGGTGGACGTCGGCCGGGCACTTGAGCAACGCAGGTATGCCTGCCCCGTCGACGTCGTGATCGAACTCGCCGATAAGGCGTGCCCGCAGAACCAGGGCCGCTGGCGCCTCACAGCCGGTGCTGACACTGCGGCAGCCGACCACGCCCCGGTACGTGGATTCGGCGCGCGTTGCGAGCGAACCACCGCGCCACCGGACATTGTCATGGGAATTGGGGCCCTCGGTGCCACCTACCTGGGAGGCACCCCGCTCGGCAGCCTGGCCGCGGCCGGACTTGTGAGCGAGGTCCGCAAGGGTGCACTGGCCACCTTGTCCACCGCCCTGTCGTGGGATCCGGCTCCCTGGTGCCCACTGATCTTCTGACGTAAGCCTCCTGTGAGCTGTGCCACACTGGGGGCACGGGAGGCTGCCATGTCAGGGAAGATCACCGTGGACGCCGCCATGCGGGCCAGGGACGTTTCCAGGCCACGGCCGCATCACGAGGCCGCCGCGGAGGCAGCCATCGCCGAATGGCCAGCTCCCGGCTCGTCCTCAGCCCCCGCAGGAACCCCTGGCGGCAAGAGTGATCCGGGGCCGCCGGCCAGGCGCGCAGGCCCGCTGAGGAACTACCGGGACGGGCGGGCGCCCCGCCCCCCCGCACAGCCCGCGCCTGTCCAGCGGGCCGAAACAGCCCGGAGGGCCGACAGCGCAAGAAAACCCGGCCCAGGACAGAATGCGGCACGCAAGCGCGCGGTGACACCCGAGGGCGGCCCGGCCGGAGAACCCGCCAGACCCTCAGCGCGCCAGCCGGGACCTGAGCCCGCGGCTGCCCGCGAGACACCGCCCAAACCCAACCGCCAGCCGGGTCAGAACGCCACACCTCGGGAGAAGCCACGCCCGGCCGCGGCCCGCCGCCGGCGTGTCCGCCGCCGGCGGCCAAACGGGTAACAGAACCGGCCCGTGACCGGACCGCCCGTCACCTGGACCGCCCATCACCGGGCCTGCCATGCCATCACCCGGACCTGCCATCACCGGGCCGGCCCATGACCGGACAAGCCATCACCCGGACCGGCCATCACCGGGCAGTGCGGGCAGGGTGCCGGATTCTTCGTAGCTGGCGATCATCCCCAGCCGCCGGGCGTGCCGCACGTCCCCGGAGAATGGCGTGTCGAGGAACACCCGCGTGAACGCGATGGCGTCCGCGACAGGATGCATCCGGGCCCCGAGACTCAGCACGTTGGCGTCGTTGTGAAGCCGCGCGAGCCGCGCGGTTTCCTCACTCCACGCCAGTGCCGCCCGGACGCCGCTGATCTTGTTAGCGGCAATCTGCTCACCATTGCCGGAGCCACCGATCACGACCCCCAGACTGCCCGGGGCATTCACCACCGACACGGCTGCCAGCATGACGTAGGGAGGGTAGTCATCGTCGGCCGCATAGCTCGCCGGCCCACAGTCGACCACATCATGGCCAGCCTCCCTCGCCCACTGGGCGAGCACCGACTTCAGCTCAAAACCTGCGTGGTCAGATCCGATGTACACGCGCACCCGCGACAGTGTGGCACGTGCGGCCCGGCGAGGGCCAAACCCGCGGCGGCTCAGTCGAAGACCGGGTCGCGGGTCCGGCTTCGCTTGATCTCGAAGAACCCGTCGGTCCCGGCCACCTGCATGACGCCATCCCAGAGCCGGGCAGCGGCCTCGCCGCGCGGGATCGGTGACATCACCGGCCCGAAGAAGGAAACACCGTCAACGGAGATGACAGGGGTTCCCACCTCATACCCGACCCGGTCCATACCGTCACAGTGCGAGGCGCGCACCGCCGCGTCGTACTCGGTGGATTCCATCGCATCCGCGAGATCGGCCGGCAGGCCCACTTCGGCGAGGGCCGCCTCGACCGCCGGCCGCTCCCGTGGCGCCTTGTCATGGTGGAACCGGGTGCCGATCGCCGTGTACAGCGGGCCAAGGACCTCCGGCCCGAATTTCTGCTCCGCCGCGATGCAGACGCGGACCGGTCCCCAGCCCTTCGCCAGCCGTTCCCGGTACCCATCCGGCAGGCCGGGCTTGTCCTCGTTGAGCACGGACAGGCTCATGACGTGCCAGCGGGGACGCACCGGGCGCAGTTTCTCGACCTCGAGCAGCCACCGCGAGGTGATCCAGGCCCAGGGGCAGAGGGGGTCGAACCAGAAGTGGACGTCGATAGGTTCCTGCTTGGCCATGCCAATGACAACCGCCCAATCCCCGCCGCCATTCCAGCGCTCCGAGGTGTGCTGCACACGGAGGTAGCAGCGCCGGCCGGCCAGCCCCCGGCCGCAATACGGCGCGACATCCCAGGCCGCAACGTGGGAGGATGCCGGGACGGCGGGGCAGTCCCGCGGCGAGCACCGCCAGGCCGGAACCCAGCGACACGGCAGAGAGCGGGAACCACAACGAAGGGACCACGACGTGGCAAGCACCCTCACCCGCGGTGAGGCCCGCGAGCGGGCCCGGCTGCTCGATGTTCACTCCTACCAGGTCGATCTCGACTTCACCGGCAGCGAACCGACATTCACCTCGGTGACGACAGTCGCCTTCAGCTGCTCCCGCCCCGGCGCGGCGACCTATATCGACCTCTCCGCCCCGGCAGTCCACGAGATCATGCTCAACGGCGGCGCCGCCGGGCTCGAAGCATTCGACGGTGACCGCATCGAACTCGCGGGCCTGGAGACCGACAACGAGTTGCGGATCGTCGCGGACTGCGCCTACTCCCGCAGCGGCGAAGGTCTGCACCGGTTCACCGATCCCGCTGACGGCGGCGTCTACCTGTACTCCGACCTGGAGGCCTTCGACGCGCACCGCATCTACGCCTGCTTCGACCAGCCTGATCTCAAGGCGGCGTTCGAGCTGACGGTCACCGCGCCCGCCGGCTGGCAGGTGGTCTCGAACATGGCACCCGACGCGGGCCCGGAGCCTACCGGGGAAGGCAGCGCCCGCTGGCATTTCCCGCCCGCCCCCGTGCTGTCCACCTACATCACCGCGGTGGCGGCCGGCCCGTACCATGTGGTCCGCACCGAGCACGACGGCATCCCGCTTGGCCTCTACTGCCGCCAGTCCCTGGCGCAGTACCTGGACCCGGACGAGCTCTTCGAGGTGACCAGGCAGGGCTTCGACTTCTACCACCGGGCATTCGGCCTGCGGTACCCGTTCGGCAAGTACGACCAGCTCTTCGTGCCGGAGTTCAAGGCGGGCGCGATGGAGAACGCCGGGTGTGTGACGTTCCTTGACGACTATGTCTTCCGCTCCCGGGTCACCGATTTCGCCCGCCAGCGCCGCGCGGAAACGATCCTGCATGAGATGGCGCACATGTGGTTCGGTGACCTGGTCACCATGCGCTGGTGGGACGACCTGTGGCTGAACGAGTCGTTCGCCAGCTGGGCCGCCGCCCAGTCCCAGTCCGTGGCGACCCGCTGGCCGGGCGCGTGGACCACGTTCGCGCAACTGGACAAGGCGTGGGCGTACCGGCAGGATCAGCTGCCGTCCACCCACCCGATCGCCGCCGACATCCCCGACATCGCCGCGGTGGAGGTCAACTTCGACGGCATCACCTACGCCAAGGGCGCGGCCGTGCTCAAGCAGCTTGTCGCCTACGTGGGGCTGGACAACTTCCTGGCCGGGGTGCGCCGCTACTTCGGGCAGCACGCCTGGTCGAACGCGACCCTGGCGGACCTGCTGGCGGCGCTGGCGCAGGCGTCCGGGCGCGAGCTGTCCGGGTGGTCGAAACAGTGGCTGGAGACCGCTGGGGTGAACACACTGCGCCCCGAGTACGGTGTGGACTCCCACGGCAGGTTCACCGAGTTCGCCATCCGCCAGGACGCCCCGGAATCTCACCCCGTGCTGCGCGATCACAGGATCGCGGTAGGGCTTTACGATCGCGGCGGGGCTGGCCTGGTGCGCCGGCGCCGGGTCGAGACGGACATCTCTGGTGACCGCACGGTGGTGGCTGAGCTTGCCGGTGAGGCAGAGCCCGACCTGGTGCTGGTCAATGATGACGACCTCACCTACGCCAAGATCCGGCTTGACGCCCACTCGCTGGGCACACTGCTTGCCAGCATGGGCGACTTCACGCAGTCACTGCCCGCGGCGCTGTGCTGGGCCGCGGCGTGGGACATGTGCCGGGACGCGGAAATGGCAGCCCGCGATTACGTGCGCCTGGTGCTCGCGGGCCTGCCTTCGGTTACTGATATATCGGTGATGCATACGCTGCTGCGCCAGGCCAACGCCGCGCTGCGCCGGTACGCGGACCCGCCATGGCGCGAGACCGGGCTGAACCTCGCCGCCCGTGAGCTCCGCGTACTGCTGGAACGGGCCGAGCCTGGTTCGGACGCGCAGCTTGCGTATGCGCAGGCGTTCACCGGGGCGGCCCTCTCCCCCACCGACTTGGCGTTCCTTGCGGGACTGCTGGACGGGTCCGCCGCCGTTGATGGCTTGATGGTCGACACCGAATTGCGGTGGACGCTGCTGCACCGGCTGGTGAGCCGCGGCGCCTGCGGGCGGGCTGAGATCGAGGCCGAGGAGGCCCGGGACGCCACCGATGCGGGCGCCCGCCACGCGGCGACCTGCCGCGCCGCCATCCCCGATGCCGCCGCAAAAAACGAGGCCTGGGAGCAGATCACCAGCGGCGCACTGCCGAGCGCTGTGTTTCGCGCCACGCTGACCGGCTTCACCGACCCTGACCGGCCCGACCTGCTGGCGCCGTACCAGGAGCGTTACTTCGAGGCGGTGCTGGGCATTTGGCGGGACTGGAGCAGCGACATGGCGCAGTGGTTCGTGATGAACGCCTATCCGATGGCGGACTCGCCCGAACTGGTCCAGGCCACCGATGACCTCATCGCACGGGCGGACCCCCCGGCAGCACTCCGCCGCCTGCTCATCGAGGGCCGGGATGGCGCGCAGCGCGCCCTGCGCTGCCAGGAGCGTGACCGCCAGGCCCGCTGACAGCCCGGGCCAGGGCGCGTACGCCGGCGCGGTCGCCCAGTTCCTCCAGCAGGACGGGGCGGCCGTCGCCGTCGCACAGCGGAATCTGCCAGTTGGGGTACTGCGTGGTGGTGCCGGGCATGTTCTGCGGCCGACGGTCTCCCACCGCGTCGGTGAGCGAGACCCCGATGAGCGCGGCCGGGGTGCGTGCGAGGTAGCGGTAGAGCGCCACGGTGAACTCTGCCGCGCCCGGCTGGGAGTCGCCCGGGAGGAGTCCTTCCCGGGCAAGGGCATCCAGCCAGGAGCGGGTGGCCAGGCGGGCCTGCTGGCGTTCGGTGTCAATGGACTGCGTGAGCAGGCCAAGCCGGGAACGAAGCGTCACCTGCTCGCCGGTGAGGAACGCGGCGGCCGGAGGGACGTCGTGGGTGCCCACCGTCGCGAGGCAGGGGCGGCGCCATTTCCCGGGCGGGCGCGGCGAGCCATCGGGTTCGCGCTCGAACCACAGCATGGACGTGCCGAGGACACCGCGGGCCGCCAGGTAGTCGTGGATCCACGGCTCCACGGTGCCCAGGTCCTCGCCGATCGCCAGCCCGCCGGCCCGGGCGGCCTCGCCGGCGAGCACCCCGACCATTGCCTCGTGGCGGAAGTACACATAGGTGCCGCGGTCGGGCGGCATCCCTTGCGGCACCCACCAGAGCCGGAACAGCCCCATCACATGGTCGGCCCGCAGCCCGCCACCGTGGCGGAAGCCGGCTCTGATCAGGTCCGCGAGGGGGCGGTAGCCGGCGGCGGCGAGCTTTGTGGGGTGCCAAGGGGGCTGGCCCCAGTCCTGGCCGCGCTGGTTGAACTCGTCGGGCGGCGCGCCAACGCTCATCTGCGGGACGAGCACCCCGGCGTGCGCCCAGGCGTCCGCCCCGCCGGGGTGGGCGCCCACCGCCAGGTCTCCGATGATCCCGATGGTCATGCCCGCGCTTTTCGCGGCGGCCTGCGCTTTGGCGAGCTGGTCGTCGGCGAGCCACTGCAGCCAAGCGTGCAACCGGATGGCGCCGGCCAGCCGCCGCCGTTCCCCCGCGGCCGCGCGTGAGCCCGGGGAGCGTAGTTGCTCTGGCCACTCCCGCCAGTCGGCGCCGTGGACCTCCGCTAGCGCGCACCAGGTGGCCCAGTCGTCCAGCGCCCGGCCTTCCCGCACCCGGAACCGCTCGAACTGGGCTTGCCGCTGCGTGGTCAGCGGGCGTGCGTAGATGATCTCCAGTGCGGAGCGTTTGGCCTGCCAGACCGCGTCGCGGTCGATGAGGTCCGCGCTCGTATTGCGAGCGCGCAGCGGCGCGGCCAGGCTCTCGATCCGGCCGCGGTCTTCGGCCGGCAGGTCCGCGTACTCGTTGATGTCCTCTACCCGCAGGTAGAGCGGGCTGACGAAACGCCTGCTCATCGGCAGGTAAGGCGACGGACTGACGGGGATGGCGGGTTCGCCCGCGTGCAGCGGGTTGATCAAGACGAAGCCCGCGCCGAGCTGGCGGGCGCTCCAGGCGGCCAGGTCCGCGAGGTCGCGCAGGTCGCCGTGGCCCCAGGAGCCGCGGGACCGCAGGGAGTACAGCTGGACGGTGAATCCCCAGCTGCGGTCGGGGGGTGATGGTGCCACGGGATGATCGACCGTGTGCTCCGCGCAGGGCCAGGAGCCGCCCGACCCCAGGCCGGCCGGATCTCCTGCCCGGCGGCCAAGGGCATGGAGGATGGCCACCAGCGTCTCGTCGGCGACCCTGACCTTGCGGTCCCGCCAGTCCCGGTACGACGTCGCCACCCCGGAGGCCTCGGCGCGGCGGCGCAACTGGTCCGTGGTCACCCTGCCATGATTCACGCCCAGACCCAGCCCCCGCGCACCAATGCCCATGATCGTGGTTGATTGGGGCTGCGGCCCCACCGATCAACCACGATCATGGAAGGCCACACCGTCTCCTTCATGATCGCGGGGATTTTTCAGTCGCTACGACTGAAAAATCCCCGCGATCATGAAGATGGGGTTACGTGTTGGCCTTGGGCGTCACGTACGTGCCACGGCCACCGATGGTCCTGCCGCAACGACGCTGACCCCGTAAAAGAGCTAGCCCTGCGGCGGCTGCCCGTATGGGGGCTGCCCGTTCGGGGGCTGGGCCTGCGGCGGCAGGCCGTATGGGGACTGGCCGTACGGGGGCTGGGCCTGCGGCGGCTGCCCGTATGGGGACTGGCCGTACGGCGGCTGGGCCTGCGGCGGCTGCCCGTATGGGGACTGGCCGTACGGCGGCTGGGCCTGCTGGGGCTGCCCGTAGGAGGGCTGGCCGTACGGGGGCTCGCCGCCGTATTCCTGCCCTGCCCCGGACTGCGGCGTTCGCGGGCGGTCACCCAGTGTCCGGAAGAACCTGACTATCAGCAGGATCGGCAGGACGAACGCATAGAAGAACAGGAAGTAATGGCCACCACGGAAGATCAAAGCCAGGTAGAGGGCATAACCGAGGAATGCGATGCCCAGCAGGCCGTTGAAAGCTCGTGCCGCATTACTCTGGCCGCCCCTGATGATCGCTATGGTGATCATGGCGACGCCGCTGACCGCCAAAAACACAACGTACGCGAGGAACAAAACTACTCCAGGTGATCGATCCGCTACGAGTAGTGGATAGCTGGCGGTGCCCCGTGACCGTTAAAGTCAATTCGGGGCTAAGCAGTGCCGGGGCAACAGCGGTGATTGTCGGCTGCCGCCTCGATGATAGGGCTTTCCGGGCATACGTGTTCGTGCATAGGCAAAGCCGGGCGGGCTGACGGAGACCGCCAGCAATCCTGTGATCGAGTGGATGGTTGACGGCCCCGCCTCCTGGGTGGCGATCCCGGTGCTGGTCATTCTCGTCGCGGAGCAGTCTGGTGGCAGCCTGGCTGCTGCGCCGTGCCCTGCCACCTATCGCGGTGCCTGGCCTGAAACCAGGGCACGGGCGAGCCAGACTCCGGCGGCGGCCTGGATCATCGCCACACACAGCGTGACGGTGACGGCAACGGCAGCGTAATGGGGCAACCCCGCGATTGACGAGATGACCCGGGCAGTCGCACCCTCCGGCAGGCCATGCAGGACCGACCACCACAGGGCGGCGCCCCAGCCGGCGGCGTCCACGATAACACCCGCGAGCAGTGTCACCCGCAGGCCCAGACCGGCGTAGCGGGACGCCAGCCCTATAGCCAGGCCGGCCAGAAAAGGCACGAACCACCAGCCAAGCAGCGCGGCGGCAGCCACGATCGCGATTCCCGCCAGCCCTCCAAGCAGCCACAGACCGGCCGCGCCGCGATGCCGCTGGGCAAACGATGGGTAGTGCGGAGCGGGCAGGCGCACAGGAGGCGGCGGTAGCGCGCCGAGCCTGCCGAGCCGGTAGGAGCCACGCTTGCCCAGCCTGCGCAGGTCAGACACCTGAGCTCACCTCCCGCCCGGTCCAGGCAGACGCCGCCTTGCGCTGCCACTTCATGGCACCAGCCGCCAGTGAATCGGACCGGTGCCAAATCCGGCCGCCGGGGGCATCGGCAGGTACCGGCCATTCCACCAGTCGTCCATCTGATCCTCGTACCAGGCAGATGCCGGGTTCTCGCTCTGCCCGCCCGGATACACCCCCACTGCCGTCGCGGTCCCGTTCCCGGTCCATGCCACGATCATCCGCCAACTCGGGCCCTGATGGGAGACCAGCCCGCCGTCGGCGGCGTTGATGGTCCAGGAATCCGCGCCCGAGGCACGCGGCCCGTAGGCAAGGCCGGGCGCCTGGGTCACCGACGGGAACTGGCGGCTGTGCAATCGTCCCCACGCCCAGCTTGATGGCGCCCCGTGCAGGGTGGCCGCCAGGTGCGCCACCGCCGTGGCGAACGCGGCACGCATCACCTCGGGCGCGGTGCGGTGAGGTTTGCCGGGCGGGGTGAAAGCGCTGTTGGCCGGGTCTTGCGCCGTCCACCCGGCAAGGACCTCGTCCAGGCTGAACCGGCGCGGGGCAATCCCGAGCCCGGCCCGGTCCTGGCGCACCGGCACCTTTGTGGCTTTCCACCACGGCTGGAAGACCGCACTGAGGTAATCCCCCCAGAAGGTCCACCACACCGCGGCTGGGGCGGAACCTTGCGTCATGCGGCCGTCCCAGCCGCGCAGCAACTGAGCGGCCGCGATCTCCTGGGCCGGCAGGTGCTGGCCCCGAAGTGCCGCGAGCAGCAAGGGCACGACCTGCCGGGCGAGCGTGTCGGTCACGTCCAGCTGCATCGCCGCGAACGCGGCGGGCGTCAGGTGCGAGTGCCCGCGCAGCAGGGCGTAGATCTGGCTGGCCCGGTAACCGGGGTCAAAGAAGTTCGCGCTGGTCCCGATGTAGTAGGGGTAGGACGGCCCGACCGGGCGCTGGTTCGCCGTCGCCACCACATGGCTGGGCGGGTTGTACACCTGCGGGACCGCCGAGTAGGGGATCACGCCGATCACGTCACACGCGCCGGTTCCGCTCATGGGGAGCCACGGGTCGCAGTGGCGGATCACTGGGTAGTAGCCCGCCGAGATCGCCCCGATGTTCCCACGATCGTCGGCGTAGACGAAGTTCTGTGACGGTGCCCGCCAGCCGGCCAGGGCGGCGCGGAATCCCGGGAAGTCATGCGCCTTGCTCACCGCCAGTATTACCGCCACGTCGGAGGAGGCGACGTTGCCCAGCCAGTCCACCGAGGTCGTCTGCCCTGACCGCGTCATCACCGGCCCGTGCACGGTCAGATCCACGGTGAGCCGCACCTGCGTCCCGTTCTTCACCGGGATGGTGTAGTGCACCTGGCGCATCCGCCGCCACGCGCCGTGCCAGAAATACTCGCCCGGACGGCTCTTGCTGGTTTGCTCGGTGTAGAAGAAGGTGGCCTGGTTTTGCACGTCGGTCAGCGACCAGGCGATGTGCGCGTTGTGCCCGATGATGACCCCGGGCAGCCCGGGCACGGTCACCCCCGTGACGGCGACTCCGGGCGTGGACAGAGCCACCTGGTACCAGATGGAGGGGACGGTCTGCGGCAGGTGCGGGTCACCGGCCAGCAGGGACTTGGCGCCGCTCACCTTGGGGCCGTTAGCCGCCCAGGCGTTGCTGTCCGGGTACTGGTGGAGCAGTCCCGATGGCAGGGCATTCACCTGGCTGAGCAGTGTGGCTGCCGCGATCGCCTGGCCCGCGGTAACCCGCGCCGCATCCGGTGCCCCGGCAGCGGCCGTGGACGGCCCGGCCGCCATGGAAGGCCCGGCGGCCGCGAACGGCCCGGCCGCCATGGAAGGCCCGGCTACGACCGTGGCGGGCGCGGCACCGGCGATGGGAGCGATGCCCCGGTAGCGGTACGGCCCCGGGTCGTACGGGCTGTAACGCCCGGGCGGCAGTACCGGGAACCATGCCATCGTCCTGGCCAGGCCGAGGGACCGCTGGAGCAGCGCGTAGTCGAGCGGGGTCGTGGTGAAGTCCAGTTGCTGGGTGAGCACACCCTGCATCACCAGAGTGTCCACCGGCGTCCAGTTGCGCGGGTACACCCCGGCCAGCGCGTAAAGGGCAGGCCACTCCCTGTTCGCCCGCACCTGGGCGAGGTAATCGTTCACACCCCGGGCATAGGCCAGCAGCGTCTGCCCGGCCGGGCTGGACCGGGGGGTCGCCGCCCACTCCCGCTCGGCGGTGCGCAGCAGGCCCAGCCGCAGCTCGAACTCGTCTGAGGACACCGCGGCCGGCCCAGCCAGCTCGGAGATCCGCCCTTCGCCGAGCCGCCGTTCCAGGTCCATCTCGGTGAGCCGGAACCTGGCGTGCAGGTAGCCAAGCGCGAGCAGCGCGTCCGCGTCATCAGCGGCCCGGATCGACGGAACCCCGTGGCTCGTGAAGGAGACCGACACCGGGTGCGCCAGGCCCGGCAGGTTCAGCGTCTGCGAGTGGGGCGGCAGCCCGCCCGCCGCTGAGGCCCAGGCGCCGTGGCCGGGATCGAGGACGGGCCCGAGCGCGGGTACCGGCCCGTAGCCGAACGCGAACAGCCCGAGCACCGCGACCGACACCAGCGGCGCAGCCACCACACCGAGGCCGCGCCAGGCCAGCCGGCCCCCGCGCCGCTCTGGGAGCATCGGAACACCTCCGGTTCATGAGCCGCACCAACGGACGGTACTCGCCGACGGACAGGGCGGGGCTGCCTCGATCAAGGGCTGGAAAGGATCAGAAAGCTGCCAGGGTCAGGGGCGTCAGCCTCACCACAACGGCGGGTGGCGGTACAGCCACGGGCGCGCCGCCTCGACCTGCGCGGACAGCGAAATCAGGGTGGCCTCGCTCCCCATCCGCCCCGCCAGCATCACGCCGATAGGGAGCCCGTCGCCAGTCCAGTGCAGCGGCAGGTTCACCGCGGGCTGACCGGTCAGGTTGTACACGGCGGTGTAGGGGGTGAACCGCTTCTGCCGCTCGAAGTTCTCCGGCGGGGCGACTTCCCCGAAGTAGCCCACCGGGGCAGGCGGGGAGGCCAGGGTTGGGGTGAGCACCACGTCGAAGGCGTTTAGTGTCTTCAGGGCTTGGCGGACCACGATCTGCAGGTAAGCCTGGGCGAAGATGAGATCCGCCGCGCTGAGCGCCCTGCCCCGGCCGCGCAGGTAGCGGGTCAGGGGCAGCAGCCGCTCCTCCCATTCCGGGCTCACCGGCGCGAGGGTTGCCATCGCGTACCACAGCGTCTCGAACGCGGGAACCACATCAGCGCCAAAGGGCGGGTCCAGGTCGACGACCTCGTGGCCGAGGCTGGCGAGCAGGGTGCTGGCGTCCTCGTAGGCAGCGTGGCACTCCGGGTGCACGTCCCCGCCCTCGATCGGGTGACGCAGGGTGCGCCCGATCCGCAGCCTCCCGGGCTCGCGCGACGCATATCCGACGAAGGTCTCCCCCGGTGGCAGCGGCGGCTGAGTGTACATGTCGCCGTCTTCGTTGCCGGTCATCACGTCGAGCAGCAGCGCCGCGTCGGCCACAGTGCGCGCCAGCGCGCCGTCAATCGCCAGCCCGGCCAGGTCGGGAACGAGCGGGGCGCTGGAGATCCGGCCACGCGATGGCTTGATGCCGAAAAGCCCGCAGACGCTGGCCGGGATGCGGATGGATCCGCCGCCGTCGCTGCCCTGGGCTGCCGGTGCCAGCCCGGACGCGACCGCGGCGCCGGCGCCGCCGCTTGACCCGCCGGCCGAGCGGGACAAGTCCCAGGGCGTGCGGGCGGGCGGGCCGATCGCGGTCTCGGTGTAGCAGGGCAGGCCGAACTCTGGGGTGGCCGTCTTGCCGATGATCACCGCGCCCGCGTTCCGGAGCGAGGCCGTCACATGATCGTCCTCCGGTGCCACGTTGTTCTCGTACGCCGCCGATCCCAGCGTCATGCGGACCCCGGCAACCATGTTGAGGTCCTTGACCGGGATCGGCACACCTGTGAGCGGTGGCAGCGTGTCGCGGCCGCCGGCCTGCGCGACCGCCTTCTCGGCCTGGGCGGCCTGATCGCGGGCCAGGTCAGCGGTGACCGTGAAATAGGCCCCGACCTCGTGGTTCAGCCGGTCGATTCGGTCAAGGTAGTGCCCGGTGATCTCGACAGGTGAGAGCTCGCGCCGCCTGATCGCGCCAGCGAGGTCCAGTACCGACAAATCGTGAATCTGCGTCACGGTACCGAACGGTAGCCCTCCCACCCGCCCGGGTCCAGAAAGGGTGCCGTTTCCCCACCTGAACCGCAATCTTCTGCCGCCCGGCTCAGACCTGGCAGAGGGCCGCTTCTCGCTCTATGTAATCATACGACTACGCTTAGGTGAATGGATGGACCGCCAGGCCAGATGGATGGACCGCCCGGCCAGGATGCCTCGCGTGGGAGGGATGCATCGCGCGGCCGTGGGAACGTGCCAGGGGTGGATGCAGTCACGCCGACCATCCCTCTCGTGCCGCTGCTGCATGGCACGATGAGCATTCCCGTCGCCGGTGGCTTTCCCTCCAGCAACGGGGTTTCCATCGGCAACGAGGTCCCGAGCAGCAACGGGTTTTCCGGCAGTTCCAAGCCGGGAGCATTTCCCGCCAATGGCGGACCGCAGCCGACGCCCGGACTTGATGCCATCGATGGCCTGCTCGCCAGGCCCGATTCCGCCGGCCCCACCGCAGGCCTCGCTTCCGGCCCCACCGCAGGCCTCGCTTCCGGCCCCACCGCAGGCCTCGCTTCCGGTCTCACTGCGGGAGTCACCGCAGGCCACAGCGCCGGCCTTACCGCAGGCCACGCGGGACAGGCCGCAAACTGTGCCGGGCTTGCGGCAGCAGGCGAAGCGGCCGGCCTGCCATGGCAGACGCGAGTCCGGCGCCGCGTGCACTCGCTCAGCCCAGCATCGGCCCTGCACGCCCGGCTCTCGATCTTCCTGGATGACCCCCGGACGCCGTCTTGGGTGCGGCACGGCGCCGCCGCGGTATGCCTGGGCGCCGTGGTAGCGGTCCTGGCCGACTGGCAACTCGGGCTTGCCGTCGCGCTGCTGACCACCGCCGCCGGCGTCTTGTACCGCACCCGGGCCTCGCCGGTCGTTCCCGCAGCGGTCCGTGCCGTCTCGGCACAGCGCCGAACCAGGCGGCGGCTGAGCCGGCTCGCCTCCGCCGGTTACCTGTCCCTGCATGCGCGGCATCTCCCCGGCACCGACACGGTCGCCGACCATCTCGTGGTCGGCCCGGCTGGGCTGTACCTGATGGCATCTGAGCGCTGGGACCGGCGGCTGCCGGTCCACTACAGCCAGGGTGGGCAGTTGTTTCACGGGCCGTTCGACCAGTCCAGCCGGATCGAGCACACGCGGCGGATGGCAGCTCAGGTGAGCATGCGGATCAGCCGGGCGCTCGCGCAGCCGATCACCGTTCACCCCGCGATGGTGATCCACGGCCCCGCCGTGCCCTGGGTGGTGGCGCGCATCGGTGGGGTCGATGTGTTGTGCGGGCACAGGCTCCGCAGGTACTTGCGGCGGGAAAAGTCCGCGAACCGCGGCCGCTGCCTAGACGAGATGCAGATCGTGTTCCTGCACGCGGTCGCGTCTCAGCTTCTCCCCCCGGCCCGGGACATGGCGACGGCTGGCCAGCGAGCGCGCGGAGGGGGCGAAACCGCCGGACCCGCGGAGGGCGCATAACCTCGCCAGGCATGCCTGCCCCGGTACGCTGTTGGGCCTGACAGTCTGGAGGAAAATATGCCGCCGCTTCGCTCCCGCACCGTCACGCACGGTAGGAACATGGCCGGGGCCCGTGCGCTGCTGCGCGCCACCGGTGTCGCCCGGGAGGATCTCGGCAAACCCATCGTCGCGGTGGCCAACAGCTTCACCGAGTTTGTCCCTGGGCATGTGCACCTGCGTGAGGTGGGCCACGTCGTCGCCGACGCGGTACACGCGGCCGGGGCAATTCCGCGTGAGTTCAACACGATCGCCGTTGACGACGGCATCGCGATGGGCCACGGCGGCATGCTGTACTCCCTGCCCAGCCGCGAGCTGATCGCCGACTCGGTCGAGTACATGGTGAACGCACACTGCGCGGACGCACTGGTCTGCATCTCCAACTGCGACAAGATCACCCCGGGGATGCTGCTGGCCGCGCTGCGGCTGAACATCCCGGCCGTCTTCGTTTCCGGCGGGCCGATGGAGGCCGGCGTCAGCCGCCCGGCAGGTGCGACCACCGGCGCTGCCACCAGGATCGACCTGATCGATTCGATGATCGCCGCCGCCGATTCATCCGTCTCCGATGAGCGGCTGGCGGAGCTGGAAGAAGCCGCCTGCCCGACCTGCGGGTCCTGCTCGGGCATGTTCACCGCCAACTCCATGAACTGCCTCACCGAGGCCATCGGCCTCGCCCTGCCGGGCAACGGCACCACGCTCGCGACGCACACGGCGCGGCGCGCGTTGTTCGAGAAGGCGGGCCACCTCGTGGTGGAACTCACCCGGCGTTACTACGAGCAGGACGACGAGTCGGTGCTGCCGCTGTCCATCGCCACCCGGGACGCGTTCGAGAACGCGATGGCGCTTGACGTGGCGATGGGTGGCTCGACCAACACGATCCTGCACCTGCTCGCCGCCGCACACGAGGCACACGTGGGCTTCGGGCTCAAGGAAATCGACGAGCTGTCCCGGCGGGTGCCGTGCCTGTGCAAGGTCGCGCCCAGCAGCAGTTACCACGTGGAGGACGTGCACCGGGCCGGCGGAATTCCGGCCATCCTCGGCGAGCTGGGACGGGCCGGATTGCTTAACGAGAACGTGCACACGACTCACAGCTCCTCGCTGCGGTCCTTCCTCGACTCCTGGGACGTGCGTTCGGCCACCGCCAGCGACGAGGCGCGCGAGCTTTTCCACGCCGCACCCGGCGGTGTCCGCACCACCAGGCCGTTCTCACAAAGTGCCCGCTGGTCGGAGCTGGACGAGGACCGGGCCGGCGGCTGCATCAGGGACCGCAAGCACGCCTATACCGCTGACGGCGGCCTCGCCGTGCTGTACGGCAACCTGGCCCCTGAGGGCGCGATCGTGAAGACGGCAGGTGTGCCCGGGGAACTGTGGCGTTTCTCCGGCCCGGCCAAGGTCTACGAGAGCCAGGAAGCCACCGTGGACGCGATCCTCGCGGGCGAGGTCACCGCTGGGGATGTCGTGATCGTGCGTTATGAGGGTCCACGCGGCGGCCCGGGCATGCAAGAGATGCTGTACCCCACGAGCTTCCTCAAGGGCAAGGGGCTCGGCCGGGCGTGCGCACTGATCACCGACGGCCGTTTCTCCGGTGGCACGACCGGCCTGTCGATCTGCCATGTCGCGCCCGAGGCGGCCGCGGGTGGTGCCATCGCGCTGGCACAAACCGGTGACCGGATCGTGATTGACATTCCGCGCCGGGAGCTCCGGCTGGACGTTGCGGAGGCCGAACTCGCCACCCGCCGGGAAACCGTGCAGGCCAGGCTCGGTGGCTACCGCCCCGACGGCCGTGACCGGCCGGTCAGCGAGGCGCTGCGGGTGTACGCCGCGATGGCGACATCAGCCTCCACCGGGGCGGTCCGCGACCTTTCCGCCCTTGGCCGGGTTGCGGTTCAGGCCCACGGCGAGTCTCCGGCGCCGGCGTAAATGGCAGCGGCACGGGACTGGCTGGGCGGGGCGCGGCCGCGGACTCTTCCCGCCGCGATCGTCCCCGTCGCGGTGGGTTCCGGGCTTGCTTTCTCCTACGGCCGGCTCTCGCTGTTCCGGGCACTCCTGGCCCTGATCGTCGCGCTGGCGCTGCAGGTAGGGGTCAACTACGCCAACGACTACAGCGACGGCATCCGGGGCGCCGATGAGCGCCGGGTAGGGCCAACCCGGCTGGTCGCAGCCAGGCTCGCGCCGCCCCGGCAGGTGCTGGCCGCGGCGCTCATATCCTTCGGCATCGCGTGCGTGGCAGGATTTGTCCTCTCGGTTGTCACGTCGTGGTGGCTGATCCTGCTCGGCGGGGCAGCGGTGGCCGCGGCCTGGACCTACACCGGCGGCAGCCATCCCTATGGTTATCAGGGCCTGGGTGAGGTGGCCGTCTTCGCCTTCTTCGGTGTCGGGGCCGTGGTCGGTACCGCCTACGTGCAGCTGGACAGGCTCACCTGGCTCGCCCTCGCCGCCTCGGTCCCGGTGGGGCTGCTGGCCTGCGCCCTGCTCGTGATCAACAATCTCCGCGACATCCCTTCCGACCGGGCAGCGGGCAAGCGAACGCTGGCTGTGTTGCTGGGCGGCGCGCGCACCCGGGTGCTCTACACCAGTTGCGCGATTGCCCCGTTCGGCGTGGCGGCGCTGATTGCCGTGGCCCGGCCACTCGTATTGCTGGTCCTGCTCACCGTGCCCCTGGCACTGGCGCCCGTCCGCACGGTCCGGGCGGGCGCCGCCGGCCCGGAACTGATCGGGGCGCTCGGCCGGACCGGGCGGCTGCAACTGGCATTTGGGGCATTGCTGACCTTCGGGCTTGCGGTGCGGCTGTAGATCCCGCCCCAGGCAGCCAGGTTTCTGAAGGCTGAATTACTCGCGCATCTCACTTATTGTAATCAAGCGAACACAGAGATATTATTGTGACTCGGTTAGATCTGTGTGAGCTACGGGGGAACCACTTGGATGCAACCGCACCGATGAGCGCTGGCGGCCGCGGCCGGGCGCGATCCCGGCGGCAGGTGCTGCGGTGCTTTGTGCTGACGTTGTGTGCTGCCGGTGCGCTGGTGCTGTTTGGGCTGCTCACCAGCGCATCTGCCAATGCTGCCGTGGGGAGCGCACGGCATGCCACCACGTCATGGGGCGCAGGTCACACCATCACCCCCGCCACCACCACGTGGGGCGCAATCCTGCCCTGGCGGAGCTTAGCCAGCGGGCGGCCCCTGCGCGGCCTGGCCGTCGGGTACCTCGACCGGTACGTCTGGCTGGGCCGTCAATTCGGCCTGCGCCGGGAGCACACTGGGCAGATCCGCAGGCACGGGCTCACCTGGCTGCGGCCCGCCCGGCAGCGCCTGCTCTGACGCCTCGGCAGGCTGCACCGGCCCGGCCCGCCGGGCCGGCCCGGCACCGCCCGGCCGCCCTTCGTCAAACGCGCTGCTCAGGGATTTCAGCGCGGTGGTCACCTCGCTCGGGATGACCCAGAACGTGTTGCCTTCCGCCTGCGCCAACTGCGGCAGCGTCTGCAGGTACTGGTAGGCGAGCACCTTCGGGTCCGCATCGTTCTCGTGAACGGCGCCGAACACGGTGGCGATCGCCTGGGCCTGGCCTTCGGCGCGCAGGATCTGCCCCTGCCTGTCACCCTCGGCGCGGAGGATGGTGCTCTGCCTGTCGCCCTCGGCGGTGAGGATCTTGGACTGACGGAGCCCTTCGGCGGTGAGGATCGTGGCACGCTTCTCCCGCTCGGCGCGCATCTGCTTTTCCATCGCGTCCACGACGCTCCTGGGCGGGTCGATGGCCTTGATCTCGACCCGGGTCACCCGGATCCCCCATTTGCCGGACGCCTCGTCCAGCACGCCGCGCAGCAATTTGTTGATCCTGTCCCGCGAGGTGAGGGTCTGCTCCAGGTCCATGGAACCGATCACGCTGCGCAGCATGGTCGCCGTGAGCTGCTCGATCGCCTGGATGTAGTCGACGATCTCGTAGTCCGCCGCCCGGGGGTCGGTGACCTGGAAGAACAGCACGGTGTCGATGAGCACGACGAGGTTGTCCTCGGTGATGACCGGTTGCCCCTTGAAGGCGACCACCTGCTCGCGCAGGTCGATCAGCGGCTTGACCCGGTCCACGACCGGGATGATGAAGTTCATCCCCGGTTCCAGCGTCTTGCGGTAGCGGCCAAACCGCTCGACGTTGCGGGCCCGCGCCTGCGGGACGATACGCACCGTCCTGAACACCGTGAGTCCCATGAGGAGGACGACGACGAGAGCGGCAAGCAGCCCGGCTAGTTCCATAACGACCCCCGGGGGTGAACGAGTGCGGTGACGCCCTCGATGGCGAGGACGTCCACGGATGAGCCAGCGGGAATGACGAGAGACTCGTCGTAGGGGCGGGATGACCAGAGCTCACCGCCGATGCGCACCTGGCCGCCGCGGGCGTTGACTTCCTCGACAACGAACGCGGACCGCCCGACGAGGGCTGCAGTCCCCGTCCGCAGCAGCGGCGGCTGTTTGATGTGACGCATCGCGAACGGCCGCACCACGCCGAGCCCGGCCCCTGACGCCAGCACGAAGGCCGCGACCTGCAGCGGCAAGCCAGCCCCGGCCATCCCCGCCAGGGCGGCCACCACAGCCGCGACCGCGATCAGGCCGAATGACAGCGTCGTCGTCATGACCTCAGCGACGCCCAGCAATGCGGCCAGGACCAGCCAGATAACCCACGAGCCCATGTTTGCTCCCGCGGAGCGGGCAGTCGCGGCTACCTCCGCGGAACTGCCCGTATCCCTCCCCCGACACTAACCCCGCCGGGGCCAATCCAGCTACGAAGTCGCGGGCCGGCGGGGCCGCTGCTATTCCCACCAGCGTGCTGGGCGCGGAATCATGGTGACATCAGACCTCGGAGGGCATGTCATGAGCGAGCTTTCGTACAGCCACGGTGCGTCCGGGCAGCCGCTGCTCGGTGAGACGATCGGGGCCAATTTGCGCCGGGTCGCCGCCGCCCACCCCGGCCGGGAGGCGGTGGTGGACGTGCCCACCGGGCGCCGGTGGACCTACGCGCAGCTCGACGCGGATACCGACGCGCTCGCCCGGGGCCTGATCGCGGCCGGGATCGGGGCCGGTGACCGGGTCGGCATCTGGTCCCCCAACTGCGCCGAGTGGGTGCTCCTCCAGTACGCCACCGCGAAGGCCGGCATCATCCTGGTGAACATCAACCCCGCCTACCGCAGTCATGAGCTGAGCTATGCGCTTGGCCAGTCGGGAGTGCGGCTGCTGGTGAGCGCCGAGACGTTCAAGACCAGCAACTACCGGGCCATGATCGACGAGGTGCGCGGCGGTACCGGGCAACTGGAGAGCGTGATCTACCTTGGATCGCCACAGTGGGACGCGCTGCTGAGGCCGCCGGGGAAGGCCGCTGCCGCGCCCTCCCCCGCCGCTGCCGACCCGCTCGCCGACCGGAAAGCCGCCCTGTCCTCCGACGACCCGATCAACATCCAGTACACCAGCGGCACCACCGGGTTCCCGAAGGGCGCCACCCTGTCCCACCACAACATCCTCAACAATGGCTTCTTCATCGGCGAGGGGTGCCGCTACACCGAGGCCGACCGGGTCGTCATCCCGGTCCCCTTCTATCACTGCTTCGGAATGGTCCTCGGCAACCTGGCGTGCACCACCCACGGGGCGTGCATCGTCATCCCGTCGCCGGGTTTCGAGCCGGCCGCCGCGCTGCAGGCGGTCCAGCAGGAGCGCTGCACATCTTTGTACGGTGTGCCGACCATGTTCATCGCCGAGCTCGGCCTGCCTGACTTCACCAGCTACGACCTTTCCAGCCTGCGGACCGGCATCATGGCGGGCTCCCCCTGCCCGGTCGAGGTGATGAAGCGCGTGATCAGCGAGATGAACATGACCGAGGTCACCATCTGCTACGGGATGACCGAGACCTCCCCCGTCTCCACCCAGACACGTGCCGACGATGACACAGAACGGCGGGTCTCCACCGTCGGCCGCGTCCACCCGCACGTGGAGGTCAAGATCATAGATCCGGAAAGCGGGCAGGTGGTCCCGCGCGGCCTGCCCGGGGAACTGTGCACCCGCGGCTACTCGGTGATGCTTGGCTACTGGAACGACGAGGCGCAGACCAGCGCGGTGATCGACGCGGCCCGCTGGATGCACACGGGCGACCTCGCGGTCATGGACGACGCCGGGTACCTGAACATCGCCGGCCGGATCAAGGACATGGTGATCAGGGGCGGGGAGAACGTCTACCCGCGCGAGGTGGAGGAGTTCCTGTACACGCACCCGGCGATTGAGGATGTTCAGGTCATTGGGGTGCCCGACGCCAGGTTTGGCGAAGAACTGTGCGCCTGGGTCAAACTGCGTCCCGGTGCGGAGCTGACCCTGGAACAGCTGCGCGAGTTCTGCACCGGCAAGATCGCGCATTTCAAGATTCCCCGCTACCTGCGGATCACCGGTGAGTTCCCGATGACTGTGACCGGCAAGATACAGAAGTTCAAGATGCGTGAGGCTTCGGTGACCGAACTCGGGCTGGACGACGCGGCCCGAACGCGGACCGCCTGAGCCATCCGGGAGTCCCGGCCGCGCCCGCTAACCTTGCCGTCCGGAGTGCTCCTGGACCGTAGCCGCCGGTCACTCTGAGCACTTCAACTATCTACTGCCCGTAACCGTGCGAAGCTGGGAACCTGCGGTCCGGGTCCGGAGGTGCCAGTTAGCCGGCCCCGCTGGTCTTCCCGGCACCGCCCGGACCGCTGCGCCAGCCCCCGGTGGACTCGCCTCCGGCCATCCGGATCTTTCTGCCAGGCGACCCCCAAGCCCGCAGCAAGGAAGGACGCGCGGTGTCGGCTCCACGGCCCGGTATTCCTCCCCGCATCAGCGCCAGGAAACGGCTCCCAAGCCGCCCGCGACGGCTCGCCGCAGCCGCGTTTGGCCTCTGTCTCACCTTCACGGGTGCGGCCTGTTCGGCAAGCGGCACCCCATCGCTTCCGCACGCGCAACACACCCAGCCGCCCACTTCACCGCGGCAGCGGGCCGCCGCCCGGCAGCGGGCCCTGGAGATCACCCCAGCCGCGTACCAGCTCCCGTCCGGGATCTCGCGTGAGGTCGTGCTGCCCGACGGGCGGAATCTGCTGATCATCGGCGGGCTCAACCAGCAGTCGGTCACCACCAGCACGGTGACCAGGCTCGATCCCGTTACCGGCAGCACGGCACGCGCTGGCAGGCTGGCCGACCCCACCCACGATGCGGCGGGAGCGGACCTCGGCGGCCGACCATATGTCTTCGGCGGCGGCACCGTTGCCAGCATCACCGATGTGCAGCTGCTCGCCGGCCACCGGGCCGACGTCGTGGCTGGCCAGCTGCCACGGCCGCGGTCGGACCTCTCGGCGGTGACGCTGGGGAACACCGCCTACCTGATCGGCGGGTACGACGGCGCGACCTATGATCCACACGTCCTGGCAACGTCGGATGGCCGCCGGTTCCGCGATGTGGCGAGGCTGCCGGTGCCGGTCCGGTACGCCGCGGTGGCCGGGACGGGCAACCGGATCTGGGTCTTCGGCGGCCAGACCCCGGCCGGCCTCACCCAGGTCATTCAGCAGGTCAGCCTCACCACCGGCCGGGCGGCGGTCGTTGGTCACCTGCCCTCCCCGCTGTCCGGGGCAACGGGGCTCACCCTCGGCGGACAGATCTTCATTGCCGGGGGCCAGATCAACAGGCACGGGAACGTGTCGCAGCTGGAAACCGTCCGGACGGTGCTGGCCTACAACCCGGCCCGCCGCGAGCTGAGCGTGGCTGGGAGGCTGCCGGTGCGGTTGACCAATGCCGCCGCCGCATTGATCGGTGGAACGGCCTTCCTCGTCGGCGGGAACGACGGCCAGCGCCAGGTGCCCACTGTCACCCGCCTTCAGCTGGTCACCGTCCCTGCCGGAGCGGAAGGTGGCGGTGGTTCGGCCGCAGGCAATGGTTCGGCCGCAGGCAATGGTTCGGCCGCAGGCAATGGTTCGGCCGGTGCCGACCTGGCGGGGGTGGGTGCGGGCGCTGGCATCGCTCCTGGCGGCAGCGCACGCGTGGCCGGCCAGGCTGCGGCTCCGGGTGCCTCGGGAGACGCCCTCTCCCCCGGCAACGGGCCCGCGGGCTCCGTGCTCCGCGCCGGTGGCCTGCTGCCAGCTGGAGCCCCCTGGCTGGGGCCCCCGCTCAGCCGTGGGCACCTGGCGCCCGGCTCGGACCCGTCCGTGCTGCCCGGGGATGTCCTGATCGCCGACGACTGGAACAACCGGCTGCTCATCGTCGATCCCCGTGGGCGCATCCGGTGGGAGTTCCCCCGGCCCGGCGACCTCGCGCCGGGCCAGACGTTCAAGCTGCCAGACGATGCGTTCTTCTCGCCGGACGGCAGGGACATCATCGCGACCGAGGAGGAAGACTCCGTTGTCAGCGTTATCAGCATCGCCCGTCACGCCATCGTTTACCGGTACGGGACTCCTGGCGTGCCCGGGAGCACCGCCAATCACGTGGCCAACCCAGACGACGCGATGATGCTGCCCGGCCGGGGCTTGATCTGCGCGGATATCAAGAACTGCCGCCTGCTCCTGCTCGCGCCACCAGCGCTGCGGCTGCACCGGCCTCGCCAGATCATTGGCACGACCGGGGTCTGCGGTCACAGCCCGCCGAAGGAGTTCGGCAGCCCCAACGGCGCCTTCCCCGCGACCAACGGCAGCTACCTGGTGACGGAGATCAATGGCGACTGGGTGGACGACATAACGCTGAACGGCCATCTCCACTGGGCCACCCATCCCCCCGGCGTGGCCTACCCCTCCGATACCAACGAGATTTACCCGGGACGGTACCTGACCGTCGACTACTCACCGGCCGGGCAGGTGGTCGAGTTCGACTCCCACGGCCGGCTGCTATGGCGCTTCGGCGGCCTCAATCACCCCTCGCTTGCGCTGCCGCTGCCCAACGGTGACATCCTCGTCAATGACGACTACAACGACCGGGTGATCGTGATTGACCCGATCGTCAACCGGATCGTCTGGCAGTACGGGCACACCGGCGTAGCGAGCACGGCACCCGGCTACCTCAACGATCCCGACGGCGTTGACCTCACGCCACCCGACTCAATGCTGATCGCACATGCGCCCACCATGGGAATGCCGCGAACCTGAGAGTAGCTGGCCCTAAGCCGACACGATCAGTCGCATTGGCCTCCAGCACGGCCAGCAGTTCCCGGGTGACGGCGGTGACCGTCTCCACTGCGTGATTGAACGCATAGGCAGTTGCCGCGGAAGGCAGCCGGAAACCGCTCACCGTCTGGACATACTGGAGGGCGGCAGCCCGCATGTCCTCGTCGGTCACGCCGGTCGCGTAGGGGGCGCGCAAAGTCTTGATGCTGCGGCACATGAGGTGACCGTACGCCACGAGAGGCCACCCGTGGGGCACAGCGCGATGAATGGTGCCTGCCCGGAGCAAAATGACAGTCCTGCCGTGCCCGGGCATGTCCCCTGGCATGCATGTGCCCGATGCCTGCACCTGTGCCGCTGCCCGTACCTGCCCGATGCGTGCACCGTGGCCGCTGCCCTATGCCTGCACGTGTGGCCGCGGCCCGTACCAGCCCGGTGCCTGCACGTGCCCCCGCCACCGATCGGCTGGGTCACTCCTTGCGGCCGGAGATCGCCAGCGTGAGGCCCAGGCCGATCATCGCGAGCCCGCCGAGCCCTCCCACCAGTTCCAGCCGGCGGGGCGAGCCGGCGAACCATGACCGCACGGCGCTGGCCGCGAGCCCCCAGGCGCTGTCGCAGATCAGCCCAATCGGCAGTGCGACCAGGCTGAGGATGAGCAACTGGAGCGGGACGTGACCAGCCGCCGGGTTGGCGAACTGCGGCAGCACGGCTGCGAACAAAACGTAGGCTTTCGGGTTCCCCACTCCCACCAGGAAACCCTCGGTGGCTGCTTTCCTGGCGCCGCCCGGTGCCAGCGGCTCTCCGAACGCGGACGCGAGGGAGCGACGGTGCCTGACCGCCTGCAGCCCCAGCCATCCGAGGTAGACAGCGCCGGCGAGCTTGACCGCCGTGAACACCAGTGCCGACCGCTGCACCAGCGTTCCCACACCGAGCGCGACACACACCGCGCCTACCTGGATGCCCGCCACGTTGCCCACGACGGAGGCCAGTGCGGTACCGCGCCCGTGCGCGAGCGCACGCCCGACCACGAAGAGCACGCTGGGACCGGGCATCGCGATCACCACCAAACACGTGAGCGCGAACCCAAGAACCTGCCCAGCCGATACCACCTGGTTACCCTACCGTCTCGCCGGCGGGGCTGATCTCCGGCCATGAACTGGTCCACCGCAGAGTAGCTGGCCGGCATAAATCCGGTGACAGGCATTTCGCCCGAAGTAGCCAAGGCTCGGACGAATTGATTTTTCGTAATCCGATTCGCCAGATATTGCCCTTTTGTGGGTCCGAGTATCCGGGACTATTGACCCTGGCGCCTTTCACGCCTTCCCTCCATCCTCAATGTCATGGGGCAGAGTCGAGCGTGCTTCGCCCGATCACTGGGGGTCTAAATGACGGATGCGGGGACCGGTAAGCCAGCTGACATGCAGCTGCTGCTGAACACCCTCAAATGGGACGAGTCAACCGAGAAGGACAAACCACGGATAACCCGTTCCGATGTTCTCGCCTGCCTCCGGTTGCTGACAGCAGATGCGGCCCGTGCGAAAGTGGATACCGCAGGATCGGGCGAATCCGTAACTGGCTCGGCGCAGGTGATCAAGTCGGGTGTTTCCTCCATCACAAAGTGGTTGACTAAGATATCTGCCGGCGCCAGCGTGCTAACTGGGTTGCTCGCAATCGTAACTGGTTTAATCACCTCCATTCATAGGGCTCTTGCCATTCCAGCCATTGTCGCGCTCACCGGTGGCGGCTCTCTCGTCCTGTCCGCCGCGGCCGTGGCCATCGCCTTGTGGGTAGGCGGAGACCCGGCCCAGCCCAATGCCGATACCCAGCGCCCGGCTGTTCCGTTCCCGCTGTTGCTTGCTCTTGCCGCCTTCCCCAAGACGGTAGCGGTTGCGACAAAGGGGCACCCAGAACTGCGCACCGTGGCTGGCCTAAGGCATGATCGCGATGAAGGCCTGCAGCTCCAGCTCAGTGACAAAGACTGGATCCCGGTCAGCCAGGTAGAACACTGGTCCAGCACGCCCTGAGCCATCGTGATCACCTCGATGCCAAGACCGGTTCCCATCAAGTAACTGGTCACGTGCCTGATATCGGGTCGGCGTGATCAAGCAGCGGCGGGCATACAGGGCCGGTTTCCGGTGAGCATGACGAGGGCGCTGATCGGCTGCGCACGCGTTCCGGCCCGCAACGATTGCGAGTACAGCGGCGTCTTTGAGTCATGAGGGGCAGGCTTGCGGCCGCCGGGGTGGTGGCCGTGCTCGCGGCGGCCGGGTGCGGCAGCACTGTTGCGCCGCCGGCCCAGGCCCGGTCAGCGAGCGGGGAGCGGTGCCGTGGGTGGGACCTGCCGGGCCGGCCCTTCGAGCCGTTCAGCCGGCACCCGGCCCCGCCCCTGACGGCGATCACCCTGGCGCCGCACACCGGCACCGCCCGCACAACGCTGTACTGGTACCTGCCCTGGTGCGGCCCGGCCCCGAACCCGGTCAGCGTCACGATCACCTCTCCCGCCGATGACGCCGTGCTCACGGTGGCACCTGCCGGGGGCTGGAACCCACCACCCTGCCGGGCCAACCCCGGCCCACAGAGCAACCCGGGCCTCGTCAGCCTCGGCCAGTTCCGTCCGGGATAACCGGCCGGGATATACGCGGCAGCGCGGGACACCGGCCAGCTCACACCGAGCCGCTGGCGAGTGACCACCCCCCGACTCCCGGCAGGGCCCGCAAGGCCCCAGCCGCCAACCAGATGCGGCTCTACCCGGGTCTCAGCTCATTCAGCCCAGGCCACATTGTCCGGTTGGAGTCAGTCCAGGCCCAGTAGCGAGTCCAGGCCGACGGTGAGCCCGGGGGGCAGCGCGGCCACGGACCGGATTCCCAGCAGGACCCCGGGCATAAACGATTCGCGGTCGAGTGAATCGTGCCGGATGGTCAGGATTTCGCCAGAGCCGCCGAAGAGGACCTCCTGGTGGGCGACCAGACCCGCCAGCCGTACCGAGTGAACATGAATAGCGTCCAGGACCGCCCCTCTCGCTCCGTCGGCAGAGGAAACAGTGGCATCCGGCGGCGGCCCGAGTCCGGCCGCCGCCCGGGCGTCCGCGATCACTGACGCGGTCCGGGTGGCGGTTCCGGATGGTGCGTCGGCCTTGCCCGCGTGGTGCAGCTCGATGATCTCGGCAGACGGGAAGAACCGTGCCGCTTGCCGGGCGAAGTGCATCATCAGCACGGCGCCGACGGAGAAGTTGGGCGCGATGAGAACCCGCGCACCCGGCGCTGCCGCTAGCCATTCCCTCACCGCCGCCAGCTTCGCCTCATCGAAGCCGGACGTGCCGACGACCGTGGTCATCCCCTGCCCGATGCACCAGCGCAGGTTATCCATGACCGCACCGGGGTGGGTGAAATCGACGATCACATCGCAGCCAGCCAGGACATCCCGGTCGTCTCCTACGTCCACCGCGGCGGTGACTTCCATGTCATCGGCGCTTGTGACCGCACGGCATACCTGCGATCCCATGCGGCCGCGGGAACCCAGAACACCGACCTTGATCATCAGCGCACCTTCTTTCCGAGTCCCGGCGAGCCGACCCGCCTTTCCGAGCCCCGGCGAGCCGGCCCGCGCAATGCGCGGCGCGAGCCGGTCCGCCCAGGGCGCGCCGCAAGCGATGTCCTCGCCGGGCCTGGCCGCCCCCAGGGCCTCACCGGCCCCTGACCCTAGCTCAGGGCGGTGGTGAAGGCGGCATGGTCGTCGAAGGGCCCGACGACTGCGAGGACCTTGGGCCGTCCCAGGACGTCTGCGGCCACGGCGCGCACATCGTCGTGGGTTACCGCCTCGATCGATGTGAGTATCTCTTCCACCGGCTCAAGCTGGGGATAGACCAGTTCGGATTTGCCGAGACGGCTCATGCGTGACGACGGGTCTTCCAAACCGAGGACCAGGGAGCCACGGAGCTGGCCTTTGCCGCGGGCCAGTTCCACGTCGGTGAGGCCGTTCGAGAGAGCCTTCGCAATTTCCTCCTGGCAAATGGCCAGGACCTCGTCTGCCTTGGAGGGAAGACAGCCGACGTAGATGCCCCACATCCCAGTGTCGGAGTGCTGCGACGCGAAGCTGTACACCGAGTAGGCCAGCCCGCGCTTCTCCCGCACTTCCTGGAACAGCCGGGACGACATGCCGCCGCCAAGGGCAGCATTGAGCACCCCGAGCGCGAATCTCCGGTCATCGGTCCGCGACAGGCCCTCGCAACCGAGCACCAGGTTCGCCTGCTCGATGCCACGCGACACCAGCCGCACACCGGTACCCACCGGGTCGACCGGCGGCGGGCCAGCGAGCCGCGGCGGCGCCGCGGGCGCCTCCCCCGCCAGAACACTCCCAAAGGCACGCCGGACATGATCGACGAGGCTGTCGTGGTCGACGTTGCCCGCGGCGGCGATGACCAGATCCGGTGGGGTGTACCGGGCAGCGTAGTGCTCGGCGATCTGTTCCCGGGTGATCGCGTTGATCGAATCGACGGTGCCGAGGATGGGACGCCCCAGCGGGGTGTCCCCGAACAACTGGGCGCCGAACGCCTCGTGGACCGTGTCCGAGGGATCGTCCTCGTTCATGGCGATCTCTTCCAGGATCACGCCGCGCTCAGCGTCCACATCCTTCGGCGCGATCAGGGACCCGGTCACCATGTCGGACAGAACGTCCACCGCCAGCGCCAGGTCGGCGTCGAGCACCCGGGCGTAATAGCAGGTGTACTCCTTGCCGGTGAAGGCGTTGAGCTCGCCGCCGACCGCGTCCATCGCGGCGGAGATTTCCAGTGCCGTTCGCTGGCTGGTCCCCTTGAAGAGCAGGTGCTCCAGGTAATGTGTCGCTCCCGCGTGAGTGGGATCCTCATCGCGGGAGCCGACTCCGGCCCAGACCCCGAACGCGACCGATCGGACAGACGGCAGCGGCTCGGTGACGATCCGCAAACCCCCTGGAAGAACGGTCCGGACGACGGGGTCAGCGCCACCCGCTGGCCCGCTAGCCGAAGTGGTCACGAGTCGCGACGCCGACGCTCACGGTGCCGTGTTCGTTGCCCGTCACGGCCTCCGCCTTGCCCGCCACCACGGTAGTTGTCCCGGTCACCACGGTCCCGGTCACCACGGTCCCGGTCACCACGGTCCCGGTCACCACGGTCCCGGTCACCACGGTCCCGGTCACCACCAGGCCCTGCGCCATTCTCACCGCCATGGCCGGCTGCCGCTTCGCGCTCGACGACTTCCACCGGGACCAGCGAGAGCTTGCCGCGGTCGTCAACCTCCCGGATCTCCACCTGGATCTTGTCGCCCACCTTGACCACGTCATCGACGTTCTCGATCCGGGCGCCGCCGTGCAGCTTGCGGATCTGCGTGATGTGCAGCAGGCCATCCTTGCCGGGCAGCAGCGAGACGAAGGCACCGAAGGTGGTCGTCTTCACCACGGTGCCGAGGAAGCGCTCACCGACCTCCGGAATGTGCGGGTTCGCGATCGCATTGATGGTGGTCCGGGCGGCTTCCGCTGACGGGCCGTCGGTGGCGCCGATGTAGATCGTGCCATCGTCTTCAATGGTGATCTCGGCGCCGGTGTCCTCCTGGATCGAGTTGATCATCTTGCCCTTGGGCCCGATCACCTCACCGATCTTGTCGACCGGAACCTTGATCGTGATGATCCGTGGCGCCTGCGGGCTCATGTCGGCCGGCGTGTCAATGGCTTCGCGCATGACGTCGAGGATCGTCAGCCGCGCCGCGCGAGCCTGGCGCAGCGCCGCGGCGAGCACCGAGGCCGGGATTCCACCGAGCTTGGTATCGAGCTGGAGCGCGGTGATGACGTCGCGCGTCCCCGCCACCTTGAAGTCCATGTCACCGAACGCATCCTCGGCTCCGAGGATGTCCGTCAGGGTCACGTACTGGCCGCCCTCGTAGATCAGCCCCATGGCGATGCCTGCCACCATGTCCCGCAACGGCACGCCTGCGGAAAGCAGCGACATCGTGGACGCGCACACCGAGCCCATGGAGGTGGAGCCGTTGGAACCGATCGCCTCCGAGACCTGCCGTATCGCGTAGGGGAACTCTTCCCGGGCCGGCAGGACCGGGAGCACTGCGCGCTCGGCAAGCGCCCCGTGCCCGATTTCCCGCCGCTTGGGCGAGCCAACCCGGCCGGTCTCACCCGTCGAGTAGGGCGGCATGTTGTAGTTGTGCATGTAGCGCTTGGTCCGCTCTGGGTTGAGCGTGTCGATCATCTGCTCCATGCGCAGCATGTTGAGCGTGGTGACGCCGAGCACCTGGGTCTCACCCCGCTCGAACAGCGCGGAGCCGTGAACGCGGGGCAGCACGTGAGCCTCGGCGGTCAGCCGCCGGATGTCGGCAAGCCCGCGCCCGTCAATGCGGACGCCGTCGCTGATGATCCGCTCCCGCACCAGTTTCTTGGTGACCGCCCGGAAGGCGGCGCTGATCTCCTTCTCCCGGCCTTCGAACTGCCCGGCCAGCTTCTCGGCCGCCAGGGCCTTGACCCGGTCAGTCTCCGACTCCCGCTCCTGCTTGCCCGCGATCGTGAGTGCCTTGCCGAGCTCACTGGCGACTGTGGCCGCCACGGCGTCGTAGGTGTCCTGCTCGTAGTCAGCGAAAACGGGGAATTTGGCGGTCTCTTTGGCGGCCTGTCCGGCGATCTGCTGCTGCGCCTCACAGAGCAGCTTGATGAACGGCTTGGCTGCGTCCAGGCCCTCGGCGACCGTCTCCTCCGTGGGGCTGACCGCGCCGCTGTCCGCATCTGCGAGGAGAGGCAGCGTTTTGGGCGTGGACTCCGCCTCCACCATCATGATGGCGACATCGCCATCGTCGAGCACCCGGCCCGCCACCACCATGTCGAAGGTGGCGTCCTCAAGCTGCGGGTGGGTGGGGAACGCCACCCACTGGCCCTTGATGAGGGCGACCCGGACACCCCCCAGCGGCCCGGAGAACGGGAGCCCGGCAAGCTGGGTGGACAGCGAGGCGGCATTGATCGCGACCGCGTCGTAAAGGTGCTCCGGATGGAGCGCCAGCACGGTGACCACGATCTGCACTTCGTTACGCAGGCCCTTGATGAACGAGGGGCGCAGCGGCCGGTCGATGAGACGGCAGGTGAGGATGGCGTCCTCGGACGGGCGGCCCTCCCGGCGGAAGAACGAGCCGGGAATGCGGCCCGCCGCGTACATGCGCTCCTCGACGTCCACGGTCAGCGGGAAGAAGTCGAGCCCTTCCCTGGGCTGTTTGGACGCTGTGGTCGCGGCCAGAACCATGGTCTCGCCGTCGAGAGAGACAACGGCGGACCCGCCGGCCTGACGCGCAAGCCTGCCGGTTTCGAACTTGATGGTGACGCTGCCGAATGGCCCGTTATCGATGACGGCTTCGGCGGTATGCACACCCTCCACGGGTGAGACCTCCTTTGACTGAGGTCCCGCGTCCGCCGTCCGCTGGTGGGCGCCGGGTCACGTGGACCCAGACCAACGAGCGGCCGGTCTTCGATCGAAGCCCTCGGCCATGGGAGGCGACCGCACGCGACCGCGCCGTCCCGACCCGAGAACCACTACCGAGGACCGGCCCTGGCGCACTCCGCACTCCGGAACCGGGGCCGCGGGATGTCGTTCCCTTGTTGTGTAATCGCCCTGCTCTGGTTTTGAGCCTACCTGCGCAGGCCCAGCTTCCCGATGAGGGCACGGTAGCGCGCGATGTCCTTGCGCGCCAGGTACTGCAGCAGGCGCCGGCGGCGGCCCACGAGGAGGAGCAGTCCGCGGCGACTGTGATGGTCGTGTTTGTGCACCTTGAGGTGCTCAGTGAGATCGCTGATCCGCCGCGTCAGCAACGCGACCTGGACTTCCGGTGAACCGGTGTCACCCTCATTGGTCGCATGCCCGGCGATGATCTCCTTCTTGACGACTGTTTCCAGCGGCACGTGGCATTCCCCATCTATGACTCGTAGCGGATACTCGCGCGAGCCCGTTGGGACTCACGCGACCCGGGGCTCACCACGGCGAACTGTCTGGGAGACCCCCTCGGCCAGCCGCCTGAGGGTACAGCCGACCCGGCCGGTGACACCGGCCACCCATTACGGTATCACCTGCCCGGCCCCCGATGTCGCGCGGGCTCACGTCGCGCGGGCTCACGTCGCGCGGGCTCACCCGGCGGTACCGCCGACAAGCTCACGAGCCTGAGCCACGTCCACACTCATCTGGGCGGCGAGGTCGCCGGCCGAGCCGAACTTGATCATGCCCCGCAGCCGGGTGGCGAAGTCCACCGCGACATGCACGCCATAGAGGTCGAGATCATCGCGGTCCAGCGCGTATGCCTCCACGACCCGGTGCCGCCCGTCGAACGTCGGGTTGGAACCCACCGAGATCGCGGCGGGCCAGCGCTGCGTTTCGGCACCCTCCTCATCCAGCGACGCCAGCCAGCCCGCGTAGATGCCGTCAGCCGGGATCGAGAGGTGCGGCGGTGTCTCCAGGTTGGCGGTGGGGAAGCCGAGCGCGCGGCCACGGTTGTGGCCGCGGACCACCACCCCCTCCACCCGGTGCGGCCTGCCCATGTGCCGCGTGGCACCCGCCACGTCTCCCGCTGAAACCAGGTCCCTGATCGTGGATGAGGAGATCGTGACCCCGTTGTCCGTCAGCAGCGGTACCCCTTCGGCGCCGAAGTCGTACTTTTCGCCGAGTTCCGACAGCAGCGCGACATCGCCGGCCGCGCGATGCCCGAACCGGAAGTTCTCCCCCACCACGGCCCACCGTGCGTGCAGCCGGTCCGCCAGCACCGCCCGCACGAACTCATCCGGCCCGAGCCGGGAGAACTCAAGCGTGAAAGGCAGAACGCAGACGGCATCGGCGCCAAGGCCGGCCACCAACTGCGCCCGGCGCCGGAGCGTGCACAACATGGGCGGGTGCGAACCGGGCCGGACCACCTCGGCCGGGTGCGGGTCAAAAGTGATCACAACCACCGGCAGGCCCATGCCGGTGGCGATATCGACAGCCCTTGCCACGATGCGCTGGTGACCACGGTGGACACCATCGAAGACACCGACGGTCACCACGGACGAGCCCCAGCCGTCTGGCACGTCCGCCAGGCCCTGCCACCAGTACACGGTGCGTTTCCTCCGTCCATGCCATCGCCGCGGCCAGCCACTGGCCCGGTCACGCGGCGCCTTCCGCCTGCGGAACTATCATCCCGCGCCAATAGCCTGTCATGCCCCGGCAGGTAACGGCGTCAGCGCGGTCCGTGTGGGGTTGTGGCCGGGCCGGTCACGGCACGAACACCGCCAGCGGCTGGTAGTGCCCGGCCCTCTCTTGGACCAGTGCGAGAAACTCGCCGTCCGGACCGAACGCTGCCACCGGCCCGTTTCCCCGCCCGCCGCCCGGCAGCCGCCCGCCGTGGGAGACCACCCGGGCCTCGGCCTCGGTGAGCTGCCAGCGGGGGAACGCCGCCGCGGCAGCCTCCGCCAGCGGTATCACGGACGGATCGGCGGCGAGCTTGTCCAGCCCGCGGGCCGCGGCGAGGTCGTAGGGGCCGACTCTGGTACGGCGGAGCATCGTGAGATGCCCGCCCACGCCCAGCTTGTCCCCCAGGTCACGGGCGAGCGCGCGCACGTAGGTGCCGCTCGAGCAGATCACGCTCACGTCCACATCCAGCACTTCGCCCACGGGCCGGGCGGCCAGCACACGGAACGCCCGCACGGTGACAGGCCGGGGAGCGAGCACCGGCGCTGCCCCTGCCCGCGCCAGCTGGTAGGACCGCTTTCCGCCCACCTTGATGGCGCTCACGGCGGGCGGCACCTGCATGATTTCGCCAGTAAGGCCGGCGGCCCGCTCCCTTACCGCTTCAATATGCAAAACGCTGACGTCTGCGCTGGCCACCACCGTGCCCTCAGCGTCACCTGAGTCCGTGGCCTGGCCCAGCCGGATCGTTGCCAGGTACTCCTTCTCGGTGAGCGCCAAATGCCCAAGCAGCCGGGTGGCCTTTCCCACCCCGACGACCAGCACGCCGGTTGCCATCGGGTCAAGGGTGCCGGCATGGCCGACACGCCGGGTTCCCACCAGGCGGCGAACCCGCGCCACCACGTCGTGGGACGTCCATCCGGGGGGCTTGTCAATGATGATCAGCCCGCTGGCCGCGGTCACCGGGCCTGCTCGCCCGCCTCACCCCGTGCGCTTGCCCCGGTCTTCCCATCTTGCTGGCCCCGGCTGCTGCCCGGATCCCCGCCGTCGCGCTCGCCCCAGCCGCTGCCCTCGCCGGCGGCACGCTCGCCCGGCTCGTCCTGGCCGTCTCCGTTTCCGTCGGCACCGGCCCCAGGCACACGGTAAGGGTCCGGGTCCCCGGCTGGCTCCGCGCCTTCCCTGGCCGCGGCGAGCGCTTCGTCGGCGGCGCGGGTCTGGGCGACCAGTTCTTCCATGTGGCGCGCGCCTTCCGGCAGGGTGTCGCGGACGAACGACAGGGACGGGGTGTGCCGCAGCCCGGTCTGGTGGCCAACTTCGGACCGGATCAGGCCGGTCGCGCTCTTCAGCGCGGCGGCGGTCCGCGCCTGCTCATCCGGCGACCCGTACACCGTGTAGAACACCGTGGCCTCACGCAGGTCATTGGTAAGCCGGGCATCGGTGACGGTCACGAAACCCAGCCGAGGGTCCTTGACCCGGCGTTCCAGCATCTCCGCGACGATCTGGGCGATCCGGTCGGCCAGCTTGTACGCCCGGGCTGCATCCATGGCCCTCTCACTCCTCTTCGTCACTCACCAGCCGGTGCCGTGCGGACAGCAGTTCTATCTCCGGCCGTGCCGCCACCACGCGCTCGCAGGCGTTGAGCACCTCTGTCACGTGTGTTGCCGTGGAGGCCACCACGGCAACGCCGATCTCGGCCCGCCGGTGCCGGTCGAGACTGCCTGTCTCGGCAACGGCCACGGTGGGGTGGCGCCGCCGCACCTCGGCGATGACCGAACGTACCGCCGACCTTTTCTGCTTCAGCGACCGGACATCGCCGAGCAGCACGTCCAGGGTCAGAGCCCCCACGTACACGACTGCCTTCCTCGTGGCCGTGAGGGGAGCCGCCAACGGGCGATTCCCCCCAGGGGCCACCAGCGTCGTTCGGCCGCTGCTAGCCGCGCGGCCTCTCCCGCATCTCGTAGGTCTCGATCACATCACCGATCTTGATATCGCTGTAGCCGATTCCGATACCGCACTCGTAACCGTCGCGGACATCGGTCACGTCTTCCTTGAACCGGCGCAGCGAGTCCACGGTCAGGCTCTCCGACACCACGACGCCGTCGCGGACCAGGCGGGCCTTGCTGCCGCGGTGGATGGTGCCCGTCCGCACGATGCAGCCCGCCACATTCCCGATCCGCGGCACCCGGAAGACTTCCCGGATCTCCGCGGTGCCGAGCTGTGCTTCTTCGAACTCGGGCTTGAGCATGCCCTTGAGGGCTGCTTCGATCTCCTCGATCGCCTGGTAGATGACCGTGTAGTAGCGGATGTCGACGCCTTCACGCTGTGCGAGCTCACCGGCCCGCCCGGCTGGCCGCACGTTGAAGCCGACGACCACGGCATCCGAGGCGATCGCCAGGTTGATGTCGTCCTGGGTGATCGCGCCGACTCCGCGCCCGATCACGCGCAGCACCACGTCCTCGCCCACATCGATTTTGAGCAGGGCGTCCTCCAGCGCCTCGACGGACCCGGACACGTCACCCTTGATGATGAGCCGCAGTTCCTGCCGCTCACCCGACTTGAGCGCGCTCTCCAGGTCTTCCAGGGTGACCCTGGGCCGGCGCTGCGCGAACTGGGCGCTGCGCTCACGTGCCTCCCGGCGCTCGGCGATCTGCCGCGCGACGCGGTCGTCGGGTACGACGAGGAAACTGTCACCCGCGCCCGGGACAGCGGTGAGCCCAAGCACCTGCACCGGCCGGGACGGTGGCGCCTCCGGCACCGGGTCGCCGTTCTCGTCGAGCAGCGCCCGCACCCGGCCGAATGCCTCGCCACAGACGATCGAGTCACCGACGCGGAGTGTCCCCCGCTGCACCAGCACCGTCGCTACCGGGCCACGGCCACGGTCGAGGTGTGCCTCGATCGCCACGCCCTGCGCGTCCTGCTCCGGATTGGCGCGCAGGTCAAGCTCGGCATCCGCGGTCAAGACGATGGCCTCGAGCAGTTCCTCGATGCCCATGACGGCCTTGGCGGAGACGTCAACGAACAGGGTGGTGCCACCGAACTCCTCGGCCACCAGGCCGTACTCGGTCAGCTGAGCGCGCACCCGCTGCGGGTCTGCACCCTCCTTGTCGATCTTGTTGACCGCGACCACGACCGGCACCCCGGCCGCCTGCGCGTGGTTGAGTGCCTCGGTGGTCTGCGGCTTCACGCCGTCGTCAGCCGCCACCACCAGCACGACCAGGTCGGTGGTCTCGGCACCGCGGGCCCGCATGGCCGTGAACGCCTCGTGGCCCGGGGTGTCGATGAAGGTGATCTTCCGCTCCCGCCCATCGACCTCGGTCATGACCTGGTATGCGCCGATGTGCTGGGTGATACCGCCCGCTTCCCTGGCCACCACGTTGGTGTGCCTGATCGCGTCGAGCAGCTTGGTCTTGCCGTGGTCGACGTGACCCATGACGGTCACCACCGGCGGGCGCGCCGCAAGGTCGGATTCGCCGCCTTCGTCCTCACCGAACTCGAGGTGGAAGGACTCCAGCAGTTCCCTGTCCTCCTCCTCCGGCGAGACGACCTGGACGCTGTAGTTGAGCTCAGCACCGAGCAACTGCAGCGTCTCGTCGTTCACCGACTGGGTGGCGGTGACCATCTCACCGAGGTGGAAGAGCACCTGCACCAGAGAGGCCGGGTTCACCCCGATCTTGTCGGCGAAGTCACTCAGCGAGGCTCCCCGGGAAAGCCGGATAACCTGGCCGTTCCCACGCGGGACCTGCACGCCGCCGATCGCCGGTGCCTGCATGTTGTCGAATTCCTGGCGCCGCTGCTTTTTCGACTTGCGCCCGCGTGACGGGCGCCCTCCCGGCCGCCCGAACGCGCCTTGCGTGCCGCTCCGGCCACGGCCGCCAGCCCCTCCCGGCCGGCCGCCGCCACCGCCCACACCGGGGCGCGGCCCGGTGCCACGCGTGCCTGTGCCCGGGCCGCCCCGGCCACCTCCTGGCCTGGCACCACCGCCACCACCACCGCCGCCACCTCCGGGGCCCCCGCGGCCGGGACCGCCGGGGCCGGCGCGGCCTGGCGCCGGGCGGGGTGGCATGTTGCTTGGGCTTGGCCGCGGCCCGCCGGGGCGCGGGCCACCAGGGCGCTGTGCGTCAGAAGGGGAGGGCCGGCCGGCGCCGGCACCGCCTGGCCGCGGCCCGCCGGGCACGCCTGGCCGGGCACCGCCCGTACCAGGCTGGCCAGGCCGTGGCCCGGGACGGGCCACTCCCATCCCGGTCGCGGTCTGGCTGTAGGGGTTGTTGCCTGGGCGCGGCCCCGGCCGTGGCGCACCGCGCGATCCTGGCTGGCCACCGTGCCCGGACCCGCCTTGCCGGGCCGGGCCTGCCTGTCCCTGCCGCGGGCCGGGCCGGGGGCCCGGCTGGGCCCCCCTCCGCTGGGACGGCGGTGGGGTGGGCCGGGCAGGCGCAGCTGTGAAGCGGACCTGTTGCGGTGCGGACGGGGCGCCTGGGGCCGGGGGCTGGGAGGCTTGCTGGTCTGCGGCGGGAGCGCGCTGAGCCGCCTGCTGGTCTCCGGCTGGGGCCGCTGGCGCCGGATGGGTCGTCGGCGGTGCCGACACGGCACCCGTGCCTGCTGCCCTGGCGGCTTCCGTGTCCGCCGCCGCTGCCCGGGTGGCTGCCGCTGCGGCCTGCTCCGATACCGCCGGAGCAGTGGGGGCTGCCGGTGCGCCGCCCGCTGCGGTCGGGCCTGGTGCGCCGGGGGCCGCTGCAGTGGGGCCCGGTGCGCCGGGGCCCGCTGCGGCCGGGCCTGCTGCCGCGCGGCCCGCTGCGGTGGGTGCGGGCGCCGCCGGTGCCGCTGCCGCCGGTGCTGGCAGGCGGCCATCTCCCGGGCTGCGTGCCGCGGCCGGACGCCGTCCATCAGCCGCATCTGCCGACGCGGCAGCCGCCGCCCGGCTCTCCGCCTTCTTCGCCTGTCCTTGCTTCGGGCTTTGCGCCGCGAACGCTTCCTTGAGCCTGCGGACCACCGGCGCCTCGATCGTGGAGGACGCCGACCGCACGAACTCGCCCATTTCCTGGAGCTGGGCCATCACGGCCTTGCTCTCAACGCCGAACTCTTTCGCGAGCTCGTATACCCGGACCTTCGCCACTACGCTCCCTCAACTCGGTCCGGCTCACCCGGACCATCAGGGCCGGCCCGGGCGCAAGCTCCGGCCGGCGTCAGACTCTGGTGTTCATCGCCGCGTTCTCATCGAGCGCTCATCACAATCGATCCCTGCTTCCCCGGCAGTACCCTGCCGTTGTCCCGCCGCCCTGGCTTGCCTACCCGGACGAGCCTGGGCGGGACTCCTCGCACCACTCCGCCAGATATTGCCCGAGTATGCCGGTTGTCACCGGGCCCGCCAGGCGCAGCGCCCGGGCGAATGCCCGGCGGCGTTGCGCTTGCTCGAAGCACATCTGGCTGGGATGCACGTAGGCTCCCCGGCCAGGCAACCGCGCCTGGGGATCGGGGACAACCTCGTTCCCACGGCCCACCACGCGCAGCAAGTCAGTCTTGGCCGCACGAACCCTGCACCCCACGCACATCCGGATTACAGGCGCACGCGCCTGGGACAGGGACCGCCCAGCCATTTCAGACGCAAGCTTACCGCGCCGGAGCGTCAGTGGTGCCGCGGCTTGTAGGGGCAACGCCCGGGGCACTGCCGGTGTTCCCCGCTGTAGCCCGGCTGTGCGTGTCGCCCGGCACCGCGGTGTCGGAGCGGATGTCGATCTTCCACCCCGTCAGGCGGTGAGCCAGCCGCACGTTCTGCCCCTCCTTCCCGATGGCCAGCGACAGCTGGTAGTCGGGCACGATCACCTGCGCCACCCTGGCCTGCGCATCCACCACATGCACCCGGGTGACCCTGGCCGGCGACAATGCGTTGGCCACGAACTCGGCGGAATCCGCTGCGTAATCGACGATGTCGATCTTCTCGCCGTGAAGCTCAGCCATCACGTTTCGGACCCGGCTGCCCATCGGGCCGATGCAGGCACCCTTGGGGTTCACCCCCTGCTGATGTGAGGTCACCGCGATCTTGGTGCGGTGCCCCGCCTCGCGGGCGATAGCGACGATCTCCACCGCACCCGAGGCGATCTCCGGCACCTCCAGCGAGAAGAGCTTCTTCACCAGGTTCGGGTGGGTCCGTGACAAGGTGATCGACGGTCCCCGGTAGCCCTTGCGGACCTGGAGCACGTAGCAGCGAACCCGCTCGCCGTGCACATAACGCTCGCCGGGGACCTGCTCGGACGGCGGCAGGATGGCCTCGATCTTGCCGAGATCCACCAGGACGGCCCGCGGGTCCTTGCCCTGCTGGATCACCCCCGCCACGATTTCTCCCTCCCGGCCCGCGTACTCGCCGAAGGTGAGTTCGTCTTCGGCATCCCGCAGGCGCTGGAGGATCACCTGCCGGGCGGTGGTGGCGGCGATCCGGCCGAACCCCTCGGGTGTGTGGTCGTACTCGCGGAGAACCTCGCCGTCCTCATCCGTCTCCGCCGCCCATACGGTCACATGCCCGCTGCCCCGGTCCACCTGGACCCGCGCGGTGGGGGCCGCATCACCAGAACGGTGATAGGCCACCAGCAACGCATCCTCGATGGCCTTGATCGCCATCTCCATCGAGATGTCCTTCTCGCTTTCCAGGCTGCGAAGGACGCTCAGGTCAATGTCCATCCGGGCTCCCCCTGTCCCCGGACCCGGCCCGGGCTGTCGCCGGCCCGCCGTCTCTACCGGAGTCTTCCCCTGGCCTCGCGAACTCCACCTGCACCCGGCCCGGGCCAAGTTCGGAGTAGGCAAAGCCGCGGTGCTGGCCATCGACATCCAGCGTGACGCCGTTGTCATCAGCCACGACCACACGGCCGCGGAGGGCCGGCGCTGGCGCGGCAGCATCCGTTTGGGGGGAAGAAATCCGAGACTGCTGCGGGGCCAGGGAAACGGCCACCAGACGGCCACGGGCACGGCGCCAATGACGCGGTTCGGTGAGCGGGCGGTCCACCCCCGGGGACGACACCTCCAGGGTGTAGGGAGCCTCCCCCATCGCCCTGGTCGCATCCAGCCGCGCGGACACATCGCGGCTGATGTCCGCGATGTCGTCCAGCCCCACCCCGCCGTCGCGGTCGACGACCACGCGCAGCAGCCGACGCCGCCCGGCCTTGCTGATGCGGACGGACTCCAGGTCCATTCCTGCCCCGTGGATCACCGGTTCCAGCAGGCTGGCGAGGTCCGCTGCCTCAGGCACGCCAAGACTTGGGCGGCCTGCACCGCGCTGCGCACGACGGCCGGTGCCGCTCCTGTCACGCATGCCAGGCACGGTGCGTGACGGTGCGTGACGGGAATCACCGCGCATCACGACCTCCTCGCCCGCGACCTGTGCTGTTGCCCGCCAGCGTCTAGCCTAGCCGGACCCGGCAACGAGTTGGCCGGTCCCGGCTCTGCCGACGGTGGCGAGACGCTATAACTCTGTGGCCGCAACTCTGTGGCCGCAACTCTGTGGCCGCAACTCTGTGGCCGCGCTGAGACCGGGGCCATGGGATGCTTGGATGCTTGCTGGGCGCGGAGGCACGGATTCCACCGCGTTGCGGGCGCGGATGAGAACTGGAGGCCAGGTGGGGCAGGACGCAACGCGTCGCGCCGTGCTCGCCGCGACGGCGGCGACGCTGCCACTGCTGGCAGGCGGCTGCAAAGGCATCAGCGCCCTGGGAACGCCCCCGGAACCGCAGGCCGACGTCGCCGTGGCGCGGGCCGCCATCGCCGCCGAAACGCTCATGATCACGCGATACGAGGCGGTCCTGGCTGCCGTCCCGGCCCTGGCGGGCCGGTTGCGGCCGCTGCTCACCCAGCACGAGGATCATCTCGTGCGGCTGCGTGCCCGGCTCATCGACCCGCGCGCGCAGGGCCATGCCACATCGCCGGCGCCCAGCGCCCGCCCCTCTCCGGGGGCGGGGGCGGGGACTGTGGGCGCTGTGCCGAGGACGCCCGCGGCCGCTGTCGCCTTCCTGCGCCAGGCCGAACGTGCCGCCGCCACCGCGATGGCCAGCCACCTGCGGACCGCCTCGCCGTCGTTCGCACAGCTTCTTGCCAGCATCGCCGCGTCGGAAGCAACCCACGCCCTGGTCCTTGGCACCCACCGGCGCCGCGCATGAGTGGCTTCCCCGCGCGCGGCGCCGCCCAGGAGGCCACCATCCGGGCGCTGCGGGCCGCGATGACGGCGGAGAACGCGGCCGTGTTCGGCTACGGCGTGGCGGGGTCGCACCTGATCGGCGCGAAACGGGCAGCGGCCCAGCGGGACTGGGTAGCGCACGAGTCCGGCCGCGACGCCCTCGCCGCCTTCCTGCTGTCCCGCTCCGGCGCGCTTGTGCCCGCAGCCACGGCGTACAAGCTGCCGTTCCCGGTCCGCAACCCAACCGCGGCAGTCGCACTCGCCGCGTACCTGGAAGACCGGGTGGCCACCGCCTACCTCGGGCTGGTCGCGCTCACCGACGCTGAACTGCGGTCTTTCGGCGCACGCGGAGTCCGGTCCGCGGCACTGCGCGCGGCGGCCTGGCGGGGCCGCACCCTGGCGTTCCCGGGCTTCGACCTGCCCGCACACGGCCACATTCCGACCAGCGAAGGCCCGTTCCCCGCGTCGTCGACGAGCCCACCGAGCCCCGTCCCGAACACGCGCGCCGCAGCCGGCCACGCCCGGGCCACCACCTCGCCGGCAAGCCCCACCAGCCCGGCCCCAACCACTTCGCCACCCACAACTTCGGCCCCAGCCACCCCATCCCCATCCCCCCCATAGCGGCCGGGCCCCGTGGGCGTGGTGACTTTCATGATCCTCAAGACTTTTCGCTCTATGTGCGAAAAATCTTCGGGATCATGAAGAGACGCTGGGTCGGCTAGCCGGCGGGCGGTTTCCTGAGTTGCTGCTCGATTTTGGCGGCGGCGCCGTCCAGGTCCGCTTCCGAGCCGATCCGCTCGGCCCAGGGCCACCAGAACCACCACTGGCCATCCTGGCAGCGGCAGGCATAGACGGCTTCGGCATCTCCAGCCGGATGCGTGACATGGAGCCTTGGCACCCGGCCCTGCGGTGCCATGGGGCTTGCCTCAATCCCCCGGCTGGCCAGCACGGCGGCGAGTTGCTCAAGTCGATGCAGGTTAGCGCTGCGCAGGTCAGGAGCGTCGCGCTCGAGCCGCGTTGCCGAAGTCATGTAAGTCATCCTTAGTAAGGATCTAGGTACGCTGCGTAATGATACGGCATGAGCGCGGTTAATGAGCAGGGGTTGCGCACATCAGCGGCCGGCCCGGTTCCCATCACCTCAGACCAGTCCTGCGCGGTGGCCCACTGCTGCAGAGATTGCCAGCCGACTTCGGGGTAGCCCATGCGCAGGCGCTGGATGTCGGCGTGGAAGCCGGTGGCTGCGATCCACCGGAAGAACGGGGCCATGGGCGCGAGCGGCTCCGGCACCGCCTCGGTGTGGGAGATCGGGCGGTTGAGGATCACGGACATGATGCCCGCTGCCTGCGGCCCGGTCACCTCATCCGCGGCGATTTCGGTGCGGTAGCCGGCGAAGTCGTCACGCCGCTCGATAACCAGCGCCGCGAAGTGGGCCACGTCGCCGGCTGAGACCAGTTGCACACGGTGTGCGGGTGGCAACGGAATGGGCCAGTAGCCAGCCCGCAGGACCTGCCTGTTCCAGGGATAGCTGAGGTTTTCCATGAAGAAGACGGGCGCGATCACCGCATGCGGTACCGGCAGGCAACGCAGGTGCTCCTCGACCTGGCGTTTGGCGTCCAGCATGGGCACCCCGGCTGGCTGGCCAGCACCCGCAGCCGAGGCATAGACCAGGTAGCCGACCCCGGCGGCGACGGCCGCGTCGGCGAGCGCGATCGCCCGACGCACCTCGGCGGCGGCCCCGGTTCCATGATGGGGGGTGCTGACGACGAACACAGCGCCGGCTCCCACCGCGGCGCGGCGCAGACTGCGCGGGTCATCCAGATCACCGGCGACGACATCGGCCCCCTGGCCAGCCAGCCGCGCAGCCGCCGCCGACGCCGGGGCGCGGGTCAGCGCCCGGACG
>WNGR01000146.1_pt1 | contig 82006 bp, 84 predicted proteins | sample 5407581 | NCBI WGS metagenome assembly WNGR01 (sample SAMN13153383, study PRJNA577476) | soil metagenome | isolation source: 80 cm soil or saprolite under Garry oak tree replicate 2 | place: USA:California | collected 2016-06-15
TCTGGCAGTAGGAATCGCCCGGAACAAGCCCTGATTGAACGATCAGGAAGCGGGTTTCATATGATGCCCAGTTCACGCTTGCATGATCCCAGCAGTACGCTATTTGGAAAATGCTGATTCGGCTGTTCTGCGCGAAAAACCGACATTCTCGCCGAGAAGCGTTTCAGCCAGCCATTGGACTCCGTCTAAAATTTTGAAAAAAATTCTTTCCCGCGATGCAGAACAGTTCTTTTGAGAAACATCCATCCATGAAAATCGCCGGGAAGAAGCCCTGATCAGAAATCTGGGCAGGCGTTTTGTGATCGCGACTTTTTCACGATGAGCTACCCGCTCAATTTCCGCTCTGGGAAAACGGTCAACAAGCCGACTCCAAGCCGTAAGTCGGAAGACTCGCCCAGAACAGTTTCAACTGGCGAGAGCCCTCTCGGAAAAAGGGGGGTAGGAATTTTTTTCTCGCGACGCGAGAGTACGAGTTTGGAAGACTTATGATACTACTACGTGGTCGATGTCGAAGTATCGTTTTACTAGTAATCGTGTCTTGTCGATTGTCCGTCCGTTCTTTCCGATGGCAATAGCCTTGTCGCGAGGATCAACCTCGACTACTACTATCTTCTTGTCTGGCCTCTCGGTGACTCGGACCTCTTTCAGCCGTGCCGGTGCGAGACTGTTCCTTATGAGCGCTTCCGGGGTCTCAGCGTATTCGACGACTTCTATCTGGCGGCTGGTCATTCGTCGTAGCATGTTGATGTTCTTCCCACCCTTACCAATCGCTAGGCCCATATCGCCCGGTTTTGCTACGAATATGATCCTCTCAAGTTTCTCGTCAATAATGCAGTCCTGGGTTGTGGCGCCTGTGATGCTTTCGAACAGGGCCATGTACTTCATCTCCTCGCTCGTCAGCTTGATCTTGGGTTGGAGCATCACTTTTTCTCAGCGACCAGCTTCAAGACCTCAGAATCGCCCGGTTCTCTAACAACAATCGCAGACACTGGAAAAGGCTTCTCACAGACCGCACCCAAATCTAGACTAGATCCAGGAAAGACGTAGACTGGAATCTCCGACTGTTCAGCATTGTGCAGAATATCGTCCCGCTCAGCCTCACGACAGTTCTTGGCCAGAATAATCATCTTCGCCCTAGCAAAGCCCGTGCTTACAACCGCGTCCTTGCTTCCAAACCCGACCGTACCCGTCTTCACGGCCATGCGTATCTGCTTATTGATGTCGACCATGACCTACTTTCCTCCCTTACGCGGCATCATCATGGACACCTCTATCAGACCAGTGCCCATGGGTATCTGCTGACCCACAATCACATTCTCAGCAACACCCCGCAGAGTATCAGTGATACCTTTGACCGCAGCATCCACAATCGTCGGGATGGTGATCTCGAACGCCGCCTTTGCAAGAGTGCTCGCCTTCTCACCGCTGACTCCGTGACGTCCCACCTGCAACACGTCACCCGAAGAGGTCATCATGTCAGCGACAAGCATGACATGCCGAACATCAACATCTAGACCTTGCTCTTCCAGTACACCCAACGCTTCTTTGACTATGACGTTGCGGGCTGCTTCTATTCCGAGCACGACAGCTGTCTCGTTGATATTGTTGCTGACCGTCCGTGACGTATCTACTCCGGGAACCTCTAGGGCGAGTGCGAGGCTCGAGCCTTCAGTCCGAACGATCCATTCACCCTTCTCCTCAATCACCAACGCCCGCTTCACCGCGGGAATACCCTTGATATGGGCGACCGTCAGTTTACCTGCCAAGCGTCTGAACTGGGGAATCTCGAGATCCTTCGTCTTGATCTCAACCGAGTACGACTCGACCTTGACATCCGCATTCGCCAAGACTAGTGCCTCCCGGACCTCTTGAACGCTCACCTCTCTCTCTCTCATCGCTTGAGGATTCAGTTTCACATCAATCCTCATCCGGGTGACATCAGTCTCGAAGGTGCTAGCGATGTCCCCGAGAGTCGTGTGAGTCAAGAGCGTCGCGACCTCTTGAGCCTTCTCCCGGCTAGTACGACGCTTCGCGTCAAGGTAGACGGTCATGTTCGGTGTAGATGGAATCTTCCTCGCGTCCACGATCTCGATCAACCGAGGAAGACCCAGAGTCACGTTCTGTTCTCTGACTCCCGCGAAGTGGAAGGTTCGCAGCGTCATCTGCGTCCCGGGCTCACCGATCGACTGGGCAGAGACTATTCCGGCTGCCTCTCCCGGCTCAACTAGTGCCTGCTTGTAGTTCTCGATTGTTCCAGCTACTGCTTCGTCTACTCCCGTCTTGGTGAGCTTCGCGTTGAGCAATGTCTGTCTCAGCTTGTTCAGAGTTAGAGGCGAGAGCACTTCCTTTGATGTGTCGACCTGTTCCTCCACATACTCTTTGCCAGCTGCGGTTCCCTTCTTCATGGTGAGACGAACGCGTTCTACCAGCCTGTCTATGTTCACTGACTTGCCGTGGTCGCTCTTGGCGACGTCGACTCCATCCTCACCGTATCGTACTTGGATTATGTTGCCGCGAGAGTCTCGCACAGTCGAGTCATACTCGACTCTGAGATGTTCAAGGGCGTTGATGAGACGTCGCTGCATGTATCCGCTCTGCTGAGTCCTCACTGCAGTATCGACAAGTCCTTCTCTTCCTCCCATTGCGTGGAAGAAGAACTCTATCGGTTCCAGCCCGTCTCGGTAGCTGTGATAGACGAAGCCTCGTGGTGCGGCTCGCATGTCTCCGGGTTTGAAGAAGCTGAGTGCTCTTCCCCGGTATCCCCTCAAGATCCTCTTTCCTCGAATAGACTGCTGTCCCACGTTGGCAGTCATCTGTCCGATATTGAGTGATGAGCCTCTGGCGCCAGCTCGCGTCATTATGACGCCGCTGTTGTCCATCTGGAAGTATTGGTCTGCGTATTCTCCCGCGATGTCGCGTGCTCTTGAGAGCTCGTTCATGATGTAGATTTCTAGCGATTCTTCAAGGGATTGTCCCGGAAGCCGTTCAAGTGTGCCCTTTCGATAACTCTCGATGTACTCGTCCACCTTCTCCTCAGCCTTTGCAATCGCCTTTGTGATCTTTTCCTTGGTAGCTGAGGGTAGCTGGAGCTCGTCCATGGCATAGGTGAATCCGCGGAGTAGCATGAACCGGTCCAAGAGTCTCGTGGCCGCGTTTAGGAACCTCCTAGCCTCCTCCGCGCCATAGTCTTTGACGATCCGATGGAACAGACTCTCAGACTTTTCCGCGCCGATAGAGGCTTTGTCGATCACGCCTTGTTCGAGGATTCCGTCTTTGATGACGACGAACGCGTCGTATGGGCAGTCGTGCATGACACCCTTGTCACAATCTGCGCACTTGTAATAGCTTGAAAGATTTGATTTTGATACGAAGTTGAACCCTTTTGGCAGTACGATGCTGAAGATCTGCTTGCCGGTCCACCGCTCTTCCCCCTTTACCGTGACTGCTTCTGGCATCGGACCCTCGTAGCCTGCAGCAGCGATAAGCTTCGACACGTCTTGGCGGTTGAGCGTCGTAGATTTTTGCGTTAGCAGAAAGGCGGCGGTCAGCGAGTCGCGTATTGCAGCGATTATCGGTCCACCGTATCTAGGCGAGAGTATCTGGTCTTGTACCTGCATGAGGAGTCGGGCTTCAGTCCGCGCCTCTTCTCCCTGTGGAACGTGCAAGTTCATCTCGTCACCGTCGAAATCGGCATTGTACGGGGTGCAGACTGTCGGGTTGAGCCGGAACGTCTTGTAGGGTAGGACGCGGACTCGGTGTGCCATTATTGACATGCGGTGGAGGCTTGGTTGACGGTTGAACAGTACGATGTCTCCGTCTCGAAGATGTCTCTCGACGACGAACCCGGGCAGGATGGCCTCTGCTACCACTTTTCTGTCGGTGACGAATTCGAGACGGACTCGCCGTCCGTCAGGCCGGACAATGTACAATGCTCCCGGATAATTGTCCGGGCCGTTATCGATTAGCCGTTTCATCTCCTCGATATTGTGACCGGTAACTTTCTCGGGAATGGTTAGCCTGCTCGCAACATCCAGCGGGACTCCAACCTCGTTGATGTCGAGGTTAGGATCCGGGGACACTACTGTTCTAGCGGAGAAATCGACTCTCTTTCCGGACAGGTTTCCTCTGAATCTTCCCTCTTTTCCCTTCAATCTTTGAACCAGGGTCTTGAGTGCTCTGCCTGATCTGTGCCTAGCGGGAGGGAGGCCTGAGACTTCATTGTCAAAGTAGGTCGTTACATGGTACTGGAGAAGCTCATGAAGTTCCTGGATGATGTTGATAGGTACGCCTGATTCGAGCGCCTCTCGAAGTTTCTGGTTGATCCGTATGATGTCGACAAGCTTGTGTGTCAGGTCGTCCTCGGATCGGATTCCGGACTCGAGAGTGATGCTGGGTCTGACTGAGACAGGAGGGACAGGCATTACTTGGAGGACAGCCCACTCTGGCCGCGCGGCCTTCGGGTCCAAGCCCAAGAGGATGAGGTCGTCGTCGGCTATTCTTTCGAGCCGCTCTCGGATTGTACTGGGTGTTAAGCGTACTGCTCCGCCTTCCGCGACGATCTCGTGGAATGTTGTTGGTTTTCCATGCTCGATAGGATACTGTTTCTGGCTGCAGTGGGGGCATTGTTGGGTTTTCTTAGCGTCTCTAATGATCTCGTCCAGAAACGCGTCTGGTACGGTGTTGAGCCGCTCTTTCAGTTCTGCATATCTGGTGCGATATTTCTCAATCTTTTCCTCGGTGAGTAGGATTCTTCCGCAGTTTCTACACGTAATTGATAGGAGTCGGTGCGTTAGCTTTGCGAAGCTGACGTGAATTACGGGTTCAGACAGTTCGATGTGTCCAAAGTGTCCGGGACATGCGGAGGCTGTGTTCCCGCAAGTCTTGCACTTTTGTCTGGGTTCGAGGGTTCCGAGTCTGCCGTCCATTAGACCTGAGACGATGGGCACTCCGTCCTCGTCGTAGGTGTCTGCAGCCTGTACCTCTACGGCTGATATCTTTCTGAGCTCTGTCGGTGACAGTAATGTGAAACGTATGCTCTGGATAACCTTGGCTGTCTCGTCTAGTGTTGCCAGCGCCACGGCTAGGCCCTCTCCTCAAGGTTCAGTCTAGGCGCGATTCCAAGCGCCATGAGTTCCTGGACTAGCAGTTTGAATGCATAGGATATTGCGACTGGAGAGATCTGGGCTTTCTCTGCGTCTATTCTGCAGATGTACTTGTTCTGCTTGATATCGTGGTATGCGAGGGTTCCGCAGACTTCGCAGACATAGGCTATGTACTTGTCAGATTCCTCTAGGAGCCTGTCTCGCAACAGTGCGCTTGCTCCGTGTCCGATGAGGCAATCGCGCTCCATTTCTCCGAATCGCAGACCTCCCCCTCGGGCCCTGCCTTCAGTGGGTTGTCTCGTGAGCATTTGCACTTGGCCACGAGCTCGGGCGTGCATCTTGTCTGAGACCATGTGGTGCAGTTTCTGGTAGTATACGACGCCGATGAATAGATCAGCAGCAAGTTTCTCTCCAGTGATTCCGTTGTATAGTGCTTCTCGTCCACTGCTCTGGAAACCTAGCTTGGTGAGAATATCGCCGATAGCTTCCGGGCCGATGTTCTCGAAGGCGGTTCCATCCATGATCTCGCCCATCTGGGACGCAGCCTTTCCTCCTAGCGTTTCCACGAACTGGCCGATAGTCATTCGGGACGGGATGGCGTGGGGGTTGATTATCACATCTGGGACGACGCCGTCGACTGTGAAGGGCATGTCCTCCTGAGGGACAAGGAGTCCGATGACCCCCTTCTGTCCGTGGCGTGATGCGAACTTGTCGCCTAGCTCTGGGACGCGTAGGTCCCTGACCTTGACCTTGACTAGTTTGCTGCCTTCGATGGATTCTGTGACGAAGATCTGGTCTATCGTGCCTTGCTCAGAAGGCCTCATGGTGACGGACGAGTCGCGTTTGGTTGGACCCTTCACCTCAAACTCTCGGTACTCCTCCAAGAATCGCGGAGGGCTCGTCCTGCCGACTAGTACAGTGTTTCCTGTAGTCTCTGCTTCGGGGGAGATCATACCGTCCTCTTCGAGGAGACGGTAGTAGCGGTCTCCCCTGTAGCCTCTAATGCCTGCCTCAGGGATCTCAAACTTGTCTCGTAGACCTCCGAGGTACTGTCGGCTCTCAGCCTCGTAGATTCTGTAGAAGGTGGATCTGAAGAGTCCTCGGTCTACGGATGATCTGTTGATGATGATGGCGTCTTCCATGTTGTATCCTTGGAAGGAAAGGATCGCGACTACGACGTTCTGTCCTGAAGGTCGTTCGAGATAGTTGAAGACCTCCATCGGCTTCGTCTGCACAATCGGGGTCTGGGGGTAGTGGAGGAGATGGGAGCGGGAATCGACCCGAGTGAAGAAGTTAGTCGAGAATACACCTAGCGCCTGTTTCGCCATTGCGGACTCGTACGCGTTTCGAGGAGACTGGTTGTGCTCTGGGAATGGTATCAGGCTTGCGGCTATCCCGAGCATTACATAGGGCGCGATCTCAAGGTGAGAGTGATCTTTCCGCAGTTCGTGCTCGTACATCGACACAAGCGCATTTTCTTCCTCGTCCGCATCGAGGAGTTCGACTACTCCGCTACGGACAAGATCCTGCCAATTTAATCGTCCATCGTCAACTGATGCTAAGTGCTCTTCGGTGAGTCTTGGTCTCCCTGCCTCTGCAACGATTAGCGGGCGCCGTACTCTACCGGGGTCGCAGTTGATGTAGAGTTCTTTTCTCCCGGTTTCAACTTCCGGTGGATGGTATCCAAAGTTGACTTCTGAGCTTATCTTGCCCTGTCGCCGATACTCCCTTAGCTCTTCGGCCAGGGCCATGGGATCCTTGGAATAACCAGCGATTATTCCGTCGACAACTACTTTCCCACCCGTTGCGCGGAGTTTCTTGTCGGATTCTTCGATGGGTATGACTCCCATTCGACGAAGCTTCTCAACCATCTCGTGGGGATCGATTCCGACGCTGATGCTGCTGGAGAGGGCTAGATTCTTGACTAGTCCGCAGTTTGATCCTTCAGGTGTCTCGTCAGGGCAGAGCCTGCCGTAGTGGGTTGGGTGAAGATCACGGGCCTCTAAGTTAGGCTGGCTCCTGCTAAGAGGCGACTGGAGACGACGCAGGTGGCTTAGGGTGCTGATGAAGTTCGTTCTGTCGAGAAGTTGTGTGACCCCGATTCTTCCTCGGACCCAGTTGCCTGTAGCGATAGCATGCTGGACTCGCTCGGTAATTATCCCAGGTCTGATGGCGTTGGCGATGGAGAATTCGATATGGCGCCTGATGGTTATTCTCTCCAGTTGGTACTTGAGGTCACGAGTGAGGTTTCGGAATGAAATTCTGAAGAGCTCGGCGAGGAGGGACCCGGCTAGTTTCAGACGTTTGTTTGCGTAGTGATCCTTGTCGTCGGGATTCCTTCTCTCGAGTTTCACTTCTATTATGCGCGTTGCGATTTCTGTGAGGAAGAGTCCTTTCTCTCTCCTGTCTGCCGGGACGCGGCCCATGTGAGGAAGGAAGTTTCTGTCGAGGACTGACTCCGCCTTTCTGAGCCGGTATTCGTCGACCTGTCCCGGCGCAAGTCTGTTTCCCAGGTATAACAGTGCGTCTCGCTGGTTTGTTGCCTCCAAGGATTTTTCGAATGATCCCTCTAGCTCGTTCTGCACCGTTGGATCAAGACTTACCAGCTCCGCGACCTTCGAGTCTTCTTCGAATCCGAGGGCCCGCATGAGGATCATGAACGGTATATCGCTGGGAATCCCAGGCATGGTGACGTAGGTGCCGCCGTCAGCTTTGAGAGTGACTTCGATGCGTGCTCTGAAGCCGACGGTTGTTGAGAAGATCTTGGCTTTGTAGGTCGGGTTTACGCCCGTATGTTCGATATCTACAAGGATTCTGTTTGCCGCGAGATCTTCTAGTGCGACTATTACTCGCTCGGATCCGTTGACTATGAAATATCCTCCCGGGTCTAACGGGTCTTCGCCGACACCGATCAGATCGTCGCTGGATAGTTTGGAGAGGAGACAGATTCGTGATTTGAGCATGACTGGCAGATCGCCAACGTAGACCATTTCGGGCTGTCCTTCGCGTTCTCCGATAACCGGGATCATCTCCATGTGCAATGGAGCGGCGTATGTCAGGTTGCGGATTCGCGCTTCCGCGGGATAGATGGATCTTTCTGTTCCGTCTACTTCTATTACGCGGGGTGCGCCTATCTCGACCTTGCCTAGCTTGATCTTGAGCGGATAGTCTCCTATCTCTATGGGTAGCTCTCCTACTTCGTCCACGATTGCTTGCAGTCCGCGTTCGACAAAGTCGTTGTAGGAGTCGATGTGTTGCCTTACTAGACCGCTGTCGTGGATGAATTCTTTGGTTAGGTTCCAGAGCTGGGTTGTTGTTACTGCCAAGTTTTCACTTTCAAGAAACTATTTTTCAAAAATCTTCTACTACATACCGGTAAAAGTCAGATTCGCCTGCGGTAGCGCTTTTTCGGATGACCTTAACAATGTCTCCAGGCTTAGCGCCTATGGCTCGTACGGCTGGGTCCGTTGATTTGACGTAGGGTATCTGGAAGGGTTTGATGTGGTAACGCTCTAGGACTTCTTTGGCCTCATTGGGTTTGAGGAGGAAGTGTTTGGGGACGAGGTCGTGTTTGAATATGTCATAAGAGGGTTCCTTCTCTTTGATCTGTTTCTTGACCAAGTACTTGCTACTACCTCAGCGGATGGACGGGTGGAGTCCGACCTACCGGGCTGGGCGAGTGAAAGTAATCGGCGGTTTAATAAACCTAACACCTTTCGGTTCTGTTAAGTCTTCGTCGGACGAATAGGGGTGGTAACTGTCGTCGGATAGACGCTTTACAATAGGCTTGGGAAAGCTTGCCTCTCCGCCGAGCCAAATCCGTTTTTCTTCCTCGGTCATGATAACTCGCTTCTTCCGACTAAGGCTAGTTGTCGATTCATGAGCTTGTGTCAGTAATTCATCGAGTTCTCTAGAGATTCTGTCTAGTCTTTCGTCGATACCCTCTATCACGTCGGCCGTTCTCCAATCTTTCCAGCGTTCCTTTCGTAGTCTTTCCTTGCCTGTTCTAGCGTAGGCCCATATGTTTTCAGAAGTAGATGGAGCTTTTCGATAATGTCAGTTATCTTCTTGTCTCTCGATTCTAACTGTTTGAATAGTTCAGATAGTTGATCCCATATGAAATCGAGCCGTCCCTCTATTGAAGGCGACGCAAAGGGGTCTTTGTCTGTATGGATGTCATTTCTCATGAAGATAAGAAAGGTGAATAGCTGTTCGGTAGCTTGTTTCAAAACACTTTCGGAAACCTTCTGAGTTCCAGCACAGGTCGCAATAAGCCAATTGAAGTAGCTGATTGTTTCTGTCAGATTGTAAGGGGGCCTTGTCATCGAAAACGGAAGGGGCAGAACTGGGTCTACTAGACGCGAATCAAGAATCCTTGATGCCGATGTATAATTGGATATTTGATATTTGGAAGCGATGAATGCCTTTACCCGTTTAACCTTGTCCGCATACGAATAGACGGGCGTTATTTCTTCCGATGTTCCTTGATCCATGCGTCTAACGCTTCCTCTACAAGTTCAGAGACCGTCTTCCCTTCTCTAATCGCTTCTATTTTCGCTTCTTTCCAAGTCTCTGGCTTAATCTTGATTGAGGTCTTAGCCTGCTCAATCGCCTTAGTCTCAGAGGGCATTTCACATCACTAAGAGATAGTAAGGTATAGTGGTATTTTAGGCTTCTGATGCTTAGTGGTAAAGGCTTAAATCTCAGTTAAACCGTACTATTGGTGGTACAGTGGTATAAGTGGAAGATACCGGTCGAGAAATGCGTGGCAGGCAGATATGCGAGAAGGGAACCGAGATTGAACGATTGTACGAAGGCGGTTATCGAGTAGCTTCCCAATCCGGCCAAGGATACTACTCGGTTCTCTACTCTCCATCTGGGGATTGGTGGTGTTCCTGCCCAGATCACGCGAACCGGACGGTCAAGTGTAAGCACATCTGGGCCGTCGAACTATCTTTCAATCTCCGAAACGAGGTCAAGGCCGAAGCTGAAGCCAGAATCACCAAGATTGAGCCTGTCGCCGTCAATTCTTGCCGATACTGTAGCTCGGGAAACATCGTAAAAGATGGGATTCGACACAATCAAAGCGGAGACATTCAACTATATTCCTGCCTCGACTGTAAACGATACTTCTCTCTAAATCTCGGATTCGAAAAGATGAAGGCTAGTCCTCAGGCAATAACGGGAGCCATGCAACTATACTTCACCGGAGAGAGCCTTAGGAATGTTCAGACATTCTTGAGGCTCCAAGGCGTGAACGTGAGCCATGTAGCGGTTTACAAGTGGATTCGGAAATATGTCGGACTGATGGAGAAATATCTCGACAGAATCACGCCCAAAGTCTCTGACACATGGAGAGCCGACGAATTGTACGTGAAATTCAAGGGCAACATGAAGTACGTTTTCGCCCTGATGGACGACGAAACAAGATTCTGGCTGGCTTCGGAGATCGCGGATTCTAAGTATGTTTCCGATGTCCGAAAGCTCCTAGTGGACGGTCGAGAGCTAGCCGGTAAGAGACCCTTGACTTTCATAACTGACGGGGCTCTCAATTATGCTGAAGCCTTCAAGAAGGAATACCGTACTCTGAAGGGCCCTAGGTCCGTTCACATTCCACACGTCCGATTCGATGGAGACCACAACAACAACAAGATGGAAAGAATGAACGGAGAGATTCGAGATCGAGAGAAGATAATGAGAGGTCTCAAGATACCCGAGACTCCGATTTTACCCGGCTATCGAATCTATCACAACTTCTTGAGACCCCATATAGGCTTGAACGGTAATACCCCTGCGGAAGCAGCAGGAATCAAAATAGAGGGCAAAAACAAGTGGCTGACGCTTATCCAGAACGCCCGGCAAGAGGATATAGAATCATATCGTGAGAAAACCAGAGACAGCCATACCACTCTCTCTCCGTAATATCATAGGAAACCCCTAAATCGTTAGGGGTTTTGCAAATTAAGGAGCGAAATGCCGAAATCGGGACTATCGTTTCCAAAAAGAGGTAGCCAAACAGTGCTTGGACAGGCTATTTTGGATAAAGATAAGAGCCTAAAATTGCCTGAAAGTATGGTCAAGAAGCTTGGGGTCAAGCCCGGGCATGTGTTCCGCTGGATTCTATGGACGAGTGACGAGGGGAAAATAGCCCCAGTCCTGTATGTGATTCCTGACTAGGGGTGAACTTTTCTGACTGAAACAGTTGAATTAATCCCTGAACAGCTTCGACCTTCATACTATTTCACAAATCTGTACGAATTGCCCTTCAAATTTGACAAGGCACGCGTCCAATACGTTTGGAAGTTGTTTGACGAGAAGAAATCATTCCTAAGCACTCTAAAGAATGAAATTAAGGGCGAGGTTGAAGACGGAGCGAGAATTACTGGTCCTGTCCATATCGGACGGAATACCGTAGTTCATTCAGGCGCAATTATTCGTGGACCTGTTTGGATTGGAGAAGGAGCAAGTATTCGATGGCACGCGGTCGTCAGAGACGGGTCAATTTTGGGAAATGATGTGGTTGTAGGAGCTAACTGCGAAGTTAAGGAATCAATTCTGATGACAGGGGCAAAAATGCAAGGAACGTATTGCGGAAATTCGATAATGGGTGAACAAGCGAGGGTTAGCTCAGGAACAGTCTTTGAAAATAGGAAATTCAACCGGAAGGAAGTGATTATCGGGCCAATTCCCGAAATTGGTCTTGACCACAAGATTTCGACGGGACTCAATTTCTTGGGTTGTATTCTTGGCGATCAATCGAGACTTGGTGGAATTACAGCATGCTTCCCCGGAACTTTGATCGGTCAACATACTTGGGTCTATGGCCATCAGCACTTACGTGGATTCATTCCCAGCAATACTCTTGTCAAGAAATTCGTCGATCCTCGTCTTGAGGAAACAAATCAATCCGTCCGTAAAGACAAGATTGCTCTTGATTCAGGCTTCGACGACTATGAATGGCGATAAGCCCTAATTTTCAGCCATCCGACGACAGTTAACAGGCCTTCCCATCCGTCACAGAGTTAACAGAACCCACCTTTCGGTCTCGGGGGCATTGGAAGCCTTTCTTTCGGTATTTGTTCAAACTCTGGATCGATTTAGAGCGGCAACGGTCTGGTCTCCTCTTCTTGTCAATGGTATAGGTTGCCGTTGACCTGATTCTGTGGAAGATTCGGAAACATTACCGAATTTGATCTAGTCGGGTACAATCACGGCTCTGAGTAGCTCTTGAATACTTATCCCACGGTTTCTCGCCTCAAAAGATAGAAGCCTAAAGCTCTCGTCCCGAAAGGAAACCATGAGCTTTGCCGATTTGTTCAGCTACCTCGATTCAAACTGGCTGTCGCACTTCATGGAGACAAGTTTCTCCGCTCTCGAAGTAGCCTTTCAGATTGCAATTCTCAGACCAGACGCCGAGTTTCTCTTCGGTGTTGCTCGAAAAGTAGATGTTAAGTTGCATTCTCCCGCACCGGGGGCACAGGCGGCTGGAAATAGTTTCCATTGGGACTCAAGCTCCGAAAGCGTTGAGTTCGCTAAATCTCAGGGTGGGGCGTGGGCGTCTTGAGTTCCATCCAGAGCGAATGTCCTCACCTTGACTAGACCCCACTTCGGAAAAAATGTTGCTATCATTGTTCTGAGACTCTTTTGACATAATTGAGGTCTCTCGAATCAACCGTCTTCGTCTGTAACTACCTCGACTGTACAGCAATAATTGGGTGTTCGACGGAGTATACGACTGAGCTATGGTAGCTGTAGATCACAGTGATAATACGTACTCTATTTTCTCGCTGCCCGTTCCCCGGACACGATGTAGGGCACCGTTTCGCCGACGTATGTGGCGTGATCAGCTATTCTCTCCAAGTATCGAAGTATCAGTGTCCCTGATACGACGCATTTCAGATTCCCTTCGCGTTCTTGCGCGGATTTCTTGACGAAATCGAGATAGATATTGTCAACGACGTCGTCCATTTTCTTCAATCTACCTGCCAGTTCAACGTCACGTTCTGTAAACGCCTTGATGCTCACTCTGATCATGTCCTTGGCTTGTGCCCCTGCCTCCTGTATGACATGCCTATCACAGTTTGTGAGATCTCCAAAGATTCCAATAACGTCAGAAATATCGTGGGCGTACCTTCCGAATCTTGAAAAGCCGTAGGCGACTTCCATGCATGATTTGATGAATCTAAGGTCTGATGCGACGGGCTGGTATCGGGCGATGAGTTCAACTGCCAGCTCGCTCACCTCGTCTTGCAACATGCGAAGCTCTTCGGACCAGCTGTAGATTCGATCTCGGAGGTCTCTTCCTTGAACGAAAGCGTCTATTGATGTGGACACGGTGTTCTGAGAAAGCTCTGCCATGTCGAGGACCATGTTTCGGAGCTTTTCCAGACCAATGTCCATCAGTCTTGGCATTCGTTTCCTTCGTCCTAGCCAAACTTTCCTGTAAGATATCTCTCTGTTAACTCCTCCACTGGGTTCTCAAATAGGCTCGTAGTTTCGCCGTACTCGATGAGCTGGCCCAAGTAGAGGAGTGCGGTAAAGTCGGATACTCTCGCGGCTTGTTGCATGTTGTGAGTAACAATGACTACCGTGTAATTCTCTTTGATGCTTGCAATCAATTGTTCTATCTTTGCGGTGGCTATGGGGTCAAGCGCTGAGCAAGGTTCGTCCATCAAGATGACTTCCGGTTCAACTGCAAGTGCACGAGCGATACAAAGTCGCTGCTGCTGGCCTCCGGAGAGACTTGCTCCCGATTTATCTAGGTCGGCCTTGACCTCGTCCCACAGGAAGGCCAGCTCAAGGCTACGTTGAACAGCTCTGTCAAGAACTGTATGGTTTCTCTCTCCGTTCAGTTTGAGACCTGCGGCGACATTATCATAGACTGACATGGTTGGAAACGGGTTAGGTTTCTGGAAGACCATGCCGACTCGCCTTCTGATGGTGACAGGGTCGACTCCCTTGGCGTAAATGTCTGAGCCGTCAAGAATTACTCTGCCCGATGTCCTCGCCCTAGGCACTAGCTCATGCATTCGATTCAGGCATCGGATGAAGGTGGACTTTCCGCACCCTGATGGGCCGATTATCGCGGTGACTGAATGCTCACGTGCCTCGACATTGAGCTTCTTCAAGACCTGGTTGTTCCCGTACCAAGCGTTCAAGTCCTCGGTGCGGACCTTGCTGTTCTCCAAGCTTGTTACAGGTTGCTCGATTCGGTCTATACTTAGAAGTTTTTTCTCTTCTAGCTGCACGTCCAGTGTCAAGCCCTAGACCTCATTGAGTATAACCTTCCTCTGGTTGCGAGTCTCACTCCAACGTTTAAGGCGAGGACGATAAGGATCAGAACGAGAGCTGCGCCCCATCCTTGCGCTTGAGCATACGGGTACGGTAGAAGAGCGAGGCGATATATTCGGAGCGGAAGCGCGTCCATTGGGCTGTTCAGGTTTGAAAAGAAATACTGGCTTCCCAGAATAGTGAAGACCAGTGGCGCACTTTCTCCGGCTATCCTGGCGATGGATAGGAGTATACCTGTGGCTACCCCATTCCGCCCTGTGCTTAGTACGACACTTAGAGTGGTCCTCCATTTCTTGACTCCGAGAGCTGTCGCCGCGTCTCGAATCGAGTTGGGCACGAGTTTCATCGATTCTTCGGTCGTGCGCGTAACGATAGGTAGCATGATGATGGATAATGCTAATGCTCCTGCTATGACTGAGAAAGTCTTGAAAGTTAGCACGATTAGAGTGAAAACGACTACCCCAACTACGATCGACGGAAACTCGGCGAGAACGTCGTTTAGAAATCTAATGATGCGTCCGATTGAATTATTTCCGAATTCTGATAGATAGATTCCGGAGACGAGGCCCAGAGGGACGCCAATGAGAGTCGTAAGGCCAATGAGGATTAAGGTACCCTGAATTGCGGGCCCGATTCCACCTCCGGGTTGCCCTACCACCCCGGGAATGTTCGTGAGAAACTCGAGATTTATCGTTGATAATCCCTTTTTTACAACCTCGTATAGGATGCTGAGAAGTGGTATCATCGCGAGGATTGCACAGAGAGCTCCAAGGGCAAAGGCAAGTCTGTCCTTGAAACGTCGCATCGAACTTGACATGTTTATTCCACGGGTCCTCCTTGAACCTTCAATACTCTCCAAACGAGAAATTGGGCGACAACATTGATGGTAAAGGCGAACGCGAATAGAATTAGTCCGATCCCCAGGAGGGAGGCAAGATGAAGTGAGCCCGCGTCTGCTTCACCCAACTCGTTGACTATGATGCTGGCCATCGTCTGGCCTGGCTTGAACAACGAAGTTGGTAACGCCGCCGGGCCAACCGCTCCTCCTATTACCAACGTAACAGCCATGGTCTCTCCGACGGCTCGCCCTAGGCCTAGAATGGTTGCTCCGAATATTCCTGAGCGCGAGTAACTTAGTACTCCTGTTCGGACGACTTCCCATTTGGTTGCTCCAATGCTGTACGCCGCTTCCCTCTGGGACATCGGTACGGACATCATCACTTCCCTTGAGACGGAGGCGACCGTCGGAATAATCATAATTGACAGGATAAGACCTGCGGTCAGAAAATCGAGACCGTACGGGGAACCTGCGAGAACTGGCAGAGATCCAAACGTATGCACGAGAGGGGCTTCAACATAATTGGCTATCCAGAATCTGAATACGAGGAATCCCCATAGGCCGTAGATGATGCTCGGTACTGCCGCCAAGAGTTCAATAATGTTCGACAAGAGTACTCGTATGGAAACGGGAGCCATCTCTGCCAAGAATATCGCAATGCCAAGGCTGATTGGAACGCCTACAACTACCGCGATTAGTGAAGTCACTGCTGTTCCAAGGACGTAGGGTAGTGCTCCAAATGTCTCTGCTGCGATATTCCATTGCACTCCGGTTAGAAAGCTAAAGCCATATTTTGCAAGGGCGGGAAGTGAGCCCCCCACCAAAACAATCCCTGAAAACGCCAGTATGACGATTACGGAAGCTGCAATCACAAGGGAGGAGAGTTTGAAGAGGCCGTCGATTGATGGCCGACTTAGGTCGTGTAACAGTTCTTGAAGGCCACGCCGTTCAGCCAACTGTTACTCACCCGGAATCTTAGGATGTTGACTTAGTTTATGGGTCAAGCGAGACTCGGGTCTGCCTTACGTCGGCAGAGTTTGTCCGTTATAGGTTATCGACTGGATCGTCGTCTCGTCTATTGTTACCACCTGTTGTGGAAGTGCAGCGTAGGTCAAGCCAGTCGCGACGGTCTGGCCTTGTTGGTGTACAATGTACCACAAGAAATCTACCAGCGCTTTTGATCTTTCAAGTGTCATCAGTGGGACTAGGTTGAGCTGCTGGTAGACGAGAAGGTAGGTGAAGCTCACTATTGGATACGAGTTTGTGCCCGGCTCATTGAGTAGGCTGACTGAAGACCAGCTCTGAGAGCCTGGTGGGAAGCTGGCGGCATAGCTGGACACTGCCGCCGTGATGTTGGCTAGGGTGGGCTTTACAAAAGAGGAATTGTCATGGTTCTGAACGTATCCAATGCTCATGTTGTTTTGAAGTGCGTATGCAACTTCAACGTAACCGATGCTGTACGGAGTGGATAGTATGTCCGTCGCTACCTGCTGATTTCCGTTGCCTCCAAGGGCTCCTGGAGCAGGGGTCGTTGGCCATGATTTCGATGGTGGATTGAACTTCCAGTTGCCTGCGGTGCTTAGATACGATGTGAAAATGAATGTTGTTCCTGATCCGTCTGATCTGTGAACGGTCGTGATCTGTTGGTTTGGAAGAGTCAGACCGGGGTTGAGATATTGTATGTCACCTGCACTCCAATTCGTTATGTTTCCTTGGAAGATTTCAGCGATTACTGTCCTGTTAAGGTGTAGCCCTGTGCTCAATCCCTGCGCATCATAGGCGACTGTGACCGCTCCAATTGTCTCAGGAATCATAAGGGTGGCATTTAGACCTGCTAGGGAGGCAGCAGTTGGGGCGGCGTCCGTTCCTGCGAAATCGACGATCTTGTTTGTGAAGTCGGTGATTCCGTTGCTACTGCCAACGGGGCCGTAGTTGATCTGAACGTTGGAATGCATGCTGTTGTAGTTTGAGGTCCATGCAGACATCAAAGGATATACTAGGGTGGAACCACTCCCAGTCAATGTGAGAACTGGTGATGGGTGAAGGAAGCCGTAGCTGAAATATCCACCTAGGCCCGCTGCTACTGCTACTATTACAAGACTGATGACGAATATGGTTCTGCTTATTCCGCCACGCCTAACTATCTGTCCCGGGACGTTTGTCATTTCTGACCGAAGTGAAGGACCTTGAATACTGTGTAATTAATCGTCCCACTGATTATACTGACTCGCTATGTATATCGATAGTTCACAATAGCGGTTGCAGTCATTGACGAAGCCTTTCGCGCTTTTTAGTCAGCGGTCGAGTGATGCTTCAGCGTCATATGCCTCACCCCTCTCGCCAGTATCAGGATAAATTCTATTCGTTTTCCTAACCGAGAGAAAACGAGAGACCACCTCGCAACGCATTTTCACCTGGCCCATCTTTGATCACAACAGGGTCTAAGGTCTCATGCGAATGATCCAACGACGACACTCCAGTCGAGGAAATTCTCCCTTCTAATGGATTGACTGTCACTTCCCGTGACCCTCCTTCCAGATAACGTAGGTCGCGCACTCTGATCATTTGTCCCATTATGCCGATGCCGCGCACTCGGCATAAGTAGATAATGGCCTGAGTATATAGTTAGACTAAATATGTCAGTAGTCATCCGTAGGTTGCCCACATCTTGAATCAAGTTGAGCTTAGGAAGCTACAGATGACAGGCGGAGCCAGCTACACCGTATCTCTCCCCAAAGGCTGGGTAAAGGAGCAGGGCCTAAAGGTAGGTGACGTTGTTGCAGTTATGCCTCGTAGCGATTCTTCTCTGACGCTAGTTCCACACGATAAGGTACCCTCTGGTCAGAATAGGGGAGCCGAGGTAACGATCGCTCCTCAAAAGGAACAGGACAAGGAGCAGATTCTTCGAACTGTGCTCGCGCAGTATCTCGCTGGATACGACGTCATAAAGGTCAGATTTCCTCCTACCGCAAAACCTGACTTGCGAACGTATCTTCGAGAATCAGCGCGGAGAATGTTCGTCGGCTCCGAGATCATCGAGGAATCGAAGGATGAGCTAATCGTTCAGTGTTTGTCCAGCTATGGTGATCTTCCTGCGCCTAAAGTTATCTCTAGGATGAGTCTGATCGCGAAGCTGATGTTGCGAGATGCAGTCGATTCGTTGAAGCGCCAGGATACGGCGATGGCCGAGGAAATTGTTCGTAGGGACGAGGAGGTTGACCGGTTCTATCTCTTCATTATTCGCCAGCTTACGATGGCCGTTCTGAATCGCAGTCTCATTCTGGAAATAGGCCTAGCGGATCCTAGAGACTGTCTCGTCTATAGAGTGGTGTCCAAGAGTCTCGAGCGGATAGCAGATCACGCAACGACCATTGCGAAGATGTCTGCTATCATTGAGAGCCAATTACCACCCCGCCTGGTTGATGAGATATCCAAGGCCAGCGACCTTACCATCTCTGTATTGGAGGATGCGCTGAAATCTCTAGCCAAGAGCGACGGGACCCTTGCAAATCGCACCATCGCATCTGCCGAGAACATTGAGAGAGAGGCTGAGGGTGTAATGGACAAGCTTTTCAGCTTCAAGCTCAGTCAGAAGACCATCGTCGCCGTTCGTCTTGCCTTAGAGAGTCTCAAGCGAATATCGGAGTATTCTGAAGATGTTGCGGAAATGGCCATAAATCTGACTGCTCGAAGAACGGAACTCTACTGACCTCTTCTTAGATGCAACCGGACTGGCCGCTCACTTGGTTGAGCTTGCTTCTTCCTGAAACCCGGTCTTTTTGCAGATGTTGGGGCAGAGGTTGAACCCGACCCTCTTAGAGATCAGGTGTCAAGGCCTGCTCCTTTTACACTGCTAGAGACACATTGTTCAGAGAAACTGCGTGGAGACTTCTCAAAGGAAATCCTCGCTCACGAGGCCGAACCTTAGGACCCTGGTCGCCCCTTTTGGCTCTGGGGGATTATTGTTCCTCTGGGTTTGCTGTTTTTGATTACGTCAGATCGGATTGAGACTCTTCGGCTTGCTTCGATTCTTCTCGTACTCTTCTATTTCTCGGAGTCTGTTCTCCCAGTCTCGCATCTGTCTGTCTTTCAGGATCTGGTTGAGCACCTGTGAAGTGTTGTTGTAGAGCTGCGTCCAGCGTTCTCGCGTCATGAGATCCATCTTCTCGTCGAGAATTACTCTTCGACATCTAGCGAGGTTCTGGCGGAGTTGTCTGACCATGCCATCGCGAACCCTCTCTTCCAGACGGTCGGGGGTATCAGCGCTCATCTGTCTACAGCCTTCTGCTTGACCTCTCCGGGCGCAGCCAGCAGTTCTTCGATTCTACCGAAGTCCTCAGCTACTCTGGGGGACCCGCCCTCGTGCAGAACAACCCGCCACAGCCTCAACAGCCGAGCCCCAGTACTGCTCAACAATCGTTTCTGGCCCTGATCCAGCGTCCTATCTTTCGATCCTGTCTCAAGATTGTCCAGGACCATGACGGTCAGTCGTCGAATATTCGCAAGCAGCTCCTCATAGCCCTCCTGCCCATTCTGCAGATTCAAAGTTCCCATTTTCGCACTTCTCTAAGCGACCTCTTCGAGGCGTCCCGTAGCCTAATCCAGCTCCCAGAACAGAGGAATCCCGCTACGATGCTTGCCCCTATCGAGACCGCAGTAGACCGCATGACATATCCTCGAAATAAATCATCTCTAACCCATCCACTCAAATAGCGAAAAGATAATATTCGCACAGACTGTCCCGACAACGTCCCCGGACGTGCAAGAACGTCGCGGCAAGATGGAAAAGTACGTTCTCCATTCTAGAAAAAGCATGCTTAACGCGGACCCCAACGGGTCTCCAAAAAATCCTGGAAAAACATCACAAGTTCGTAACATAGTTATTTACAGCTAGAGCGCGAGGCTCATCGAACGCCGGGATCGCCTAGCCAGGTATGGCGTCGGATTGCTAAACCCGCTTGCGTGGGTGTGGAGATCCGATGGGCCTTAGGCCCTCGTGGGTTCGAATCCCACTCCCGGCGCCAGCCTGTCCGAACGATTCTCTCTGAATCAGCGACAAGACACGCTTTCTTGAAGAACTGCTAATATCTCGCATCACTTCCGAACGATAACACAAAGTTGACGATTAAGACCGACGAGCGGCCAGTATTATTGAGCCTCAACGGTCGAGGATTCTACGTACTTCATTACTCAGCCATCCCCGAAGAAGGCCTCACCCGGATCAATTTCGACCTAGTCGACCCCAACACGGGCGAAGGCGGTTCAGCTGAGGCCCTAGTCGACCCTAAACTTCTCAAAGACTTGAACTCTTACAATAATGGAACGATCAAAGGCCAGGCTTTTCTGATCTGGATCGATACCAGCAGCCAAGAAGTGCGATGGCAATTACGCAAAACCGTGAAAACTGAAACCCGAAGTTTCAGCCCACCTTAAATATCCGTTTTCCGAGAAACCCTAGTCTTGGGGAATCACCAGCCCTGAATTGTCCGAGATGTGGAAGCCCCATATCGACACCTCCTGAAAGAGAGTGGAATTTCCAGAAGTACCGTGTCTCTCGATTCCGATGCGACAATGGCGACAAGTTCAACCTCTATTCTGGAGCGACAAGAACATTTACGATACCGAGACCTTCGAACTTCAAAGGTTTCTGCGAAAACTGTAAGACCCAGAACCCCGACCATGCGGTATATTGCAAGAATTGCGGAACAAAACTAGGCTCGTAACCCTCTCAAGAGCCAGCTCTCCAATAGATCCTCAGACCACAAGAATATTAACACCCGAGGCGAAGAGTCGCTTATCCTAACAGCCCGAGACAATTAGGGGACCGCGCTTCAAATGACCATTGAGCCAGAGGGAGTTCTCACCGGGATAAGAGGAGGGCTTAGTCGAGAAAACATCTCAGCACGTTTTAGAGCGATCAGGAAGACTCTCGGCGGAATCCCTAGAGCGACCGTCTTACACTATTCCATACTAAGCCTCACTCTGGGACTGGCAGCAATAATTCGTCTTCTACCTCTAAGGTGGGGTGCCTACATCAGCGAGTTCGACCCTTACTTCAACTTCAACGATATGCGTGCGATAACTGCCGGCGGATGGCAGAGCTGGTATTCCTACGTTAACTTCTCCGCATGGTATCCCTTCGGCAGACCCCCGGTCTCCACCAGTTATCCTGGAACCAGCTTCACTGGCACCCTCATCTATCAATTTCTCCAAGCAATTGGCATCAACATCAGCCTCTATGATGCAGCCGTGTACGCCCCAGTAATTCTGGGAGTTTTCGGCGTGCTGGTGATCTACTTCTTCGCTCGAGATATTTGGGGCAAGAGTGCTGGGCTGTTGGCCGGGCTTTTCTCAGCCTTCAGTTCCAGCCTGATCAGCCGGACGAACCTAGGTTTCTTCCGCAATGAAGGGGCCGGAATTCCTACAATGGTCATGGCCTTCTTGTTTTTCATGCGAGCCATAAACCCAAGCCGATCATTGAAAGGCACCATCGTCTACAGCATGCTCTCAAGCGTCAGTCTCATCTACATGAGTTTCGCTTGGGGAAGTTTCAGATACGCTGCTGAAGTGTTGGGGCTGTTTACCCTGGCCTTGATTGTGCTGGGCCGCTACACTCCGCGCTTGTTGCTCTCCTACGGAATCACAATCGGTTTCTTCCTATTCACGGGCACGGAACTGCCACTTTTGGGTCACACTTACCTTACGGAGAGCACAACTGTCGCCTTGTTGGGAGTGATGGGACTCCTTGCAGTTATGGAACTATCGAGGCTGGCTCCGACCACCAGGGGTAGATTGACCGTGCTAGGCCTCGCGGTCGCGGGGGTTGTTGCAATAGCGGTTCTTGGAGTGGGAACAGGACTGATCTCCGCAGGATTACGAGGAAAATTCCTAGCGACCCTAGATCCTTTCGTCAGGAACAACATTCCACTCGTAGCATCGGTTGCAGAGAATAGACCCTCCACTTGGTCAAGCCTGTATCTAGAGATAGGGAGTATCATACTCCTGGCGGTATTCGGGTTCTTCTTTGCATTCCAACGTCTGCGGGACAGTGACATTCTACTAATCGTCTTCGGCGTAACCGGTTTCTATTTTGCCGCCAGCCTTGTCAGGCTGACATTAATTCTAGCTCCGGCAATGGCAACATTGGCGGCTATAACCGTCGTAGAGCTTGGTAAGCCGGCAATGGACATAATTCAGCAAACAGTCATATTTCCGAGGCGCAAGCTCAGATTCACCAGCAGGGTAAGCCGAGAGTTCAGCCTGGGAATTCTCTTGATAATCCTCATTCTAGTTGTTCCAACATTCATCAACGCCGTGCAGTCCGCCTACACTCCTACCACGATAGCCTCAGCGAGTCTTCCAGTACGAGGAAACTTTCCCGACTGGCTTCAAGCACTTACCTGGATGAACAATAATCTGCCTTCTACCAGCGTAGTCTTTGCCTGGTGGGACTATGGATACTGGATCTCCGTAAACACAGGACTACATACTCTAGCTGATAACGGCACCGGCAACTCGACCCAGATACAGATCATAGCTACAGGCCTGATGCTGAACGAGTCGATGGCGGTAAATCTGCTTCACCAATATGGCGTAACGCATGTTGCCATCTTCATCAGCTACAATTATCAATCTGGAGGATCACCGCTCTGCAGCCGAAGTGCTGGGGCACCTCCAGTATGCGGATATGGTGACGACAGCAAATGGTATTGGATGGTCCGGATTGGGAACGGTACCCAGATCAACACCCCTCTAGGCACTGCCACTGTTACTTACCGGCAGATCACCACTACCACATCCAATGGCCAAACCCAAAGCGATTACATACGATACATCACCATGAATGATCGAACAGACAATGGCACTCGCATCACGAGCAACTTCCAGAACGTACTTTGGCCGACCAGCAATACCTTACTGGGACAGCTAATGCGGAACGGCTACCCGACCGGCATAAGTAACCCGCCCAGCCAAGACTCAGGAAACAGAGGAGACCCAACGCCCCACTTCTTCATGAAGGTATTCGAGTCCTCGAACGATTACGTACTGGTTTACCAAGTCAACTATCCCCAGACACCCACCCTTACGGCTATGCTAAACAACCCGTACGTCCCGAGGGGCAAAAACAATGCCAACAACATCACTGGAACTCTAAACTATCCTAATGGCCAACCCGTTGTGAGCAACACTAGGATAATCCTTCAGTATGCCAAGCCTAATGCGAAGCCTAGTGACAACACCTGGACGCTGATTGGAAATAGCACACTGACGGCATCAGGGACATTTGAGTACCTCAACTGGAAACCCCCAACTAGCGCTTCACCTATACAAGTGAGGGCGTGGTGGAACGGAGATCCAAGCCTAGGCTTGAACATAGCACTCAGCGCTAATCAGACGCTTATTCAGCTATAGGCTCGATCGTCCAAGCGGATTCCGAATTCTTCGCCCTGTATTTGGCGTACTTGTCGTCCGGCGAAAACTTCGCAGGATGCGGGATCTTGGTTGATGATCCACAGTAAGGACAAGTACCCTTCATAGTGTACCGGAAGCATTGACTGCACTTCCGCATTAGCCACTTCATCCAATCTTTTTTCCTTCCCCGCCCGCCTTCTTGATGGAGTCGAGGATTTCTTCCGTCACGAGATTCAGTGTCTTTTCAGCCGCTTCGAAACTTCCAGCTTCCACCTCTACCCGATACTTTGGTGCTCCTATCGTGTAGATCTTGATCTCGCTCCCTCTCGGCCGACGGATCTTTTTTGCGCCAACTAAGGTCTGTCTGATAATTTCTAGCCCGCCAGGCTTGTGACACGTGACTGCGACGGTTCCTCTAACCTTGGACCTCTCGAGTCGTATCTTGGTCTTGGAGACTTCTACGATAGCCTCTGCCCAATCTTCTGCGAGTCCTGCTTTGACCAGGGCCTCAGGACCCTCGTCCATCGCCTCCTCCAGCGGATCATAAAGACCTCCAAACTTTTCCAGAATTGTGTTCTTGATCGCCTCAGCGTCCTCTTCCGGCTTGTTTATTTTTTCGGCAGCACTCTTGAGAATGGCCTCAGCCTTCCTCTCTTTCTTCCACTCGAGCATTTTCTCCGACTTTTCTCTTCCTGTAACTCGTCGGAGAGAGAGGTCTATCTGGTTCCTCTGGGGGTTGACCCTCAGAACCTTTAGGACAAGTTTCTGGCCTTCTCGCGCATGATCTCGAATGTTCCGGACCCAAGTGGTAGCCATTTCGGAGATGTGGACTAGGCCCTCAATGCCCGCGAACTCGTCGAGCTTGACGTAGGCCCCATAGTCCTCGACCCTCTTGACCGTAGCGACGACAAGGTCCCCCACTTCGGGGAAGGTGGCCTGAGAGGTCTGGGTGGACATTCGCTGGACTCTTTCTAGCTCAACGGCTGCAATATTTCTCCACGAATCTTGGCCTTTCCACCGGCGGGCTGAGCTAGTAGCTCGTCACAGACCGTGCATTTGACGTAGCTACTGGACCTCTCAAAAACAATCTGCTCATTAGAACACTTCAAGCACTTTACGCGAAGGAATATGCTTCGAGGCTTGGGAATTAGTTCCCATCTCATCTCTATGCTCCAACCTCCAACTTTCTCAGCCTGATGCCCAACCGCATAAGGGTATAGCTACAGGTTCGACATTTCAATCGCACCAGAGACTTTTTCGTCGTCTTGGCTGTCCGTTTGAGTTCTGGGAATTTTTGGCCTCCATAGCCATGTTTACGTCTCTCTTGGCGACGGCTTCCCCAGGCCATGCTGCGAGCTTTGCCAGCCTTGTAAACCGTTACCGAGTGAGCTGTATGATGCCCGCATTTGGGGCAGTAGGTGTTGACTTCTTTTGGAAACTTCAATTGTGATACCAGTGGAAGCCTTCGAGGTGCCCGGTCGCCCTTTTATTCATTATCCTGAACCGAGCTTCTTATTTCGACGGCGGCGCCCTGTCGGATTAGGCTTTGTGCGTTTTCAAATGGTAGCTTGGCAATGTCTTCTTTGAGGAAAGGCCCATGGGTCTTCAGGTCAACCCCGATTATGGATGGAACGTCTTTCACAAAACGAACCAGCAGCATTGTCTTGTCTCGATCCGTTGGACCAGACGGCTCTCGTCCTTGCAGAAGATCATTCTTGAGCGTCGCGTAGTGTCTGGAGATTCCTGAAAGATCCTGATAGACTTGCTTCTCAGAAGATTCGAGGTTGGATGATTGATGCTGGTTCACCTGGGTCCAGAGTTTTTCCAGCCTGCGATCCACGAGCTGGCTGAGGAGTTGCTCTAGCCTTTTCACCTCTTCGTCCATTACGATCGCTTTGAGCGATTTTGGGTCTAGGTTTCTTTGCGCTTCTTTCAGCCTCTTAATGTAGGCTGCCAGGTCTTTGAAGAACCCCTGTCTTAGCGGCTGAAGTTCCGCGTTTTGCAGTTCGCGCTTCCACGCTTGCTGGATTTCATCGTAAGTGGTGGTCACATGACGTCCTCTTCAGCTGAATCCCTCTTTTTGCGTAATTGCGCACCTATTATTCGTTGACCGTTCTAGCCTACTGGCTCTGCTCGACGCTTGCACAGGAGGAGGATTGCCGCATAGGAGGGCAACTCAACCTCTTCGTTCGAGTAAGGCCCGAAATGTCTTTCAGCAAGTCGAAATTCGGGGGAGTCTTTGACCCGGACCCTCATTTCTCCGCGGAACGCGAGCGAATCTCTGAACGGGTCAAACTCGTCAAGTCTCTCTCTCTGGACCTGCATGGTCATTAGGCCGGTATGTCCGTTAAGTGTACCGGGAAGACGGATCAGTCTGTGCACATCAGTCGTTACTACTGTGTCGATTTTGGCAGATCTTCTATCCACCGCTTTCAGGGAGATATTTTTCCAAGTCGAGAGCCCGAATCCTTTCACAGAGCTCCAGAAGGGTTTCCTGAAAAATTGATCTCGGTCCTGGCTCTTAATCGTCTTCAATTGTGCAGGCGACAATCCTAACTGTTCTCCTTCCTCGCCTAAGACGTCATAGATTCCCGCAGCCATTCTTCCACGCCAGCCCGGTTGCCCTAGCTGAGGTCCCTCGATGACTCTTGCCCCCTCCAAGTTCACCTCCCCCAACTCGTGTAATTGGGGGTCCAATGCTTGACCCAATACATAGGAGGCTATCTCCCTGCGCTCTTCTTCGCCCATCATTTGAAGCTGCGGCGAGTATACATGAACATGGTATCCTCGGTGGCCCGAAAAGAAGATTCGGAGGTCTGAAGGCTCAACTCCTAGATCTGAATACAACATTTCAAGGAGTTTGTTCGTTTCCTCTTTCGCCTGTCGAAGGCACTGTTCACATAGCCAAGTCCGTTCGTCCATGCGGTCGTTCTTGCATTTAGGACAAATCTTTGGTGCTCCACCTTTTCCAACGGTCCCGCATCCCTTGCACTTCCAGCTATCATGAAGGGATTTACATGGAGTGTCGAGATGATCTGCGTCAATGTCGAAAACTAGATCGGCTCCTTTCCAGTCTTTCGCTTCCATCGCCGCTGTGGGTTCTTGATAGTACGCTGTTGAGAAGTAGATATGGGCGGGGACTAGGTCGCGAATGGCTCCCAATAGAACGCTGGGATCTCGGAATGCTCGGTGTCGCACCATGAATTTTTCCTTGAAGAGTAGGAAGCCGTACTCTCTCTTTTCAGGGCGGGGCGGTAGGTAGAACTCCTTGGTGAGGCCGAGATAAAATTCTTGAAATTTTCGGCGGATCAGCAGCTCAGTTGGGTTCACGTTTTGGACCCTTGTCGGTGAGGGTTCTGGATTTTGTCTTGTAGTAGCTGAGCGGGCTCCGGATTGTTCCACAGATCTCATCTGGTTTGTAGCAGACCCCGTGGGTCTTGAGTGTCGTGCACATTGGACAGGTATATTTGGTCCGGCCTCCTCTTCTTCCGCCGATGTGTTCAACCTGGTAACGAGTCATTCTTTCTGAAAAGTCCGTTGCCGGCTTGAACAATTTCACAACGTCGTCTTCTCCTGTTCCGATGTTCAGAAGGAAGGAAGCTAGTGTGAACCTGCCCATGTGTTGAACGTTCTTTCCTTCGTCGAGACTATCTATTAGATGACGAACGCAGGGAGGCATTGCCTCTGGCAGAGGTACCTTTGGGAGTTCATGTTTCGTCGGTACGCCTAGCCATTTGACAACTAGGCCTCTTGCTCTCTCCACCCTAGATCCCAGGAGTCTTGGCACCTCGTCAAGGGTCCGGTCTGACCTTTCCAGAATCTTCGTTCTCACTTCCTCCTCCAGAAGTCGGGCTGCCTCGTCACGTGTAGTGTAGACAAACCCGTGGTCTAGGACCCTGTTAGAGAGACTCCAGCGGGGTTCTCGGAGGTGGACCGAGTTATGAAGAAAGTTCGGCAGGCTAAGGGCGAAGTCGTAGAATCTCTTTCCCAACTTGACATCGAGCCGCTTTAGTTTCCACATGAAAGTTGTGGAGGCTATGTGCTCTAATTTTTCCGGGTCTTCTTGTCTGAGGAGTTCGTAGGCTCTCTTCGATTCAGCTAGAGCGAACCTTCTACGAGCTCTTTCCTCTCCAACAAGACTCAGGATTAGGTTTGATACAGGGAAAGAGAGTATTTCCGCATTCTCGTTTGTGATACTTCCCGAGACTCTGCCCTTTGAAAGTGCTTCCTCCAGCCGTCCTTCGGCTCGATCTAATACGGGGCTGAACTCTGGCGCTGATAGTTCCTCTATGGAGAATCCTAGCTCTCGCACGTATTCGGAGGCTTCTGAGAGGAAGGGGTACTTTGCTAGGTCTGCCTTTGTTAGCATGCGGTCTTATTCTTGTTCTATTCTGGGGGCGAGATAGTAAAGAAGCCTGCCCTGCTGCGGCATTTCGAACTCTACCTTAATGGGCATGTTAGTGGAGAATTCGAGCGATGCAACCTCTGAAGCGCCTGATCCAGCTCTTATGATCTCTCCGAGATAATTCAAGTTGTACGTTGCTCTACACGCTTCCTTCGCGTCAATCTCCAATATCGCATCGCTTCCTTTGTCCATCTCGATAATGGCGCTGCTTAGCTCGCCGGTTGCTCTTACGATGAACTTCTCGGGACTTACCTCTAGCTTCACATTGTCGCTTATGGATTGTGCGTCATCGATAATGTCTCGAAGGCTGACGGCTGTTATCTTCACTCTTGCATTGAATGGTACTTTCGGGGTGGGCACTTCTTCCGCTGACGGATCGAGGGTAGGGGTGATGAACTTCCGCACAATCTTATCCTTTAGGGTAATGTTGAGTTTCTTGTTCGCATCGTCATATACGATTTCCACAGACTCGTCGCTTCTGGTTCTCTTGAGAAGCTTGAGGAGGTTCGATACGCTCAAGCGGAGTTTTGTAGGGGTATTGCACTCGTAAGTGTCGAAGGCGGCTTTGGGCCATTCAAAATCAACCATAGCGATGTGGGAGGGATCCATTGAGCGGAGCTTGATGCCTTCTGGAGTTGCGTTGAAATCAGCTTCTTCGATGAGGCTTGAGATGGCGCCAATGAGGTTCCGAAATAATCGGGCGTCGTTCATTGTTGCCTTGAACAAGGGGCCTTTTACCGTCGCTTCTTTTTTCCCAGTTGTTTCCGCTAAAGAGCTTTCCAACATTTGGTCTAGCTATTCTCCCGCCATGTTGCCCCGCAGTTGGTGCATCTAAAGAACTGCGTGGACGATTCGTCTGCACCTCTCGTCTGGACGAGCCAATAAAAGGCTTCGTGATTACTGCACTTTGGACAATCAGCTTTCGTTTTGGGAAGCGTTCGAATCTTCTGCTCCTCTTTGCCTAGAACGATTATGTTCTCTCGTTCGTGGGAGAGCCTGTTAATCACCTTGTCACCTCTGCTACTTGTATAGCCACACTTTACGCATGCCATGAACACTTTCTTCTCCAGCTTGGAGGGAAGAAGAGTGGTACCACACTTTGGACAAAACTGCAAAAACTTGTCAGCACACAGCGGAGGCTGTCTGGCGAATTTATTCTTTATCCCGAGATCTCTGAGAAATCTTGGTCAGCCAGTAGGTGGGCAACCCTCAGGGGTTCTGGAAATCTGCCCATCGACCAAGAAGCTGCAAGAATCCTGTTCAAAACCGTCGATTCAAGCCGCGTCTTGACCCATAGTCGACCTGTTTTTCCTCGGAAGGACTTGTATTCTCGATCGCGACGAGGCTCGTATTTCGAGATCGTTATCGTTGGAAGTCCGGTTATTTTCTCCAACGAATTGACCTCTCGTTCGTCATTTGGATTGTGCAGCATTACAGCTCTCAGCTCGGAAAAGTATGCTGAATCAACGATTCTTCTGGCGCGTTCTCTGAAGGCGTCCTTCAGATTTGGCGGAAACGAGATTACCCCGTCCAAATAGAGCCCTCCTCGCGCAACGACGCCGACAGTCAGGCAAGGATTACACGTATCAAGTCCAAGTATCCGAATCTCCTTCTTTATCGCTCGGATCGGCCGAGTCATTTCTCCAGCCTTGACAGCGCCAGCTCTGCTAGCCTCGCAAAATTATTAGCGGGGGTGAGGCTTTCAGCTTTCAGGCATTCCGAAATCTCCTCTAGTGTCAAATGCCTTCGTAGCCATGAATAACCCAGCAGTGCTTCTAGTCCGTTTGCAATCTCTCCGCGGCCAACACGTCTCGGCAGACGCTTTCTGAGTCCAGCTTTTGCAGCGGCTTCTGCCAGCACTTTGTCCGGAACCCTTGTACCCATTGGCTCGCCAGTCGTCTCCGTGAGAGCTAGAGAGTATGCGAAATTCAACAAGGCGTCGCCGAACTGGGCGAGATCTTTGCTGGTCAAGATTCTTGCGAGATCTTCGCCTTTCCGCAGACTCAGTCCCAGGATAAATCGCCTCTCAATCTAGCACGTAAAGTCTTGCTACCCGTAGACCATAGTTGGCAGTATCTCTAACGAACTCAGTATGCGATCCGCCCCTGCCTTTTCCAGTTCCTGTCCGCTGAAGAATCCTTGAGGCAGGCCAATCGTCTTAGCACCAGCCTTTCTTCCGCCGATCATATCCACAGGTTCATCTCCTATGACAAAGCATTCGTCGGGTAGAACGTGCAACTCCTCCATTGCCCTTAGGAATGGTCTGGGCGATGGCTTGAAATCCGCTACGTCGTCAGGTGTTATTACTGATGCAAAATATTCCTTGAGCTTCCAAGTATCGAGTCGTCGGCGAATTCGAGGTTTTCTAACGAAGGTGACTATTCCCATTCGGAATCCGCGTTGTGAGAACTCTTTCAATAATCCGATGAGTTTCTCGCCTGGTCCCATCTGGTCCATGCGCGCGTCGAGTCTTTCGAAGAATCGTTTTCTGACCTCCTCGCCTGGAAGGTCGATTCCTCGATCTCTAGCCAGGGCTGTTGCGATGCTGCTTATTCTTATGGTGGTGTTCGGATTTCCTCCGTTCTCAATCATTCTTCGGGCCATTTTTAGCGCCTCGTGAGGAGCGATCGTGATCTGAAAGTTGGATAACGTTTCCTCGATTATTGATATCCAGAGCCTCCAGTCGCCGTATAACGTGCCGTCGAAGTCGAAGATGAGCCCCGTGGCCAGGCTGGCCGGCTCTCCCTTCTAGTTCTCGTTTTTGACTGCTGAACTGAATTTCTCGACGAATTCCTCTGTGTCTGCACGAATCTTCTTCGAAGCCCGTTCTAGAGCCTTCTCAGGCTGGGCTTCGCCCTTTACTCTCACTGTGATGATTGATTGTCTGAAGAGCGGATGCGGCTGATCGTAGCCTGCCCAGTCGACAGTCTTATCCTCGAGCAGGGTTTCTTGCATGAGATTACCAAAGGTGTGGCCTTCTCCTTCGACCTCTACTTTCAAGAGCCCCTTTGTCCTTTTCAGAACGTTGACTTTCAATTTGTAGCACTCGCTTCGGAACGGAAATCCTCTGCCAAACGTCGTCTTTCAACGTTTCTGCAGACGCTACAGCGGAGTATGTGGCCCGAGAGGACCAGTTCGTTTCCGCATTTTGAACAGTAGGCCTTGGTAACCCCTAGGTCTCGGCCGACTGTGGTCAGTTTTGCGATCCTCTGGCCAGTGTCTATGACCTTAGCTCTGATGATGTCGTTGGGTTTGACAACGTCCCACATCGATCTTTCGAAACGGGGGCTGGAGTTGGAGACATGGAGCATCCCGGTGAAGGGGAGCTCCATCTTCTTCCCATCGACGACGATCATGTTGATGATCGCCATCTTCTCCTGAACCTTCTCAACTATTCCGACAACCGTGGAGCCTTCTTCAGGGACAACGACAGGACCCATCGCAGTTTTTACACTGACAATGTGTCTTTTGGGATCGATAGAGGCGACGCCAGTCTGCGATGAGTAGACTATGCCGCCTACTTCCACTGTTCCCCGTCCGGGGTCAAACTCTTCTACTACGCCTAGTTTCTCGCCAGGGACTACGAATGTGCCATCGAGTCTGTTGATCATATTTTCTGTCCACACTCGGGACAGAACTTGGCTCCCACAGTAACTGGTTTTCCGCAGTTGGGGCATGGGGAGGTTGCTGCTTGGAGCGTTGCCATTGTGTTACCGCAGTTCGGGCAGAATCTTGCTCCCTGTTGGACCTGGTTTCCGCATTTTGGACATGCAACGAAAGCGACCTGTGGTTGCGGTTGCATTATGGGCTGTTGCATTTGCGCACCCATTACTTGGGGAATGAGAACCATTCCTGCACCGAGGCCTGCGCCCCCTCCTTGTGAGGCGCCTAGGCTCGCGCCAATGTCCTTAGCCGTCTCCATCCGAAGTACGTCCGAGGTAGCGGCTCGTTGTTTGATCCAGAATAGACGGTCTCTGAACTGGTCCGATGTGTCGATTCCTTCGAATTTGAAGTCGACAAGATCTGTTCCAAGCCGGTTCAAGGCGTCGTTGATGTTGACCTTGACATCAGTCGAGGCCTTGTCAAGTTGTGTGAATGCGCTGGTTAGATCGTACTTTGACATTACGTCGATGACTCGTTCGTTGATGAAGCCTCTGATAAAATCGTCAACCTGGCCGGTATTATAGGCGCCCTGGCCTCCTACGACTTCGTTGACGAAGAGGTTTGGATCCTTGATTCTGAACCATGCTGTTCCATGGACCATCAAGGGTGCGAGCTCAGTCGTCTGAGCCTTTGCTCCCCATTTACCCGCAAACTGTTTTGTTGAGACGTAAATCACGATGGCTGTGAATGGGTTCTTTCCCCCGAAGAAAATGCCATAGGCCTTCGATATCAGCGGGAGATTAAGCGTAGTAAGGGTGTGTCGTCCAGGAGGAAAAACATCATATGCCTTTCCGTCACGGAGGAAGACTGCGGCTTCGAATTCGTGGACCACGAGTTGGGCGCCGGTGATTATCTGTTCAACGGGGTATCGCCAGACGACGTCGTCAGGTCCGGCGTTGGTCCATTCTATTACCTGTGGCATCTCTTACTGGGCTCCTACTATGATCTGTTTCCGTCCATTATACGCATTCTCTAGGGCGTCAACCACTTTCATAGCGTCTCCGACCTTGCCTTTGGCTTCTGGGAGCCTGTTGTTGTCCACCGAATCCTTGAGTGTCTGTATAGCAGTGGTGACGTTGTCAGCCATCTGTATGAGTTGCATGTCATAGTTCATCATCCGGTCAAGGTCTGGTTCTTTGACCTTGGTTACGTCGAAGAAGCCGGCGTAGCCGTATTCTGAGTGGTTGATCCGTTCCATTACTCTGTCGAGGCGGGCGAGAAGATGGTCGGTGTCGTCCCAGGAGTCGTTTGCTCCTTGATTGACAAGGGAGCGATATGTGTCCTTTGCCTGAGATTCGGCGTCGGACAGTTTCTGGTAGATCTGGTTCCTGATCAGCTTGTCGGATTCTCGTCTAAGCTCCTTCTCTTTGTACCCGTGAAATCCCGGTATTGCGAGCTCAATTTTTTCTTGGAGACTAGTCTGCGATTTTGCGCGGTCAAAATATGGATTGGTTGTCGAACTCAAACCTCGACCCTTTTTCTCGTTGAAAACCAAATCTCTCCTGACTTCCTATTAAGGGTGTCAAAACCCGACAGTCGGAAAAATCGTAACGAGATCAGCTTTCTCCGCACCTTGGCTCGACAAGTCAGACGAGGTCCTTCGTTCTTCAAAGACACCGGTCGACTCGACTCGTATCATTCCCATCAGCCGGACGTAGCTGGGCGTTTGGGTCAGCACTTCTCTTCTAGGTCTAGGTTTTCAGAAGAACGGTTACAGAACAACTATGTTCACTGGTAATCGTGGCACTTCAAAGAAAGATGAAGACTATCAAGCAGGATGAGTCCGTCTCACGGAGCCGGTTCGTTGACTGTCCAGTCTGTAAGAATCACACTCTGAAGCTAAAACGGACAGTTCAGGTTGGCAGGTGCAAGACATGCAGCGAATCATACAAGATCATTGTCCTCTACGTCAAGACAGGAAGAAAAACAAAGTCTCCCATCGTGCCCAGCTCTCAGAATGAGATAAAACCTCAGTCCGCTCCAGAACCTACACTTCCATCATGGCAATTGCCCTCGGACACTTCTCTCTTCAGCACTTCCACTGAGAGTTCTTCAGGATTGTCCGATACAGGTTTCGAGTACAGCCCTTCTGACCATACCGGCGAGTCCGAGTCGACGAGTGGACAATAGAAGCACTGCTTAGATCAGCGAGCCTGAACGCGACTGGGAGGTCGCGAAAGTCTACTGTCCGAGTTTACCGGTATCTTTCTTCTTGAAGTCGAGAGATAGAGAATTTACGCAGTATCGCATTCCAGTCGGCTGGGGACCGTCGTCGAAGACGTGGCCGAGGTGGCTGCCGCAGTTCTTGCATAGAATCTCGACCCGTTCCATTCCGAGCGTCCGGTCTGGAACTTCCACGATGTTGTCTCTGGCCAGTGCGGTCCAGAAGCTGGGCCAGCCAGACCCAGAATCGTACTTTGTGTCTGATGAGAATAGTTCGGCTCCGCAAGCCGCGCAGACGTAGATTCCCTTCTCCTTGTTGTGGAGATATTTTCCCGTGAAGGCTGGTTCTGTCGCCTTCTTCCTCAAGACCCGGTACTGTTGAGGGTCCAGCTGCTTCTTCCACTCCTCGTCCGTCTTATTCATGACCATTGACCCTAGTGGCCGGGCCGGTATTTGAACGCCTCACGACGTACGGACTGTTGTCGTACGGAGCTGTGGATCTGGGATCGCGGGTCATTCCTGACCGATTTCTAGGGGACTGGACCTGATAAGGTGTGAAGGAGTTTTTTTGTTTCGACATACCCCCGGGGGGGGGTCGAGAAATAGTTAGTAAGAAAAAGAAAGATAGTAGACCGAACGATCTCTAACAGAGTCCCCGAAAGCGCTGTTTTGTGCCGCGAGAAATATTTTTTTTCTAATTTCTAGGAGGGGTCCGTTCGCTGACTGAATCGTTTCCAAGCGAGATTACCCGTTTTTCGGGCAGAACAGGCTAATCGGCCATTTTTTGGAAAGTGCCCATCTGTATAAGTGCCCGCGTGAACACGGCGCGGTATGGAACGCTCCTCCCAGATCCCGGATCAGGGCTGCTTCTGAACGATTTCCCGCTCCAGAATATTTCTTCGGGGCTATTTTGCCTTCCAGGTAAACGCTTTCACCGGTTGGAACTCGGCAAGCGAGTCTGTGACCCAGCCGTATTTCTTCTTCTGAGCCTCCAAGACTCTCTTGGCTATTCCACTCTTCATGTCTAGGAACACGGCGTTTCCTTCGAGTATTGCCTGGCGCGTTCGGTCACCGGCCAACATTACGGTTATTGCAGGATTCTGTTTGAGGTTACGATAGCGGGCTGTCGCTTCGTCTACTCCTAGATAGAAGATTCCGTCAATGGCCACAAAGTCCGTAGGGGAGAGGTGAGGCCGGCCGTCCGGTCTCACTGTAGCTGCAAGAGTTAGGACCCGAGTGTTTGCCATCTCGATCACCTCGCTCGCTGTAAGAGGATTCTGACTGTACACTTCTCTGCTGTGCGTGCTGGCTTTGCTTAGAGAGTTCTTGATGATCGAGTCTAGGCTGGACAATGATGTTTCGGCTTCTAGAGACACCGTTGGGACAGATAAGGTGATTACCCGATCTGCAACCTTCCAGCCTTTCCTACAAACGGATTTGCCAGCTTCTCGTCACCAATCGTGGTCTCAGGTCCGTGGCCCGGATAGACTATGGTTTCATCTCCTAGTTTGAAGAGCCTCTCCTTAATCGACTGGACTAGAGTCTGCAGGTCTCCTCCGGGAAGATCGGTTCTGCCGATGGACTGGTTGAAGAGAGCATCGCCGGTCAAAACATATCCTTCGCCGGAGAGGCTTATGCTGCCGGGCGAGTGACCCGGTGTGTGGAGAACTCGAATTGTCTTGTCTCCCAATTTTAGGAGTTCTCCGTCTTTGAGGTAGCCGTCGACCTTGGGAGGTGGCGGTACCTCGAAGCCCATGAACTGGCGTACACGTGACTGCATGGACTCTAGCATTGACAGGTCGTCTCGATGGATCAGGAACGGGGTCTTGGTCACTATTCGGACTCCGTCGACGCCGAGCACGTGATCAAAATGCGTGTGCGTCGCGACAATACATGTTATCGTGACGTTTAGATCTTTGACGAACCTCAAGATTCTCTCCGGCTCGTCGCCCGGATCGACAATTAGCGCGTGACTGTTGGACTCTACGACATAGCAGTTCGTCTGTAACTGTCCTACTACCAAGGTGTGTATTTTCGACAAATCAGTGGGACCCGACCACCAAGGGGACGGAATTGGGAGAATAAGAATTGCGACGGGCCAAAGTGAATGATCATCGCGGCGGCCCCCCTGGGGGAGGGGGTCGCCTTGTTGATTGTTCGAGACTAGGCTTGTCTTCCGGTTTAAGCAGTAGAACAGGCTTGAAAGGTACATTTTGCCGACCTTGGGAACGAGCAGGTGCACCTTGAGAAACGAGCATTTTGGAGTAAGCTGGGGTTAGGGATTTCAGCTCGGAGGTATCCGTGTCTATCTTCGAGAAGCCGAGAACTTATATTGATATTAGGATTCGGGTTGTGCATGAAGAAAATACTAGCAATAACAACCCTAACTATTGCAGCTTTAATGCTGACTCCAGTGGGAGTTAGCGTCGTAACAAGCAGCTTCAATTACAGCCCCAACCTGTACTACTCTCTGCTCGGGCCCGCGACGACTGTGCCTCAAGGCATTCCGCTGTGCAAGAGCTCATCGCTCGGAAACATCGTCTGCTACACCCCGTCCTTCATCAAGAAGGCCTACGAGTATCCCTCAACCGCCACACTCGATGGATCGGGACAGACGATCGTAATCGTTGATGCTTTCGGAAGCTCCACCATCTCGTCAGACTTGGCACTGTTTGATTCAGTGTTCGGAATCTCTGCGCCGCCCTCCTTCACCATATTCTGCGGCAATTCTCCGACTCCGTTCGATATCAGCACATGCCCTACCGTCAACCTCAACGCGAACAATTTGCACCATGACCAAGCAGGCTGGGCAGTAGAGACAAGCCTCGACGTCGAATACGCCCACGCCATGGCTCCGGGTGCAAACATTGTCCTCGACGTAGCCTCAACGTCCTTCGGCAATGCTATCAATTCCGCAGAAACAGCAGCCATCGCCGCGTTTCCAGGTGCTATCTTCTCTCAGAGCTTCGGCATCCCCGAAGCTTTGCTGAACGGCAATGCTGGTCAAGTGAACCAAGCAGAAACGAACTATGCCAACGGAGTCGCGGTAGGCGACACATTCTTCGCCTCGGCAGGAGACTTTGGAGCTACCCAAGGAACCCTCAGCACCTCTCAAGCGAGCTATCCAGCGTCCAGCCCAGAAAATACAGGCGTAACCGGAACCCAAGGATCACCCTACAATGCTACCGGCACACTCCAGCCCTGCCCCACATCCACACCCTTCTCCTGTACCTCAGGACTATCAGCATACCACGGACCCTGCGTCCTAGGCCGTACCATCCCACCAAACTGCATACCTGACGGCTATGGAGGCGAACAGGTCTGGAACGAAAACTTTGACGGTGTTACTGCCGCGACCGGCGGCGCGCCGAGCCTCCTCTTCGGCGCCCCATCCTACCAAACCGGTCTAGGATTAACCGCAAGAGGCCCTGACGTTGACTACAATGCAGCCGTCGATGGCGGCGTACTCGTAGTCAACACTAGCGTCTTGGGATTCTCCGTGCTGTTCATAGTCGGAGGAACCAGCGCTGGCTCTCCGCAATGGGCAGGGATCGCTGCTTTGGTGAATGAAGCTCGCGCTAACGCAAGCAAAGGTCCTATCGGCGGCAACCTGAACACGGCGCTATACAGTATCTACCACAGTGCACGTTACGCATCTGACTTCCGCGACATCACTGTCGGCAACGACCAGCTAGCCGGAACTACCCTCGGCTATTCCGCAGGTCCGGGCTATGACCTGGTATCAGGCATAGGCTCTCCAATCGTGGACCAGCTGATAGTCGACCTCACCGCAGCATAAACCAAGCCCAAGATCGGGAGGAACATCCTCCCAAAACCCCTTTTCCTTTTTCCTAATCTTCAGAGCATCAGCAAGACCTTGGCTACACACAACGCCATTATTGAGACCAGCAATGAGAGAGATGAAACTGTCTTTCTCAACCGACAATCGAGCCAGCAAAAATATGCTTCCTTCAAATCCCTGAAGCAGTTTCGCTTGGGGTTCCCAAGGTGTGAAGATAGAATCGAGGAATCGTTCACTACATTTCCAACAAACCCCGTCCCCCTCCACCCGTGCCGGTTGAGGTACTAGAGGATGGGACGAATATCTCAACCCTGTTGTTGGAAATGCCCTGAGAGTTACCAGTATCAGCGACGTACAAATTGCCTGAATTGTCCAGAGCCAAGCCACGGGGGGACATCATTTGACCAATCCCTGTGCCCGCCATTCCAAACGAGGCGAGAAACGCGCCATTGCTGGTGAACTGTTGGATTCGGTTGTTGAAAGTGTCAGCAACGTAGAGATTACCCACTGAATCTAGTGCCAGATGTGATGGGTAGTTGAAGAGACCGTTTCCGGAGCCGGAGGACCCCCAGGCCTGAAGGAGAGCCCCGGAGGTAGTGCATTTCTCAATCCGGTTGTTACCAGAGTCGCTAACGTAAACGTTGCCTGAGCCGTCAACCGCAATACCTGTCGGGTTGCTGAACTGACAATTTCCGGTCTTGGAACTCCATTCGATGACGCGGTTTCCTGAGCTGTCAAACTTTTGGACAGTGCTGTTCGCATTGTCAGTTACGTACACGTTGTTGCTAGTATCCACTGCCACGCCGTATGGATTAACGAACTGGTTGTTGCCACTCCCCAAGTCTCTGACATAGGTTCCATCGGGGAGGAATTTCTCGACTCGACCGTTCGAATAGTCAGCGACATAGACATTGCCTGAATGGTCAACGGTTATTCCGAACGGGTCGAATAATGCTCCCGGAGTCTCAGTCCCTCCCCAAGAGAGCACAAACGATCCGGTGAGGGAGAACCTCTGGATTCTGCTGTTGCCTTCGTCCGCGACGTAAATGTTCCCGAAGCCGTCAAAGGCTGTAGCAAAAGGACTTGAGAACAGCCCGAACCTCGGATATGTGAGACTTGAGACGTAGCTCCCGGCACTTGCCGACAACTTTTCGACCCTGAAGTTTTCTGAATCTCCTACCAACACGTTCGTCTGGTCCAGTGCTACGCCGACGGGAGCATTGAATTGTCCCGGACCGGCGCCTATTGACCCGGAAGACCAGATCGGTTTGGTATTGCACGGGCTAAACTTTACAATATCACCGTAAAAATTGTCGGCGACGTAGACGTTAGACGAGTTGTCAACTGCCAGCATGGCAGGTTCCCCCAAATTCGAAGCTCCCCAAGCGCACACAAACGCTCCAGTTCTCGTGAACTCGGTAACGTTGCCTGACTGAAGCGAATTGTCGCTCACATACACAGACGTAGGGCTGATAGCGATACCAAAAGGACTCAGAAACTTGCCCGGAGTCGTGCCCGAACCTCCAAACGTCCCTACATATGTCCCATTATTCCTATAGATTTGAACCAGCTTGTCTCCCCCGTCTACAACGTACACGAACCCAGTAGAGTTGACGCTGACCCCAAAGGGTTGTTTCAGCACGCTTGTTTTGTTCCACAGGTTCCAGGAAGCGATGAAGCCACCGGTGCTAGTGAACTTCTGGATGTTGTCGTTTATTGAATCAGACACGAAAACATCTCCTGAAGCATCGAGAGCTACTCCCTCTGGATTGCTGAATTGTCCCGGCGCTGATCCGTGGGATCCCCATGACGCGATGAGTGATCCGTTTCTCGCCAGCTTGACTATTGCATAGTTCTTGGCATCGGCAATGTACACATTCCCCGATGAGTCCGTCGCAACTCCGTTTGGCATTATGGGACCCCCGTATGAGCCCCACTGCGACGAGTAGCTGAAAGAAGCGTTTCCAGCGAGAAGAGCGGGACTAGGTGGCTTTGCAAGCAATTCGTTCGAGATATGATTGACATCAAAGCTAGCCAAGGAAAGGGCCAGGAATAGAAGCACTACACCCCAAACGTACGGCACCTTCTTTCCCGCGACACCTTCCTTTGAAGGTTGCAGGCGATCCTTTCGTATAGATGAAGCACGTCGCCGCGAATAATGACTATTAGAAGGGTACAGAGTTTGAGCGACTGGCGCCATCTCTAAACCGAAGGTTATCGGTGGAAGAAGAGACAACCGGGCTCTCTTTGGGTTCAACTTGCCTCTCTTAGAAAACGCTTCCAAGGTTCATACCAATGAGAGAGATCGAAAATATCTCGGGAAAGCCGGTGCCTGCTCCATGTTTCTGTTAGCCGGCTTGCGCACACTTCATAAGGTGTTTTCTCACCCAATTTTTGAAAAAGACGCAGGACTGTCAATAACTAGATGAAGAGCTACTCCGTAGAAACGACCGGGCACTTCACGAAGCTTTAAGCTCAAAAATGAGCTCGGGAGATGTTGGGCTGTTCGAATGGGCACCGTCCACCGCGTTGTGTTCGGCGACTGTCGAACCATGAAGGAGATTCCTAACGACTCAATTCACCTCACCATCACCAGTCCACCCTACTACAATGCGCCCTTCGACTATCCGGGCTTGTTCAGCGACTACGACGAATTTCTCGTCTTAATTCAGGATCTCTGCCTTGATCTTTTTCGCGTTATTGCACCTGGCAGAATAGCCTGCTTCGTAACGGACGATATGCTCGTAAAGGGGCAGAAATATCCTGTAGTCGCCGACGTGACCCGGCTCATGCTACAAGCCGGGTTCCGGTACCGCGATCGCATAGTATGGGTCAAACCTAAGGGCTACGTGAGAATAAGTCGTCGAAGCGGCGTCGTCGTTCAACATCCATATCCAATGTACTATTATCCCGATAATATTCAGGAAAGCATTCTCATCTTCCAGAAGGGCAAATTCGACTACGCATATGTCCGAAAACTGCCTTCGAAGATTTTAGAGAAATCTAGGATTTCGCTAAACGACTATAACGATCACGAATGGCACTTGACAGTGTGGAACATCACCAATGTTCTCCCCCTAGGGCTCAGACTGGAGAAGGGGATTGCAGCATTCCCAGAGGAGATTCCGAAACGTCTGATCAAACTCTTCAGCTTTCACAGCGAGACTGTCTTAGATCCATTCTTAGGATCCGGCACAACGATGAAGATGGCTCAAGAGTTGGGACGAAATAGCTGGGGTTATGAGATTGATCGATCTTTGGAAAAAGTCATCAAACAAAAACTAGAGGGTAACCATCAGCCAGCCTCGAAGGTCGAATTCTGGTTTCGACAGAAATCAAAGAAGTCTCGCTCATACGCTTCGCGGAGGCGAGCCGCCCGGTCAGTCGCCATGACTTAGTAGTGACGGACAACCCCTCAATTGTTCCAGTAGGGTCGGGTTGTTATGAATTGCAGCTTAGCCTCCAGAAGATCCTCGTAAAATTCATCATCGCTCTCATGCATTCTTGCCAAGACTCGGCTGGCCGTCTGAGGTCCAATCCCGTAAACAGACTGCGCAATGACAGCCCTCTTCCCATATGCAATTACTAGGTCAGCTGAACGGCGCGCTCTAATCAAAGCTTTCTGCTCGCTCTGGTCCAGTGACTGCTTAGCCCGCTTCTTTCGAAGAACGCTTGTCACATAGCCGCTTGACCAAAACACGGGCGCGAGGAGTGCGGAGCCACAACTTTGACAAGAAGGGTGTTCAGCAAGATCAGCGATAGTGATATCGGTTGCGAGGGTGCCGCAGTCGAAGCAAAGGAGGTCGATGGCTCGTCCTTCGATCGAGATGCGAAGGCGGGCCATGTTATCAGTTGCAACATTCTCTGGAGCGATAAGTTCTGGAATGTCGACATGACGGTAGAGAATGTGATAGGCTAGTGGTGTAGGCTTATCTTTGGATCGGAAGAATCTAACTTCCATATCGCGTGCTTTGATCTGTTTGAAGATCCCTTTGACTCCTTCAAAATCCGCCCGTTCGACTTGAGCTTCGCGAATAGTCTCGTCGTAGATTGGGGTTAGCCGGAATCGGACCTGTAATTCTTTCATCGCGCCACCGTACATTAGGCGGCCTCGACTCAACGCCCCAAACCTCTCAGCGATCTGTTTCATTTGCAGCTCCCAAGGAAAGTGTCGATGCAAAACACCGTGACAGGCCCCTCCTAGTACCGGCTCGTCCACCCCGAAGACTTGGTTGAGGAATAGATCCTCAAGGTCCAGGTCTGCGGTATCAGCTGTCATCTCGTAGAGTATTCGATAGGAGTCCCACCACCACATTCGCACGAGCCCTTGGCGTCGGAAGAGTTCCTCGATCACCTCACCTAAGGTGAAATTGAGGACGTCTCCGAAGTGGGTGTGAATTATGATGTATCGATCAAAACCTTCGATCAGAACTCGATCATTGGTCGGGACAGGTGCCCCAGTCGCCCGGTGAGTCTCTATCTCTTCTACAACCCTGCGCACTCCGTACGGGTCCGCCGGCCATATTCGTGAGAACTTTTCAACAACGGGGGCGCGAGTCTTGTATTCGTCCAACAATTTATCGATCTGTTTCCGGTACTCTCCCACGCGCACAGCGAGCTCACCCGGAACTGGAAGTATTTGTCCGTCCCATCCTGGAATGGCTGCAGTGGGATCGTTGACGGGGAGAACGTACACCTTCCCGTCATCGGTGATCTGTTTCATCTGCCAGACCCGTCCCTTGACGATGAAGTTCAAGCCGACATGGGCCATGGTGAGCATGAATTCTTCGCCGAGAATTCCAACCGACTGCTGGTTAGTCAGATCAATTACTTGATATCGTCGCTCGTCCGGAATCATGCTCAAGTTCTCGTAGTAGTACATTCTAGTCCGAGATGTCCTGTAGAGCGTCTGATCGTCTCGTTTGAGATGTCCCATCTTCCGCATGAACTCGACAACCTTCTCCAGCTCGGCCCGCTCTAGCTGAGAGTAGGGTAATGCTCGCCTCAGAACTTGCTCGACATTGTCGAGCGGGACACTACCTTCCGAGTCCATCAATATGCCAGCGATTTGATGTGCTAGGACATCGAGTGCTCTATGGTGAATGACTGTTGGTTCGAGTCGGCCCTCTTTGGCCAGTTCGATTACTCCTATCGATTCCAAGAGGTCCTCCGTTGAAACGGACACTAGAACTCCTTGGGAAGTCCTAGTCAGGCTATGCCCAGACCTTCCTACACGCTGAACAAGGCTGTTGACCTGACGCGGAGACATGTACTGGACAACGAGATCGACAGATCCGATGTCGATGCCCAGCTCCAGGGTGCTTGTGCAGACTAGTCCTTTGATCTCGCGGGCCTTGAATGCTTCTTCGGCTCGGACCCGTTCTTCTTTGGGAAGTGAGCCGTGGTGGACCATTATCCTCTGGTCCATCATGTTGAACTTTGAGCCCAACATCTCCGCGTTGACCCGGCTGTTAACAAAGATCAGAGTTGAATCGTGAGCGTCGACAAGATCAGAAACCAGTGCCAGTCGTGCAGCCGCCTCCGGGGCGGTGTAGAGACGTCGAGCGAGTTCTTGATCCTCCTCGCCGGGAGTGGGATACTCAATCTTGTACCTAGTTTCCTTGCTTAGAGGAATCTGAACAATCCTAACAGGTTCAGAGCCACCAAGAAATCGGGAAATCTCTTCAGGATTCCCAACGGTTGCCGATAGTCCTATCCGTTGGAACCCATCGGGCCGAACTTCTCTCAGCCTTTCAAGTCCTACGGTAAGCTGGACGCCCCGACGATTTCCGGCTAATTCGTGAACCTCATCGATAACCACGGCCTTGACGTGTCGAAGGTGTTGTCTCATTCTCTTTCCGGGAAGGATCGCTTGCAATGTCTCCGGAGTAGTTATCAAGAGGTCAGGAGGTCTCCCCGCCATTCTCCTGCGATCAGCGACGGGAGTGTCCCCATGTCTTACTTCGACTGTGAAGCCTAGTTTGACTGACCAGATTTGCAGTCGCTTGAGCAGGTCTCGGTTTAGTGCTCTTAGAGGAGTGATGTAGAGTAGTGAGATTCCTTGTCGATTCTGGTCTTGGACCATCTTGTCCATCAGAGGTAGGAGAGCAGCCTCCGTCTTGCCTGATCCTGTGGGGGCAATGATCAACACGTTCTCGCCCCGCATGATGAAAGGAATCGCCTCTGCCTGAGGCGGAGTGGGGGAACGGATCCCGGTCTCTTGCAGAAGCCCCTTCAGGGGAGGTGAGAGGAGAGTGAATACTTCTTGCACTACTCGATACCCGATAGCAGCGGAGCTATCACGCTACGCTTCTCAGAGATAAACTTCCTAGGTGAGGAAAAGTGTCCAAATTGAGGAAAGCCAGAAGTGGACAGAATCCCAAGTACACAACAGTTAGCAAATGCTCCAAGAAGGAGCTACTTTTTCTCGGTAATCGTTTTGACGAAGTCCCGGTAAGCTTCGGACTTCATCAATGATGGAAGATCCTTCTTCAGATCGTCAGGCCGGATCATCGTTATCCATCCCTTCTCATAGGGACTCTTGTTGACAAGCTCCGGAGCATCGGAAAGTTCGCCGTTGACCTCAAGCACGACACCTGAAATCGGGGAGTATACGTCGGCGACTGCTTTCACAGATTCCACGGTGCCAAGACTCTGCATCTGGGCCACCTTAGCTCCGACCTTCGGAAGATCAACGTACACGATCTCGTGCAGCGAGTTTTGCGCATAGTCAGTGACGCCTATTCGACAATTTGCGCCCTCGATATGGACCCACTCGTGTTCTTTCGTGTAGTAGAACTCGGGGGGAATCTGGAATTCGCCTTTCAAGCTACAGACACGGGAATTTCCATACGGTCATGTGTCCCGTATAATAGTCTGGTTTCGCAAGGATCTATCATCCTAGCTCTTACTTGTCTGAATCCGCTTCAAGAGGGCGGGCACTTTTTGCCAGCTCTTCGCCTTCAGAACCTTGGGCATGTCTCCGACGCTCCGGTTCCAAGGCCTCTCGTAAAGTACACCCCACGCTGTCGGACTTCGGGAGATTAGGGGCATGAGGTCAGGGGCGTCATCAATGTAGACATCATAGTCTAGGAGAACTTTGTCTCTCCAACCTAGGACTCTTACGAAACGGCGATATCGAACCTTCTGAGTGTCGACCCAACTTCTGGCGGCCTCTACAGTTCTCTTGCTGCGACCAGTTACGATGTCCAAGTCGCCAAACTTCTCGATCCGCGCAACCTTCTCGGCGATCTCGGGCTCTGTTGGAGGAATCTCTTGCCAATCATCCCATAATTCGTCCAATATCCTGTAGAAGTCGTCTTTCGACATTGGAGACCGCTTCCATGACGACCAACTGTCAAGACCCTCTATCCTGAAACGTGTGCCGAACTCTTTGTTGGCTCGCTCACACCAGACAAGCATGGATTCAGCCAAGACCCCGTCCAAGTCCACTGCAATCTTCAGCTTGTCACGAGAGACCTTCGACAATGGCTTTGAACTCCCATGATGGAAACGAGGCTTTAACCTTGAGAGCAACGACCTCCCGGAACCGCGATGCGGGCAAAGCGAAGAAACGCTAAAGACATACACTTTCGAGTGGAACGCGCAACATCTGCAAAAACACGGTATGAGACAAGAATGACTGATCCGACGGTCGTCATAATTGGATCCTTTCTGCTCGCTTTCAAGGCAATCTTGATCGAGGGAAGCGAAGTTGCCATTCTCTCCCTAGCCACGATAAAACAACTGGGCAGGAATAACATCCTCTTCGGAGTCATCGCAGGAGGACTAGGCTCCATCATCACCTTCCTAGTCGTATGGAGGATTTTCCTGTTGCTGCCAGCCATCATTATCGATTTTGCAACCGCAATCGTTCTCTTCTACTTCTCAAGCCGGTTCCTCCGCGGCTTCATCAAGTACGCGATCAAACACAAGTCATTCAGAGAAAAAATGGCTCGAATGGGAAGAGAGGTGATTGAGAAAGATCTCGAACGGGAAGGCGCGATCGATTCAACTCAACAAATCCGGTTCTCCATCCCCAACTCGCTACCCGTCCTGACTATTACTCTCACTGAAGGCTTCGAAGCGAGCCTCGTTTTGGCAGCGGCGGGGGCGTTCAATATCCAGTGGACATTGATTGGGGCAGCCGTCAGCCTAATAGTTCTGGTTGCCGTATCCGCGGTCTCCTACGACTATTTGATGCGAGTACCCAGATGGTTGTTGGATCTGATCGCCGGGGTCGTTCTTCTCTCCTTTGGACTGATCTTCTTCCTCAGCGGGGTTCTTTCTGCGCTTACTGGGACAACCTGACGGATCGCTTTCGCGTACTATCGCTTCCTTCCGTAGACTGCGCAAACAATTCCAGCAGTCAACGGAACGGACACTGCGTCAACAAGACCCTCCTCGCTGAGTAGAGTCGCGATCTGTTCTCCGGTTCTTGCTCTCAAGATGGATCTCCCCAAGTAGCTCAATGTCCTACCCCAGGCTTCTGAAACCATTCGGCCGAAGACAGGGAAAAGACCGAGTAGATAGTCGTAGTAGATGAGGCGGAAGAGACGGTTACGTGGACGAGCGAAATCCAGTGATATCACAAACCCGCCTGGGACCGTGGCGCGAGCCATCTCGCGAAAGGTCATTTGGGCATTCGAGACATTTCTGAGCGCGAGGCTGATGGAGGAAGATCCGAAACAATCGTCACGGAACGGGAGATTCTCAGCTCGGGCCAAGACCCAGTCAACCTTGTCCCCAACGTTCCTTGCTTGCAACCTCCACCTGGCAGTCTTCAGCATCGAGAGGGTGAGGTCCACACCGACAACAAACCCGTCACCAGAGACGACCCTAGCGAAATCTCCCGCTAAAAGCCCGGTCCCGGTAGCAACGTCAAGCATACGTTCACGGCCGACCGGTTGGATGCGGTTTACAACGTAGGCTCTCCAGCGTTTGTCCTGTGCAAAGGAAAAGAGGCCCAAGAGAATATCGTATTCTAACGGGACCTTTGAGAATAGGCTCCGGACATACCGAGCCTTAGCATCAAACACGGGCTAGGACGTGGAAGTCTTTGGTGTGGCGGGAGTAGACCTTCTGAAACTGTAACCGAGACCGGCTATTCCCGCAACGATCAAAATCACGGCGAACACGACAGGCAAAAGTTGAGCCGCAGTGTAAAGTACAAGCCAGAGGATACCTAGACCGGCGATCAGGGCTCCCCAGCCTAGCACCATGGTCTTGGGTGGAGCATACGCGTTCCCTGGAGGGAAGACGAATGCTTCAACGATCATCCATGCGCCGAAGAACGTGAAGATCAGGGGAAAGACAGCGAAAATGTTCAGTCCTGTCAGGAGTGATGCGAGGATGAGACCCCCGAGAATTATCAGGAAGACGCTAGCGTTGAGAGGGGCCCATGGAAGACGATTCATTGCGGATTCAACAAATCTCAGTCTATGCCCTGTTTATAGTACTATTGCACTTGAATCGAATGAGCCCGCGAATCCGTTTCAGACATGCTGATAGATGTTAGACTCTTGAAAGGTTCCCGTGTTCATCTCTTGCTCAATCTCTCGCAGCATGAGAATCCGCTTGTAAGTAGGCGGATGGGTCATGAATAGTTGAGCCGCCTTCCGCCAGTTCGACTTCGCCTCAGCCTCCATGGCCATCTCCAACTCCCGCTCACTCAGAACACCGTCGTGGTCCAGATCATATTTTGACTTCTGATCTATGATCTGTGCCACGTCCTGTTTTGCTTGCGCCGGATCTTCGATGAAGAAAGCCCTGGCTCCGTGCGGCTCGCCAGGAGCTATCGACAACCCGTAGGCAATCTTGGTGAGAGCACTCTCAAGCTCTCTAGGCTGTTTGGTAAGGTACGCGGAGTAGGCGTCGGCGTAGCTCTCTCGCAGACGAGTCAGCCTCAGAGCCAACAGGGTCGTTAAGATGTAGACCACGTACGCCACGACTGCTATGACTATCAACGCTCCCGCACTGTTGTTACGATTGGACCCTCGACCACCATATCCGCTAACATAGCCTCCCCAGAGCACAGAACGAGCAATGAGATAAGCGACCAGTGGTATAGCAGAGATCATTGTCACGACGATAAAGTCACGATGCTTCACGTGACCGAGTTCGTGCGCTATGACGCCCTCGATCTCGTCTTCGTTCAACCTTTGGAACAGGCCCTGATGAACCGCTAGAGTAGCGCTCTTTCGAGTGCGGCCGAACACAAAAGCATTAGGCGTAGGATCCGGCGAAATGGCCAATCGTGGCATCGGGATGCCCGATGTTGAAGCCATCTGGGAGACCTTGGTCTCCAGCCACCGATTCTCACCTGGAGAAAGGTAATGGAGTCGACTGGTGGCTCTAACGATGACGGGCCCAATCAGGTACTGAAAGAGAATGATGAAGAAAGCTCCCGTCAAACCCAGAGCCAGCGTGGCGACAGGATCCGAAATGAAGAAGACTGAAACCAGAGTGATAAGACCTAGAAATATGGCAAACACTAGGATGATTGTGAAGCTCATTGTCCGTTTCAACGTGCCTAGTCCTGCCATGATTCATTCCCGATCCTAGAGAACTTAATCCGGCCCTTCTTTAATTCTATCCTGGAAAGAAAAGGTAACCCGCCAATGTCCCAGATCGTTTCAGGGATCAAATGCCCGAACTGCGGGGCCCAACTCAACCTCTCCCCAGGAGAATTAGTAGCTACATGTAGATACTGCGGCTATACCTCCGTAGTGGGTGCCAACACTCCATTTCAACTCCAACATAGTCTCATACTCAACAACCTCAACAACACCAGAATTACTCAAGACCTCCAAGACTGGATGCGATCAGGATTCATGAAGCCAGGCGACCTCGCCAAAAGAAGCACGCTCACCGTTCTAGAGCTGAGGTATCTCCCCTTCTGGCTGGTGCCTCTTACCGCCACTAGCACATATGAAGGAATGCTCGAAAGAATCTCTCCCCCTACACCACGAAAGGGGACGATCCAGAACGAGTACGACTGGCTCGTGTTAGGGAGGAAAGCGGTCGAATTCCCGACCAGGGACTACAAAGTCCCCGCTGAAGGGAAGATACCCTTCGACTTTACCAAAATAGAAGCTCACGCCAAGTTTCTGAACAGCGAACTAGACAGCGATGAAGCTGTCATACGGGCGAAGGATGAGGTTGAAGAAAACCAGCGATTCCTCTTGAAACAGGAGGTAGATCAGGTAACCCAGTTCAATACTAGTTTCAGGGTTGAAATACCTACCTATTTGCATGCACCCCTATGGTTCGTCCAATATGAGTACAAGGGAAAGAGCTACAATGCTATCATTGACGGTAGCAGCGGAGGCATAATTCGCGCCGACATACCGCAAGTTGATTTCAAGATGATCTAGAATCCGAGTAGAGTTCTACGATCTCGACTTCGCAAAAGTAATCTTCGGTGAATAGTTGAAGCCGAGAATTCTGGTATTAAGTGTCACGAAATTGATTTTTCTTCATAATGCTTGATTATGAGCAAGCGTACTCTTCGGCGTCCGAAGCTTGATGAAAGGGTACGAGTCTTCTTTTATCCGTCTCAGGCTTCGCGATTAGCCTCGATCGGGCAATGAAGGCCACTCGGACACAAGCTGTCGGAAGGGCCTTCTGTTCAACAGCGAATCTTGGAGCAGGCTTCGATGTATTCGGCTTGGCGTTGAGCAAATACTCTGACATCGTGAAAGCGCGAATAACTTCGGGAAATAAGATCAGGATAATTGTCCGCGGTCCTGAAGGTCGCAACATCCCTGTAGGAGTAAGGGAGAACTCGGCAGGGCCGCCAGCGTTGGATCTGTCCAATAAGGCACGTTTGAAGAAAGGTCTAGAGATCACGGTCGAAAAGGGTGTCCCTCAGGGCTTGGGACTTGGAAGTAGCGGCGCTACAGCCGCGGCCTGCGCTAAAGCCATGGACTATCTCTTGGATCTCAAACTATCAAAGGATGAACTAGTTAGAGTCGCAAGTCTCGGCGAAAAAGCAGTCGCGGGGACAGCTCATGCTGACAACGTGGCGGCGTCACTATTGGGAGGATTCGTGATCGTATGCGACGATCCCATCAGGACAATCAGCCTCAAGCCATCTGATAGTTTATCCGTCGTGGTTGTAACTCCCAATCTTCCAGCTCGTTCCAATAAGACGAGAAAAGCGCGAGAGATCATTCCGGAAAAAATCAGGCTGAAGAATGCAGTTCTGAACGCGGGCAGGGCAGCTGCAATGGCCGCGGCTTTTGCGAGAGGCGATATTCGAATGATTGGAATGGGAATGGTGGATGAGATCGCCGAGCCTTTCAGAAAACATCTCATTCCGGGCTATGACGATGTGAGACGCATGGGTATTGAAGCAGGGGCTGCAGGCGTATCGATCAGTGGGGCTGGACCTAGTCTCGTCGCGCTTGTCGACCGAGACAGGCACAACCCCTTACGAGTGGCGCGGGCGATGAGCATGGCGTTTTCACACAACAAGATGCATTCAAGCTCGTTCGTTACACGTCCCGCCTTCGGGGCCAGCATAATCAAGGGAGCACGATAATGCGTTGGTCTTATCGTCTGCAATGTTTCAACTGTCACACCAAATATCCGACCCAGACCACGAATTATAGATGCGAAAAATGCAGTAGCCCTCTAGAGATTAGTTTCCAGATCTCTCGGAGAACAATTCCTTGGAAGAAAAGGAGTCTCTCCGTTTGGAAATATCGGGAACTCCTTCCTATCAACAGTGACCGTTTCATCACAACCCTATCAGAGGGGGGAACCGGGCTTCATCACTGTGAGCGCCTCGGACGTGAGATCGGCCTCAAGAGACTCTTTGTGAAGAATGAGGGCGGGAACCCGACGGGCTCATTCAAGGACCGAGGCATGACAGTGGCTTTGTCCAAAGCTCGTGAGTTGGGAAAGAGCAAGGTTGTCTGCGCTTCCACCGGGAATACGGCAGCGTCGCTCGCTGCCTACTCTGCGCGCGGAGGACTACAGTGCGTCGTCATTGTCCCAGAGGGAAAAGTCGCGGCAGGCAAGATGTTGCAAGTGATGATTCACGGCGCGAGGATTTTCCAAGTCAAAGGGGGCTTTGACCAGGCGATGGCTGCTGTCGTCAAGCTGACGGATCGCCGGAAAGGTTTCTACCTCATGAACTCGCTTAATCCATTCCGGCTAGAGGGGCAGAAGACCCTGGCCTATGAGGTGTGCGACCAACTGGAGGGTGAGCCTCCCGACACACTCGTACTCCCGGTAGGCAATGGTGGGAACATCAGCGCGATCTGGAAAGGCTTCGGCGAATTCAGAGCGTTGGGAATTACGAAGACAAGACCCCGAATGATCGGGATTCAAGCCGAGAATGCGGCGCCCATCGCTGAGGCTGTAAAGAGAAAACGGGAAAACATTCAGCCTGTGACGAATCCGCTCACCATAGCTTCGGCGATAAGGATTGGATCACCCGTCAACTGGATGAAAGTCCTTCGCGCCATCAGTGAATCTGATGGAATTGCCGAAACAGTGTCCGATAGAGAGATTCTGACCGCGCAGAGGGACCTGGCTTCCAAAGAGGGGATATTTGTCGAGCCAGCCAGCGCAGCCTCCATCGCTGGCCTCAGAAAATGCGTCGACGCAGGAAGAATCGATCGATCTGACCTTGTCGTTTGCGTGACCACCGGGCACGGATTGAAGGACCCTTCAATCGCGAATCAGATTCGTCATCCCCAAAGTTACGCTCTCAAGATAACTCATCCCGACTGGATCGAGCGATTAGAGAGAACCCTTTGAGAATCGTCCTCATCGGCTTCGGTACAGTGGGCCAATCACTTGCGCGCGTTCTAACCAAGCAAACGGACTGGCTCGTCAAGAACTATGGCTTCGAACCTCAGGTCACCGCGATAGTGGACAGCCGAGGATCATGCCGGGACGATAATGGATTGAAGCTTGACCTGGCTTTGAAAGTCAAAAAGAAGTATGGAACAGTCCAGAAGTATCCGGGAACTGGCGGGAGAAAAACTAACACTCAACAGATAATTTCTGAGACAGAAGCTGAGGTAGTGATAGAGACCACTCCCTCGAATTTTGAGACTGGGGAGCCTGGCCTCACCGATATCAAGCAATCATTGTCTGCGAGAAAACATGTAGTCACGGCTAACAAGGGACCCTTAGCCCTCGCAATGCCGGCACTTCTGGAACTGGCGAGTCATACGAGAATGCAGCTACGCTTCAGCGCAACGGTGGGAGCCGGAACTCCATTCCTGAGTTTCGCATCCAAATGCCTCCCCGGAGAGAAGATACTTGGAATCCACGGCATTCTCAACGGTACAACCAACTACATCCTGACTAGAATGGACGAAGCTTCTCTTAGCTTTCAAAAAGCGGTCACTGAAGCACAGGAGAAAGGATACGCGGAGAAGAACCCTGCCAATGATTTGAAAGGACTAGATACCGCCGCGAAGATAGTCATCCTTGCGAACTGGGTTCTTAAACGCCGGATAAGTATCAACGAACTGGAAATAACTGGGATCGAAAACATCACACTAGAAAAAATCGGTACTGCGAAGAAATCTGGGGCAAGAATAAAACTGATCGGGCGACTGACAGACTCACAGGCCGTTGTGAAACCTGAAGAAGTCCCCGCAGACAACCCCATGTGTGTCCCTGGCAATCTCAACGCTCTATCATTCTCGACGCAACATACTGGCGACGTGACCCTCATAGGTAGAGGAGCTGGAGGAGAAGAGACGGCTACCGCGATAATCCGCGACCTGGTCGACATCCGAAGAGAATACTCAATCTAGGGACCGAAACTGAAGCTTGTAATGAAATTTGGAGGCTCATCGCTAGCCAATGCGGCGAGAATCAAGAACGCGGCCAGAATAATCAGACGGTTCTCGCAGGAAAACAGAATCGTGGTCGTCGCGTCGGCAATGGACGACACGACCGACCGGCTTGCGGAAATCGGAGACCTCGCGAGGAAGGGAGGGAACGCCCGAGCAAGGAAAATTTTGTCAAATATTCAGACACTTCACACGAAGACCGCCCGAGCAACTTCGTCGCAAAAAACGACGAAGGAACTCCTCAATCTTATCGACCGGTTGCGTGGGGAATTGGAAAAAACTGTCGAAGGAATATCTCATCTTAGAGAGCTTACTCCGCGAAGCAGAGATTATCTCCTCTCTTTTGGCGAACGTCTCTCCACACCCATATTGGCAGCGGCGATTCGTGGCTTGGGCCTAAGGACTCGAGCGCTTACAGGAGGCGAGGCAGGGATAACATCCGACGAAAGGTTTGGAGAAGCCAATCCCTTGTTAGAATTGAGCTATCATGAGATACGTCGACGCCTCGACCCCATGCTGGCTAGAAAAGAGGTCCCCGTAGTTGCAGGGTTCATAGCCGAAACCGTCGACGGGAGCATAACGACTCTAGGAAGAGGCGGGTCCGACTATACTGCCAGTCTTCTAGGAGCCGCACTCGGCACTGACGAGATCTGGATATGGACAGATGTTGACGGGTTGATGACCGCTGATCCCAGAATCGTGAGGGACGCAAGAGCTCTTCCTATGGTCTCTTTCGGAGAAGCCTTGGAGCTCTCGTATTTTGGAGCGAAGATGATGCACCCGAGAGCTATGCAACCCTCATCCCAGAGACAGATCCCAGTCCGGATTCGGAACTCTTCCAAGCTATCGCTCAACGGAACCCTTGTCTCTTCGGGAGAGACTGATAACGGAGGCAGAGTAGTGAAAGCGGTTTCTATTATTAGAAGCGTCGGAATCGTCACTGCCAGTGGGACCGGGATGATAGGTTCACCTGGGGCGGCGGCGAAAGTCTTCATGGCGCTAGGTTCCAACAACGTCAATGTGATGATGATCTCTCAAGGATCATCGGAAGCAACCATCTCATGCATCGTGGCCAGGAAGGACACAGACAACGCGGTTCGAGCTCTGCAGCTTGCACTACTGGGGCAGGGCCTCGTTGACAAAGTCGTAGCTGAGAAAGACGCCTGCATCATAGCCGTCGTCGGATCAGGAATGAAAGGAACACCGGGAGTAGCAGCAAGAATTTTCGGCGCCGTTGCCCGGAAAAAGATCAACGTGCGCGTCGTCGCGCAAGGCTCCTCGGAACACAACGTCTCCTTCGTAGTCTCCGAAGACCAAGGCCCGGAGGCAGTGCGGGCAATACACGAGGAATTCCAGCTCGGAAAGGCGTCGGCCTAGGCAACGCTATCGTAATCCCAACGAGTCAAAGTGAAAGGGCCAACCCCTTCTCTGGTCAAACTATCTCATTATGGTTACAATGTCCTTGTCCACAGGCATGTGGTCTAGTCCAACCCTTTGTCCAGAATATTTTACGCTAGGGCCAGACACAAGAGCATATTTGGCTCCTTCGCTGAATCTTGGATGAATCTTCTTGCAGACGTCTCTGAGAGTTGACCCAGCAGGGAGAATCAGCGGCTTCTCAAAATCTGGTTCTCCGTCGGGACGCTTGAGGTAAATCCGGATGAAATCGAGGGTCTCCCAGATCCGCTCAGTAAGGAGGTCCATGTTCAAGCCCTTCTCTGCGGATATGGGCACAAAATCGCTGCCGATTTGTTTCTTCGCAGCGGCCAGGTACTGCTCGTTAACTAAGTCCACCTTGTTCAGGACGACGAGAGCGCGAGCGTATACTCTGTTCCCAGTCAGGACATCGATCAGCTGATCGTCAGTGATGTCGTCTCGCATCAGAATGCCGCCATTACTGACCCCGTACTCCTGAACTATTCCCTTGACAGTTGCCGGGGTGAGCTTGGTAAGTTTGACGCTCGTGGTCAGCGCAAGGCCACCCTTGTTGCTCCTAGTGATGACCACGTCGGGGGGCTTCTGGTTGACCCGAATGCCCATCTCATGAAGCTCATGCTTCAACAGCTCTACCTGACCCGGCTGAAACACGTCCAAGACCAACAGGACCAGGTCCGCGTTTCGCGCCACCGATAGAACTCTTCTCCCTCTGCCACGTCCAGAAGAAGCACCGCTGATGATTCCCGGCAAGTCAAGAATCTGAATATCAGCACCATTGTACCGGAGTATTCCAGGGACCACCGTCAGAGTAGTGAAAGCGTAGGCTGCCACCTTCGACCTGGCGTTCGTCAGCCGATTCAGAATCGTCGACTTGCCCACGCTGGGAAGACCAATCAGAACTATGGTCGCGTCGCCTCCCTTCTTGATCTCGAAAGCAGGTCCTCCGCCCTTGGAAGTGGAGCTCTCGAGCTCAGCTCGAAGCCGGGCGAGCTTGGCCTTCAACAGCCCAATATGATGCTCAGTTTGCTTGTTGATCTGGGTCTTACTCATCTCCCCCTCGATCTGCTTAATCTTCTCAGGAAGACCCATCACGAATCGCCTCGATCAACCCTGATTAAGGTTCAAGGCCTATTGTGAACCTTACTCCAGGTTCAAACGACTCGGCAGATAGGCTCAATTAGAATCATTCCAATTTCTCATTGGCCCTTGCCAGAACAGCCCAAGAAGAGAAAATTGTGGGATGTTGATCCCTCACTCTTTCAGCGGGGGCCAAATGCTACATTCTTTGAACGACGAGTTGTTCCTCTCTTACGACAGATAGCAAAATTGGTTCTATATGCCCTCGCCATTTCCTATGCCATCTTCCTAATCTACATCGGTCTGGCTTTTGGCGGTCTAGTCTTCTGGAGCTTCTTCACAGGATCCATTGGGCTCATTGGTGTCATAATAACCAAACTTGGCTATGCGTCAAATTTCAGACATTGGGACGTTAGCCTCAAGAGGACGACCGGCGTCTTCCTAGGTTTTCTCGTTGCAATCAGCTTCTACGCTGGCATAATCTATCTCAAGACATTGCTCGTCCCAGTTGCATTCGGACTATTTGGTCTCGGGCTGCTCTTTATCCTCAGACGAACAAGCCAGTAGACGTACGACATTGGATGAAAGGTCTCGACAAAATCAAACTTGCCGACTACGCAGCATCGAACTATTCTTTCATGGGCCAGTCTAGCGGCTTCCATCCTTTCAGAGGACAACCTATCATCGACGCTTCCTGACGATGATGCTTCTCCTGATGCCTGACGGCGAAGAAGGCAACAAGGCTCAACATTACGGCGAAGAGAGAGGGCGGACCACCAAGCTTCGAAGGCAGCTAGCCCAGTTAGAGACACAAAAGGTACCGCCAGCAGACAGACTAGTTCTCTCAAGTGGCTCGCATCGACCGCGCGAGAAGGAATTAACCTAGGCGAAATGTCGAGATCAGTCTATCCGTCCCGTCCTGCCTGAGCCTCAGACATGTCAGACGGCTACCAGACTATTTCAAGCAGACCCATACGTAACGTATCATGGCTGACGACTGGGTCGAAGAACGCGACAAAGCGGTCCTAAACACAGTCTACTACTGCGAGACCTGCAACATCATCATAGAACTTGGAGACTCTGACATCTCAATCCACAAGAGAGACCTTACCCATCACAAGATGCGGCGAGTAATGATCCTCCGATGCGGTCGATGCGGAAACGTCGTCACTGACTCTCATGCTCAGTATAGTCCTGAGAGAAACCAGTTCTGGTGCAAGAACTGTATCTCAGAAGCTGGCGCTGACTCGTTCCATTCCTCCTAGTACTGCCTTTATACTCCAGACCGGAAAAATCTCACCATTCCGAGGCATAACGCTCCATGAACATTGACCTTGTGAGAAAGGAGATCCCTGTAACATCTAGACGAGCCTATTTCGACAACGCCGGGACGGGCCCACCGTCGATCAACGTTCTCAACGCCATCCATGAATATCTCACGGACTGGCGCGACTATGGCGAGAACTGGGAAGAATGGCTGCCGATCATCATCGATTCTCGCAGGCTCTTCGCCAGGATGATAGGAGTAGGCCTCGAAGAAGTAGCAAGCGTCCCGAACGTCAGCTCCGCACTCACCGCATTAGCGAGCAGTGTCAAGTACAAGCCTAATGGGAACATCGTTATCAGCGAACTGAACTTTCCTACAAACATCTACATCTGGCATATTCAGAAGAAGCACGGACGCGCCAACGACGTTCGACTATTACGAAAAGACCAGAGCGGCGTCGTTCCGTTAGATGAGTGGGAGAAAGCGATTGATGATGACACTTCGATCGTCTCAGTCGACTATGTCTCTTGGGCGAACGGCTGCCGGGAAAAGATTCGAGAGATCACAGAGATCGCGCATGAGCACAACGCGTTCGTCATCGCTGACTCCTTCCATGGACTAGGGGTCTTCCCCATCAATGCCAAGCAGGACGGAGTCGACGCCTTAGCTTGCGGCATGTACAAATGGATGCAGGGACCCCACGGCGCAGCCTACCTGTACACAGACCGTGAACGGCTGAGTGAGCTCGACCCGAACTACATCGGCTGGCACGGAGTGGAAGACTCAGTCGTCAGAAGACTCACCAAACAAGAAGACTTGTTCGGCAAGCCCTTCAACATAGACGATGCAGAGCCTGCCTTGGACGCGACCCGTTTCGAGGGAGGAAGCTGGGGAGTAGTCTCGATCGTGGGAGCAAAGGCCGCTCTTGAATATGCTCTCAAGCAAGACCAACAAGAAAGATATCATCGCGTCCTCAAAGTAACAGACCATCTAATCGAGGGCTTGAAGAAGAAGGACCGGAAAATACTCACTCCTCTACAGTCTGAACGCCGCAGCGGAATAGTAGTCTTCGAAGACCCGGATCCTCAAACGACCTTCAACAAACTAAAGTCACTAAGCATCACTGTCGCCAGTAGGGTCAAGGCTATACGCGCATCTCCCCACTACTACAATACCGAGGAGGAAGTAGACAAGCTCCTCGCGGCCCTGTGACCTAGTAGATTGAAGATTCTATTAATCAACAACTACAAAGAACCCGAAAAGGCGAAACAGGCCCTCCACAACATAGCACTCTGCACAGGTCAACAGCCAGAGATGCTTGACTACACAACCCCCAGACTCCACGATATCGTTCTGGAGAAAAATCCTGACCTTGCAATACTCACAGGGTCCAACTTCATGCTATCAAAGCCTGACACGAGAATGATATTCCAGCCTGAGATGGACCTTGTCAGAAAGTTAGACCGGCCATTTCTCGGAATCTGCTTCGGGCACCAGCTCATCGGCGCCGCCTATGGATCTGAAGTAGTGGACCTCGGACATAACATTCGAGAGTTCAAAGAAGTCAAACTGGTAGGAAACGATCCATTATTCGAGGGACTGCCCAGCTCGATCAGAGTATCCGAGTCGCACCGTCAAGCCCTAACCCGCGTCCCTCAAGGATTCCGCCTCCTAGCCGAATCAGCAACGTCACAGGTTGAGACCATCGGTCATCAGACGCGGCCCATCTATGGCCTCCAGTTCCATCCGGAGAGATCCGACGATAAGCATCCTCACGGACGCACCATCATTCAGAACTTTTTGAGACTCGCAGGGAAGTCCTAGCCTGATCTTCTAGATTGGAAGATAGTGTGGCAGAAGCTTCACGTCTAGGACCATCGCAAGAAACACGATAGCCAGGTATGGACTGGAGAACTTGAACGCCGTCCAAGCCTGAGCCTTAGTCGGATTCGCGACAAGCCGAAGGTCGACCAGAATCATGCCGAGACCCAATAGACCAGCCGTCCCCAGATAGATAATGCCGAATCCTCCCAGGGAGGGAAGGACAAAGGCTAGCGATATCGGAACCAGCAGGAAGGTGTTGAGCGCAATGTACTGCGCCGTCTTCTTCTCACCCACCACGACAGGGAGCATAGGGATTCCAGCCTTCGAATAGTCACCCACAGCTCTCATAGCTAGCGCCCAGAAATGGCTGGGAGTCCAGACGAAGACCAAGAGGGCCATCAACCATGGCACCAAAGCTGTAAGTTGTCCTGTCGCTGCAGCCCACCCCGCCAGAGGAGCGCAGCTCCCTGCCGAGCCGCCCAACACGATGTTCAGAGTGGTCCGACGCTTCAGATATTTCGTGTAGAACAGTACGTAGATGGCTGCGCCGAGGATGATGAACAGTCCAGCCAGCAAGGGCAGGAGTATCACGGAGATAACTGCGCTGAGGCCGATGAGTCCGAGTCCAAAGAGCAGTGCATTGAACGGGGAGACTTCTCCTTGAGGAATCGGCCTCCAGCTCGTCCGTCCCATCGTCCGATCCACGTCCCGGTCAATATAGCAGTTCAGCGCCCCCGCTCCTCCTGACGCGAGCGTGCCAGCGACGATGACGGCTACGAGTTGGACAAGATTGATACTGGGAGCCGCAACTAGAAAGGCCGTCAGTGCTGTAAAATCTAGCAGGTAGACGATCTTCGGCTTCATCAACTCGTAATACGCGCGGACACTGCCGGATCGTCTAGTCTGCAAATCGAAGACGGCCAAAACCCGGATTCGCCGGTAAAAGGGTTTTAGGGGCTAAAGTAAGCGGAAGAACACATCTCAAGCCGGCACGGAAGGAATCTCGACTCTTTCTGAATAAGCGAGGCTATCGTTTTCTCAGAAGTGCCGGAAGGAGCGTTCTCCAGTCATGACCATGCCGATACCATGCTGATCGCATGCTCTGACGAGCTCCAGGTCCTCGACTGACCCTCCGGGCTGAACAATCGCGGAGACACCTTCTCTGGCAACCGCTTCTACATTATCGATATTCGGCAGAAATCCGTCAGAGGCCATTACGCTGCCTTTGAGGTCGTGGCCGAACTTGTGAGCCTTCTCGATACAGGACTCTATCGCACCGATCCTGTCCTGCTGCCCCGTCCCAATCGCCTGAGACGCATCATGCTTCCAGAATACGACACCGTTCGAACGGACCTCACAGACTACCCACCATGAACGTAACAGAGCCTGATACTCTGCCTCAGAGGGTGAGCGTTGAGTAGCTACAGGCAACCTCCGCAGCTGTTCTAACGATCGCAACCCAGTCCGGTAGGAATCTTCGAGTATCAACGATCCATCATCCAGCACTACAATGTCCGGCGAATTCGAATCAGGGGCGAGCATCGGGATTTTTCCAACTCGAATATCTTTCTTCGCGTGGAGAGCTGAGATCGCTGAATCCTCATAGTCAGGCGCGTAGACGACCTCGACAAACGTCTTCGTCAACTCTTCAGCAGTCAACATGTCGACCCTTCGGTTGAGAACAACAACACTCCCGAAAGCCGCTCTCGGATCCGCATCTCTAGCCCTGGCATATACAGAGGACAACGCTTCACCCCTGCGTCCGATAGAGACTCCTGACGGATTAAGATGCTTCATCACAGCAACAGCAGGTTCGTCGAAATATCCGACTATCCGCAGCCCGTGACTCCCATCCTCAATATTCGTGGCCGACGGCCCATCCTTTCCCCACTTGATCCACTCCACACCTCCAATCCCACCCTGAGAATGTTTGGCTTTGTATAGCGCGGCTTTCTGGTGCGGGTTCGTCCCATACCGCAACCCACGATCCTCCCCGCCGATCGTCCATTGAACCTTAGAATACTCGAACACATTTTCCCCGAGTTCCACTCTTAGAATTTGAGGAAAATCCTCCTTCAGAGCGGTCCGGTAGATTCTCCGAATCTCCTGCTTGCTCATCGAGCCTGACCCGTCAAGTAATCCCGTATTGCCGTATCGTAATCTGCTGTTAGCACAAACGCTTCCAGGGCCAGCCGCTGACGCAACTCGTTCCCCACATATCCCTTCCTCTCCAATTCTCCCACTACACCTTCATACTGCATCGGGGAAGTCACTGGAACTACCCGATGGTTCAACAATGCACCTTTACCAGCAGCCCGAATTAAGGCGACGCCGCCGATATCGATATTGTCAACTGCTCTTCGGAGATTCACGGGGTCGGCCTTAACAGCCTCCTGGAAAGGGTAGAGGTTCACCACCACAAAATCGAGCGGCTCAATCCCGTTAGCCTCCAAGTACTTCCGCTGCTCGGGATCTTTCCAATCTCCCAAGATCCCACCATGAATCCTAGGATGCAACGTCTTCACAAGCCCACCAGGCATTTCCGAAACTTGAGTATAGTCTGAAACCTCCAAGATGTTGAAGCCCAGTTTCCTAACAGCCTCCGCCGTTCCTCCAGACCCCAGCATCTTGACCTGGAGCTTCGAGAATATCCAGGCTAGCCGGTCCAGCCCTGTTTTGTCGTAGACCGATAGTAGGGCGTTACCGGGCAAACCCTTTCCCCCTTAACATGCTTGCCGTGATATTTAGTCTCGGGCTATGATCATACTTGTTCCAATGCCCGCGTAATCTCTAATCGAGACGCTCGTATCGCAGGATACAGACTGCCAATCAGTACTGCGACAAGTGCCAGGACCAAGGCCTGGACTATGGCGCTGTAGGGTACGATGAAAGGGATGAAGAAACCAGCTAGGCTAGTGCTGTTGGTAGCACCCTTCAACAACAACAGCCCTCCGGGTATGGCTAGTAAGAATCCGAAGAGACCGAGAAGCGTTCCCTCGCCAAGAAACAGCCCGGTAATCTGTAACCTGCTCATACCCTCCGCGCGTAAGAGTCCTATCTCCCTCCTTCGGTCTGACACGTTCATAATCATAGTTGCGGCTATCCCCATACTCGCTATCAATAACGCGAAATAAAGAATCAGCAATATCAGGGCAAAAATCCTGTTTATCGTATCGTTCACAATCGATAGGAGTTCGCCGAGCGTTAGAGAATTCTCCGCGAAATCGTACTGGGGAAATCTGCCCGCGATGTCTTGGGCTACACCTGTAGCCTGAGACTTGTACTGGGGCTTGAGGTCAACTAGGAAGAGGGGGGACGTGTCTCTCCCCGCAAAATATTCTCGCTGGGAAGCTAACGACACCACGATCGAATCGCTAGCAAAGTGTTCGCCGAACTGAATGTATTGCAGCACCGGACCAGTAAACACGCCTGCAACTGTAAAAGACACGATGGAGCTGCTGTTGTCTGCGGTGGGTTTTCTTGTAAGAAGCGAGAGCTGGTCTCCTGCGGCGACGCCAAGCTTTGATGCTAGTGAATCGGGTATCATGAGCGACTGATTGTCCGAGGCGAGTCGCTGGTAGATCTGGGAGACTGGTTGTGAATTGACAAAGGTGTAGGAGATGATCATTGGAAATATTGATGGGTCCACAGCCACTATTCCTATACTGCTGCTCGCGCTTTTTCCAAAAGCCTTGGCAGAGAATGGACTAGGAGACAAGGGTGTTGCGCTTTCAACTTGTTGTAGACTCGTGAGGTTGCCTGTGAAACTCACTGGGACAGACTGGTTTGCGACCAGAATAATATCCGCCCCTATTGCTTCCTGCACTCCCTGCTGGAGCGCGCCTCGGACCCCGCTCTGGATCCCACCTATCATGATTGCAAAGCTCAGAGTTATCGTAATCATTCCGAAACAGACGCTGCTACGCAACAGCCTCCTCCTGCCACTCCTCGAAGACACGTATCCGACAGCGCCCGAGAGCAAGAAGATGGGGAGTGTCAGAGCCCGCCCAGCCTTTCCGAAGACCGCGGAGCCGAGCAGGACAAGGCCGATTGGTACAAGCACCACGTCTAGATAATTGACGTGGAACGGAGTAATTCGTAGGGACTCTCCGATTCCCAGGCCGAGCATGAGAACCCCTGCCAGGGCGACAAAAGGTAGAGGAATTTGCCTTTTCGAGTTCCTCGCGGAGGGTCTTATCGCTTGAATGATGTTAATCCGGCTCGCAGATATTGCAGGATAGAGAGACCCTGCGAAAACTGTCGCAAAGCCCGCTCCAAGACCTGCCAATGCGATCCCAGGGGTTAGCTGGGCAACCGGAAGGTTTGGGACAGAGAAGGTCGTCTCAAAGGCAAACGTAAACAGTCTGGCAAGGCCTAGTCCTCCCAGTATTCCCGCCACCGTTCCAAGAGCTCCGATGAGACCGCCCTCGGCGAAGAATATCTTGAATATCTGGGCTCGGGAACCTCCGACAGCGCGTATTATCCCGATCTCGTATGTTCTCTCGCTGACGGTCATGTAGAGTGTGTTGAATACTATGAACGAGCAAACGACGAGGGATACTCCAATCATTACGTTGAGGCCTATCTGGAAGCCTGTAGTCTGTCCTTGGATGCGTTGGACAGCTTCTGCCTTCGGAGCGCTCACATCATAGTTTGGTAGAACGCTCTGCAGCTCGTTTACTGCTTCTATCGCTTTGGTGGAGTCGTATAGGCTGGCGTAGATGTGAGTGATCTCTCCTCCGAGTCCAACCCTGGATTGTAATTCCGGGAGGGAGATGTAGACTGTCGAGCCCAGATTGCGGAGTGGATTGTTGATTCCGACGATCTGAAGCAGAATCGATTCTGGCTGTAGTTGAGAAGTGAAGGTTGTTACGTTGAGAGTGGACCCCATACCTTTTCCAAGCTTCTCCGCGATGACCTTGTCAACAACTACTTCGCCCTGTGAGAGCTGGCGAGTCCCTGTTATGTTGAAGGTGGCGTAGTCGAAATCATTTGTCGGGTTGACTCCTGTCAGGAAGAACATAGTGTTAGACGAGGTGGTTCCAATCAGTCCTCCCCATACAAGTCTCTCTGCGGTCTGATGGACTAGGGCACTGTTCTCTACCGTGTTGAGTGTCTGATTTGAGAATTGGAGTCCGTTGCCCGATGTTACAACGATATCGGTAGCTCCCCAGAACTTGTTGATGTAATTGTTGAACTCGCCGAGAGCGCTGCTCGTGGCCATGTTGATTCCTATCAGCAGAGCGACCCCTAGGAATACAGCGGTTATGGTCAGAATTGTACGCGCCCGGCGTTTCGGAAGGTTTCGGGAAGCGATTTTCGCTGAGAGCGACACTTCCACCTGCTAGCTCTAGTTGGGCTGGGATAACGAGCGTCCGGGTTCAGGCGGCAGAGGTTCTACTGCTCTAATGGTGCGCCTCTGTCCCATCGGTGGCTCGCGGGGCTTCTCCGTAATTTTCCCGTCCCTCATCTCGACGAGACGATCCGCTCTTTCGGCGACGACAGGGTCGTGAGTTACCACCACGACCGAAGAGCCTTCCTGCTTTGCCATACTGTGCATTAGCTGAACTACTTCGGAGCCGGTCTGGGTGTCGAGATCCCCGGTCGGCTCGTCGGCAAGAACAATCCGTGGATGATTAGCAAGTGCTCTCGCGATAGCGACCCGCTGCTGTTCTCCTCCGCTCAACTCGTCCGGAAGATGATCAGTCCGGTCCTGAAGCCCTACCCGGCGCAATAGTTCCATCGCCCTATCCCTGGATACTCTTCGTTTGACTCCCGACGTTATGAGTGGAAGCTCAACGTTTTCCAATGCTGTTAGAACTGGAATGAGATTATGGAACTGGAATACGAAGCCTATCTTGTGCCGTCGCAGCTTCGTCAATTGCCGATCATTCATTCTGGTGATATCCTCACCATCTATGAGGGCTCGACCAGTACTGGGCTTGTCCAAAGTTCCGATTATGTTGAGAAGTGTCGTTTTACCTGATCCCGAGGGTCCCATTATCGCCATGAACTCAGCCTGCCAGAGTTTCAGCGTGACGCCACGGAGTGCACTTACTGTGACCTTTCCCAGCCGGTAGCTCTTCTCTACATTCTCTAGCTCTACAACTGCTGGGGTTTGCAAACCGTGGTCACCGAATAGTCAGCTAGCTGGCGATTCTGGGCTATGAAACCTGCGTTCGACGAACTTGGACGAAGCGCTTTAGACTAGGCCCGAATCGTCGAATCGCATGGCGCCGAGAATCGTTATTCTTGACATTGAGACTTCTTCCCTAGAAGCTGATGCAGGCATTGTTGTGGGGACCGGTCTCCTACCTGAGACAGGGAAGAGCGAATACCTCGAGGCTAAGAGGACTGCCCAAGAGAGAGGCCTGCTGGTCAAGCTTCTCAAGCGGCTGGAGGCCTACGATGTGATCGTGACTTGGAGTGGTCGAGGGTTCGACACTCCCTTTCTCACAACTCGTCTCTTGAAGCACGGCCTCGACCCCCTTCCACTATTGGGAAAGACGCATCTGGACCTGAATGAGGTCGTAAGGTCTCGTCTCCGCCTAACATTCACTTACCTGGACCATGTCTGCGACTTTTTCGGGATAAAGCGAGATAAAGGGCCTATGGGATTAGAGGTTCCTCAGTTGTTTGTCAAGGCTTTGGAGGGAGATGAGACGGCGTTGAAGTCTATCAGGGATCATTGTCTCGACGATCTTAAGGTGACTCGAGAAGTCTTTCTAAAGCTAAGGCCCCTATTGGAGAATCAGATCGGTTAGAAGACGCCGAAGGGCGTCTGGATTCCGGTGAGCGCTCCTAGCAAGGCTAGTATTACTAGATAGATGCTGAAGAGACCGAGGCTGATTACGAGGTTCTTCTTCCAGTGGAGACTCCAAGCTATGCCGAAAGGCACTCCAACTGTGAAGCCGATGACATGGGCGATGTATGCCACGTTGGGATTATACCCTGGTATCACGCTTGGGGCGTAGACAAGTGCCACGTTCAGGACGAAGTAGATGATTGCTACGAGTCCTTGTGGCGCGAGGAAGAGCCAGCTGAACTTGAGCGGGGACATTAGCATCACAATCGCTGCTAGCGTGAAAATTGCCGCACTAGCTCCGAGCATGCCAGTGTCGGGGCTGTAGATTCCGATGATAGGTGGTAGTAGAAAGCTCGTGAATCCGCCTAGGAAGAATACCAGGAGGTGATTGTTCCGTCCGACCATCTTTTCCAACGTATTCCCGAAGACAAACAGAAACGGCAGGTTGCCAAGCAAGTGTTCCCAGCTTGCATGGACGAATAGAGCTGTAACGAGTGTCCAGACCCGCCCAGCATAGAGATTGTTTAGACTGAAGACTAGATTCTGGTCCGACCAGTTTGGGTCCTGCTGCCACGCGTAGAGGCTTGCTAATACGCAGGCTAGAATTAGAAACCAGTTTACCCGCATGAACTATGAGTCCTGGATAGAGAGGCGATGGATGCGGGGTATTTCAGAAAGATCTAACTTGAGAACACCCAACACCGTTCTTAGACTTACCTGAAATAGGATTGGGATATCCGTGCAGAGTGTCATGCGACACGATAAATCACTATTGAAAAAAATAGGGTCTGAGTGGCTGTTCTTCCACAAACTCTACGTTGATGTGAGAGTACAGTTGTGTGCGGTCGTAGAAGCGCTCGTGGTTGTGGTCGTTGTGCTCTGCTGAGATGCCCCGGTACGGGAAGTGCCGCTATTAGCGGTGAAAGCATTGCCCAGAACGTAAGCGGTCGTGCCCGCGCCGACCCCAACTAGTAGAACTAAGAGCAACATTGATCGTAACGAGAATCCGCGAGATTTGGCTGGTTGAGTTTCTTGAAGCGACATTTTCATCTCTCACCTCCCTGAGCATCATGTGCTCCGTGGAGACCATGACCATTCTCCTAGGAATTCACTTAAATGAAGTAAATCAAGAATCGACTCGATTTCTTGGAATCTGAGCTTCAGCTCAGTTTCCAGAATAGCCAACCATAACTGCAGCGACGTTTCTTACATCGAGTTGATGTAATTACTAACCAGCGTGGTCAAATGCAATTTGCGACGAAGAGCAATCGGCAAAACGTAGCGGCGGAAAACGTTCGTGGCAGCCATTATTGTTCATATTTCGTCGTTAAACAACTAGCACAGACTTTTACCTATCATTTGGACCAACACAGGTTTTCGAGTTATGGAGCGGCATGCCCTGTGTCCACACTCGACCGATTAGTAACCATCGCTAGTTACGCGACCCGTAAGCCTCCTGACAGCGCAGATGGCCTTAGGATTAGGGGATTGCAAGACAATGCTATTCAGCAATCTGGTCCATCTAAAGGGGCTTCTAATGGTTCTCACGGCCGCCGTAGGAACCGTCGCAGGGGGCACGATGCTCAGCTCGTATGTGAACGGTGGTAAGGCCGGCCCGTCATTTCTTCTGACAGTGAGTCCTTCAACATTGTCTATCGAGCAGAACGCGTCCCTTGGCTCTACAATTAGCGTAATCAGCGTAAGGGGCTTCTCCGGAACCGTATCATTGTCGCTGTTCTTTACCGGATCAAAACTGCCCGCGTCATTGAACCCCGCCGGCGTGAGCCTCCCGGTCAACGGAACAGCCAAGTCCACATTGACTGTTAACGCTACCAGTACCATTGGAGACTATGAGATAGTTGTCATTGGGATCGCAACTAGTCACGGAAAGACCAACTACGCATCAACCGAGTTTTCAGTCCAAGTGGTCTCCAACCAAGACTTCACAATCACCTCCTCCCCGTCGAGCATCGTCAACGTTTTCGGGTCGAGCAATACTACGACTATCACCGTTACAAGCTTCAATGGGTACACGGGAACCATTAGTCTCACAGTTACGGCGCCCTTCGGGTACATCACCGTGATGGGCAGTCAAAACCCGTTGATAATATCTGCTGGTGGAACAGCCTTTAGCACTCTGAACATAACCACCATTCTTAGCACGACGCTCGGAACCTACAATGTCACCGTGACTGGAACCGCTGGTTCACGGACCCATTCAACGGTCATTAGCCTCACAGTAATCGACCCAATCGTACCCCCGCCTGTAATCGAATCCCTCAAGTTAACCGGGTATCAATTCATCAATAGCACAAGCTTACCGCTCGTCCTCCAGAACACTGGAAATACGTCCGTGACAATCCAGTCTTACGTGGTACGGGACTCATCCGGAAACACGTGGAGTCTCTCAAACTTCGCGGGACCCATGATGACTCCAAATGGATTCGGCACGACGATCATTCTAATCGGTGCCAACTGCCCTGGTTGCGTCTATGGTGGAATACCTGGATTATTCTTCCAATTCACGGTAGGTCAATCATACACAGTAATCCTAACGACTACCAGAAACAACCAATTCTCATTCGCAATAACCCGGTAAGAAGCTAGACGAAACCCCAGTGGAGTTTATCTATCCTCGCAAATGTATCACGTGACGCTCATCAGGGCAGATCCAGATCGATTCTCCAGTGATGGTAGTGCTGCGATAGCATTGCCGTCCATGTACCGTGCAGAACATCCGCCCTCGAAAAACCTCGGGCAACACTCCTTCCTCAATCACGTGTGCCTCTCCCGACGGATCCGACGACGGGCTCGCTCCTTGATCCGAGAGCGGGTTGTCGAGAGGCTTACTCATCCAGGCGGCCGCGGCCATTCTAGCCCTCTGCGGTCGCATTAAGCATAGCCCCGCTCTCTCAATCCAGCTATAGCAGTTCGTCGACCGGAGGTCTCCATAGATGTCTATAGAAATAAGCGGACCGTAATCCTGGGCCGCTCAACCACGACCTGCTCGTTTGCAAGACAACGGTTATCGATTCTTACAGAAGCTTGAATCACGAAGAAGAGCGTCCGGACAACAGAATAGAGACATAGAGGACGACTTCGCATCCATGGCCTCAGTCATCGCCGTGCTGTCTTTCGAACACCAAGCGGGCTAAATTGAGCCCATTTCCAATCAATCGACCGAACTTCTTTTATGGATGAGATTTAGGCGACCCGGTGTCGAGGATTATCATATGGCTAAGAAATCCAAACAAGCAAAGAAATCTAAACCCAAAAAAGCTAAGGTTGAACCGGTTCCGAAGGGCTTTGGAACAGTCACTCCTTACCTAGCGATCAATGGAGCGGCTGCGGCTATCACCTACCCCCGATGGGAAGCTCATGCATGCTCAGATTCGGATCGGAGATTCGATCCTGATGATGTCCGACGTGTTTCCGGGCGCTAGCTCGCAATCGCCGGATGTTCTAGGTAACAGCCCAGTCACTCTCCAGGTCTATGTGAAAAATGTTGACAAGTTGTGGCAGCAAGCCGTCGACGCGGGGGCGAAGGTAACTATGCCGTTGGACAACATGTTCTGGGGCGAACGCTACGGTCAGCTAACCGACCCGTTTGGCCATCACTGGTCACTGTCAGAGCAGATCAAAATGAGCAAGGCAGAGAGAGATGAGAAACAGAAGCAGGCCATGGAATAGCTACGAATCGAGTCTCTTCCAAAGAAACTGAGCCCTGGGTTCAAACCCCATTTTTCCGTAGAGCTTCATCGCCCCTATCTCCACGGCTGGAACGGATAGGGTCACAAGATCTATCTTTTTCTGTTTGAACTCTCCGAACAATGTTGCCAACAGTGAGGTCGCTATTCCTCGCCGCCTATGATTTTCGTCTACCGCGAGCGTCTCAATTGACGCAACCTTTCCAGAATTCCATTTGTCAAGGACTTCTGCTGGAGGATTAGATTCTCTTCCAGAGATGAACCCGACGATTCTCTTGTCAACCTCTGCTACAAAGAAAAATTCAGGACTAGCGGAATGAAATCCCTCTATGTCCGCCTTTGTGGGCGTTGCATCCCAAGAAGCGTATTTCTGCGCCAGTTCTAGAACCTGTTCGACGTCGCCGGTGTCGAATTTCCTTACTCTTGCCGAGACGGCTCTTCTTTCCCTTGTGTTTCGGAGTCGTTTGGTCAAAGGTGGAAAGCCTTGGTTGGGGATCGAAAGTGATCAGTAATCAAGCAATGGTCCTTTCTAAGAATCGCCTGGAACAAGTGGAAAAGGTCTCTCGTGTCCCACACAGAAAAAATTCCTACCCCCCCTTTTCTGGAGAAGCTCTCGCCAGCTGGAACGTTTCTCGGCGAGGATTCTGGTTTAGAACGCAGAATAGGCTTGAATCATGATCTCCCAGACCGGCTTTTACCCTAGTGCCAAGTGTGAAAAGTCGTGGTCCCGAGACTATCAACGTAGATTTCAAGATTGGGGCACATTTTGCGCCATTTTTCACCTATCGGCAGTTTGCCTCCTCGCCCGCCTTTACCAACTTCTCTATCATCCTTGCAATCTCAAAGATTCGATCATAGAGTCTCTCGCTCTCAGCGGGATCGGTGTTCAGCCTGAACTCCAGAGAAGCCTCCTCATATTCTGTACATACATCACAACGGAACATATAGATCGGAGGATCGCGTAATTTCACTGATCTCTCTTCTCTCTTACAGTTCGCGCATCGCATGAAAGAAGAAGGCCTCCTCTATTGGTTATGAGCAAGAGATAGATCCGAAACCTTCCGGCCATGTGTGATTGGCAAGAATCCAAATTAGAACATACAGGAAAACATATCTCACGAAGAGAAAAGGGGATTATCAGTGTCGCTCATACTTCGTCTACATCCCGAAAGCCCTGGCGGAACCTCTCGTCGGCAAAGACTTGAAGCTGACGAAGAATAATTCGGGCATCATAATCGAACCGAGATCTGCTTGACACGACGCTGTTCATGTGAGTCATGTTCTGGCGCTTCTCGGAAATCAAGGGGGGTTTCTCTACGGGAGAGAAAACTTTGCCGACATGATCGTGAGTTTTCGATGCATGACGTTTCTTCAAGATCGTTCTTGCCTAAGCTTGTGTGTAACTCTTGTGAGGGTGAGAGATAATTGGATACTGATGAGCGAAAACGCCCAGGAAGACCCCCGGTGTTTGGCCCACCTAAGACAGTCCTGCAAGAAGTCCATCTAAGGATGAGCGAGGAAATTTGGACCGCCCTTCGAAAATACAGGGAGTTTGCTGGTGAGTCATCACTCAGTCAGGCGACCAGAAAGTTGCTACGAGAACGCCTGACGGAACTAGGCTTCCTCAACGAAAGAACCGGGGAAGACCATCGCCGACCATCGTCCCTCTAAGATCCCGCCGCGGGATTTTTGAGGCGGGCTCTCCTAATATATTTCCGTCGACGTATAGAGGTTAGCCGAAGACGGCGACGATCAAACGCTGTAGACGCCGATTGGCGTGATGCCAGCGATTCTCCTCGCCCGGACCAACCGGGGAGGCACCAGCAATTAGAGGACAGATTCGCATAAAACAACTCATGAAGCTACGTTCAGAGCATAGGAAACACGATTCCACTCTACATTAGCCAGTTCAAAAATGTCTGGGACAGCATGAGAGAACTGATGGACCTCTCCGTGGCACAAGGCTTCCCGGGGGTTTTCTTCGTCGACCCAGCGGAAAATCTCCACGTGGTTCCTCTAGGAGCACAAGCGGCGGCCAACTGGGGGACAGACCCATTTCCTGCCAACTATGGGACTACTCTTGCTACTGGCACCAACCTTGTAACCTACCGGTTTCCACGAGATGTCAAGAGTCTTCGAAATAGGGTCCACTACTTTGGTGTTAGCCAGAACCCGGGCAAGTATGGAGCTTGGACGGAACAGACCGCCAGTAGCTGGGGAAGCGAGAGGTTGGTCCCCGGCACTACCGCCACTTTCTCGGATGATAGTTCGATCGTCGCCACTGGAAAATATTCGATCAAATGCATTCTCACGAACTCGGGAAGTGCCCACTACGGAGGAGGGATGTTCTATCCTGCGACCAAAAATCTAGGGCTCAACATCACCGCACTTGGATCCGTCTATTCACCACCACTCTTCGATTTCTACTTTCGAATAACGCAAGGAGCAAACTGCAAAACCACTGCACTGGGATCGCCTCCTACAATCTTCTTCGCCACAGACGCTAGCAACCGATTCGAATACAACTTTGTAAGCGATGGCAACACAGCAGCTCTACAATCCATCCTTGGAGTCCAAGGAATTAACAACGTCACCGACAACTACTGGTACCATGTCTTACTTCCCATTGGACCCAACGGGGGAGTCTTGTTCAACTCTACGCCAGTTGCCAACACTGTGGCTCCGACAATCTATACCGGTGCAAGTCAGTATCAACGCACGAACGTTGGTACTCCATCATGGAGTAACATCAACTACGTCGGGGTCTATTGGGAAGACAGTGGAGGATGTGGAAACCCCAGTGGGAGCGCTCCTATCTGGCACAACGGCTGGAGAATCATCGGAGGTCGACACATTCTCGCATACGACAGTAGGGCTAGCCCTCCGCGATATCCGAACATGCGTGAGATCCACTTCTTTGATCCGATTACTAAGGACGACACCGCACTGAACAACTACGCAATCGCAGAGCTCAAGCGTCTACGCAACGGGATACTCAGGGGGACGGCCGTAACGCCGCTTCTGGGGGATGCCTATCCGGAACAGCAAGTCCAGGTCACTACGCCAAGCGCGAACTACTCCAACACATTTCTCCGTGCCACTTCAATCATTCACCGGTTCAGCCCCCAAGGAATGCTGACAGAATTTCAGCTGAGCGACGACTTCACCAACAGCCAGCCACTAGACCTGTGGAAACTTAGTAATGCGCTATTACAGATGGGAGAAAACGCGATCATTAGTCGAGAAGTCTACGACCTGAAGAGCGCCATTCTTGACCCGACCTTCGTACCTCAACTTGTACCGGTGACGTAGAGGTAGGTAAGTACTCAGTTCGGTTAGGGGATGGTATCCTTTTGAGTAAAGTAACAGATTTGCCGTATCTTTTCCCAACCTCTGTGGTCTACAGGAACTAAGTGCACTGCCCGTCAGACAAACGCCACGGATTACAGCAGTTTCATGCCGGTACTCGGGTCACTTCTTGCGGAGAGCCTATGTTAGGCCACTTAACCAATTGCGGCTTCTCACCCGCCTTCGCTGGAGACCACTCGTATGGCCTGCGGTGTTTCTTCTCCCAGGCCAAGATGTCAATCATTGTGTCCACGTAGTCCCGTATCGTGTCTCTCGTGAACTCAGATGACTTTAGGATATTGTAGAGCTTCCCAGCTATGTCTGGTGTGTCAATAGTCCAGTTATTCTCGCGGCAGATCGCTAAAATCCGTTTGATTCTATCAGCACGGTCTTGGCTCGTCAATCTGGAAACCACTATTCGCCTGCCACTTGCTGAAAGCCTTTGCTAACAAGAACCTGTTGTCGGGTCAGACTCGAAGCTGAGACAACATGCCCCTCAGGGAATGGAAGCTCAACTTCTTTCGAAGTCCACGAATTTTTCTCCAGAGGACTTTGACACCATCAGATGCAAACTCCAGCGATTCTCCCAGAAGTCTTCTACGGCCAGTGACTCTTCCAATTGACCAGAGTGCAAGTATTGCGAAAAACTCGTATACCAGAAGCCAGTACGGCAATTGTATAGGAGCAGGAATCAAGAAAGAGATGGCGGCAAGAACCGTGATGGTTAGGACTGTAACTGGATACAGAGAGATGAAGATGTGTCCAATGCTCCTGGCTCCCTGTCGGAGGTTCCTTCCTCGCAGACCCCATCTGTGAAAGAAGTCTTCTGAGAAATAGATGAGCATACAGCCCGCGTAGCCAATCCAGTAATAGATCAGAACCTGAAGGAAAGGTATCCAATAGAGTGTGATGTGTGGGCAGGGGGAATTACAGAAGAAATTGACGTAGGGTGCCGCGTTCGGGTCGCTGTTTCTTAGCCAGAAATAGAAGGCCACGATTACAGCCAGAAGCCCGAGCCATATCAGTGCCCGTCTCTCTTCGGACTTGAGTTCTCTCTCGTACTTTGAGGCCCTGTGTCTCATTCTAAGAATCGACCTAAGAGAATCTTATTGGAAGTCTTCAAGATTAATAGGTACGCGGCCGAGTTAGCTCGAAGAATTGTCGAAGAAGAAGAGCAAAGCCGGAGAAAAGAAGGATGAGGAAGACAAGTCAGACAATCGGCTTCTGAACCTATTCTTGATGCTCGTGATCGGCCCTGCCATAATCGCGTCCAGTGTTGTGACGAGATACTATGTCGGTGGGCTGGTTGGTTTAGCCCTCATCCTTTGGGGCGTTTGGGACACACCCGAGATTCATCCATATCTCAAGCTCGTAATCAACTGGAAGAGCAGGAAACAGCAGGTTGACGTAAAGGAAAGTCCAGGCTCGAAGGTTGTCTCTGTTCAAGGAGATGTGGGGCGAGATGTCAACATTTTCCAAGTTTCCCCAGAGAACGAGCCTGCTCAGCAAGTCCCTAATCCTGTTCCTAGCGGGGTTACATACGAAATCGCACCATACCCAACCATTGATGATACCCCAATATTGGAACCCAAATCAGCCACAACATATCCTCTCAGGTTGAGCAAAGACGACAGTTTAACAATCGAAGTGAATGCTGACCAGCCAGTTTCTGTAGAACTTCTCACCATGTTGGAGTGGGAGAACAAGTCAAAGAATAGAAGGTATGATACTGAACGCTCTCGTGATAGCGTGAGGAACGCCAACATAGACTACGAACCCAGGCGTGGTGGAGAATACATTCTCTGGGTCTACAACGAGAGCAGAATTCGGCAACAAGTTGGGGTCAGGGTAACCAAGTCCTAACCTTCAGAGGTCGAGCGGCCGGATTGCTATTTCTCGGTGCGGGGGCGTCAAAACCTTTCGGAATACCAACAATGCAGGACTTTACAGCAGAGATTCCGAAGGCTCTGAAAGATGATGAGGCTTCTGAAGTGTATAGCATTCTTGGTCGCCTCATGGAGTTTGGCTTTGCAAATGCCGACATAGAATCTGTTATGGATGTCCTGACAGCCCGGGCAGACCCGAATCGAGCGAAACGTAGTATCGGGCCTCGATTAGTCGAGTTCGCCGAGAAAGTTGTCAACAAAACGTCCGACATCAAAGCGAACAGTCTGCTGGAGAGAATCAAAGAACAAATCGAGGCACGCTGTGCGAAAGCCTACTTTCAGCAATCGGATGCCCATTATGAGAAGTTCTTCAAACACGCCCCTACGGGGACGATAAACGGGATTCCCACTCATCTCCGACAAATCTTCACCACGAACTACGACCTTTGTGTGGACAAGTTCCTTCGTAGACATGGTTACGTGGACGGCTTCGAAGAGAGGGCTGGTTACGGACGAGTCTTCACTGGTAGTTGGGCTGGAGCGAACGGATACACCCTGTGCAAGCTTCATGGTTCTGTCAACTGGTTTGAAATCGGTGGACGGATTACTCAACTCTCGTTCGCTCCAGGGCAGAGTTACATGGATGAGCAGGTCACTGGACGGATGATGGTCTATCCCGCGAGCGAAAAGTACGCTCTCATCACTCCTTATGCGGAGTGTCTATTCTATCTACGGGGGTCCCTAATGGAACGCAGTGCAGACCCAATAGTCGTGATAGGATATTCATTTCGAGACAGTCCTATCAACAACGCTTTCGTTGATGCGATCAAGGTAAACCCAGGTCTCAGGATTATTGCTCTACGGCGGTATGCTAATGCCCACCAATACGAACTAGAAGAGCCATTGAGGTCACGAGTTATTCCTATCGACGGGGATTTCGCTTCTGACAAGTCGTTGAATGACTTGGATAGTGCCATCAGGGGTGAGGGCCCCTTCCTGCGTCTAAATCAGTGAAATTTGTACTTCATTCCTTCAGGAATAATTTGGAGAATCTAGCAGGTCACGATGGTTCAGTCGTGGTCCGGGCTATTCTTGACCGAGAATGGTCAGAAGTTGGCGATAGAGTTCGTCTCGCTTTCTGTCCGAGTAGTCACTGTATGCTAATTCAACCACTTGGCATCCCCGTTTTCTAAGGAGAGTTCGTAGTTCTTCATCCTTGAACATCTGAGCAGTTGTAAGATGGGGTCTTCCGTCGACGAAAACTAGTGTCGGTCGCGGCTCAGTAGCGAAGTAGAAATTGGCAGTCGTAATAGGAACTTCCACCTGCGTATGGTACTGGATTCCGGAGGACTCTAGCTTTGCCGCTGGTTCGAGCTCCATACGGCTGGGATTCACAAATAGTCGTTCGCGCCAGTTGCTCCGCTGACTCGACATCTGTAGGGTTGAGGAGCCTTTCGGCTATTGCTCAGACACGAGAGTGAAACTGCGGTAGCTTTCACCGGAACTTGACACTAACTAAGAACCGCAGCTTTCACCGATCCTCGGGGCGACATCCTCTCGCCACGGATTGGGACCAGCGCATCAACAAAAATCCTACTACTTCCCCGACATGGAAGTGGCGCTAGTGGGCGAACCTCCGACGATAATTCATGAAGGCCCAGCTATAGGCAGGTTGCGTGTGGCGAGTATGAACGATCTCGTCTCGTCAGGTCTTGAGCTTGCTGGGATCTCAGATACGACTCTCATGTTCATCGATGTCAGAAGGAGTTTGAGAGAGACTAACTTATCATGTCCATGTGTTTCGATGATCAGCCTAGGTCCGAACTTCGCAATTGTCTTCTCTGCTCCTCGAATAACGGCCAGCTCGGCCCCTTCTACATCGACCTTAATTGCTGAGACCTGATTGAAATTAAATGCCGAAATCACATTATCTAATGTATCGAAAGTGACAATGGACCCTTGGAATCGTGACTGGTGGTTTGAGTCTGCGGTTGTAACTTGCCCCATCAACGTCGGTCTTGGGACGAAGAGCCTTCCGCTTCCTCGATTCGATCCCAATGCCAAGTTGATCGATATGACATTTGCAAGATTGTTGAGGCGAGTATTCAACTCGAGAATGGCAAAGTTTGTACCTTCTGGCTCCACCGCCAAGACTTTCCCGGACGGCCCTACTCTCTTAGACAACCAAACTGAGTGCCACCCAATGTTAGCGCCAATGTCGATGATAGTCTCTGACCCGTGTGGAGAGAGCATTCTTCGAACCGCTTGCTCATAGCTACGTGATATCTTGTCCGCATCATCAGTGAAGGGTCGAAACGCGAACCAACTTCCCTCTTCCATTTTGCGTGACAGAACATAGGTCAAGGGCGGCACCGCTAGACCCAGGGCTTCATTCAAATGAAGAGCGCGATCGGTCATAAGTTGAACCGAAGGGCTCTTGGGAAGCAGAGGCTTGGCAATCCATCGTTCCCAGAACATGCCAAGGGCTCTCAAAGACTTGGCTAGGACCCAAGCAAAACGGTTGAACGATAGCGGCTTCTTGTGCAGATCTTCAGCTTCCTAACTCAGGCTATCTCGTAGGTAAGAGGAGCGTCTGGACCTCCAACCATCTGACTCTCCGAATCGTTCCTTACTAGACTAATGGCAAATTGCAGTATCTGATTCACACTCGTACTCAGCGAGTGTTTTTCCCGAATAAATTCGTAGGATTTTCGCCCAAGACCTCTTCTAGCCCCAGAATCGTTCATCAGCGTGCTTGCAGCGTTTCTCCACTCCTTTGGATCGTTCCGACAAAGTATGATTGGTGGATCACCTTCAATACGAGATTGGGTCGCAAGTTGCACAACTGGCTTTCCACAAGCCATAGGCTCCAGAGCAGCATGTCCCAAATAGTCAAAGTTTCTCGGCGAGAAGAATAAAGAGCATCTCTGCAGTCGATCTATTAGGCTCTCTTCGTTGTTTGTTTCTAGTACAACCCTATCGCTAAGACCATTGCGCGAAATGAACTTTCTAAGCCGATTATAGTACCAGCGTGCTTTGCTGTCGACAACCCCTGAAATTATCAGTTCGAGGTCCATGGGAGCGACAACTTTTATTCCTAATTCGAAATTGTTCACAGGGTGAAATCTCCCGGACATCATTATGAATCCATCATCCTTCTCCCATCTTGGAGAAAATTTTGAGGTATCAACTCCTAGCACGATGGGAACCACGTTGGCACGAGGTTCGTGTTTGCGAATCGATGCCGCTAGTGACTGAGAATTAGCGAAGACAAGGGGAACTTCTCGTAACGATTTCCGTTCAAGCGAATTTAGGGGCAAGGTGTACGCGGGTTCGATGGTTCGAAATACTCCCCACATTTTCCAATCCCACCTGTCGATATGGTAGAACGGTATGCAAGGTTTTGAGAAACGTGTCACGGCATAGGACGCCATAGGATGACCATGATGGAGGATGAGGAGATCTGCCCATTTGCAGGCCTGTGAAACGAGTCGCTTCGCAAGAATCAAGTCAAAATAAAAGTCGAAAAGAGGCGAAGTCGGAACGCCTATTTCCTCTATCTGTACTGCTTTGCTTATTCCGCCGAACAAATCCTCACGCATTTTGGGGGTATAGATCCTAACTTCCAGCCCCTGTCTAGCCATTTCGGACGCCATTTCCATCGTTGAGCGCTCTGTGCCAGCAGGTTGTATCAAGGACCTGCAAACATGAGCGACCTTCAACCGACGTAAACACCGAACCAGAAGTAGAGTAGTAGATACAGAGACAGAACCAGTCCCGATGATCTCAGCATTGTCTCTTTTGCCTGACCGCTTCCATACCGTAGAAAGAAGAGGACGATGATTGCGAGAGAACCCATCATTACGCTGAACATTTCTAGCCGATTCCTCGTAGCCTCAATTGCAGGCAGAATAGCATACCCTAGAGTTCCGAAAATCAGGTAAGCAGATCCTGTCGTGTTGCTTACTTCTAGAAAGGCGACGCTAGTACCGAAGACCAACATGAAGGCTCCTAGGTCATTTTTTTCTTTCAGCGTAGCGTAAAGAAGGCAGATGGGAAGTATCCAAAGCCAAGACGCCAGGAGATTGGAGAAGAAAAGAAGGGAGACGGCGGATAGGGCGGTATAGAAGACTGTTCTCTCCGCGTCCATCTTGTGCCGATAAACGTCGAGCATTGCCGCGCCAAGGATTACAGATTCCGAAAGCAGGATCGGTTTGAATTGACCGATGACGGAAAGTTGAGGGAAGTTTCCGAGAAGACTGTACTCTCCGGGCTGTGAAAACTGGCCTTTGATAAAACCCGTGAGGCCGAGAAATATCCGGAGTATCAATGTAGTTTCTGGAGGGTAAACTAGTATGGGCACGGCGGTGAGAGCGATGAACAACAACGTCTTGTAGAGTCTTGCTCGCGCCGTTCCGAGCAGCAACAGCAAGTATGGAAGGAACCCAAACAATTCCACCATACCAGATACGATGAACGCTGGCGCTGCAAGTACATTCTTGTGCCTAGACATGTAGTAGATGCCTAGCACTATGAAAGCCATGGTTGCTGAAACGTACTGGCCCCAAACTGAAGAGATGAACAAACTCAGCGGATTGAGGAAATAAAAAGTCGCCCACACAAACGAAGCTCCTGTCGTTCTAAAACGGAAGAGGAGAAGAAAAGTCACAACGTCCATAGACATAGGAAGCAGTTTGACGAAGATCGCCTCGACCAACCCGGCGGCGTGCCCAAGGAACGGTACATCTTGGAATCCAAGAAGTTGGAGGAGTGCGTAGGGAGAATAGGCAATCCAGTTCAGGAAGAAGGCAAGAGGCAACGTTGGCCCTTGACTTCCAAGCGGAGTTCTGAATTGGAACCAGCCACGGTCAGACGCGAGGTACACGTTCATATCAAATACGTGTTCGGTTGTCGTCGCTAGGGCAATTCTGCATAGAACGCCAGTGACTAGCACGACGATAAGACTCGCTCTCGGAACTCTGCTGCGAGAAAGAAACTCTCTAAACACCAGCAGGGCAATTCCCACCGGTAGCAAAAACAGAAAGAAAATGAAGTAGACATAGTAAAGCCCAGGTGATTCGGGAGAAATGTTGGGAGTCGCCGTAGGCAAGAAAACAAGATCGGCAAAGCTCATCGAAACACTTTGCAAGGTCCCCAAGGAAGCAACGAAGACAATTGATTCGTTAACTCCCGGAAGAAGTTCTGGAAATATCCGAGGTTGTGTATCTGGATAGAACGTGTACTGGGAGTATGAGGTAAGCGAGTTATAAGCGAGTCCTGAGGCTGTTGTCGATGAGTAAAGAAATGGTCCATCGAAGAAATAAATCGAAAAGATGGATCCCTGACTTGCTTCGACTGTGACACCGATATTGATCTTGTTTAGGGACCAAGATGCATTCTCCTGAGGAACGTTCTTCAGGTCAAAATAGATCGCGCGGTATTGGCTACCTGAAACCGTCGTCAGACTCTCACTCCCGAATGAGAGCTTGAATAATGTGAATTGGAAGCTCTGCGGTGAGCTGGGAGGGTCTTCCACGTACAGCTCTAGTCTGTTGATAGTCTCAACTGTGTGACCAGTTGCCAGAAAAGCTTGTCTCTGCATGTTCACTCTAACTGACTCGTATCCAACTCCGGGCCGGTGGTCAAGAGGGGATCCCTCCCACCAGACATTATATTCCGTCCCGTTAGGATATTGAGCAAAGAACCTAATTCCGTACCTGACACCTGCAGTTAGATTTACGTTGACGGTGAGAACGGGAAACGATGTTATGTTGATACTTGCGCTCTTCAGTAGAGTGATCGACGCCCATGCTGAGAGGTTCTGAAAGACCCCGCGCATAACTAAGGAGTTTTGTGTCGAGTTAACCTGTGTGCTGGCGGGACTTGCGGCCCATCCCGTGAAATTATCAGCGTATCCGATAGTTGAGCCTGACGCCAACTCGCCATATGGCGAGGATATTGAACTGGAAACGTCAATTATTCGGATTGTATCTGATCGTACCGACCCTCCGATCGTTAGCGTTATTGCTGCTCCCACAATTGCGATGATAATCACAATCGCTTCTAATCGATTGAGGCTACGTCGAACGACCGTTAAGACAGACGCTATCTTCACTGGCCTAACGCCCTTCCGAGGGCGAAGGCTGACTGTTCGGGGGTAAAGGCTTCAAGAGCTCTTTCTCTCGCCTTCTCTCCCATACTCTTCCGCAAGTCCCTGTCGTACAAGAGCAGTTCCATAGCTGATGCAAAGCTCTTGGTCTTTCTAGGATTAATAACAAGCCCTGTCTGTTGGTCCAGAACGAATTCCTTGGTTCCCCCGAGCTCGGTTACAACTGAAGTCTTGCCCGCTAGGGCGGCTTCGAGGGCCGTCATTCCAAAAGGCTCCGACAATGACGGGACCACAACGAAGAGGCTGCCCTCATAGAGACGGCATAGCTCTTCACCCGTGACAAGAGGATCAAACTCCGTTTCCACGCCCAGTTTTTGTGCTTGGTCCTTCAAGTTACTTCTTTCCTGTCCATCACCTACGATACGAAGTGTAGGGGGTTCTTTGAGAAGAGACATGGCTTCTAGGAGATCATGATGATTCTTGTTTGGCAAGAGAGCACCCACTGCAAGGACATAGTCGCCATTGCCATAGTTGGGTCTAAACATCGACGCTGGTAGCGAGGGAGCAGGATACGCAACGGACATTCGCCCAGCATAGCCGTAGACTCTTCTCACTAGGTCTGCCATGTACTCGCTGTTCGCGATTATGCCCTTGAATCGTCGGACAGTAGCCATGTCTAGGACTCTAAGCGTTGAGACTGTGAGATTGTACATTGGACCCCAGAGGGCGATCCAGGACCGTTTCCCGTAGAAGTGGCTGGCTGTGCGGAAGACCGTCGGGCTAAACTCCCGATAGTCGGCGCCCGTTATCTTGTCTTCCCAAACAGCCCGGAGGACCTCACCCGTATACCAGTAAGTTTTGTCCGCATATCTTCCGACGATTCGCCTCGCCATGAGCGGCTCAATATGATGATGGATCAGTATTCTATCGAAAGGAGCAAGATCTCGGATTACTCGTCTACCTTTCAGCCCATAGGGGAGATTTTTGATGGGGACCGTGGATCCGAGCATTGAGAGCCAGTCGCGATGCATCATGGTCGTGTCGGTAAACAGCGTGACCTCATGACCCGCGTCTGTGAGTCCGATAGCGTGGAGAATGGCCAGTCGCTCCGCTCCGCCAAACCTGCCAAACGGATGAATTAGAATAGCCACTCTCAAGGTGGATGGGAACTAAGCACGTTTATCGACGGGCTTTATTCTTATCTCCTACCGAGGAATTCTCCGGAATTCCGTAGACAACCGAGGACATCAGAAACTGGGACCCTGAGGAGGGCTTCCCTTTGGCGGTAGTTCTATCAGCCTAGCTTTGTCTTTAGGGGTTCTTCTAAGTCTTCGGCGCATTCGAACTAGTTTCCTTCGGAACTGCTCCCGCTTTCCTGACCCAAGCGGATGTGTAGAGAATAGCCCCAATTATAATCGACATAAAACCATAGAAAGCTGCAGAATTTCCATAATTCTGGCGGGTCAAGAACTGAATGTACACTTGATCGGATACTTGACAAACACTCGCCGGGGCAAGAGCGCACTGAGAATAGTCGCTTAGTGAGGAGTATATGATGTAAGTTCCGATAATCGCTGCCATGATGCCTACCGCGATTAGGAAGAGTCCAATGTTACTAACCGTTTCAATTTTCATATTTCATGACCCTAATCTCACGGACTTGCCAAGAAAGGCTGGCTTGGGCCGTCCCGCTAATAAACGGATCTAGAGGAGCAGTATGCCTTGCAGGGCGTAGTCTGCGCATAGGACCAGTATGAGGATGATGATTATCGTGGGCCAGCGGATGTTCCTGGTTGAAATCGCTGGGAGGAAGAACAGTAGGGCGCTAGACGTCAGAACTGGGATGGGTAGATCGTAGAGGATGCGTGCCTGACTGTAGCTGTCCAGGACGAGGAATGGGATTGAGGCTACTCCGACCCAGAGAATGACCAGTCGCTCAAACCAGTCCTTGAACCGGAGCGCGGACACGGCGAGTAGTCCCAGAGCGAGTACGATCCAGTTTCCTAGTAGTCCGCTATGCGTATAGAATAGTGCGTCGACCATGTTGA
>WNGR01000409.1_pt1 | contig 81465 bp, 78 predicted proteins | sample 5407581 | NCBI WGS metagenome assembly WNGR01 (sample SAMN13153383, study PRJNA577476) | soil metagenome | isolation source: 80 cm soil or saprolite under Garry oak tree replicate 2 | place: USA:California | collected 2016-06-15
AGTAGCCGTTGCCGAGCCCGTAGAAGCGCTCGCCGTCGAAGATGCTGTTGCCGAGGAGCGGCCGGCCGAGCGCGTGCCCGCCGAGCAGCAGGTCGGCGACGACCAGCGCGGCGAGCAGCGCGCCAAGCAGCGCCGGCGCGCGGTCCCAGGCCCGCGCCTCCGGCCGAGGCCTGCCGGCGGTGGATGCCACGGCGGCGGCAATCGCGAGCGCCAGCGACAGCCCCAGACCGGAAATCAGCCAGGCGGCCGACGCGCGCGGCGCCGCGACGCTCGAAAGCAGGTACCCGGAAGGGATTGCCCAAGCGAACAACAGCAGCGCCCGCGCCAGCATCCGCGTGCGGCTGGGCCAGCGCCCCACCCCTGGCCAGCGCCAGGCCAGCAGCAGCGCGACCAGGGCGGCGGCGATCGCCACGGTGTCGAGTGTCGCCGCGATCGGGATCGCCAGGGTGCGGGTGGTGACCAAGGTGGCGGCCTGCAGGTCGAGGCGGCCGACCGTGCGGAGGGCGTGCGGATCGGCGACCACCCGGATCGGCGCTCCATCGGTGTCGGCGATGGATCCGGTGAGGGTTGGGCGCAGGTCCTGGAAGGCCACCAGGCCGCGCTGCCGAGTGGAGTCGGAGGTCGCGACCCCGGCGGGCCCTCCAAGCTCCAGGAAGGACGCGACCCTCGCGTGGCCGGGCTCCGCGACCAGTCCGGCTACCAGCAGCGGCCCGCTCTGGGGCTTGGTACGGACAGCCACGAGTGCGTTTGCCAGCACGGCTAGCTTGGCTTCGTCATCCTGCTTGACCGAGGCGTCCGTCACCACCTCGACCGGCACACCGTCGACGGCGGTGCCGTCTGGGACTGCTCCAGCTGCCGTGACCTCGCGGCCGGCGAGCACCGACGCCACTCGCGCCGCCAGTGGGGCGTCCGCCGGCAGGGTCGAGACCAGCCCGGCGGACACTGTGACGCTGGGGCCCTGCTCAGCGGCGAGCGCCGTCGCCTCCGCCAGCTCCCAGGGCAACCGCTCGAACAGCAGGAGCATGGCTGGGCGGCCAGTGGCCGTCTGGGCCTGTGCACGCGCTGGTGCCCCGAAGCCGGGGGCGCAGGTCAGGAGAGCGGCCAGCGTCAACGCGCCGACGCCGCGGAGGATCCTCATTGCGCGCGATTCTACCGGCATGGGAGCGCGCCGCCCCGCTACGCTGACCTGGAGGTGACTGGAGGTGAGCATGGCAACGCTGTTGGTGATCGAGCATGAGGAGGGCTGCCCGCCGGGGCTGCTCGGGGAAGCCGCCCGCGACGCCGGGGTGGCGCTGTGGCGGGTCGCGGCGGGCGCGGGCGAGCCGCTGCCCGGCGAGGGGGAGCTGGACGGCGTGGACGGGCTGGTGGTGCTCGGCGGCAGCATGGGCGTTGGGGACCTGCCGCAGTACCCGCATCTCGGGGAGGTCATGGAGCTGATCCGGCGGGCGGCGGCGCGTGAGCTGCCCGCGCTCGGGATCTGCCTCGGCTCCCAGCTCGCCGCACAGGCGCTCGGCGGGCGGGCCTACCGGGGCGCTGCCGGCACCGAGATCGGCTGGGCCTCCCTGGAGCTCACCCCGGCCGGGCGGGCTGACCCGGTCCTCAGCGCCCTCGCCGCCGATGGCGGCACCCGCGTGCTGCAGTGGCACCACGACACCTTCGACCCACCGCCAGGCGCCACCCTGCTGGCGCGCGGCGATCACTACCCCAACCAGGCGTTCCGGCTCAGCAGCGTGGTCGCGGTGCAGTTCCACCCCGAGGTCGACGCCGACCTCATCAGCCTCTGGTACGGCGAGAGCAGCACGCCCCCGCCGATCCTGCTGGAGGAGCTGGTCGACGGCGCCGACCGCTACGCCGCCAGAGCACGCCGGATGCTCGACGCCTTCTGCGCCGTCGTCCGCGATCAGGACCAGGAAGCCGCGGCGGCTGGTTAGTTCTGGACAGCGACGGCGTTGTGGATCGCTCCCACGATGTCCCGCAGGGAGGTGCCCTTGACCAGGACGGAGACGGCACCGGCGCGTTCCATGGCCTGGTGGAGGGCGGCGTCGTCGTAGGCGGTGAGGGCCACCACCCGCACCGCCGGGCACTGCTTGGTGAGCCAGGCGGTGGCCTCGGGGCCGGACATGCCGGGCATGCGGACGTCCATCACCACCACGTCCGGCTGCAGGTCGCGGGCTGCCCAGCAGGCCTGCTCGCCGTCGACGGCCTGGCCGACCACCTCGATGTCGCGGTCGTCGAGCGCCTCGGCCAGGGTCTGGCGGAGCATGGCGTTGTCGTCGACCACCAGCACTCTGATCATTCCGTCCCCCCCAGCGCACTTGGCACCGACACGACCAGCCGCGTCCCGCTGTTGGGGCTGGCGGTGACGTCGACGCGGCCCCCGGCCAGCTCGACCCGCTGCAGCAGCGAGTACAGGCCGAGGTGGCCGCCGGCGACCGCTCTGGGCAGCACCGCAGGCGGGTCGAAGCCGACGCCGTCGTCACTGATGGTGAGGGTGACCAAGCCCTCTTCGGGGCCGCAGCTGAGCTGGACCGCTACCCTGCTGGCCCTGGCGTGCTTGCGGATGTTCTGCAGGGCCTCCTGGAAGCTGCGGAACAGCAGAATCTCTACGGTGGCGTCGAGCCGCCCGTCCAGGTCGGCGGTGAGCTCGGTGACCATGCCGTCCTCGTCGCGCAGGAGCTTGAGCTGCTGGTCGAGCGCTGCCACCAGGCCTTCGCTGTCCAGCACCGGCGGGCGCAGGTCGACCATGAGCTTGCGGGCACGCTCCATCGCGCTCTGCAGCGTGTGGCGCAGTTTGCCGGTGAGGTCCAGGCGCCGCTCGCGCTGGTCGGCGCCGATGATCCGGTCGACCAGCATGAGCCCGGCGGCGAACGACTGGATGGTGTCGTCGTGCAGGTCGGCGGCGAGCGCCCTGCGCTCCTCCTCCTGGGCGGTGATCAGCTTGGCGAGCAGCTGCCCCTGGTCCTTCTTGGCGGCGCGGACCTCCTGGTAGAGCATGGCGTTCTCGAGCGAGGCGGCGACGTAGACGGCCAGCTCCTCCAGCAGCTTCAGGCTGTGCTGGTCGTAGGCGCCCCGGTCGGAGTGGCCAAGCCCGAGGACGCCGAAGATGCGGCCTCTGGCCTTCAGTGGCGCGGTGACGAACGAGACCGCGCCAGCCTCCTGGAAGCCGCAGTGGCGGCCGTAGCCGTGGTCGCTGTCGAGGTTGTCGATGACGTAGCCGCGGCCGTGCTCGATCACCCACCAGGCGGCGTTGCCGGCTGGCAGCGTGGTGCCGGTCTTCCAGCCGACGCCGTCGCTGGCCCAGACCTGGGTCAGCTTGCCGGGCCGTTGCCGGATGCAGATGCCAGCGGCGGTAAACGGGAACAGCTGGCGCAGGGCCGGCTCGTAGGAACGGCAGATCTGGGCCAGGCCGAGCCGTGCCGAGGTGGGCCGCAGCAGCTCGTTCATGGCCTGCAGGCGCCTGGCGCGTTCCTGGACCTCGTCGTACAGCTCGGCGTTGTGGAAGGCGACCTGCGCCTGGGTGGCGAACAGCTGCGCCAGCTCCAGGTCCTTGTCACCCCAGCGTTCCTGGTCCTCGCCCTCGCGGTAGAGCGCCAGGGTGCCTTCCACCCGGTCTGGCCCGCACAGCGGGACGACCATGACGTACTGCTGGGGGTCGGGTGGGCAGCCCGGCGCGATCTTCGGCTTCAGGGTCGGGGCGTCGCCCTCGCAGCGGTTCCACAGCGCGGGCCTGCCGGTCTTGGCGACCCAACCGGCCAGCCCCTCGCCGTAGGCGACCCGCATGCCGAGCATCTTGTCCACGTTCCCACCGCAGCCGAACACCATCGTGACGATCTTCGTCCGTGGGTCGGCGCGGCCGATCATGATGCCGGTGTAGGGGACCAGCCGTTCCAGCTGAGTGGCGATCTGTTCGAGCACCTCCTGGCGCCCCCGCCCCTGGTTGAGGGCGGTCGCCACCTCCAGCAGCGCCTCAGCCAAACCGGAGCGGCCAGTCTCCGGAACGGTGACCAGCGGAGGGAGTTCCTCTACGCCTTGTACGCCTTGCTCGATCGTCTTCTCGATCACTTGTTGCTCGGCACCGGCCACGACCCCACCCGTCAGCATCGTCAAGATTGACTAGCCCGAAGGCGTCACGATACCGTGAAACTAACCTTCGGCGCGAATCGTGGTCAAACCAGTGCGCCCCGCGCGTCAGCGCTCCGCGTCATTGCTCCGCGAGGCGGCGGCGGGCAGCTGCCTTGGCGCGTTCAACCCGCGCTTCGGCGTGGCGGCCCTCGGCCTCCAGCTCCTCGGCGCGGGCGTCGCAGGCGGCCGGATCCTCGCGGTCCAGCTCGTCGGCGAGGACGGCGTGCTCAGCCAGGATGTCCACCCGGGTGACGCCGTCCTCGACCGGGCCGACATGCAGGAAGCCACCGTCCACCACCACCGCGGTGCGGCCGCCCTCGGCCTCGATGTAGACCGGGCCGACGTCGAGCGCGGCCAGCGTCGGGGCGTGCTCGGGCAGCACCCCGAGGTCGCCCTCGACCGAGCGGACCACGACGTAGCTGGCCGTGCCGCTCCAGACCTCTCGCTCCGGGGTGACCAGGTGCAGGTCCAGGGATGGCACTACTCCGCCCCCGCCAAGGCCTTGGCCTTCTCCTCGGCCTCCTCGATCCCGCCGACGTTGAAGAACGCCTGCTCGGGCAGGTGGTCGTAGTCGCCTTCGGCGACCGCCTTGAAGGAGGCGACGGTCTCGTCCACCGGCACGGTCTTGCCCTGCACGCCGGTGAACTGCTCGGCGACGTAGAACGGCTGCGACAGGAAGCGCTGGATCTTGCGGGCGCGGGTGACGATCACCTTGTCGTCCTCGGACAGCTCGTCGATGCCGAGGATGGCGATGATGTCCTGCAGGTCGTTGTTGCGCTGCAGGATCTCCTTGACGCGCTGGGCGACCTGATAGTGCTCCTCGCCGACGTAGCGGGCGTCGAGGATGCGCGAGGTCGAGTTGAGCGGGTCCACTGCCGGGTAGATGCCGAGCGAGGCGATCTCGCGGGCGAGCACGGTGGTGGCGTCGAGGTGGGTGAAGGTGGTATGCGGCGCCGGGTCGGTGATGTCGTCGGCGGGCACATAGATCGCCTGCAGCGAGGTGATCGAGTGGCCCCGGGTCGAGGTGATCCGCTCCTGCAGCTCGCCCATCTCGTCGGCCAGGGTCGGCTGGTAGCCCACCGCCGACGGCATGCGGCCAAGCAGGGTGGAGACCTCGGAGCCGGCCTGCACGAAGCGGAAGATGTTGTCGATGAACAGCAGCACGTCCTGCTTCATCTCGTCGCGGAAGTACTCGGCCATGGTCAGCGCGGCCAGGCCGACCCGCAGGCGCACCCCCGGCGGCTCGTCCATCTGGCCGAACACCAGCGCGGTCTTGGCGATGACCCCCGACTCGCTCATCTCCACCCACAGGTCGTTGCCCTCGCGGGTGCGCTCCCCCACCCCGGCGAACACCGACACGCCGGAGTGTTCTTCGGCGACCCGGTGAATCATCTCCTGGATGATCACGGTCTTGCCGACGCCGGCGCCGCCGAACATGCCGATCTTGCCGCCGGCCACGTACGGCTCCAGCAGGTCGATCACCTTGATGCCGGTCTGGAACATCTCGGTCTTCGGCTCCAGCTGGTCGAAGGCGGGCGCGTGGCGGTGGATCGGCCAGCGGTCGTCGCCGCCGTCGAAGCCGGGGTCGTCCAGCGCCCTGCCGAGCACGTTGAAGACGTGCCCGAGGGTCTTCTCCCCCACCGGCACGGTGATCGGCACGCCGGTGTTGGTCACCGCAGCACCCCTGACCAGGCCGTCGGTCGGCGACATGGCGATCGCCCGGACGGTCGAATCGCCGACGTGCTGGGCCACCTCGCAGGTGATGGTGCTGGTCTCGTCGCCGAGCGTGCGGTCGACGGTGAGTGCGTACTGGATCTCCGGCATGTCGTCTGGGGCGAACTCGACGTCAACCACCGGGCCGATCACGCGGGCGATCCGCCCGGTCCCCCGCTTGCCGTTCGAGCTGTCGGCCATTGGTCAGTGCTCCTTCAGGAAACGCCAGGCGATAAGTACAAAAGAAGTTCCAGGACCGCCCAGGCGCACAGCCGGGCCGCCGGCGCCGATGATACAGGCGGCGCCGACGGTCCTGCCTCGTCAGGGCCTTGTCAGAGGCCTGGGGCGAGGCCTATTTGGTGGTGACCGGGGTGGTGTTGAAATTCGGGTGGTTGAAGTCGAACAAACTGAACAGGTCGCCCACGGCCGGGCCGTTCACCGGCACGTAGGGATTGCCGGCAGCGGTCTTCGGGTTGGGCAGGTTGTCGAGGCTGCGGGCCGACAGCGGGTGCAGGCCCCAGTTGCGCTCGATAAACTTGAGGATCGAGGAGTGGTCGGCGTAGGTGTGGTCGACCGCGCCCTGCTTGGCGTAGGGGGAGGCGACCAGCATGGGGATCCGGGTGCCGTCGCCGAAGAAGCTGGTCGGCTGGATGTAGCCGGAGTCGTAGTAGCCGCCGCCCTCGTCGGTGGTCACGAAGACCGCCGTGGAGGCATACAGCTTCGGATGCGCCATGAGCTGGTTGAGGACGTTGGCGGTGAACCCCTCGAACAGCGCCCAGGTCGAGGACGCCGGATGCCCGTCGAGGACGAAGCCCGGCTTGATGTAGGAGACCGCCGGCAGGGCGTCCTGCGCCACGTCGTTCTGGAAATCGGTCAAGTCCTGCAGGTGGCTCCGCTGCGACGTGGTCATGATCGAAGTGGCGTACTGGAACGGGTTGCAGATGGTGCAGTAGGTGGAGCTAGGGTCGCCGGCGACGGCCTTGTTGTAGTCCTGGCCGAAGTAGCTCCAGGAGATCCCCTTGCCCGACAGCTCATTCCCGATGGTCGGGAAGGTCTGCGGCGAGACTGTGAACGGGCTGGTGGTGTGCAGGGTGCCGTCGGCGTTGTAGCCCGGCGCGTAGTTGTTGAGCAGGTAGTAGGCGCCTGGCGCGCAGTCGGATTTGGTGTGGTGCGCGCGCAGGTCGTCCAGGATCGGGCCGACTCCGGGCTGGCTCGGGTCGGAGCAGTTGGAGAAGCTCCCGCCCGCGTAGCCGTCCTGGGTGAAGTTGTTGTTGGTGCCCGGCTTGGGGTTGGGGTTCTCGATCTGGTTGCTCGGCGGGACCACCGGGCTGCCATCGGCGGCCTGCTGGTAGGCCGCGTCAGCGGTGCCGGTCACGATCGAGTTGGCCCCGGTGCCGCCCATCACCGGTTGGTGGTAGTTGTCGGACATGGCGAAGCGGTCGGCGAGTTGCTTGGTCAGCGGCGCGTCGCCGGTCTGGACGTTGTAGTAGCCCATCTGGAGGCCGCCCTGGTGGATCGCGGCGGGCGGGACGGCGCCGTTGTCGTCGCCGGCGGTGTTGGGCGTCCAGACGAACAGGTCGTGCTTGCCCTTATCGACCTGCTGCCACATCTGATAGAAGCGGTGGATCGGGTCGCCGGTGTAGGCGGCGTACGGGACGTACTTGGTGATCTGGTACGGCTGGTTGGCCAGGTCGGCCGGGAAGCGCGTGTCCGGTACGTTCTGCGGCAGCCCGACGGCGTAGGTCGTGTCCGGCTGCGGCAACGTCTTGTAGGGGCCGGTCTTCTTGGGGCTGAGACTGTAGGTGGTGGTGTCGGTCGCGGTCCGCTGCCTGGCGAGCGCGACGTTCGGCCCAGGCCCGCCGGAGGCGGTGACGATCCCCTCCGAGAGCAGGTTCATGACGCTCTGGCCGGCCTTCGGCTGGTAGGTGGCGAAGAGGTTGTCGAAGGTGCGGTTCTCGCCGACGATCACGATGACGTGCTTGATCGGCGTGGCAGTCCGCGCGGCGGTCCCGGCGGTCGCGGCGCCGGCTTGGCCGGCGAGCACCGCCGCAGTCAGCGCGAGGGACAAGAGTAGAGATCGGGGTCGGCGTGTGAGCCTGGGCAGCGCCATTGGGCCTCCCTGGGGGTCCGGAGAGTTAATTGCCGCCGTTCACCATGACCCACAATGGTAACCATCGAGGGAACGGCGTGGAAGGCCCTTATGAATACCTTCTGCCCCATGCGCCCGATCACCCCGCCGACGGTTCAGGAGGGTCCAGCTGGCAATCGCCGCGTTCCGCGCCGGGCTCGTCGACTAGCGTCAGCGCCCGGTCTGCTGCATGGCTTCGGCGCCGCCGACGATCTCCATGATCTCCTGGGTGATGGCGGCTTGGCGGGCCTGGTTGTACTCGCGGGTGAGCGACTCGATGAGCTGCTTGGCGTTGTCGGTGGCCGCGCTCATCGACTTGCGCCGCGCGGCCCACTCCGAGGCGGCCGACTCCAGCATCGCCGCGAACACCCGCACCGCGATGTAGCGCGGCAGCAGCGCGTCCAGCACCGCCTCGGCGTCCGGCTCGAACACATACATCGGCAGCGGCTCCGGCGGCCGCTCCTCGCGCTCCTCCACCACCAGGGGGATCAGGCGGCGCGCCTCGGCCCGCTGGGTCGCGGCGGTGACAAAATCAGTGAAGACCGCGTGGATCTCGTCGACCTCGTGGTCCAGGAACGCCTGCAGCAGCGTCCCGGCGACCTCGCGGGCGTTGTCGTAGCGGGGCGCGTCGCTGAACCCGGTCCACGACCCGGCCAGCTCCCGCTGCCGGAAGCGGTAGTAGCCGACGCCCTTGCGGCCGGTCACATACAGCTTCGGCTCGATCTGGTCCTGGCGCAGCCGCGCCATCAGCTCCTCGGCGGTGCGCAGCACGTTGGCGTTGTAGGGCCCGGCGAAGCCGCGGTCGGAGGTGATCACCAGCACCGCGGCGGCCTTGACCTCCTCACGCCGCTCCAGCAGCGGGTGGCGCAGGTTCCCCTCGGTGGTGGCGATAGTCGACAAGGCCGCGGTGACCTCGCTGGCATAGGGGCGGGCCTGCTCCACCTGGCGCTGGGCGCGCACCACCCGGGAGGCGGCGATCAGCTCCTGCGCCCGGGTGATCTTCATGGTCGACTGCACCGTGCGGATGCGCCGGCGGACGACCCGTAGTTGCGCTGGCATGCGGCCTCCGCGCTACTCGGCGCGGCCGGCGGGGCCGGCGCGCTCCTCGAACTCCTCGGGCGTGTCGCGGCGGTAGCGCCTGACCGTCTCCTGGCCCTCCTCGCCCTCCTCCATGGGATCGGCCTCGGCCTCCTTCAGCCCTGATTTCCCCTCGGAGGTGCGGAAACGCCGGGCGAACTCGGTGACCGCGTCGCGCAGCTGCTGCTCGACCTCGTCGGGCAGGTCGCCGTTGGTGCGGATGTGCTCGCCGACGCCGGGGTGGTTGGCCTCCATGTAGTCGAGCAGCTCGGCCTCGAAGCGGCGCACGTCGGCGACCGGGATCGGGTCGAGGAAGCCGTTGCCGCCCGCCCAGATCACGATCACCTGCTGCTCGATCGGGACCGGCTGGTAGTTGCCCTGCTTGAGCAGCTCGACCATGCGGGCGCCGCGGTCGAGCTGGGCGCGCGAGGCCTTGTCCAGGTCGGAGGCGAACAGCGCGAACGCCTCCAGGGCGCGAAACTGCGCCAGGTCGATCCGCAGGGTGCCGGCGACCTTGCGCATCGCCCGGATCTGGGCGCTGCCGCCGACGCGGGAGACCGAGGTGCCGACGTTGACGGCCGGCCGCACGCCCGCGTTGAACAGGTCCGGCTCCAGGTAGATCTGGCCGTCGGTGATCGAGATCACGTTGGTCGGGATGTAGGCGGAGATGTCGTTGCCCTTGGTCTCGATGATCGGCAGGCCGGTGAGCGAGCCGCCGCCGAGCTCGTTGGACAGCTTGGCGCAGCGCTCCAGCAGCCGCGAGTGCAGGTAGAAGACGTCGCCCGGGTAGGCCTCACGGCCGGCGGGACGGCGCAGCAGCAGCGAGATCTGACGGTAGGCCTCGGCCTGCTTGGAGAGGTCGTCGAACACGATCAGGGCATGCTCGCCCTTGTACATCCAGTACTGGCCCATGGCCGAGCCGGCGTAGGGGGCGATGTACTTGAACGGGCCGGGCAGCGAGGCGGGCGCATCGATCACCACGGTGTACTCCAGCGCGCCGTGCTCCTCCAGCGCGCCGACCAGCTCGGCCACGGTCGAGTCCTTCTGGCCGATGGCCACGTAGATGCACTTGACCTGCTTGTCAGTGCCCCAGTGCTGGCGCTGGTTGATGATCGTGTCCAGGCAGACGGCGGTCTTGCCGGTCTTCTGGTCGCCGATGATCAGCTCGCGCTGGCCGCGGCCGATGTTGGTCATCGAGTCGATGGCCTTGATGCCGGTCTCCAGCGGCTCCCGCACCGACTGGCGCTGGACCACCGAGGGGGCCTGCACCTCCAGCGGGCGGGTCTCGCTGGTCTCGATGTCGCCCTTGCCGTCCAGCGGCCGGCCGAGCGGGTCGACCACGCGGCCGAGGAAGCCGTCGCCGACCGGGATCGACAGGATCTGGCCGGTGCGCTTGACCTCGTCGCCCTCTTCCACGCCGGCGGCGTCGCCGAAGATGATGCAGCCGATCTCGCGCACGTCCAGGTTGAGCGCCATCCCCATCAGCCCGCCGGGGAACTCCAGCAGCTCGTTGGCCATGCAGGAGGGCAGCCCCTCGACCCGGGCGATGCCGTCGCCGGCCTCGGTGACGCGGCCGACCTCCTCCCGGGTCACCGCCGGGCGGAACGACTCCACGTGCTTCTTCAGCGCCGCCGCGATCTCGTCCGGTTTGATCGACAGCTCGGTCACGGTGCGTGCTCCTTCGTCAGACGTTCTCAGGTGGCGCTAGCTATGCGAGCGCATTATGCGACGCCCAAAGCTTCCCTTGCCTGTTCCAGGCGGTTGCGGACGCTGCCGTCGAAGACCTCGTCGCCCATGCGCACCACCACCGAGCCAAGGATCGACTCGTCAAGGCTGGTGCGCAGCTCCACCCGCTTGCCGGCGATCCGGGTGAGGACCTCGGCGAGGCGCCTTTGGCGGGCGGCGTCGAGTGGGACCACGGTGCGCACCTCGGCGACCACGCGGTCGCGGCGCGCGGCAGCCAGCGCGGCCAGCTCGCGGCAGGCGCGGTCGAGGTCGTGCCCGTTGTGCAGGTCGAGGGCCAGCTCGATCAGCGCGCTGGAGCGGTCGGCGGCCCTGCCGCTGAGCAGGTCGGCGACCAGCGCGTGCTTGTTCTCCAGCGGCAGCGCCGGATCGGTCAGCGCCGAGCGCAGCGCCGGGGTGCGCGCCACCAGGGTGGCGAAGCGGAACAGGTCGTCCTCGACCCGGTCGAGTTCCTGGGCCTGCTCGGCGGCGCGGAAGCTGGCCTCGGCCGACAGCTCCGCCAGCAGCTCGGCCAGCTCGGCGGGACGGACCCGCTGGTAGTTGGCGAGGGTGGCGAGCAGGGTGACGCTGGCCTCGTCCAGGCGGCCCTGGCCGAGGTCCTCCAGCAGGCCGCGCCGCACCTCCTCGGGCAGGCCCGGGTCCAGCAGCGCCCCGCGCAGCCGCGCCGAGCCTGCCACCAGCCGCGCGAAGGCGGCCAGGTCGCCAGCCACCGCGTCGAGCTGGCCGCGCCGGGCAGCCTCGTCGAAGACCTGGTCGGCGTGCGCGGTCAGCGCGGGCCTGCTACGCGGCACCGCTGCCGTCCTCACGCCTCCGCCGGTCTCCCATGGACGGCGTCGCTTCGCTCGCCTGCATGCTCGGCCGGCGGCCTGTAAGGGCACCCGCCTGTGCCAGGTCCCCCAGCTGGTCGATGTACTGGTCGACCAGGCGCAGCTGCGCCTCGCGGTCGAGCGAGTCGCCCACCACGCGGCTGGCCAGCTCCACGGCGAGCGTGCCGACCTCGCCGCGCAAGGCGCGCACGGCGCGGTCGCGTTCGGCCTGGATCTCGCCGCGGGCGCGGGTGATGATCCGGTCGGCATCGGCTTCGGCCTTGGCGGACAGCTCCTTGCGCAGCCGCTCGGCGTTGGCGCGCGCCTCGTCGATGATGCGCTGGGCCTCGCCCTCGGCGCTGGCAAGCCGCTCCTTGTACTGCCGCAGCAGCTCGTCGGCCCGCTGGCGCTCGCGTTCCGCGTGCTCGAGCTTGCCTTCGATGTTTTCGGTGCGTTCCTTGAGCGCCTGGTTGGCGCGCGGGAAGGCGAGCTTGCTCAATATGAAGTAGAGCACGGCGAAGGCGATGATCCCGACGATCAGCTCGTTGGTTGCCGGGAGGATCGGGTTCGAGCTACCGCTGCTCTCCTGTGCCAGGACGAGGGCGGCGATGACGACGTGCACGGTTCATCCTCTCAGGACTTGGCGAAGGCGAGCACGAAGCCGAACAGCGCGAGCGCCTCGACGAACGCCAGGCCGATGAACATGGTCGTCCGCACCATTCCCGCCGCCTCCGGCTGGCGCGCGATGCCCTCGAGCGCCTTGCCGATCAGGATACCGAGACCGATGCCGGGACCGACGGCGCCAAGGCCGTAGCCGAGAACATTCAGGTTGCCGTTGAGGGCGGCGACGACGAGATTCATGAGGGTTGCTGCTCCTTCTCTTCGGTCGTGCTCGGATCGGTTAGTGCGCGGGCTCCAGAGCCCCTGCCAGGTACACAGCGGTGAGGATCACGAAGATGTAGGCCTGCAGCCCGGCGACCAGCAGCTCGAATCCGGTCAGCACGAACGACATCAGCCCGGCGCCAAGCCCGAACACGAAGGTCTTCGGCTCGGCCAGCAGGTAGACGGTGCCTGCGAAGAACACCCCGAGGATCAGGTGCCCGGCGATCATGTTGGCCAGGAGACGCACTGACAGCGTCACCGGCCTGGTCAGGAACGTCGAGACGAACTCGATCGGTGTGATCAGGATGTAGAGCGCCACCGGCATGTCGGGCGGGAACAGCGAGTTCTTCCAGTATCGGGCGACGCCCTGGGACCGCATGCCGACGACCATGAACAGCAGCCAGCTGATGATCGCCAGGAACCCGGGCAGCGCCATGCGGGAGGTCACCGGGAAGTTGATGAACGGGGTGATCTCCAGCACGTTGCAGAAGAACACGAAGAAGAACACCGTGGTCAGGTAGGGCAGGAAGCGCAGCCCCTCCGGCCCGATCACCTCGAGGATGATCTGGCGGCGGACGAAGTCGATGCCCATCTCCAGCACGTTCTGCATCCCGCGCGGCACGATCTGGGGATTGCGGAAGGCCATCAGGAACAGCACCGCGACCACGGCGGCGATCCCCAGAATCAGCACCCCGGTGCGGTTGATGCAGGCGCTGCCGAGGAACTTCGACCACGAGTAGCAGGGATAGTTGAACTCGTCGATCCCTGGCGCCTTGAAACCCGCCCGGGCAAGGAGGGTCGGTACAGCCAACAGCGTCGTCACGTCAGCTCGTCAACTCCCGTTCGGTCGCCCGTCAACCCTGCCCGTAGCGCCGGATGACGAGGTAGAACGACCCAGCCGCACCGACCAGGATGCCGATCGGCACGAACAGCGAGGTTCCGAGCCAATGATCGAGCAGCCAGCCGATGCCACCCCACGCGATCACCCCCGAAAGCAGCAGACCAATGATGGTCCAGGCGACCTCGGAGCCTCCTCGGTCGTTGCCGCTACCAGGTGTTCCTCCCATGGGGCGCCGACTATACCAAGGGCAAGCGGCCCTGCGCTTCCCAAAGTATTGCTAGCGCTTGCCCTCCACCGGGTCCTCCACGTAGGGGACGCGAGCACGTAGGATCATGCGCGCCTCAGCGGTCATGAAGGTGCAGGCACCGATCACGGTGGCCAGCGCGAACGCGGTGTGGTCGAAGGCGGTCGAGTCGCGCAGCAGCAGCAACATCGCCACGATGCCGATCAGCTTGACCAGGTAGGTGCCGAGCGCGACCGGGAGCATCAGCAGCGGATCGATGCGGGCGGCCACGCTCACCGCCACGATCGTCACCGCGAAGAAGGCGATCGCCAGGGCACTGCCGAACAGCGCCCCGTAGAGGCCCTTGTGCCCGGCGAGCAGCGCCGCCACCACGGCGACCACGACGCAGACCGGCACGGTGGCAAGCACCGCCCCCCGCACGATCCGCGCGTCGGCCGGGTCCATCACGATCCCCTCCCGCTCCTGCTCTGGGCTCAGCTCGGCTTCAGCTCGCCGCGCGGTGCCGGCCGAAGCGCCAGCGCGGCGCCAGCAGGCCGACCACCCCGCACACCACCACGATCAGGAAAAACGGCAGCACCTTGCGCGCCCCGGTGAACGCCAGCGCCACCGCGCCCCCCGCCAGCAGCGCACTCCACCCATACAGCACCAGCACAACCTTGCGGTGCGAATGGCCGATCTCCAGCAGCCGGTGGTGCAGGTGGTTCTTGTCGGCGGTCATGATCCCCTTGCCGGAGAACATCCGCCGCCCCACCGCGAAGAAGGTGTCGAAGAACGGCAGCGCCAGCACCAGCAGCGGGATCATCACCGGGATCAACAGGGCGAACTGATCCCCAGCCGCCGGGCGGGTGGTGCGCCCGATGCCGGTGATGGTCGCCCCGGACAGCAGCGTACCGAGCAGCAGCGCACCCGAATCCCCCATGAAGATGCGGGCGGGGTTGAAGTTGTGCGGCAGGAACCCGACACAGGCCCCGAACAGCAGCGCGGCCAGCAGCGGTGCGGGGCTGGAGCCCTCGATCAGCCCGATCGTGCCGGTGCGGTAGCTGTAGATGAAGTAGGCCAGGGCGCCAATCGCCACCAGCCCGGCGGCCAGCCCGTCCAGCCCGTCCACCAGGTTCACCGCGTTGACGGTGACCACCACCAGCAGCACCGTCAGCGGCACGCCCAGGTCCGGCGACAGGATGATGATGTTGCCGACCTGGAGGTTATGCAGCGACGGCAGCCAGAAGTACAGCACCTGCACGCCTGCCAGGGTCATGACGCTGGCCGCGAAGATCTGCCCGGCCAGCTTCACCGGGGCGCTCAGGCCCTTGAGGTCGTCGACGATGCCGATCCCCACCATCAGCGACGCCCCGATCGCCACCCCCGCCGCGTCCGACGACGCGAACAGCTGCTGCGACAGGCCGGGCAGCACCGAGGCCAGCGCCAAGCCACCCATGAACGCCAGGAACATCGCCAGGCCGCCAAGCGTCGGCATGGCCTCGGCATGGACCGTGCGGTCGTTGGGATGCGCGACCGCACCGAAGCGGATCGCAACCCAGCGCACCGCCGGCGTCAGCAGATACGCCAATACCGCGGTCGCGCCACACACCAGGAGGTAGGACCCAAGATCACCCACAGCGAGGGCAGGCTACCACCCTGCCAGGCGCTCGGTTCTATTTCAGCAGTCTAGGCAGCGTCAGGCAGCTGCGCCGACCACCCTGGCAAGCGCAGTGACGACGGTGCTGACCAGACGGTCGAGCCGTTCGGCGGAGGCGGTGTAGGCGGCGGCGGGACCGCCGTAGGGGTCGTCCACCTCGTCGCCGGGCAGTTCGCGTACCCGATCGGCGGCGAGCGCGACCAGCTCGGCCGGGGAACTGGCCAGAGACGCGCCCCGCGCGGCCGCGCGGGCGAAGGGAGCGAGCAGGAAGGTGCGCCTGGCCGCCGTGCGGTCGAGCGCCAGCACCGCCGGGCGGTGCTCGGCCGCCATGCACAGGATCACGTCGGCGGCGACCACCCGCCGCCGCGTCAGCTGGCGGGCACGGTGCCCTTCCAGCGAGGCGCCCCGGGCTGCCGCCGCCGCGACCGCGTGTCCCACAGCCCGGTTGCCCTCAAGCGCGTAGCAGCCGGCGGAGCTGAACCGCAGCGGCGCGCCCGAGAGGCGGGCCATTTCCCGCAGCGCGAACCCCTCCGCTGTGGCCGAACGGCAGATGTTGCCGGTGCAGACGAACAGCACGGTGAAGGGGTGGCCTCCAGAGCCAGGCCGACCTGGGTCCGGAGGCCGGGAGGGGTCTGCGTCAGCGGTCATCAGGCCCCGGGCCCGGGCCCGGCGTGGCGCCGTTGCCGGCTGGCTTCCCGGCCGGCTCCTCGCTGGGGGCATCGGCGGCTTGCCGCTGGTCACGCAGTTTGCCCTTGGCCTTGAGTTCCTCGATCTTGGCGGCCGGGTCGTCGGCTTCGGGGTAGAAGGGCTCAGGTTCCTGGGGGAGCTCCTCGTCCCCGCCCTCGTCCTCGACTTCGGCGAATTCTCCCTCGGGCTCCTCCTCTTGGAAGTAGTCGAAGATCGGGACCTCGAGGACGCTCTCGATGTCGGAGGCGGGGATGGCGCCCTCGCGCAGCACCCGGGGTGTCGGACCGGTCAGATCGATGATGGTGGAGGGCATGCGGCCCATCCTCCAGCCGTCGTCGAAGTAGGCCTCGACGTGATCGCCGAGCTGAGCGACGACCTCGTCGATCTTGCCGGGGGTGGGTTCGCCGCTGCGGTTGGCGCTGGTGACGGCGAGCGGGCCGGTGCGCTCGATGACCTTGAGGGTGAAGTCCTGCTTCGGCATGCGCAGCGCCACGGTGCCACGGGAGGCGCCGAGGTCCCAGCCGAGGCCGGGCGACTCTTTGAGCACCACGGTGAGGGGTCCTGGCCAGTAGTGCGCGAACAGCGTCTCCGCGTGCTCGGTGACCGCCTCGACCAGGCCGAGCGCCTGGCGCCAGGCGTGCACCAGGATCGGCAGCGGCAGGTCCCGGCCGCGCCCTTTGGCCTTGAACAGGGCGTCCACCGCGGAGGCGTTGAAGGGGTCGCAGGCGATCCCGTAGACGGTGTCGGTGGGCAGCACCACCAGGCCGCCGTGCTGGATGATCTCGACGGCGACCTGCACCAGGCCGTCCCACTGCTCCTCGTCTTTGGAGACCCGGATAACGCGCGGGTTGTCGCTCAAGCTGTCGCTCATGCTCTGACTCGCTCCTCAGTCGTCCAGTCCACTCAGTCGTCCAGTCCGGTCCACTCGCCGGTGATGATGCGGTCGCGGCCGACCAGGTCGGGCCGTACCGCGACGCCTGCCAGGCCGCCGGCCCGGAACAGTGCCGTTGCGGCGGTGCCCTGATCTTCGCCGATTTCGCAGTAGAGCACACCACCGGGGGCGAGCCAGCGGAGCGCCACCGCGACAACCCGGCGCAGCACGTCGAGCCCGTCAGGGCCGCCGTCGAGGGCCTGGCGTGGTTCGTGCTCGCGGACGTCGTGCGGCAGGGTGTCGATGGCGGCGCTGGGTACGTAGGGGACGTTGGCGCACAGCACCCGCACCCGCCCCGCCAGCGCGGCGGGCAGGGGCTGGTCGAGGTCGCCGGGGTACAGCTCCACGCCGTGGTCGGCGCAGTTTTGGCGCGCCCAGGGCAGCGCGCCCGCTTCGAGCTCGGTGGCCAGGACCCGCGCGCCGGGCACGGTGGCGGCCAGGTAGCAGGCGATTGCGCCGGAGCCGGTGCAGAGGTCCACCGCGATGCGCTCCTCTGGGCCAGGCGACAGGTCGCGGAGGTGGGTGGCGGCCAGGTCGGCGAGGCCTTCGGTCTCCGGCCGGGGCACGAACACGCCGGGCCCGACGCGGATGCGGAGCGGGCCGAAGGGCGCCCAGCCGGTCACGTACTGCAGCGGCTCCCCGGCGGCGCGGCGTGCCACCAGCGCCTCCAGCGCCTCCGGCTCTCCCCCAGTCTCCTCCAGCAGCCAGCGGGCCTCCGCGCGGGCCGAGACGCACCCGGCCGCCGCCAGCCGCGCGGTCACCGCCGCCAGCGGACTGGTGCGGATACCGGTCATGCACGCGCCGCTGTCATTGTTCGCCGCCCCAGTGCGCCCACCGTGCCGGTCACTGCCGCGACGCCTCCTCACCTAGCTGGGTCTGGTGGTCCTGGGCGGCGAGCTCGTCGATGATGCGGTCGAGGCCTTTGCCTTCCAGCACGCCCTGCAGGTCGCCGACGGACAGGCCGATGCGGTGGTCGGTGACGCGGTCCTGGGGGTAGTTGTAGGTGCGGATCCGTTCGGAGCGGTCCAGGGAGCGGACCTGGGAGCGGCGCTCGGCGGCGAGCTGGGCCTGCTGCTCGGCGACGGCGCGTTCCAGCAGGCGTGCGCGTAGCACGCGCATGGCCTTTTCGCGGTTCTGGATCTGCGACTTCTCGTCCTGCATCGCCACCACGATGCCGCTTGGCAGGTGGGTGATGCGCACCGCCGAGTCGGTGGTGTTGACCGACTGGCCGCCTGGCCCGGTGGAGCGGTAGACGTCGATTTTGAGGTCGTTCGGGTCGACCTGGACGTCGATCTCCTCGGCTTCGGGGAGCACGTTGACGCCTGCGGCGGAGGTGTGGATGCGGCCCTGCGACTCGGTGACGGGGACCCGCTGGACGCGGTGGACGCCCGCCTCGTACTTGAGCCGCGACCAGGCGCCCTTGCCGTGGACGGCGAAGATAACTTCTTTCACGCCTTCCAGGCTTGAGTCGCTGCGGGACAGCGGCTCGACCTTGTAGCCGTGCTGCTCGGCCCAGCGGGTGTACATCCGGTACAGGTCGCCGGCGAACAGGGCGGCCTCGTCGCCGCCGGTGCCGGCGCGGACCTCGACGATCACGTCCTTGTCGTCGTTGGGGTCCTTGGGCGCGAGCGCCTGCTTCAGCTGGGCCTCCAGGGCACTGGCGCGCGCCTGCGCCTCGCGCAGCTCCTGGTCCAGCAGGGCGCGGCCCTCGGGGTCAGCGGTGCGTTCCTCGCGCAGCAGCTGGCGCGCGGCGGTCAGGTCGCCGGTGGCCGCCTTCCAGGCACGGTAGGTGCGGACCAGCTCGCCCAGCTCGGCGTGGCGCTTGGACAGCTCCACGAAGCGCGGCTGGTCGGCGAAGGCATCTGGGGCCGCGAGCTGCTCCTCGATCGCGGTATAGGTCTGTTCGATCTCGTCCAGGCGGTCGAACACGGGGACTGCTCTCCTCACAGGTTCGGGTGGGTAGCCGGGTCGCGGCGCTACCCTCCGCCGGGGAGATCCTCAGGCTGGGACTGGACCGGGACGGCCGCTGCCGCGGCGGGTTCGGTCGCCGGGACCGGCTGGCGGTGGACGACCGCCGAGGGGAGCGGTTCGATCTTCTCCCGCTCGGGCACCGGCAGGACCGATTCGAGCGCGCGGATGGCGACCTCGATCTGGTCGCTGGTGGGCGGCTTGGTGGTGAGCATCTGCAGCCACAGCCCCGGCTTCATGATGGCGCGGACCAATGGGGAGCGTTCGCGCCCGGCGCCGAGGCGGATGCCCTCGTAGGCGATGCCGACGATCACCGGGACCGATAGCAGCTGCAGCGGCACCCGCACGTACAGCGGCGGGCGCCCGGCGAGGCTGAACCCGAGGGTGAACAGCACCAGCGTAACCACGAACAGGATCAGCAGGAAGTTGGTGCCGCAGCGCACGTGGAGGGTGGGGAAGCGGTCGACGTTGTCGCGGCTGAGCGGCAGCTCCGCCTCGTAGCAGTGGATCGCCTTGTGCTCGGCGCCGTGGTACTGGAAGACCCGGCGGATGTCCTTGAACTGGGAGATCAGCAGGATGTAGCCGAGGAAGAAGGCGAGCCGCGCCAGCCCCTCGATCAGGTTGAAGGCGAGGTTGTTGGGCAGGTGGCGTCCCAGCCAGTTGGTGCCCGCGGCAGGCGCGAGGATGAACAGCAGCGAGAAGAAGGTCGCCCCCACTGCCAGCGACCAGCCCATCTGCTTGTCGGAGAGCTGCTCCTCCTCGCCGAGGGCCTGGTTGCCGGAGATCGACAGGGCCCGCACGCCGATCATCAGCGAGTCGGCCAGCACGCCGATGCCGCGGAAGAACGGCAGCCGGAACAAGCGCACCCGCTTGCCGAGCGGGGCCAGCTCGTGCCGCTCGACGTAGATCTCGCCCTTGGGCCGGCGTACCGCGATCGACCAGGCGTCCTGGCCGCGCATCATCACGCCTTCCAGGACGGCCTGGCCGCCGTAGTAGACCGGCTGCCCGTTCCGAGTCCCGGGGGGCGTCTTGTCGGTCACTGACTCATCTCCGCGTCGTCCTGGAAGGCCAGGGGCGCTCAGGACTCGGCGCCGGGCTGGACCCGCTTGCCGTAGCGGCGCTCGAAGCGCTCGACCCGGCCGCCGGTGTCGACCAGCTTCTGCTTGCCCGTGTAGAACGGGTGGCACTTCGAGCAGATGTCCACCCGCAGCTCGGGCACGGTCGAGTGGGTCTGGAAGGTCTCACCGCACGAACACCGCACGGTGGCGACCACGTACTCGGGGTGGATGCCCTGCTTCATGGTTGGTGACACTCCTCACTTCAATACTCAAGGGAAGGTTCCCCGGGCGGGCGCTCCGCGCAGCCGTAAACGCCCAGGCCGAATGAACTTCGGTAGATCCTACACCAGCGTCAACCGCACAAGACCGGCCCACATTCCCACAGCGCCCGCCCTCCCTGTCGCTCGGCTGGAGTTATCCGGCGGTGCAAGTTAGCGTGGTAGATCATGCGCAACCGCACAAACGGCACGCTCGTCGCCGTCCTCGTCTTGGCGCTGGTGCTGGCCGCCTGCCAGCACCGCGCCAAGACGCCGCCCCCAGCATCCGAGGCGCCCTCCCCCGCGACCACGGCACCAGCCACCTCAGCGGGAGGCGGGCAGGACACGGGGATCGCCGCGCCCTGGCCGACCTACCACCGTGATCTCACCCGCGCCGGGGTGGCACAGGGGCCGGGGAAGCTCGGCACGGTGCGGCGCGCGTGGACCTCGCCGCAGCTGGACGGCGCGGTGTACGCCGAGCCGCTGGTCGCCGGGAACCGGGTGCTGGTCGCCACCGAGGCGAACACCGTCTATGCCCTGGACGAAGCCAGCGGCCGGGTCGTCTGGCACCGGAACCTGGGCACGCCGGTCCCGCAGGCGGACCTGCCATGCGGCAACATCGACCCGGTCGGGATCACCTCGACGCCGGTGGTCGATCCGGCCAGCCGCACGCTCTACACGGTGGCGTTCTTGCGGCCCGTGCGCTACGAGCTGTTCGCGCTGGACCTGGGCAGCGGCGCGGTGCGTTTCCAGCGCGAGGTCGATCCGCCCGGGTCCGACCCGACGGTGCAGTCGCAGCGCGGCGCGCTGGCGCTGTCGCGCGGCCGGGTCTACGTGCCCTTCGGGGGACGCTTCGGGGACTGCGGCCAGTACCACGGCTTCGTGGTCGGCGCGCCCGCCGACAACCAGGGCAGCCTGCTCACCTATAAGGTGCCGACCCACCGGGAGGGGGGCATCTGGGCACCCTCCGGAGCTTCGGTGGATGCCGGCGGCGCGCTGTATGTGTCCACCGGCAACGGCGACTCCACCGCCAACTTCGACTTCGGCGACAGCGTGGTGCGCCTCGGCGCGGACCTGCGCCGGCTCGACTGGTTCGCGCCTGCGGAGTGGGCGCAGCTCAACGGCGCCGACGCCGACCTCGGCTCGGTCGGCCCGGCCCTGCTCGGCGGCGGCCTGGCCTTCCAGATCGGCAAATCCGGGGTCGGCTACCTGCTGCGCACCGGCCACCTCGGCGGCATGGGCGGCCAGGCGTTCGCGTCCCAGGTCTGCGGCAGCGCCTTCGGCGGCACCGCCTGGGCGCCGCCGCTGCTCTACGTGCCGTGCAGCGACGGCCTGGTCGCGCTGCGGGTCGACGTGGGCGCGCCCTCCTTCACCGTGGCGTGGCGTTCGGGCGCCGCCAGCGGAGCGCCGATCATCGCTGGCGGCGCGGTCTGGTCGGTCGGCGGCAGCAACCTGGTCGCCTTCAACGCCCGCAGCGGCCAAGTGGCGTTCCAGGCCCCGATCGGCCAGCCGGCGCGGTTCGTCACGCCTTCGGCGGGCGACGGGCGCGTGCTGGTCGCGGCCGACAGCCGCGTGCTGGCCTTCAGGTACGGCTGAGTGGCCGGAGAGCCTCAGGCCGCGGAATTACTTCTTGCCCTTGGTCAGTCCCATGACCATCCAGAGGACCACGACGACCACAATCCAGCGGATGTACTTGTCGTTGGTGGCTTGCGAAACCTGCGCGAGGATCGGGTGCCAGATATGCATGGTCATCCCCTAAGGGCCGGTGCACTACTGCATAGACTATCAATTCGGTCACGAATGCTCGACTCCCAGTATTAGGGGATGGGGAGCGAGACAGTTCGAGGGAGCACGAGCCGTGCTCCCTCGAACTGGAACGAGCCAGGACCTCAGCGGCGCCGCTAGCTGATATTGGCACGCTGGATCATGCGCAGGAACTCGGCGTTGGTCTTGCTGGCGCGCATCCGGTCGACGACCATCTCCAGCGCCTGGGCGGGCTCCAGCGCACCGAGGACGCGGCGGAGCTTCCAGGCGACCACCAGCTCCTCCTCGCTGAGCAGCAGCTCCTCCTTGCGGGTCGAGGAGCCGTCGATGTCGAGGGCGGGGAAGATGCGGCGCTCGGAGAGCTTGCGGTCCAGGCGCACCTCCATGTTGCCGGTGCCCTTGAACTCCTCGAAGATCACCTCGTCCATGCGCGAGCCGGTATCGACCAGCGCGGTGGCGAGGATCGTCAGCGAGCCGCCCTCCTCCAGGTTGCGGGCCGCGCCGAAGAAGCGCTTGGGCGGGTACAGCGCGGAAGAGTCCACACCGCCGGAGAGGATCTTGCCGCTGGCGGGGGTGGCGAGGTTGTAGGCGCGCGACAGACGGGTGATGCCGTCGAGCAGGATGACCACGTCGCGGCCGTACTCGACCATGCGTTTCGCTCGCTCAATCGTGAGCTCGGCGACCTGGCAGTGCTCCTCTGAGGGGCGGTCGAAGGTGGAGTAGATCACCTGCGCCTTGGTGGAGCGCTGCATGTCGGTGACCTCTTCGGGCCGCTCGTCGGTGAGCAGGATGATGAGGTGCACCTCGGGGTTGTTGTCGCTGATGGAGTTGGCGATCTGCTTCATCAGCGTGGTCTTGCCGGCCTTGGGCGGCGACACGATCAGGCCGCGCTGGCCCTTGCCGATGGGGCACATCAGGTCCATGACCCGGGTGGAGATCTCCGTCGGGTTGTGCTCCAGGCGCAGCCGCTCCTCCGGGTACAGCGGGGTCAGGTCCTTGAAGTCGCGGCGTCCGCGCGCCTCCTCGGGGTCCAGGGCGTTGACCTTGTCGACCCGTGCCAGGGCGGCGTACTTCTCGGAGTCGCGTGGCAGCTTGACGGTGCCCTCGACCTCGTCGCCGCGGCGCAGGCCCAGGCGGCGGATCATCGACAGCGGCACGTAGACGTCGTCCTGGCCGGGCAGGTAGCCGTTGACGCGCAGGAAGCCGTAGCCGTCCTGGGAGCGGATGTCGAGGGTGCCGGTGCGGCTCACCTCGGGCCGGTCGTCGGGGGCCGTGCCACGGTCGCCGGCGCGGTCCAGCAGCGCCACGTTGCCCTGCTCGTTCCCGAAGCGGTTGCCGCCTCCGCCACCGCCTCCGCTTCCGCCGCTTCCGCCGCTTCCGCCGCGGTTGCGGTTCCGGTTGCGGTTGCGGCGCCGCCCGGAGCCCGCCTGCGGGTTGTCCCAGCGGCCACCGCCGCCGCCCTGCTGCTGGTTCCAGTCACGGCGCGGGCCGCGGTCACCGCCGGCGGCCCCGTGGTCGCGCTGCTGCTCGCCGCGCTGGCCGTCGCTCTGGCTGCCGCCCTGGCCGGGGGTCTGGCTGCCGCTCTGGCCGTCGCTGTCGGAACTGGAAGCAGGCCGCGGCTGCGCCTGCGCGGGCTCCTCTTGGCCAGGGCCCTGGCCGGTGCTGGCGGTCGCCGCCGGAGCGGGGGCCGCCGCTGACACTGCCGCCGGGACCCGCTCCTCGCGGTCGCGGGCGGGCGCCGTGGTCGTTGCTTCGCCCTGCGTGGAAGGCTGCGCCTGCAGCGAAGGCTGCGGCTGCGGCGGGGCGCCGTTGCCGGTGACCTCGGCAGCGGGCGGGCTGGCCTCAAACGAGCGGGCCGCGCTCGCGGCCGCCTGGGCAGCCGCTTGGGCAACCGGCCCGTCGCCGTCGCCGCCGGCCGGTGACTGTGGCACGGTGGCGCTGGCAGTGTCCTCAGCAGCGGCGGCGGTCGTCGGTGTCTCCCCCGAGTTGCGGCGGCCCCGGCTGACCGGTGCGGCGGCGGCGGGGACGAACTCGACACCCTGAGCCTTGGCGATGATCGCGCCGATCAGGTCGGCCTTGCGCAGACGCTGGTAGCCCTGGACACCCATTGACGAAGCGATCGCCTGCAGCTCAGGCAGCACCTTGGCCTGAAGGATGCCGCGTTCGGTGGTTGCCATCTTCACCTTCCTGTGGTGATTCCAGCCTGATCGGCAGCGGTCGGACTCCCGTCCCATTGCCGAACAAAGCTTGTGTCGGCGCCTCCATCCGGCGCCAGAGATCTCGCGTTTGCTCCTCTTCCTGCCACCAGGATCCGGCCGTCCAGCACGAAGCTCGCGCCTCACTGCGAGAGCTTCAGACTCGGCTGAGCACGAAAGCCGCCGAGATGTCGGATCGTCTTGACCCAGTTGACCAATCGAAAGGAACGCCTGGTCATCGGGTCGCTCGCCAGGCTCGCCGTTCGCCCCCAAGAGGTTGACTGCAAAGTCGATCTGCGCTGCAAGCCACATAAAATCGCCGAAGCGATGTGCCGGGTGGCGGGGGCGTCGACCGAATTGGCCAGCGACTGAGACCTGAAGCATTGTACGAGTGATCACAAGACCGATGCAACAGTGGCAATGCCAGTGGCGAAGCCCGTGGCATTGCCCAGCGTGCTACTCCTCCATCAGCACGCGGACGTTGCCCTCCTTCTCAAGTAAGGAAAACCCGGTGATCTCGCCCTCGCGGCGGAACACGATCGAGATCATCGACCGGCCCACCCGAAGGTTGTGCAGCTCGACCGTATTGAGCCAAGGCGGCAGCAGCGGTTGGTTGATGGTGAGGGTGTTCTCCGGCGCCCGTGCCGAGATCCCGAGCATGGACTGTAGCAGCAGGAACGGCGTGCCCGAAGCCCATGCCTGGGGCGAGCAGGCAACCGGGTAGGCGACCGGCCGGTTCGGGGAGCGCCGGGTGAAGCCGCAGAACAGCTCGGGCAGGCGCATGTCGTCGACGGTCACGGCCATGTCGAAGACCGCGGTGGCCAGGCGGTTGGTCGCCTTGAGGTGACCGTAGCGCTTCAGTCCCGCGCCGATGAAGGCGTTGTCGTGCGGCCACACCGAACCGTTGTGGTAGCTCATCGGGTTATAGGCCACCGAGCCCTTCGACATCGTGCGGATGCCCCAGCCCGAGAACATGTCGGGGGCGAGCAGCCGCCGGGCCATCAGCGCCGCCCGGTCGGCGTCAACGATGCCGCAGTAGAGGCCATGGGCAGGGTTGGAGGTGATGGAGGCGACTGGCCGCTTCTCCCCGTCCAGCGCCTCGGCGTAGAACTGCTCGTCCTCGACCCAGAAACGCTCGTTGAAGCGTGCCCGCAGGGTGCCTGCCTGGTCGCGCAGCACCACCGCCTGGTCGGAGCGGCCCAGCGCCTCGTAGACGTCGGCGATGCGCAGCTTGGCCAGATAGGTGTAGGCCTGCACCTCGGCCAGCGCGATCGGTCCCTGCGCCAGCTTCCCGTCCAGGTGCACCACCGAGTCGTGGGAGTCCTTCCAGCCCTGGTTGGTGAGGCCTCGGGGGCTGTGGGTCTGGTATTCGAGGAAGCCGTCCCCGTCGAGGTCGCCGTAGGTGTCCACCCAGTCGAGCGCCCGCTCGACGTGCGGCAGCATCTGGCGGCAGAACGACAGGTCGTCGGTCCAGCGGTAGTAGGTGCCGAGCAGCAGCAGCCACAGCGAGGTCGAGTCGATCGAGCCGTAGTAGGGGCTGTGCGGGATGACGCCGGCCCCAGCCAGCTCTCCCTGGCGCAGCTCATGGAGGATCTTGCCCGGCTCGGCGTCGCGGAACTTGTCGACCTCGGAGGCCTGGAAGCCGGCGAGGACCTCCAGGGTGGCGCGGGTCAGGTCGGGGTTGAGCATCAGGGTCTGGTGGCAGGTCAGCAGCGCGTCGCGCCCGAACGGCGCCACGAACCAAGGGATCCCGGCGGCCACGATGTCGCCGTAGGGGGTCGGGGTGCGCAGCGCGCGCAGGTCGCGCATGGCCCGGGTGAGCACCGAGTTGTAGAGCTGGTTGTCGGTCCAGATGCGGGTGCAGGACCGCTCCCATTCCTCATAGGAGCGCCGCAGGTCGTGCACTGCCTCGTCGAAGCTCTGCCGCGCGGGCTGCTCGCCGCCGACCCGCGCCTCGACAGTGAGCGGGATCACCAGGGTCTCGTTGGGCGCGAGGTGCAGCTGCCAGACGGCCACCACCTGGTAGTCGTGGATCTCGACCGAGGTCGCCGGCAGGCCGAAGCCGATGCGTGTCTCGCGGAAGACGCCGTCCTGGCCGGCATAGGCGAGCGCCGCCCCGTCCTTATCAGCCTTCGGTAACGTGAACTTGCCGCGCTGGGAGCGCTTGAGGCCGCGCACCTCGAAGATGTCGGCGAAGTCGCTGCCGAAGCGCAGCCCGACGGTCAGCTCGACCGCGTTGGCGTTGTAGTTCTTGACCCGGATGCGCTCGTAGAGGCGGCCCTTGATCACCCGGGTGCGGCGGATGTTGACGGTGCCCTGGATGGCTTGGATGGCGCCGTCCACCGTCACCAGGTCCTGGTTGGCGAGGTCGACGTGGCTGGCGTAGGCGCGGTCGGCAGAGGTGGACAGCAGCAGCGGCGGGTGGTCGTTGACGGTGAGCAGGTAGTCGGAGAGGAAGCGGGTGTCCTTGTAGTAGAGGCCGGCGCCGATGGCCGCCTCGGCGTCCACGTTGCCGTGCGCGTCGGCGCACAGGAACATGTCGCCCTCTTTGGTGGACCAGAGGCGCTGGGTCCCCTGATCGAGGACGGCGGCGACACCCTTGACCAGCACCCGGTTGACCGACTCGTCGGCCAGTTCGAATTCCTCACCCTGCGGCGAGGTCACCTTGTCAGCCACAGCTATGAACTCCGCCTGCCTCGTGACCTATCGGTCGGGATCCGATCCTTGTAAGCACCGCCGCAGTCTACCGGTCAATCCCGCTCGATCGTCGCACCACCCCTAGAGAGCGCAAGATCCTCGATCACCCATCCGCTGGCGTCCTGGAGCGCCTCGCGGGCGGCGTCTCTGGCCTGGTCAAGGGTGTCCCGGGCGCAGAGGACCAGCAGGGACGGGCCCGCACCCGACAGGAAGGCGGCGTGGCCGCGGGCCCGCAGCAGCGCCAGCGCGTGGGCGGCGACCGGCTGGACGGCCAGGCGCCGCGGCTGGTGCAGCACGTCCTCGGTGGCGGGCAGCAGCAGCTCCATGTCGCCGGCGAGGGCGAGGGGGAGCAGCGCGGCCCGGCCGGCGGTCTGGACCGCGTAGCCGAACGGCACCCGATCGGGCAGCAGGCGGCGGGCCTCGTGGGTGTTCATCGGCGCGGCCGCGACCAGCGCCAGTGCCGCCAGCTCCGGGTGGACCGGCAGCAACTGGCAGCGGGGGCGGCCACCCTGACCCCAACACAGCGTGGCGCCGCCGGCCAGGCACGGGGCGACGTTGTCGGGATGGCCCTCCAGCTCGCTGGCCAGCGCGAGCAGGTCGCCGCTGGCCAGCTCCGCGCCGAGCAGCTCGCGCGCGGCCAGCAGGCCGAGCACGATCGCGGCCGCGCTGGACCCGAAGCCCCGGCCAAGCGGGAAGCCCAGTTCCAGCTGGAGGCGGAGCGGCGGTAGCGCCGCGCCCAAGTCGGCCGCGACCCGCTCCATGGTGGTGACCACCAGGTTGTCGGGGCCGGCGGGGATGGCGTCCGCCCCGTCGCCGCGCACGTCGATACTGGTGGCGTCGGCGATGGTGACCCGCAGGGTGTCCCACCAGTCCAGCGCCAGGCCGAAGGCGTCGAACCCCGGCCCGAGGTTGGCGCTGGTGGCCGGCGCCCGGACGCGGAAGGGACGGGGTGCGCTGGTCATCCCTGACTGGTCCCGAGGTCGGGGCTGAGGCCAAGGGCGGTCGCGGCGGCCTCCGCGTCGACCGGCACGCGGGCCGGCGGGGGCGCGCCGGCCACCGCCCAGTCGGGGTCCTTGAGCCCGTTGCCGGTGAGGGTGGCGACCACCGCGCTCCCCCGCTCCAGGTCACCCTTGGCCGCGGTCTGCAGCAGGCCGGCCACGGCGGCGGCCGAGGCCATCTCGACGAAGACGCCCTCCTCGCGGGCGAGCAGGCGGTAGGCCGCGAGGATCTGCCGGTCGGTGACGGCCGCGAGCGCCCCGGCGGACTCCGCCACCGCCCGCAGAGCCTGCTCGCCCGAGGCGGGCCGGCCGATGCGGATCGCGGTCGCGATGGTGGAGGGCTTGGCCACCGGCTGTCCGCTCACCAGCGGTGCGGCTCCGGCGGCCTGAAAGCCGAGCATGCGCGGCCGCGAGGTGGCCCAGCCGGCCTCCATTGCCTCGCCGTAGCCGAGCCAGGTGGCGGTGATGTTGCCGGCGTTGCCGACCGGGATGCAGTGCACGTCGGGAGCACGGCCGAGGGCCTCGACGATCTCGAAGGCGACCGTCTTCTGCCCCTGGATGCGGTAGGGGTTGACCGAATTCACCAGGGTGACCGGGTAGTGCTCGGCGAGGTCGCGGGCCAGCGTAAGGCAGTCGTCGAAGGAGCCGTCCACCGCCAGCACGGTGGCACCGTGCACCAGCGCCTGGGCCAGCTTGCCGAGCGCGATCTTGCCGTCCGGCACCAGCACCGCGCAGGTGATCGCCGCCCGCGCCGCGTAGGCAGCGGCCGAGGCGGAGGTGTTGCCAGTGGAGGCGCACAGCACCACCCTGGAGCCCTCCTCGACCGCCTTGGAGACCGCGACGGTCATGCCGCGGTCCTTGAACGAGCCGGTCGGGTTGGCACCCTCGATCTTGAGCCACACGTCGCAGCCGGTGCGGGCGGCCAGGACCGGCGCGGGCACCAGCGGGGTGCCGCCCTCCAGCAGGGTGACCACCGGCGTGGTCGCACCGACCGGCAGGCGGTCGCGGTAGCGCTCCACGATCCCCGGCCACGCCGGCTTCCCGGCGATCCGGTCCAGCTGGCTCACCGCACCATCACCTCGTCAGCCTCCTCCCCCTCGACTCTCATCACGCTCTGCAGGTCAGTGACCTCCTCGAGCTGGCGCAGGCTGGCGAGGGTCGCCCGCATCGCGCCCTCTTTGGCCAGGTGGGTCACCAGCACGAGCTGGGCCGCGTCGCCCTTGCCACGCTGCAGAACCGAGCGGATCGACACCCCGTGCTCACCGAACACCGCGGCGACCTGCGCCAGGACGCCGGGACGGTCGGCCACGTCGAGGGCAAGATAATACTGTGTGTCCACCTCGTCTATACTGCGCACCGAACGCTCGTACAAACAGGTACAGCCGACGCCGCGGGCGCCCTGGAGGCGGTTGCGGGCCACCTCGACCAGGTCGCCGACGACCGCTGAGCCGGTCGGCAGCGAGCCCGCGCCCTTGCCGTAGAACATCAGCTGGCCGACCGCGTCACCCTCGACGAAGACGGCGTTGTAGGCCTCGGTGACCGCGGCGAGCGGGTGGGTGTCGGGGATCATCGCCGGGTGCACCCGGGCGCTGACCTCGCCGTCCACCTCCTCGGCGATCGCCAGCAGCTTGACGGTGTAGCCCATGCGGGCGGCGGCGGCGATGTCGGCGGCGGTCACGTCGGTGATGCCCTCGCGGTAGACGTCCCCTGCCACCACCCGGGCGTTGAAGGCGAGGCTCGCAAGGATGGCGCATTTGGCGGCGGCGTCGAACCCCTCCACGTCGGAGCTCGGGTCGGGCTCGGCGTAGCCCAGCTCGATCGCCTCGGCCAGCGCCTCCTCGTAGTCGGCACCGGTGGTGGCCATGCGCCACAGGACGTAGTTGGTGGTGCCGTTGACGATGCCCAGGACGCGACGCAGGCGGTCCCCGGTCAGCGACTGCTTGAGCGGCTGGATGATCGGGATCGCCCCGGCCACCGCCGCCTCGAAGCGCAGATCCACGCCGCTGGCGTTGGCAGCCGCGAACAGCTCACCGCCCCGGGTGGCGAGCAGCTCCTTGTTGGCGGTCACCACCGGCTTGCCAAGTTCCAGGGCATGCACGATCAGCGAGCGGGCCGGCTCGATCCCGCCCATTACCTCGACCACCACGTCGACTTCGGGATCATCGACCACCGCGGCCGGGTCCGCGCCGAGGATGGTGGGATCGACTACCGGGTCGCGCTTCTTGGTCAGGTCCCGCACAGCGATCCGCCGCAGCGCCAGCGCCACCCCTGCGCGGTCGCGGATCGGCTCGGCATGATCCGCGAGCAACCTGGCCACCCCGGTGCCAACCACCCCGCAACCGAGCATGCCGATCCCGATCGTGCCGCGCTCTCCCACGTCACTCCTCCGTGCGCCGCTAGCGTGTGCCGCTGCCTTGAGGACCCATCTTGCCGGAGCAAGCCAGCGCTTGCTCGCGCTATCCACAGGGTCGGAGCGGTCAGGCCGGAGCCCAGGAGCCGCCGTAGGCCTCCCCGCCAAAGCCGTACTTGCGGAGCAGTCCGGCGACCAGTTCGAGCAGCTGGATCGGGTCGAACGGCTTGGTCACATAGGCGGCGACCCCAAGCTCGTCGCCGCGCTGCACGTCGGTCTCCTGCGCCCGCGCCGACAGCAGCACGATCGGCAGGCTCGCGGTGAGCGGATTCTCCTTGAGCCTGCGGGAGACCTCCCAGCCGTCCAGCCGCGGCATCATGATGTCCAGCAGAATCAGGTCCGGCCGGAACATGGCGACCTGGAACAGCGCGTCCTCGCCGTCCTCGGCCACTTCCACGGCGTAACCCTCAAGCTCAAGGTTGACCTTGAGCAACTGCTGGATGACGCGGTCGTCATCGACCACCAAAATGCGGGCGTTGGTCATGAAGCAGAACCAGGATCCAGGATGGAGAGCGCTCGGTCGCTACCGGCCCGCGCAGCATAACATAGGCGGCCTGACCTGCTATTTCGGAGACGGGAGCCAACTAGTCGCCGGATGGTACCATACGTCGCGCAGACCAAAGGACCCCCATCAGGCCCACGTAGCTCAGCGGATAGAGCACTGCCCTCCGGAGGCAGGTGTCGCAGGTTCGAGTCCTGCCGTGGGCGCCAGGCATGTTTCACTCCGCCAGCCCCCGATTTCGCGCCACTGTCGCAAATTGTCAGCACGGACGCTGTTCGCGGTCACAAAGTCACCGGTCATCGAGTCCAGCAGGCGCTGCACACTGGGACGCACGCGCTGCGGACCAGGCCGTCCAACACCTCCTCGGAGACCCCGCGGGCGTTGCCGCGTTCGAGGCGGGTGTAGTACTCGATCGAGATGCCGGCCAGGAGCGCCACCTCCTGGCGTAGCCCGGGCACCCGCCGGTTCCGGCCGTAGGAGGAGACAGATGAGGAAACAGGTGAGCCCGAACGCTGCCGCCGCTACCCTGCGGCTCATCGCCGATTGAAAGGAACGCCACGATGCGTGGAGCTGTCTTGTATGTCCCCGGCGACGTCCGGGTGGAGGAGCGCGACGATCCCAAGATCATCGAACCAACCGACGCCATCATCCGGCTGTCTGCGACCTGTGTCTGCGGCTCGGACCTGTGGCCCTACCGCGGCATCGAAGCCGTCGACGGGCCGTCCCCGATGGGCCACGAGTACGCCGGCATCGTCGAGGAGGTCGGCAACCAGGTCACCAACATCAGGCCCGGCCAGTTCGTGGTCGGCTCCTTCTTCGCCTCCGACAACACCTGCCCCATCTGCCAGGCCGGCTACCAGAGCTCCTGCCTGCACCGCGAGCCCATCGGCGCCATCGGCGCCCAGGCCGAGTACCTGCGCGTCCCCCTGGCCGACGGCACCCTGGTCGCCACCCCGGACCTCCATTCCGACGACCTGATCCCCAGCTTGCTCGCCGCCTCCGACGTGCTCGGCACCGGCTGGTTCGGCGCCGTGGCGGCCGAGGCCGGCCCACACAAGACCGTCGTGGTGGTCGGTGACGGTGCCGTCGGGCTGCTGGCTGTGCTGGCGGCCAGCAGCCTCGGCGCCGAGCGGATCATCGCGGTGAGCCGGCACGAGCCCCGCCAGCAGCTCGCGGTCGAGTTCGGCGCCACCGACGTCGTCACCGAGCGCGGCGATGCGGGCGTGGCGCGGATCAAGGATCTCACCGGCGGGCTGGGGGCGCACTCGGTGATCGAGGCGGTCGGCACCCAGGAGTCGATGCTGCAGGCCATCGGTTCCACCCGGCCCGGCGGCCACGTCGGCTACGTCGGCGTCGCCCACGGGGTCGAGCTGCCCGGCAAGGAGCTGTTCTTCTCCCATGTGCACCTGCACGGCGGCCCCGCCCCGGTGCGCCGCTTCCTGCCCGAGCTGATCGACCTGATCTGGAACCGGCAGATCGACCCCGGCAAGGTCTTCGACCTGACCCTTCCGCTGGAGGAGGCCGCCGAGGGCTACCGGGCCATGGACGAGCGCCGCGCCATCAAGGCACTGCTGCGGCCATAGGCACCGAGCAGGTAGGCGCGCTGCGAGGTCGACCAGCACCACCATTGCGGGCTGTCCGGCGCCTGCCCCACGCCCTTAGGCTTGCGTCAGGCACACGCGAGCCTGATCGCCCTCGCACCGGGGCCGACCCGGCGGCGTGGCTCGCCGGGCGACCGAATGGTGGGAGGACATGATGCGCCGGCCGAGCCTCCGCGAGCAGATCCCGTGCCTGTCGGCACCGCAGTTGGCTGCGCTACGACGTGTCGCCCGTGCCGGCGAGCGGCTACCAGTCAGGGCGCTTCCCCCCGAGATGACCAAAAGCCTGCTGGAGGCCCGCGCGGTCAGCGTGAACCGCCGCTGGGGCGTCGGCGAGTTGCGGCTCACCCATCTTGGCGTCCTCGCCCTGGTCCAATCGCAGACCGCCAACCAGGTCCCCACCCTCGCATCGCTGGCGGCAGGCAAGGGCAAAGGGTTCGTCGCGGTGACCCTGGAGGACGGTGGCCCTGTCGTATGTCGACTCAGACGTGACCGCCGCCATCTACCGCAACGGCACGATCGGGCGGGCCAAAGACGACCTAGAGGCCACCGCGACCCGACTCAACCAAGCGCTGGCCGCCCACGACGGTGCCGCGCTCATCTCGGTCAACGGAGCAATGGTCACCCAGGCAGCAACCGCCATCCCAGGCATCCCCCTGTACGCGAGCCTGCTGCGCGGCGTGCTCGGCGGCGCCATGCAGTCCCCTATCCGCCAGACCAGCCGCCTGTGGGCGCACCTGCTCGGCGCCACAGCGGACGGGCAGGACGCCAAACGAGACGCCGAGGGCCGGCTTCGGCTCGACGACTGGGAACTGGACGACGGCGTCCAAGCCCAGCTCCGCGACCGGTGGAAGCAAGTCACCACCGCCAACCTCAGCGAACTGGCCGATGCCGCGTGGTTCCGCGCCGAGGTGCGGCGCCTGTACGGGTTTGACGTGCCCGGCGTCGACTACCAGGCCCCGGTGGAGGTTGACCTGCCCTGGCCCACCTGAGGGAGTGAGGCCGCCGACGACGACCACTGCGACCGCCACCCACGACCACCCCGCGCCGAGTCGAGTCGAGTCGAGTCGAGTCGGAGGTTCCCGTGCCGTCGCCGAACCATGCCCACCTGGTCCAGTGGCAACGCGACCTTGAAACCGCCCTCACCCAGTTCGCCGACGACCACCTCGCGCCCGCGTTCGCCCCCGCCACCGACCCGGCGCTGTCCACCACCGCCAGGAACTACCTACTGCGGCCAAGCAAACGGCTCGTTGGGCTGCGTTTCTCGTCGCCTACCACGGCTTGGTCGACAACCAACCCCGCCACCCGGCCCGCGACCTGACCTCGGCCGCCGTCGCGCTGGAGTTACGCCACGCAGCCATCCTCGTCCACGACGACATCGTCGACCGCGACGAGGTCCGCGGCGGCATCGCCACCGCCCCCGCCGCGCTCACCGCCTCAAGCTACGGCCACGAAGGGCCCGCCGCCGCCATCTTCCTCCCACGGCTCCAACATGGCCGCAGCCACCGTGGGCTGCTCGCTCGGCCTGGCGGCGCTGCTTGCCGGCCACTCCCGCGATGTGGCCGACCTGATCCTCCATGTGTCGGAGCGGCTCGGCGCGGCCCTGCAGGTCCAGAACGATCTCGCCGGGTTCGCCGAGCTGGAACGCATCCTCGCCGACCCTGCCGGCGACCCCCTCACCTTGGCCAACACGTCAGATCTCGAACGACGGCGTCGCACCCTGCTCGTGCATGCGACCGTCGCGCGGCTGGGCGGCGACGAGCGGCAGCGGTTCCTGCGCCGGTTCGACAGCGACGACCCGGACAGGCTCACTCCGCTTGCCGACACCATCCGCGCGTCCGGTGCCTACGAGCACTGCACCGCCCGCGTCGCCGCCCTCATCGACCAGGCCCGCAGCGACCTCGCCAACGAGCAACGCCTGCCGCCAGCCGCCCGCCGTGCCGTCCTCGACGCCTACCAGTTTGTGGACGACCTGTACGACCCCAGCTCACCGGTCAGCCGCCTCTACCTTGAAGCGCGGCCAGACATCGTCGCCCCATCGCGGTAGCCCACGGCTTATGGGTTCGCAGTGGCAGGGTCGCTGCGTGGACGCCGATGACGTATGTGCGGTTGTTATCGCCCCCTTGAGCGACTTCACCACAGAGCGCGCACCAGTGCGACCAGGCGCGGCCCATTGACCACTCGCTTCGGTCGCCATTCCAGCAGGTCACGAGCGACCATGCCTATGGCGTGGATCGTTTGGCCGTGACGCGGCTGTCCTGGCGGCGTGCATGCCATTGTGGGGTTGGGCGGATCGGTATTTCTGCAGCTAGGCTAGGCGGGCTGATCGGGGTGCATGGATCTGGTCCGGCTCCTGCCGTGGGCGCCAGGCATATTTCACCCCGGCGAACCCCCGATTTCGCGTCACGGTCAGCACATTGTCGGCACGGGCGCTGTTCGCGGGCACAAAACCGCGCTACGCGGTGGCTGTTGGGCACTGGTGCTGGCTGGTCTCGGCGGCGACCTTGAGCACGATCGCTAGCCGTTCCTCGATCGTGGCGACCACCCGGGCGGCCATCTCCGGGGTGGTGTGGCGGTAGAGGGTGCCGATCTCGCTCCTTCGATGCGGTGTTCACCAGCGAAGGGACAGAGATTGTCCGAATTCCGATCCAAGCGCCGAAGGCGAACGCCTACGCAGAGCGGTGGGTGCAGACCGCAAGGACCGAGTGCCTCGACTGGATGCCCTTGGCGGTTCCCGACCCGCCGGATCACGGCGATCTTCGACAGGGCTCAAGACCCATTCCACCCCGTGACGTCGGCTGTCGCGACGTGATGGGTGGCCTCATCCGGGAGTATCACGCGGTCGCAGCATGACGAACCGGGTTTCCGCGCCCACAGGCCCGGATGAGAAGTCGGCCGAGCGCCGGCTCTCCGGTCCTGCTCCGGCTAACCCCTCAGTCCGGGTACTCATCCTTGCGGTAGTTGAGCGGCTCGCCGGGTTGCGGCTTCGGTGTCCGATCGAGCAGGAAGTTGAAGTACGGGGCGACGAACGGGTCCGGCGCCGTGACGGTGTACGTGTGGTAGACGGTCCCATTCTCGCGCGCGAATGCGATGTAGCCCGGCGCCTCGCGCAGCCCGTCCTTGAGCTCGGCGCCGATCTGCTCCGACCAGAACCGGAGCCATTCCGGCGGCTCGTCGACCATCACCTTGACCTCGGGGATCTGCTCGGCCTGCTCCTCGGTGAGCGCAAGCCCGAAGTCGAACGGGAAATCGGTTCCGTAGGTCGATACGTACGAGAACTGCCATCCCATCCGCCTCCTGTAGGCGGCGATCCGATCGATCGGCGCGCGCGAGAAGCAGATGAGGGTCACGTCGCGCTTGTTCAGATGCAGCAATGCCCCCTCGAACCCGTCGGCGAGGCTCGTGCACCCGGGGCAAGCACCAATCTCGTAGTCCGGGCCGTACATGATGTTGTAGGCAAGCAGCTGGGAGCGGCCATCGAACAGCTCGGCGAGCGTCTTCTGGCCCTCCTCGGTGTCGAACACGTAGTCCTTCTCCACCGGAACCCAGGGGAGCTCGCGTCGCTTCCGCGTGATCTCCTCGTCGCGCTTGGCCTGCTCCGCCTCGAGCCTGGCGAGCTCGTCGCGCGCTGCCTGCCATTCCTCGCGGGTTCCGATCGTGTGCTCGGGCATCTCGTCTCCTCTCGAGCTCGACCGTCCGGGCCGACCGGATCGGCATCAGTTGGAAGTGATAGGGATCGCCAACCAATAGGACCGCCCGAGGCGGCGAAAGTCATCGCAGTCGCTCCTCGATCGCGGCGATGATGCGCGCCTCCATCGCCGGGGTGGCGTGCCGGGCAGCTCGCACAGTTCGCCGGCTGGCTCTGCCTGGACAGCGGCGACCACGCCAAGGCCCGCCACTACAACGACCACGCCCTGGCCTTGGCAATCGCCGCCAAGGACCCCTCGCTCAGCTCCTACGTGCTGAGTTGCAGCAGCTTCCAGGCATATGAAGCCCATGATCCGGTGAGGCGTTGCTCCTTGCCCAGGCGGCACAGTCCTCGATCTGGAAGCCGACCCCGGCCATACTCGGTTGGGCGCTGCGCACCGACGGCTACGCCCACGCGCTCGCGGGCGATGCTGGCGCGTGCCAGGGTGCGCTCGACCGCGCAGCCGATGTGCTCGCCACGAGCCGGCCGGAAGACGAGCCTCCCTGGATGTACCACTTCCGCCTTGAGAGCTTTCCCGTCTACCGCGGCTTCTGCGCACGTCAATCATCCTAATCGCCTTGCTGGTGTCCTCATCGAGTTGGCGGCCGTCGGGCGAGCTTGGCAGGGTCGACCGGACGGGAAACCGGATGAGCTTTGCCTCCAAGACAGCTCGAACGACCGCCTCGCCGTCGGCGGTGCTCCACTCGACCGGGGAGCCTCGAAAGCGGCCCGTCCAGGCGTTGGGGTTCTTGAGGTTCTTGGAACTACGAGTCGTCATGGTTCGCCAATGGTCAACGCGATGAAGAATCGAACGAGATGGCTGTTCGGCGCAATCGGGATCGTGCTGCTTGCCATCGGTGCGATCCGCGTGAATGCCAAAGCCAGCGAAGGAGGCGTCGTCGCTCTCGTCGTTGCAGGCGTAGTCCTGCTCATCAGCCCATTCATCATCGATCGACTTGAAAACCTCTCGGTCAGCGGCAGTGGGTTCGAGATCCGGCTCAGCCGCACGATCGTCGAACTCGGTGCCCCGGACACGGCGCGGGTCCTCGAAAGCACCGGCCTCGCCGGTTTCGCCGAGTCCTATGCCCTGATTTATGAAGAGCTTCAACTCCCGAGCTTTCAGGCAGCAAAGATCTACCTTCAGGACCTCCTCGTAGAACGCGCAGCAGCGATCGCTCGCCGTCAGAAGTTGAAAGCCTCGGAGGTCAGGGTGCTTTTCAGGGAGGGCTCGCCCATGATGCGAGTGTTGGCCTTGGGCCTGATGGAAGGAGACCCGTCGCTGGCGGACGGAGCCACGATAGCCTCGGCCATCATCGACTCCCGTTCGGGCAACGAGCAGTATCACGGCCTCAAGCTTGCCCGGACCTGCTGGCGGCAACTATCAGCGTCGGAGCGGACCACAATCCGAGTCGGCATTGCCGACAGCCCCCACATCGGAGCCGATTCCGATCGGCGGGTAGTGGCCGATGAGGTGCTCTCCCTGCCGGTCTGAACCTGACGCGGAGGATGCCAGAGCAGGTCCCCGGTCTGTGACTTGCGCGGTGTGGCGGGCAGCACGATCTGAGCCACCAGTCGGGTGTCAACGTCGCCTATCCTGATGGCGTTCCTGCCATTGTGGGGTTGGGCGGATTGGTATTTCTGCAGCTAGACGGGCTGATCGGGGTACATGGATCTGGTCCGGCTCCTGCCGTGGGCGCGAAACGGTCACCCCTCGAACACGAGACATTTTTCGTATCGCGACGGCCGTCCGGACACGTTGGATTACCGCTCGACCGTGAGCCGAACAGCTACCCACTGATGTCGAGCTCGCATGGATCGTCGATGACATTGCGATCCCGGCCATCCGATGCGGTGCTCATCGCTGACACGGGACCCCGGGTGCGCGGGCGCGGTCTCGCGGTTGATGGTTGCTGCGTTCGTCTACTTGTTCTTCGTGCGCCTGCCGCGGATGACGGCGTAGATGATCCGGGCGGCGAGCAGCCCTGCCACGAAGGCGATGATCAGGTAGTGGTGTCCCCCCAGCGTCACGATCGTCGCCCTGGCGGTGTGATCGGCGCATCGGGACTTCCCTGCGGCCCTTGCCCACGCTGACGCAGGCGTCGCAGGTAGCCGTACAGGCACATCGCGCCCACGGCGAGCGTCGCCCAACTAATCACGCGACCGGCAGTCAGATAGGCCGCCGTCGACAGGGTTAACGCAAGGGCCAGATGCAGCAGAGCGTGCACCACGAGAAAGCCGCCGACCATCACGCTCAACGCGGCGTCGACCGCACGGGTGGCCTGGGGCACCTTGAGCACCCGACCAACCGGCAGAGGCCGGCGGACGAGCGCCGTGACGAGCAGCACGACGCCAGCCACGAACGTGACGGCGGCCTCGTGCAGCTTCAACGGCAGCGAACTCCCGCCGGCCAGCAACGAGGCGAGACAACCGAGCGCGAAACCCACGGCGGTCAGCACCGCCCAGAGCTCGACGCGCCGCCGCACCATCAGGGCGACGATGGCATACGCGGCGGGGACGGTTCCGGCGATAGCCAAGGCCGCCGCGTCCGACCCGATGGCCGGCCGCACCACGAAATACACGGCCACCGATACGAGCGGCGCTACCAGCATCCGCACGACTCGGCGTCGGCTCACACCGGCAGACGGGCGAACCGACCCGGCCGAACCGTCACTCGACTGAGTCGCGGGGGCGGCAGAGGGCATAGCCTCCGGCGCCAAGTCGCGCCGACTATCGTCCGTGAGCCGTACGCGACGAGTCACCCGCGCACGCCCGCGTGGCGCGATCGGGCGGCTCATCGCGGCCGACCCATCCCCGCAACCGCCTGCTCCACCGCCTCCTGGACCGTGGCGATCAGCGAACCGGAGCGGGTCTGCATCCAGTACATCACCGCTGCCCGCTCGGCTCCGACCACCATCGCCGCCATCACCCGAGCCTGAAGCGGCCCGATCGAGGCCACCCGCTCGGCGATCGCGTCACCCAAATCCCGCTCCGCCGTCGCCATCGCGGTCAGGTACTCGCCGTGCAGGGCCGGCTCACGCGCCACCAGTGCTCGAAAATCCTGCAGCCAATGCGGCGGAAGGCCATCCTCGCGCGCCGGCCGGTACTGGCCCAACACCGCCTCCACGAGCGATGAACCCAACGGCGCATCCGCCGGCCGCTCCCGCAACGCGGCAGCCATCCCAGATGCATGACGCCCAGCCAACCAGGCGATCGCCTGCTCCTTGCTCCCGAAATAGTTGTTGAACGTCCGCGGCGACACGCCCACCACCGCAGCGACCCGCGGCACTCGCACCGCGGCCAGTCCCTCGGCCTTCGCCAGCTCGAACGCGGCCACCGCCAGATCCAGGCGCGTCCGATCCTTATACAGCTCCCGCCGTAGCACCCCCACGGGTTCGGCAGTCGTTGTCGCCTCGCGTCCCATAAGCCTCACCCTACCTTGGCTTTGCGTGATACGCAACTTGTGCGTTCCACGCAACGCCGAAGGCCGGTCTCGGTTTCAGTGCCGGGAATTTGTGGAACTCACGCCCTCTACCGCGCCAGCGGATGTCCGGGAAAGATCACTTCAATGTCGAGGCCGCCTCCGGGGCGGGCGCGGGCGGTGAGGGCGCCGCTGTGGGCGTCGGCGATGGCGCGGACGATGGCTAGGCCGAGCCCGTATCCCTCGCCGCGCCGGGTCCGTTCCGTGCCGAGCTGCCGGAACGGCTGGAACAGCTCCTCCAGCGCATCTGGCGGGACGGGTATGCCGGTATTGCTGACCGAGATGACGGCGCCCGCGGTGGTCAGTACCGTGGAGATCTCTACCTGGCCGCCGGGCAGGTTGTGCCGGATGGCGTTGTCAAGGAGGTTGGCGACCAGGCTCTCCACCAGACTCGGGTCACCGGATACCGGGGCCGCGGCGAGTGTCGCGCTGAGGTGGGTGCCGCGGCGCCTGGCCTCCTCCTGGCGGGCCAGGAGGACATCTCGGGTGATGTCGGCGAGGTCCAGGCGTGTCAGGTGCCCGATCCCGCTCTGGCTGCTGGCGAGGGCGAGCAGCGCCGCGATCAGGCGCTCCTGCTGATCGCCAAGCTGGATCAGTTCTTCGCACGTCGCCCGCAACATCTCCACGGTGGGCTCCGGGTCGGCGATCGCGACCTGCAGCAGCGCCCGTCCGGCGGACAGCGGCGTTCGCAGCTCGTGTGAGGCGTTGGCGACGAAATGGCGCTGCGCCTGGAACGACGCCTCCAGCCGCCCGAACAGGTCGTCGAGCGCCTGCCCGAGTTCGGTGAACTCGTCGCCGCGGCCGCGCACGCCCAGCCGGTGGTGCAGGTTGCTAGCGGAGATGTCCTTGGCGGTCGTGATGATCGCGCGTAGCGGCCGGACGAAGCGGCCCGCGATCAGCCAGCCGGCCACAAGGGAGAGCATGGCCAGGATTCCCAGCCCGGCCACGTCTTCCCAGAACACGTGCGAGCCGATGAATGGGATGCGGGTGGGCGGGGCCGCGACCGCGCCCGGCACCGGCGGAGTCGGCCCTCCATGCTGGTCGTGCTGGAACAGGTCCGGTGCCAGGAAGGGCGTGATGGCGAGCAGGGCGACACCTGACGCGCAGATGACGGCGCCGTAGAGCAAGGTCATCCGGGTCCGCAGGGCCGGGCGGCGGAGGGCGCGTGTGGAACGCGGCTTGCGGCGCTCAAGCATCAGAGTTCATCGATCCGATACCCGCCGTCGCGGACGGTACCGATGACGGGTGGCTCGCCGAGCTTGGCCCGCAGCCGGTGCATGGTCTGCTTGACCGCGGTGGTGAACGGGTCGGCGGCATCGTCCCAGACCCGCTCAAGCAGCTCCTCGGCGGACACGACCTGGCCCGTGCGGGCGAGCAGGTACTCGAGCACGGCGAACTCCTTGGCGGACAGCGACAGCCGCTGCCCGGCACGGGACGCGACCCGCCTGCCGGGGTCGAGCCTGATGCCGCCATGGGTCAGCACCGGGGGCACCGGTATGGCGGTGCGGCGGCCGAGGGCACGCACCCGGGCGGTCAGCTCGGGGAAGTCGAAGGGCTTGGCCAGGTAGTCATCGGCCCCCATGTCCAGGCCGTCCACTCGGTCGCTGAGGCTGCCGGCCGCGGTCAGCATCAGGATCCGGCCCGGTGACCGCCCGGCCGCGAGCCGCCGGCAGACCTCGTCGCCGTGCACCCCGGGCAGGTCCCGGTCGAGCACTACCACGTCGTAGCGGGTCGCGGCGAGTTGGCTGAGCGCCTCGTGCCCGTCGTGGACGACGTCGACGGCCATGCCTTCTCGGCGCAGCCCGGTCACGATCGCCCGGGCCATCGGCTCGAAATCCTCAACCACTAGCACCCTCATGACCGCGCATCGTCCTTCCCGCGGTGTGTTGACCTGTGCTTTCAGCATGCCAGGCCGCCGGTATCAGCTAAGTATCAGTCGCTGGCACCGTGCTGAGACTGTCCCGGGCGTACAACAACGACCATGGAAACCACAATCGAGGTCGCCGGGCTGCGCAAGCGGTTCGGCCACACGGTCGCACTGGACGGGATGACGTTCACTGTCTCCGCCGGCCTGGTCACCGGCTTCATCGGCCCGAACGGGGCGGGGAAATCCACCACGATGCGGGTGATCCTCGGCTTGGACGCCCCCGACGCGGGGCACGCGCTGATCGGCGGCCGGCCCTACGCCAGCCTGCGCCGCCCGCTGACCCAGGTGGGGGCGCTGCTGGACGCCGCCGCCCTGCAACCGAGCCGGACCGCCCGCAACCATCTGCTGTGGCTGGCGCATTCCCAGGGCCTTGGAGCCCACCGGGTCGATGAGGTCATCGCGCAGGCCGGCCTAGAGAAGGTAGCGCGTCGGAAGGCGGGCGGGTACTCGCTGGGCATGCGCCAGCGGCTCGGCATCGCCGCGGCGCTGCTCGGCGACCCGCCGGTGCTGATGCTGGACGAGCCCTTCAACGGCCTGGACCCCGAAGGCATCATCTGGATGCGCGGCTTCCTGGGCTCGCTGGCCGCCGAGGGCCGCGCGGTGCTGGTCTCCAGCCACCTGATGGGCGAACTGCAGGAGGTCGCCAGCCACTTGGTGATCATCGGCCGTGGCACGGTGATCGCCGACACCAGGGTCGCGGACCTGATCGCCGCCACATCCGCGGGCCAGGTCACGGTACGCAGCAGTGCCCCCTTAGACGCGATGAGCGTCCTGTCAGACGCCGGGGCGACGGTGGCCGATGCCGGCGGTGGCGTGCTCACCGTCTCCGGCCTGGCAGCCGAGCGGGTCATAGCGCTGCTCGCCGAGCGCAAGGTGCCGGCCTCCGAGGTCTCAACACGCCGCGCGACGCTTGAGCAGGCCTACATGGAGCTGACCAGGGACGCGGTGGATTACCGCGCCGCCTCCGCGCGGGAGGCCACGCGATGACCGCTCCCGCGCTCGCGGCCCGGCCGGACACGACGGCCGGGCACGACCGCTTCGCGTACCTGCTGCGCGCTGAGTGGACCAAGTTCCGCACGGTCCGCGGCTGGGTCATCGCCACCCTCGTCGCGATCCTCGTGACCGTGCTGGTCGGCTTGTTCAACGGCAGTCACAGCCACATGGCACCGTGCACCGATGGCCCGAATGGCTCGGCGTGTCAGTACGTCATCCCGACCGGTCCCGGCGGCGAGATGGTGACCGACACCCTCTACTTCGTGGACCGCCCGCTGACTGGCGACGGCAGCATCACGGTGCGGGTGACCTCGCTGACCGAGGTGGCCGAAAACGGCGTGACCACCCCGCAGGGAAGTCCGGCACAGACCCAGCCGACCGTAGTTCCGTGGTCGAAGGCCGGGCTGATCATCACCGCGGGCCCCGGCCAGGGGTCAGCGTACGCGGCGGTCATGGCCACCGGCAGCCACGGCACGCGGATGCAGTGGAACTACACCGGCGATGCCCCGGGTCTGGCGGGCAACGTGTCCGGCGCATCGCCGCGCTGGCTGCGCCTGGCCCGCGCCGGTGACGTCATCACCGGCTACGACTCCGCCGACGGCACGAACTGGACCAAGATCGGCGCCGTAACGCTGCCCGGGCTGGCACCGGCCGTGCAGGCCGGGCTGTTCGTCACCTCTCCCAGCCAGGCGGTGGCGACGAACTCGGGAATCTCCAACGCATCGAGCAGTGGTGGTGGCGCCACTGATGCCACCGCCACGTTCGACCGCGTCGGCCTGGACGGCGGTTGGCCCGGCAGTTCCTGGACCGGCACCTCCGTCAACGCCGGCCCCAACTCCCCGTACCTAACGGGACACGAGGCCGGATACCACCAGGTCGGCGGGGCCTTCACCGTCACGGGCTCCGGGGATATAGCGCCGGACGCCACCGATGGCACGCCCATAGACGTGCTGCTCGTGGGCGTGTTCATCGCGCTGATCGCGATGCTGGTGGTCGGCGCGCAGTTCATGACCGCCGAGTACCGGCGCGGCCTGATCCGCGCCACGCTCGCCGCCAGCCCCCGGCGCGGCCGGGTCCTGGCGGCCAAGGCCCTCGTCCTCGGCGCCGTCGCCTTCGCCGCCGGGCTCGCTGGCGCGGCAGGCGCGGTCCTGCTCGGGAGCCCGCTGCTACGCGCCAGCAACCCCGTCTACCCGGTCACGGCGCTCACCGAGGTCCGCGTCATCGCCGGGACCGCCGTGCTGGTCGCCGTCTTCGCCGTCTTCGCCCTCGCCGTGGGCGTCATCCTCCGCCACGGCGCCGGGGCGGTCACCGCCGCCGTCACCGCGGTGATCCTGCCCTACCTGCTGACCGCGGCCATCCCAGCACTGCCCGCTGGCGCCGGAGCCTGGCTGCTGCGCCTCACCCCGGCAGCCGGCTTCGCCATCAGGCAGGTCATCCCGGCCTACCCGCAGGTAGACGCCAGCTACACGCCGTTTAACGACTACTTCCCGCTCGCGCCGTGGGCCGGCCTCGCCGTGAGTTGCGGGTATGCGGCACTCGCCCTGGCACTGGCCACATACCTCCTGCACAGGAGGGACGCGTGAGCGAATCTCTGCATGCTGAATGGACCAAGCTGCGGACTCTCACCAGCACCTTCTGGCTGCTGCTCGCCGCGATCGCGCTGACCGTCACGGCCAGCGCCGCTGCGGCGGCGGCCACCACGTGCCCGTCCGGGGGCTGCGCCGAGGACCCGGCCAAGATCAGCCTCACCGGAATCTACCTCGGCCAGGCAATCATCGCGATCATGGCCGTGATGGCCGCCAGCGGGGAGTACGGCACCGGGATGATCCGCCTCACGCTGGCGGCGACGCCCCGCCGGGCCACCGTGCTAGCCGCCAAGGCAGCCGTCCTGACCGGCCTGGTCCTGGTCACCGGAACGGTCGCCGTCCTCGGCTCGCTGCTGGCCGGACGGCTCATCCTGCCCGGCCACGGCATCGGCCCATCCCACGGCTACCCCGCGATCTCCCTCAGTGACGGGCCGGTGCTCCGCGCCGCGTGCGGGTCGGTGCTCTACCTGGCGCTGATCGCCCTGCTCAGCCTTGGCACCGCCGTCGCCCTGCGCGAGGCCGCCACGGCCATCGGGACCGTCCTCGGGCTGCTCTACCTGGTCCCGATCTTCGCCGTTGCCGCCGGCAACGCGACCCTCTCGCGCCACCTCCAGCAGATCGCGCCGATGACGGCTGGCCTGGCCATCCAGGCCACAACCGGCCTGAACACCCTGCCCATCAGCCCCTGGGCAGGGCTAGGCGTGCTCGCCGCCTGGGCCGCCGGCGCGCTGCTGCTCAGCGGACTGATGCTCACGATCCGCGACGCATGAAGCAAACCCGGCTCGAATACACGGAATGTGGTGATGACATGCCTGGAAACGATGACGTGCGCAACGACGTAGTGGCAGAGGGCTGTGACGGGTTCGCACGGCTGCTACGAGCCGAGTTCACCAAGTTCCGCACGGTCCGGGCGTGGATGATCGCGCTCTGCGCGACTGCGGTCGTGTTGGTGCTCCTGTCGTTCGTCAGCGCGTTGGCGAGCCGCGCGACCAACCCCGCCGTACCTACCGGTCCGGACGGCGAAGCCGTGACCGATACCTACATGTTCGTGCATCAGACACTCGTCGGCGACGGCACCCTCACGGCCAAGGTAGCCGCACTGTCGGGGGCGTTTGCTCCACCCCAAACCTCGGGCGGTGGCATAAAGGTGTCATCACAGAGTCAACCGAACTCGCAACTACAGCCCGGGCTGGCACCGTGGTCCAAAGCGGGAATCATCCTCGAACCGGACACGAACCAGGGAATCCGCTACGCGGCCGTGATGGTCACCGGCTCCCACGGCGTCCGCATGCAATACAACTACACGCACGACAGCCCGGAACTTGCCGGCCCGGCCGGGCCGTCCTCCGCTCGGTGGCTGCGGCTAACCCGGGTCGGCGACATCATAAACGGCTACTACTCCACCGACGGCGCCCACTGGACCGAGACCGGTACCGCCCGCCTCGCCAGCCTTCCCCACACAGTCCAGATCGGACTGTTCGTCACGTCCCCGGTGTACTTCGCTGCCGGGGACACCACCGGGGCGCCCAGCGTTGCCACCGCCACCTTCGACAACATCTCCACCCACGGCGACCTTCCCGACCGCACCTGGACCGCAGACGCGATCGCCGGCTTGTACACCACTGTGCCGTCAGCTTCCACCTGGCAACAGCGAACCGCCGACGCGTTCACCATCAGCGGATCCGGCGACATCGCACCGCTCGTAGGTGGTGAAGGCCCAGCCACCCACTGGGCGGGCGCAAGCATCGTCAACGGGACAATCGTCGCGCTCCTCATGGTGATCGTCCTCGCTGCCTTGTTCGTCACGTCCGAGTACCGCCGCGGGCTGATCCGCACCACCTTCGCCGCCAGCCCTCGGCGGGGCCCGGTCCTGGCCGCCAAAGCCACCGTCGCCGGAACGCTGACCTTCGCGGCTGCAGCCACCGCCACCGCGATCGCTGAACTGATCACCCGCCATGTCCTGGCCGCCAACGGCAACTACCTATTCCCGCAAAGCGGGCCCGACCTGGCCCGGGTCATCATCGGCACCGGGCTCCTCCTCGGCCTCGCCGCGGCATTGACCGTCGCACTCGGCGCGATGCTGCGGCGCAGCGCCGGGACCGTCGCCGCAGGCATCGCGCTCCTCGTGCTGCCAGGCGTTCTCGGCTCTGAATCCGGAAACTGGCTGATGCAGCTCACCCCAACCGCGGCCTTCGCCATCCAGGCCACCCTGCCCCGCTCCAACCTGGTAACCGGCGCGTACACACCACCGAACGGCTACTTCCCGATCAGCCCCTGGGCCGGCCTCGCCGTGCTCGCCGCCTACACCGCGGTGGCCATGGGCGCAGCCACATGGCTTATCCGACGCCGAGACGCCTGAACTTCCCGCGACGCCCGACATGGAGACCTCTCTAGTCCCGAGCACCTGGCACAGACAGGAACCGTTAGATCCAAAGCGCGGCCCCGGCAGAACCACAACATGTTCGAGCCCGCCCGCAGCAGCGGGTCGGGCTCGATTCCTTACATCAGCGCTTCGGTCGCCATTCCAGCAGGTCACGAGCGACCATGCCTATGGCGTGGATCGTTTGGCCGTGACGCGGCTGTCCTGGCGGCGTGCATGCCATTGTGGGGTTGGGCGGATCGGTATTTCTGCAGCTATCACCTGATGCGACCTGGGCGTATTCGTGGACAGGAATTGCCGCCAGGTCAGCGCGGCGCCGGATCAATGCTGGCGCGCTTGAGCAGCAGCCACGCCGGGCAGTCTCACCGATTAGGGAATCATCGCCCAATCGGTTTGACTGTCCAGCCCGAGCACGCCCGCGACCGCGCGCGCCGCCAGCAGTTCGTCGTGCGGTGCCTCCCCGGCGAGCGCGATCACGGCGCCCTCAAGCGCTCCCCAGAACGCCAGCGCAACCACCCTGGCCGGCGGGCCGGGTGGAATCGATCCGTCCCTGCGGCCCGCGGTGATCAGGGTGACGCAGCGCTTGACCAGCGTTCTAGAAACACGCTTGATCTCGCGCCCGACCGGGTGGTCCTGACCGCTGAACTCGACCCTGAGCGCCATGATGACGCGGGCGACGTCGCGCCGGCAGTAGACGGCGTGACCGCGTGCCAGCGCGAGCAGCGCAGCGACCGGATCGGACTCCCGCTCGGCCGGCCCACCCACCTCGCGCCACCAGGTCTCGTTGATCCACTGGAGCACCGCCAGGGCCAGATCCTCCTTGTCCCTGAACTGGTGATAGAGCGCGCCGCGCGTGTAACCGGCCTCGCGCGCCACCTGTTCGAGCACGAGGTTGCCGTAGCCGTAGCGGGACAGGCCCCTCGCCGCCGATTCGAGCAACGCGCTGCGCGTGCGGGCGCTGCGCGCAGCCTGGGTTGGCCGGCGAGCTACCGGCACCTGCGCCGCCGGGCGGCTTTTCAAAGAAGTGGAACGTACATGCATGTATGTATGTTACCATGCCATCCAGGAGGAGAACTTTCCGTGCCTTACGCCGGAAATCGCCTTCACCGCCGCGGACCGCCGCGGGTCCAAACAGCCATGCGCAGGATTGCTGCAAGGAGCGATACGGATGAGCGTTGAGTTGGCGATCGCCGGGCTGGAATGAGGCTCCCGAACACCGCGCACACCTCCCGGCCCTGGCGGATCCACGAGTTCACCCATGACTTCCGGCTTGAGGACGTGTGGGAGCTGACGGGGCAGGGTAACCCGGCAGACTTCCCTCGGCTGGTGCAGCTGATCGCCTCGCTGGATCCCGCGCAAGGCTCCTCGCGCGCCGCCCGCACGCTCTGGGCGATCCGGTGGAAGCTCGGGAAGCTGCTCAGCTGGGACGGCCCGGACGCCGGCCTCAGCTCCAGGGTGCCGACGCTCCGAGACCGGTTACCGGCGGATCTGCGCAACGCCATGTCCGGTCCAGACTTCGACGCGCTCCCCTTCACCTCGCTCTACCTGATCGAGGACGAGTTCGCGGCGGAGATCGCCAACCGGACCATGCATGGAGTCATGCACATCGGCCGGGTCCCGGACCAGACGGGTGGCTTCCGCGTCCAGATGGCTGTCCTGGTGAAGCCAAACGGACTGTTCGGGACTGCCTACATGGCCGCGATCAGGCCGTTTCGGCACCTGATCGTGTACCCGGCGATGATGCGAGGGTGGGAGCGGACGTGGCGGGCGCAACGCGCGACGAACTGAACGATCCGGGCGCCAAGGCGGTCGTCGAGGAGTTCCTCACGCGCCAGCGCGAGATGTACGCCGGCGGGAATCTCGCGGCGGTCGAGGAGCTGCTCGCCGAGGACGTCGTCTGGCACGTGCCGGGGACCAGCCCGATCGCCGGGGACTATCGCGGCCGCGTGGCGGTCACCGGGTACTTCCGCCTGCGGCGGGAGCTTGCGGGAGGGGCGATCAGGGTCACCCAACGGGGCGAGGCGCACCACGAGGAGGCGCTCGTCCAGCTCGCCGACGGCCGCGCACCGCTCGGCGGCCGGGAGGCCGTGTGGCGCACGGCCGGCGTCTATCGGGTCGCCGACGGCCGGATCGCGGAGGCATGGCTGGTGCCGCTCGACCAGCGGCACTTCGATCTCGTCTGGGGCGCGACCCGCCGGGCGCCGTTCGTCTATTGCCAGCGCGTGCGCCCCCAGGAGTGCGCGGCGAGCACCATGCTTGGCCACCCTCGCTTCTTGGAGTTCTTCGAGGCCGCGTTCATCGAGTGCTGGCGCGACCGCTTCGGCTCACTCGATGCGAGCCTGGGGCCCGACCGGAGGCTGACGGTCGCGGCGGTCAACGTCCGCTACCTCGACCCGGTTCGCTCTGATGATGAGCTGCGCATCGAGGTCACCCTGGACCGACTCACGAAGCGCTCGGTCCAGGTTCACTACGACGCCTTCGTCGACGACGCTCGGGTCGCCGAGGCCAGTTCGCGCTATGTCTGCCTCGATGCGGAGTCCGGGGAGCCCGCCTCGCTTCCGAACGGAGTCGCCGGCGATTAGGGAACCAGCGCCAAGGTGCCGATCGAGGGAACGGTCGGGGCGATGGCCGAGTCATCGCGGTACCCATCGGGGCGGGACCTTGCCGTGTCGCCCTGGCAGCTGGATCATCGGGCAGCTGACCAGCGGAAACGCTGATGGCGGGGTGCTCGGATTGGGGCATGGCCCTCCACCAGGGATGCTGCAGGATTTGGCGGACTGCCTCAATCGTGTTGGGGCTCGGCGCCGCGTTCTGTGCGGCTGCTGCCTGAGTTTGCTGGCTGGGAGAGGCGATGATGGATCGCGTCTGCGACCTTGGCGGACAAGACGGGGCCCAGCAGATCGGAGAGGTGCTGGGCGAGTGCGGCGGGATCCAGGGGTGACCCGCCCCCGTGCCTCCTGATTTCGTTGACGGCATCCTGCGCGGTGTGGAGGAGTGCCTTGTTGGTCCCAGCCCAGGTATTCTGGCCGGCCCCGGTCCCCTCGTTGAGGACATCGCGGACCGCCCGCTTGAGGTCGTCGGGCGTCGCCATGTCGAACCAGTCCCCTCCCATTCCGATGCGCCATTGGCCGAAATTGGTGGTGAGTGCGGTGTCCACATCGCACGTCACCTTGTTGATGTTCCGCTGGCCGACCACGTGCGCTCCGTCCCAGTTCTGGCGGATCTGGGCGCGTGGCTCCCACATGGTGTGGTGATGTTTGTCGCTGGACCAGGCAGTCGTCTGCCACGCCCACTTGGCCACCCCGTCGTCCAGCGCCCGCTTGCACACCCAGAAGCTGCCGTAGACGCCGACGTTTTCGATCCCGAGGACCGAGGCGGCGCCACGGCAGAAGTCGGCGGCATGCCGGTAGACGTCGGGCTTGTTGAACTCTTCCAGGTCCGCTGAGAAATAGATGGGGCGGCCGTCTGGCATCCCGCACGCCTTGGCCTGCGCGAGCGCGCTTTTTGCCGCGGCCACGCCGGCGCTGGAGCCGCCCTTCATGGCGCCAGCGGTCGATTCGTAGTTGGTCACGATGTCAATCCCAGCGGCGGAAAGCTGCTCCACCTCCGCCCGGGACATGTTCTTGGGGTTGCCCGGAGTGGAGACGTAGCGACAGACAAAAGTGACACCGGCGGCCTTCAAGGCGGCGGCCCCAGGCGGACCGCCAACATAGTCGACCCCAAACCGAGCCATCGACCCGCCCCCCTCGTCTCACCCGGCCCGCGACGGGCTTGTGCCTCCTCACCGCACCAAACGCCCGTCTAGGAACAGTGTGATCATCCCGCCGAGTCGATACAAGAGCCCAGCCGCCGCAGGCTACCGATGGAAGTACGGGTCGAGGACCCGCACCTCGACGATCCGGTCGACTGGCAGGCCGTTGCGCTGGGCGGCGGCGCGGATCGCCTCCGGGTTGGGGCCGTCGTAGATGCAGTAGGTCCTGCGCTTGTCATCGGTGACGTAGGAGTGGATCCAGGTGACGCCTTCTGTGGCGTTGCCGTCGACGACAGCCAGGCAGGCCTTGGCGCCCTGCTCGTCGGCTGGAATTTGCAAGCCGTCAGCGAAGGTGCGCTCGACCATATAGCGGGGCATGCTGCCTCCCGTCCTGTGCGTGCCGGAAGGTCCGGCTGCTTGGGAGTGTCGAGCAAACCCCGGTGGGGTCACATCCGGAAGGAGTCCTTATCTTCGCGCCGCCGCCTCCCTATCTTCGCGGCACCGGCTCCCCATCCCCTCCCGGCTCCATATAAGGATCCGTACAAGGCGGAACCATGGGAAACTACCGCTTGATCGACCGGACTTGATCGACCGGATCAATGGGAGACAGGCAGCTATGGGGGAGGAGACAGACAGAATCGTACCCGGGCACGATCCTGGACGCGCGCCGGTGATCGACACCAGCGTGGCGCATCTCGCCCGGGTCTACGACTACTGGCTCGGCGGCAAGGACAACTTCCCCGCCGACCGGGAGGCCGCCGAGCAAGCGATCGCCGCCTATCCCATGCTGCCCCGCAGTGCTCGGTCAAACCGGGCGTTCATGCGTCGGGCGGTCCGCTTCCTGGCCGCAGAGGCCGGCATCCGCCAGTTCCTCGACATCGGCACCGGCATCCCCACATCGCCGAACGTCCACGAGGTCGCCCAAGCGGTCGCGCCCGAGTCGCGCATTGTCTACGCCGACAACGACCCGATCGTATTGGTCCACGCCCGCGCCCTGCTCACCAGCGGCCCCGAGGGGCTGACCGACTACATCGACGGCGACGTCCACGACCCGGACTCGATCTTGGACACGGCGGCAAAGACGCTGGACCTCACCCGGCCGGTGGGGCTGCTGCTGGTGGCGATCCTGCATGTCGTGCGGGACGCCCAAGAGGCGGCCGGGATCGTCGCGCGGCTCCTTGCGGCGGTGCCGCCAGGCAGTTACCTGGTGCTCTCCCATGTGGCCAAGGACGTTCAAGAGGAGCAGGTGGCGGAGATGATGGCCCGGCTGAGCCGGCTCCTGCACGTCGAGCTGGCTGCGCGGACCTCCGCAGAGGTCTCTCGCTTCTTCGAGGGGTTGGAGTTGGTCGCGCCCGGGGTGGTCCAGGTGCACCGCTGGCGCCCGGATCAGGGCGTCGATCTCGGCGAAGAGTTCCCGATGCATGGCGGGGTCGCCCGGAAGCCTTGAGCCACGGTGGGCGCGGACAAGATCCCGTAAGATTCTGCTCCGTTCAGGTCATCGCGGGCACCGCGGCAGGCATGGACGACACCGACGTAGCCGGGAACAGGGAGAACCATGCGGGCCGGGCTCACCGGATTGCTGTCCGAGCAGGCGGCCAAGCTCTACGAGCAGCTGATCGTGACGGGTGGGCTGGTCCTCGCCGAGCACCCCGAGCTTGGCGCGTCGCCCCCCGCGCGCGAGCTGATCGACAAGGGCTTTGCGCGGACGCGCCACGTGGACACGCCGATGCTGGTACCGATCGAGCCGGGCCGCGCCCTGGACAACGCCATCCTGGTCACGCAGCGGCAGATCTTCGAGCAGCACCAGATGCTGCTGCGGCTGCGGGACGAGATGCAGCTGCTGCAGCAGGCGTACCTGACCAGCGCACGATCGTACGACGAGCCGCACGAGCAGGTCCGCCTGCTCACCGACCGCTCGGAGATCGGCGCCCTCTCGGCTTGGAGACGGCGCACTTCACCCGTCCGCCCGATCCCCGCTCCGCACGGGTGCCCCCGGCGGAGGTGCTCGCGCGGGGCATCCGGTTCCGCAACGTCTACGAGCGCGCCATGCTCGAGATCCCGGGCGCCCAGGAGATCGTGCGCATCTCGACGGAGGGCGGCTGGGAGTGCCGCGTGTACCCGGAGATGCCGATGAAGATGGTGCTCGTCGACGAGCGCGAGGCGCTGGTGCCGCTCGACCCGACCGGTATGGAGGGCGCCATGCTGGTGCGCGCGCCCGTTGTCGTCGCGGCCCTGCGGATGTACTTCGAGCTGCTGTGGAGCCGCGCCGTGCCACTCGGCGACGGCCCCTCCAAGCTCACCCCCGAGCAGGACCGGGTGCTGCGCCTGGTCCTGACCGGGATGACCGACGGCGCGATCGCCCGGCACCTCGGTATCAGCGAGCGGACCGTGCGCCGGCATGTCGGCGCGCTACAGGAGCGGCTGCAGGCGAGCAACCGGGTCACGCTCGCCACGACCGCGGTGCGCGAGGGCTGGGTGTAGCACGCGCGTCATTGCCACTCGACGGGGACGCTGGCGGGGCCGTGGTTTGGGCAGTTGCGCCCCTGCGGGGTCAGCGCCACCGACGGAGGGCCGCTGCCTGCGGGACCGCTCACGGGGATTACGACCCGCGCGTAGCTGCCCGCTGACTCGGCCGCGACCTGCCACGACATGGTGTTCTGGCGCGGGCAGTCCCACGCATGGCCCAGCAACGGAGGGTGGGGGGGCTGCGCCAGCAGGACGACATGGCCGGCGGCGTTCACCCCGTACAGGGACGGCTCGGCGCCGGCCACCCCGGTCACCCCGGACGGCAGCGTGCCGCTGAAGTACCACGCGTCGCGCAGCTCGTCCCTGTGCCAGATGCGGAAGTGGTCCCCGAGCTCGTTGCCCTCGGCGAACGACCCCGGGTGCAGCGCCGTCATCGAAGGGCCCGTGAACCGGAGGAACAGCGGCTCGTCCTCGACGACGGTCGCGTCGCCGGTCGCCCAGCCCGGCTGGTCGAAGGTGCGCAGCACGATCGGGCCGCCGTGGAGCGGGACCGCCTGGATGACGCCCGGGCTGGATGCGAGCACCTCGCGGGACTGCGACCAGTCCCAGTCCCCCTCGGCGCGGACGCGCAGCGGGGCGCCGAGGGGGGCACCTGGCGCCTCCTGGCGGCGCCACCAGAGCTGGCCGTCGCCGGTCACGGCGTACACCACCGTGGCCGCGCCGTCGGTGGCGGCGAACACATCCCGGTAGGCCCGCCAGTCCGCGCCGTCGACCTCGGCCGCGGGCATGAAGCCGCTGCCGTCGGCGCACAGCCCGAGCTCGGCGAGGTGGCCGCTGCCGGCGTCGACGGCGTAGAGCCGCTGCGCCGGGGGGCCGCCGCAGGCCGGGTCGGCCAGCGCGCGCGGCAGGAGGCCCGCAAGGCTCGCGGCGAGCAGCAGCGCGGCGAGCCAGGCGGCCAACCGCCGCGAGGTCCGGAGGATAGAGCGGGTGGGCATGCGGGTCCTCCTGAGCTTCTCACGCGACACGGCGCGCAAATGACAGCACGTACGATACGAGGCACGCACCCGCGCCGCCGGTCGGCATCGGGCCTGATGTGGCCACCGACCTGATCCGGCCACGAGCGGCCGGCGTGAGCCGCCGCCGGCTGGTCGACCCCGCCGCAGCCCCTCCGGGACACCTCCGGCAGCCCGGCAGGCCCACCCTAATGCGCATCCACCACCGTCAGGCGGGGCGTCGACTGGACCGGACCACCACGCCTGGCCGCTTCCGGCCGATGACCGGGTGTGCCAGTTCGGGCGGCAGGCGCCGTGTGCTCTCATACGGGCGTACTCCACCAGACCGGCAGCGGACGCGACGCGGCGGACGCGAGCAGGGAAGCAAGGGACGTGGATGACAAGACGATCCGGTCCCCCGTTGGAAGGAGAGCCGCAGATGAACTGGAAGGAGATTTCCCAGATGAACCGGGTCGCGCGCGTGATGGACGGACTCGTCGCCTGGGTCGTGCCCAAGTCCGTCGTGCACGCGCAAACGTGCCCTCACGGCGACATCACCGTCGAGGAGTTCTGCTACTGCAGCGCCAACCTGCAGCATTCGTTCTGGCGTCTCCACATCACCTGGGGCGGCGCCTACTGCAACGACCAGATGTGGACGAGCTGCTACATCGTCCACAACGGCTGCTTCTTCTAGCCGGCACGGATCATACGGATCATGGGGTACGTGGCGGTCTCCTGCCGTGCGCTCGCCTTGGTGGTGTGCACGGCCGCGCTGCTGAGCAAGCTGCGGCGCCGGCGAGCCTGGGTGGAGTTCGTCGCTTCGGTGCGCGATCTGCGGCTGCTTCCTGACCGCTGGGCGGGCACGGCGGCGGGGTCGACCGCGGCGGCCGAGGCGGGCGTGGCCGTGTCGCTGGTGGTCCCGTCGGCCGCTGTGGCCAGTACCGGTCTGCTGCTGGCCGGCGTGCTGCTCGCGTGCCTCGGCGGGACCGTCCTGCTGGTGGTGCACCGCGGCGTGCCGGCAACGTGCCGCTGCTTCGGGGCCTCCGACGTGCCGCTGCAGCGCTGGCACGCCGTTCGCAACGGGCTCCTGGCCGCCGCCGCCCTGGCTGCCGCAGCCTGGACGGCCCGCCACCCTGGCGCGGGTGGGCTTCCCGTAGGCCTGCACCCCGCCGGGGTTGCCGTGGCGCTGGCCGCGGGCGCACTCGCCGGGGTGCTGGTGGTCGCCGGCAGCCTGCTCGGCTGGTTGTTCGCACCGGCAGGGTCCCAGCTGCCCGCCGGCACCCGCCACGCCGTGGGAAGGAGAAGATGACCGAGTGCCGTACCTAGTCAGCGCCGTGGTTGTCGTCGGTGCCCTCGGGTTGCTGAACCTGCTGCTCACGCTCGGCGTCGTCCGGCGGCTGCGCGAGCTCGAGCCGCTCGCACGCGCCGGCGGGGGTGGACAGGCGCGGCCCCGGGGCGGCCCGATCCCCGCGCCCGGGTACCCGGTCGGGGAGTTCAGGGCCCGGACGACGACCGGGGAGCTGGTCGGCCGCGAGGACCTCCTGGCCGACCAGACGCTGGTCGCCTTCTTCTCCGTGGGCTGCCCACCCTGCATCGAGGCGGTCCCGAGGTTCGTGCCCCGCGCGGCAGCCGCCGGCAGCCGCAACCGGGTCCTGGCGGTCGTGCAGGGCGGCGGGGCGGACGCGGCCGGGTTCGTCGAGCCGTTGGAGCGGGTCGCCCGAGTGGTCGTCGAGGACGAGCGCGGCCCGGTCAGCGCCGCCTTCGGGGTGACGGGTTCCCCGGCGTACTGCCTGGTGGACGGCAGCGGCACCATGCAGGCATCCGGCTTCAAGCTCGACGAGGTGCTGGCGGACGCCCTGCCCGGACGATGAGGCCAACTGGGCGCCAGCCCGGGCGCCACCTGCGCTCGTCACGCCGCGCCCGGCTCGCCGTGCGGCTGGGCGCGGCCCTGGGCATGGCCGTTCGCGCGGCACCCACGATGACCTGCGGCTTCCTGTTGCTGTCGCTCGGCTCTGGCGCCATCCCGGTCGGGATGGCGCTGGTCACCAGACGGATCCTGGACACCCTCACCCAGCCGCACCCCGGCAGGCCGGCCAGCGTGGTGGCACCGGCGGTCGCGCTCGGCGCGCTCGGGGTTGCCACCGTCGCGGCCCAGCACATCGGCCGCTTCCTCCGCGTGGACATCGACCGTCGCACCACGGTGTTCGCGCACGACCGGCTGTACGCGGCAGTCGGCCGACTGCAGGGGCTGTCCCGCTTCGAGGATCCCAGGTTCCTGAACCGGCTGCGGCTTGCCGCCCAGTCGGGGCAGCTGATCGGCAGCCAGGCTGTCGCCACAGCGGTCGACGCCCTGCGCGCGCTGGTCACCGGGGCGGGCTTTGTCGCCACCCTGTTGGTCCTCAACCCCGTCCTGGTCGGCGTCGTGCTGGCCGCCGTGCTGCCCGGCCTGCCCGCCGAGCTCGGCGTCAACCGCCGCCGCGCCGCAGCGTACCTGCAGACCGGCACGGCCCAGCGCCGGCAGCTGTTCTATAGCGGGCTGCTCACCAGCCTCGCCGCCGCCAAGGAGGTGCGCCTGTTCGGCCTCGCCCGCTTCTTCCACGGGCGGATGCTGCGGGACCTGCGCGCGGTCAACGACGAGTTCAGGCGGGTCGACCTGCGCGAGTTGCGCACGCAGGGCCTGCTGGGGATCCTCGGCGGGATCGCCGCCGCAGCCGGGCTGGTGTGGATCATCGCGCAGGCCGGCGACGGCCGGGTAGGCATCGGCGACCTGTCGGTCTTCATCGCTGCGGTCGCGGGCGTCCAGGGCGCCGTCGCCGGCCTGATCCAAAGCGTCGGCAGCCTGAACCAGGCGCTGCTGCTGTTCGACCATTACCGCGACATCACCCGCGCCAGTCCGGACCTGCCGGTGGCGTGCCCGCCCCGGCCGGTCCCTCCGCTCCGGCGCGGTATCGAGCTGCGCGACCTGTGGTATCGCTACGGCGACAGCGAACCGTGGATCCTGCGGGGCGTCAACCTCGTCATCCCCCACGGGCACGCGATGGCACTGGTGGGGCCCAACGGGGCGGGCAAGACGACGCTGGTGAAACTGCTGTGCCGCTTCTACGACCCGACCTGGGGCGCCATCCTGTGGGACGGCGTCGACCTGCGCGACCTGCCGGTCGAGGAGCTGCGCCAGCACATCGGCGCGGTCTTCCAGGACTACATGGCCTACGACCTCACCGTCGAGGAGAACATCGGCGTCGGCGACCTGGCCGTGATGGACGATCGCCAGCGCCTTCAAGAGGCGGCCCGCCGCGCCGGTGCGGACGGGATGGTCGCCGGCCTGCCCGACGGCTACGACACCCTGCTGAGCCGGATCTTCTTCGACGAGCGGGACGGCCGCCCGCAGAAGGCCGGGATCACCCTGTCGGGCGGGCAGTGGCAGCGGCTGGCGCTGGCACGGGCATTCCTGCGAGCGGAACGTGACCTGCTGATCCTCGACGAGCCAAGCTCGGGACTGGACGCCGAGGCGGAGCACGACGTCCACACGCGCCTGCGGCAGCACCGGCAGGGCCGGACCAGCCTGCTCATCTCCCACCGGCTCGGTGCGGTGCGGGATGCCGACGAGATCGCCGTGCTCAGCGACGGCTGCCTGGTCGAACGCGGCAGCCACCCCGACCTGATGCGCGCCGGCGGGGTGTACGCCAGGCTCTTCACCCTGCAGGCCGACCGCTACCAGGTCAGTAGCTGAAGGTGACTGCGGGGTCGTCGCCGATCCACTGCCACATTGGGACGGTGCCGCCGATCTCGGCGCTGCCGATCAGGCTGCCCTTGTCGAGTTGCTTGGCGTCGAAGCAGATCGGGCACACCAGGAACTGTCCGCCTGCCGTGGTGTAGCGGTCGAGGAGGGCAGGAAGGGGCGGGCAGCCGTCGCAGGCCACGCCCACCGCTACGCCGGGCACGGCCAGACGGACCGCTTCCTTGGTGAGGAACATCAGGGTTGGGCGGCCCTGTTCGGCCGCGCCGACCGCGACCAGAAACGCCACGGTGACCTTCTCCGGGTCCTCCAGACCGGTGGCCAGACTGATGACCGCCTTGTGCATGATTGCTCGCCTTTCGCTTATCGCTGGTTCGTGTCCCCCGCAGCATGGGCGGTGACGATCAACAACTCATCCGTGCGATCTACGGATTCCGGTACCGATGCCACCTGGGTATCGCGATGCGCCAAAAGCCGCCGTCACGCACAATGTCGGCATGGCAGCAGGTCACGAGGGCGCCGTCGCCAGCCCACTGGCCAACGCCGGCGTCACCGAACGCGAGGCAGAGGTGCTCTTGGCGGTCGCGGAGCGCTTGCGCAACCGCGAGATCGCCGACCGGCTCCACCTCTCGGTACGGACGGTGGAGAGTCACGTCGCGGCGCTGCGGCGCAAGCTCGGCGTCACCGACCGGTCCGGGCTGGCCGAACTCGGCATGGACCTGCGCCGCAGCGCCCGCCCCGGCGCCGGCGCCGCGCTGGCCACGCCGCTGACCAGCCTGATCGGCCGTGACCGCGAGACCAGCGAGCTGGTCGCCTTACTGAACGAGCATCGTCTGGTCACGCTCACCGGCCCAGCCGGGGTCGGCAAGACCCGGCTGGCGCTGTACGTCGCCGCCGCGTGTGCCGACGCCTTCCCAGACGGCGCCCGGCTGGCTGATCTCGCGCCGGTCGACCGGGACCTGGTCGGCGACACGCTCGCGCGGGCGCTGGGGGTCGTCCCACGACCGGGATTTTCGGTCCCGGACGTGCTGCGGGATGCGGCCGGCAGCATGCGGTGCCTGCTGCTGGTGGATAACTGCGAGCACGTGATCGCGGAAGCCGCCGCGCTGGTCGCTGAACTGCTGACCGCCGCTGGCCAGCTGCGGGTCCTCGCCACCAGCCGGGAACCGCTCGGCGTCCCCGGCGAGGTCAGCTATCAGGTGCAGACCCTGCCTGTGCCTACCCCTGACGCCGCAGCGGTCGCGGCCAGCGCCGGGAGCTACGATGCCGTCCGACTGTTCGTCGAACGCGCGGCAGCCGCGTCGCCCGGCTTCACCCTCACCGACACCGTCGCGCCAGCCGTGGCGGCGCTGTGCCAGCGCCTCGACGGGCTCCCGCTGGCGATCGAGCTGGCCGCATCCCGGGTCCGCAGCTTCGAGCCGGCCGAGCTGGTGGCGCATCTCGACCAGCGCTTCGATCTGCTCTCCGGCGGCGCCCGCACGGTGCTGCCGAGGCACCGCACGCTGCGCGGCGCGATCGACTGGAGCTACCAACTCCTCGACCACGACGAGCGGGCACTTTTCGACCGCCTCGGGGTCTTTCCCGCGGAGTTCGACTACGAGGCCGTCCAATCGGTCTCCGGGGACGATGGCGCAGCCGCTGCCTCCGTCATGACCTTGTTGCCGCGCCTGGTGGACAAGTCGCTCGTGTCGACCATCGGGCGCGGCCCTCACCGGTATCGCCTGCTGGAGACCATCCGGGCGTACTCCGCCGAACAGTTGGCTGCCTCCGCTGCCGCGACCACCGCAGGGCGGCGGCACGCTGCCCACTACCTGCGCTTGGCCGAACAGGCAGCCGAACAGCTCCGCGGCCGCAACCAGCGGGCCTGGCTCGACCGGCTGACCGCGGAGCAGCCGAACCTACGAACCGCGATCGCCCACGGCATCGCCGCCGGTGACGTCGAGTCCGCCTGGCGGTGGATCGGTGCGCTGGAGCGGTTCTGGGACAGCACCGGGCAGCGCCGCGAGGCCTATGAATGGATCCTGCGGCTGCTTGCGATCGGTGATCCGCCCGCCACCCCGGTCGGTGTCGCTGGAGTCGCCGCGGCCAGCATGCTCCTGCGGCCTTTGGATGTGCGAACCGGTTTCGGCCTGGCCCAGCGGGCCGCGCACATAGCGACCGGGCTCGAGGACCTCAGCCGGGCAAAGGCGGCACGTGCGGTCGGGGTCAGCGCGATCTGGGTCCAGCCTGAGCTGGCGCAACCAGCACTGCACGACGCACTGGCGCGGTTCGGGCAGGAGCAGCCGTGGGAGCGAGCCGTGACGATGCAAGCCCTTGCCACCACCGCAGGCGGGCTGGCCGAGGCGCTGCACTGGGGGCGAGCAAGCGCCGCGTTGTTCCGCAGCGTCGGCGACCAGATGTGCGCCGCCAACACCTTGTTCATCATGGCGCAACGGTCGATCTATGCCGGCATCGGCGATGACGAGGTCCAGCAATGGCTGACGGAGAGCCAGGCGCTGGCCGAGGCAGCCGGCAGCGAGGACGACCGCACCCACGCCACCGTCGGTTTCGCACTGCTGGCCTGGCTGCGTGGCGACCGTGACCGCGCGGCCGCGCTGATGGAGCAGTGCCTCCCCACGCTCCGGCGGCTCGGCGACGAACGCTGCACCGGCCGCGCACTGCACATCCTCGGAGAGCAGGCCCGCGCCCATGGGCAACTCGACCTGGCCGAGGAGCTGCTCAGCAAGAGCGTGGCGGCGATCGCGCTCGCCGGCCAAGCCGTCGTGCTCATCAACGCGCTCGAGGCCCTGGCCGGCGTCGTCGCCATCGGCGGTCGCCTCCGCCTCGCGGCCATCCTTCTCGGTACCGCGCACACCGCGCGCGAATCGGCCAGCGCGCACATGCGACCCCTCCAGCCTCCCGACGACCAGCTACGCCAACAGCTGATGCACACACTGGGCATCGCAGCCTTCGAGGACGCCTACCGCGACGGCGAACGCCTGTCCCCCACCCAGGCCGTGCAGCGGCTTGATCGGTAGCGGAATCCGTAGATCGCACGGATGAGTTGTTCGTCTCGGCCGCCCATGCTGCGGATGGACACGCCAGCGATCGAGGAGCACAGGCATGAGCGCGAAGCCGTCAGTGGACGTCAAGGAGCTGGAGAGCAAGGTCAAGCAGATGTACCGGGCAGTGGCCGAGGACCCGGGAGGGGCCTACCACTTCGAGATGGGACGTGGGCTCGCCGAGCGGCTCGGCTACGCAACCTCCCAACTCGACCACGTGCCGGCCGGCGCGATGGAGTCGTTTGCCGGTGTAGGGTACTTCTTCGACCTGGCCGCACTCCGCGAGGGCGAGACCGTGGTCGATCTCGGCAGCGGCTCGGGCATGGACGCGTTTGTCGCCGCCCGGCTGGTCGGGTCGTCGGGTCGCGTCGTCGGGGTTGACTTCACCGCTGAGCAGCTCGCGAAGTCCCGCCGCCTCGCCGCCGACGCCGGCTTCGACCAGGTCGACTTCCGTGAGGGCCGGATCGAGAACCTGCCGGTGGACAACGCCTCCGCCGACTGCGTGATCTCCAACGGCGTGATCAACCTGTCGCCGGACAAGCAGCAGGTATTCCGTGAGGCCGCCCGGATCCTTCGCCCCGGTGGACGCTTGGCGATCGCCGATATCGTCACCGAGACGCCGCTCACCGAACAGATCGTGTCCAACACCGACCTCTGGGCCTCCTGCATCGGCGGCGCCGCGCACCAGAAGTCCTACCTGGACGACCTCGAGGCGGCCGGATTCACCGTAGTCACGACGAGGCGCAACCCCTACGAGTTCATCTCCGACCAAGCCCGCAACGCCAGCGTCAAATACGGCGTGATGAGCGTTTCCCTCCTAGCCAGACGCTCGTGAACCTGCTATGACCCACGGGCATCCAGAGCTGGAGGGCGAGCCGCTCTACCTGGACTACAACGCCGACATCAACCGTGCCGCTGATCTGCTCGCCAAGGCAGCCACCCGCCAGGACATCAGCTGAGGTGCCATGACCGTGGAACGTGCGCGACTGCGTGGCTTCTACCCTGAGATCGAGCCCTACCGGACTGGCATGCTTCGCGTCTCCGACCTGCATGAGATCTATTTCGAGGAGTCGGGCAACCCGGACGGCAAACCGGCCGTCTTCGTCCACGGCGGTCCCGGCGGCGGCACCCAGCCCAAACAACGCCGGTTCTTCGACCCCGCGGCCTACCGCATCGTGCTGTTCGACCAGCGTGGCTGCGGCAAGAGCACACCGCACGCGTGCCTGACCGACAACACCACCTGGGAGCTCGTCGCCGACATGGAGCGTCTCCGGGAGCACCTGGAGATCGAGCGGTGGCTGGTGTTCGGCGGTTCGTGGGGCAGCACGCTCGCGCTCGCCTACGCGCAGGCAAACGCCGATCGGGTCACCGAGCTGGTGCTGCGCGGGATCTTCCTGCTCCGCAAGCGGGAGATCCGCTGGTTCTACCAGCAGGGAGCCGACGCGATCTTCCCCGACGCCTGGGAGGACTACATCGCCCCGATCCCCACTGACGAGCACGGCGATCTGTTGCGCGCCTATTACACCAGGCTCACCAGCGACGATCCCACCGTTCGCCTGGCGGCGGCGAAGGCGTGGAGCCTTTGGGAGGCAAGGACCAGCACGCTGCACCCAGACGCGGAGATCATCGCCCACTTCCGCGATGCGGAGTTCGCGCTCGCGTTCGCCAGGATCGAGTGCCATTACTTCGTCAACGGGGCCTTCTTCGACCACGACGGACAGCTGCTCACCAACGTGGGACGCATCCGGCACCTCCCCACCGTGATCGTGCAGGGTCGCTACGACGTCGTCTGCCCTGCCGACAGCGCCTGGGCATTGCACCGTGCCTTCCCCGAAGCGGACCTGCGCATCGTGCCCGACGCTGGCCACGCCGCCACCGAGCCCGGCAACCTTCACGAGCTGATCGAGGCCACCGACCGCTTCCGCCAACGCTGACCCCAGCGGAGCAGCAAGCCCAGCGCGAGCCAGGCGAGTGCGCCCAGGACGCCCCTGATGCCGCTGGCGACGATCATGACGGCGCAGGCGGCCAGCGCGAGCGGCAGCAACACCGCTGGGGCGGGCGTCCGGAACGCGGGGGTCGCCCCGGTTCGGGTTTGGTCGCGGCGGCGGAGGATGGCGAGGGCGACCAGCGGGGGTACGAAATGGGCGACGTAGAGGCACCCGCCCACGGCGACGGCCAGGCGGACCGACCCGGTGAGCGCGACGACCGCGAGGAGCGCCGCGTTGGTGGCGACGGCGGTGGCCGGGACGCGGGAGGTGGGGCGGAGGGCGGCCAGGGCGGTTGGCAGCATGCCGTCGCGTGCCATGGCGAAGGCGATCCGCGAGGTCACCACCAGCACCGCGTTGGCGGTAGCGGCTGTGGTCAGCAGGGCTGCGGCCGAGACCAGCCGGCGCCCGGCCGGACCAAGGGAGGCGGCTGCAGCCGCGGCCAGGGGAGCAGGCGACGTGCGCAGGTCCGCCCAGGGCATCACCCCCAGCGCCACGAACGTGACCAGCAGGTAGAGCCCGAGCGCGATCGCCAGGGTGAGCAGGATCGCCGCGGGGAGGTTGCGTTCGGGGCGCTCGACCTCTTCCCCGGCGGCGGCGATCATGTCGAAGCCGCCGAAGGCGAGGAAGGCGAGCAGGGCCGCGCCGAGAACGCCGCTGAGCCCCATCGGGAGAAAGGGCGAGAAGCGGGCAGCCTCGATATGAGGAAGGCCCGCCAGCGAGAACCCGGCCAGGCCGATGACGGCCGCCAGCACCACGGCGGCCTGCGTGGTGGCCGAAAGCCGGATGCCGACCAGGTTCACGGCGGCGCTGGCGGCGATCAGCGCAAGAGCGCCAGCCACGGCCGGGAGTCCGGTCAGGACCTGCAGGTAGCCGCCGAACCCGAGGGTGACGTACCCGCTGACGAAGATGTAGGCGCCCCAGAATCCCCAGCCCATGATGAAGCCCCACTCCGGCCCGAGAACCGCCCGGGAGAAGGCATAGCCGCCGCCGGCTTGGGGAAAGCGGCAGGCAAGCTCGGCGTAGGGGACCGCGATGAGCACGGCCGCCAGGAAGGCCAGCACAAACGACAGGAGGGCGCCGGGGCCAGCCACCCCGCCCGCGGCGCCCACCAGCACGAAGATCCCCCCGCCGATGGTGCCGCCCACGCCGAGGCCCACCGCCTGCCGCAGCGTGAGCACCCGCCGGAGGCTGCCGTGCTCCTCCCGCGCAACCGCGCCAGCCCGATCCTGATCCCGATCCACGTCCATGTCTGGCCGGCACGCTAGCGGGGCGCAGAGGCCGGGGTCTTGTACGAGATTGCGCGGCTAGGGCACGCCGTAGACTGGGCGGATGGGGACGATGCCGCAGCGGCGCGCCGAGCCGGCCGACCAGGCTCGGGTGTGGCATATGGACGGAGTCGGCGGCGCGAGCCTGGAGCTGCTGCGGGCAAGCTACGGCCGCTTGGTCTTCACGCCCCACGCCCACGAAGAGTTCCTGATCGCCGTCACCGAAGGCGGCATCGGCGGGCCGGTGTTCGGCGGGGAGCGGCACGCCGTCGGGCCCGGCGACGTCCTGGTGCTCAACCCCGAGCAGGCGCATGCCGGCGGGCCGCTGACCGAGGCCCCCTGGCAGTACCGGGCGCTCTACCCGACCGCCGACCTCATGCTGCAGGTCGCCGAGGACCTCCCCGACCACCGCCGCCGGCAGGCCCAGGTGCCGCCGCTGTTCGCCCTGGGGGTGGTGCGGGACCGTGAGAGCGCCCGGCGGCTGCGCCGCTTCCACCTGGCGTCAGAGGACCCACGCGCAACCCTGCTCCAGCGCGAGTCGCAGCTCAGCGACGCGCTGGTCTGGCTCGTCGCCCGCCATGCGACTCGCCAGCAGCCCCGCCCCTCCCTCGGTCGAGTGCTTAAACCGGTTCGAACCGCCCGAGAGTACCTCGACGAACACGCCGACGAGAACATCTCCCTGCTGCACCTGGCTCGCCTGGCGGGCCTCAGTCCCTTCCATCTCTGCCGGGCCTTCCACCGGGAGGTGGGACTGCCCCCGCACGCCTACCAGACCCAGCTCCGGGTCCGGCGGGCCAAGCAGCTGCTCAGCGACGGCATGCCCGTCGCGCTGTGCGCCGCGACCGCTGGCTTCTACGACCAGGCCCACCTCACCAGGCACTTCAGGCGCACCGTCGGCGTGACCCCGGGAGCGTACGCGAAAGCCACCACGCGAACGCCAGCGCGAACTGCATGGTGACGGCCCGGCGGCGCCGCGTGAAGAGGAAACGCGTTGCCGCCGGGCCCCCCGAGGGTGGGCTGCCCGTGGTGGTGGGCTACCCGTTGTTGGGCGTCCGGGCTGCACGCCAGTGCACAAGACCCGTCACGGTGAACAGGACCCGAGGGTGACCAGACTGTCCAGGACCGTTCGGGATAGTCCGTCAGCGACTGACGACGCTGACGCTACAGGAACGGTGGGCGTAGGGGTTGGTATAGAGGCGGTGCGGTGCCATAGGAAGAGGGCGACGCCGGTCTGGGGGACTGCGCTTGGGGCAGTCGGCCTGGCTGGGCTTGAACACGAAGGTGCCGTCCTTGAAGCGGGCACGGCCATGCGCACCTGGTGGGTCGCTGCCGCTCTCGTGCTCATGATGACCTTTCGCATTCATTCCTCCTGGCGTTCCTGATAGCTCGTAGCTCGTAGAGCCCTCTCTGCGCAGGAGTGTCGTGGACGTCCTGGTCCGGCCACATCGGGAAGGGATCCCCATCTAGGCGGCGCCCGCTCCCTATCTTCGTGGCCGGCAGGTGATTGCGATTCGGCAACTCTGAATCGTTCTGTCCCTTCTAGCGTTAGGATCAGATGAGAGGGGGATGTGAGCGGGGGCTGGTGCGGCGGACCGGCGGAGGTGTGCGTGCGACTGCGGATGCGGGTGCAGGTGCGGACGGGTTTGGCCCTGCGCCAGCTGGGGCTGGCGCTCAGGGTGGGGTCGCTGGCTGGGGCGGTGTTGCTGCTGACGGCGTCGGGGCCGGTGGTCGGGCTGCCGGCGTCGTCCCAGGCTGCACTGGGAGCGGGGGCGTCCGGCGGCGCTGGGACGGTGGCCGCGAAGCAGGACCTGGGGGCGGCGCGGCTGACGATCAGCCCGCGGAACGGCGCGGCGAGGGTCCGGCCTGACCTTGGTGTGGTGGTGGCGGTGGCCAACGGCACGCTTGGTGTCGTGACGGTGCGGTCGCAGACGGGCGCCACGGTCCCAGGGGTGGTGTCGGCGGACCGCAGGAGCTGGCGGACCCGGTGGGCGCTGGCGCCGGGCGGGTCGTATGTGGTGCATGCGGCCGCCACCGGCCGCAACGGGACGACGGCCGCGGCCTCCAGCAAGTTCACCACGCTGCAGGCGCCGCAGACGATCGCGGTCAGTGACGTGACGCCGAACCCGGGCGAGACGGTCGGCGTCGGCATGCCGATCATGGTCGATTTCGACCGGCCGGTGCTCAATAAGGACCAGGTCGAGCGGTCGCTGGAGGTGCGCTCGGCGAAGGCGGTGCAGGGCGCCTGGCACTGGATGAGCGACCAGCGCGCCATCTTCCGGACCAGGAGCTACTGGCAGCCGCACCAGCAGGTCAGCCTGGTCGCGCACCTGACCGGGGTGCAGGCCGCCAGCGGCGTCTTCGGCACCCGGGACTACACGGCCAGCTTCCGGATCGGCACCGCCAACGTCAGCCGGGTCGACGTCAAGACCGACCGCATGGTGGTGAGCCGCGACGGCAAGCGGGCCCGCGACGTGGGCATCAGCGCGGGCCGGGGCGGCTCGTGGATGTTCACCACCACCAGCGGCGTGCACGCGGTGATGGGCAAGTTCAACCCGGTGGTGATGACCTCGGCGTGGATGGGCGTCACCGACCCGAAGGACCCGCGCTACTACAAGCTGACCGTGTTCGACGCGGTCCGGATCTCCGCCACTGGCGAGTACGTCCACTCAGCGCCGTGGTCGGTGTGGGCGCAGGGCCACGAAAACGTGAGCCACGGCTGCGTCAACGCCTCGCCCGAGTTCGCGGCGTGGTTCTACAGCATCTCGCAGCGTGGCGACATCGTCACCGTGACCGGCACCGACCGTGCGCTGCCCTGGGACAGCGGCTATGGGTTCTGGCAGGCGTCCTGGTCACAGTGGCTGCAGGGCAGCGCCCTCAAGCACACGGTGACGACCACGCCGGTGCCAGGGTTCAGCATGCCGGGGTTCGGCGCCGCGCCATCGACGGCACCCTCGAGCGGCCGCGCGCCCGTCCCGCGTTACTAGCGCTCCCTCTCGCCCGCAGGTTCACAGCCCGAGGACGCGCTCGGCGTTGGCGTGGAAGACCTGTTCCAGGACCTCGTCGGCGTAGCCGATTTGGGACCACTCGGCGAGGATGCGGGCGTAGGGCAGCGAGGGGTGGTCGGAGCCGAACATGATCTTGTCGCGCAGGCGGGAGCGGACGTCGCGGCGGAGCTGCTCGGGGAAGTACTTCGGCGCCCAGCCGGACAGCTCCCAGTAGACGTTGCCCTTGTGGAGGGCGACCGCGGTCATCTCCTCGACCCAGGGCCAGCCCGGATGGGCCGCGACGATGGTCAGGCCGGGGAAGTCCGCGGCGAGGTTGTCGACGGCCATCGGGTGGGCGTGGGAGAGGCGGGAGCCGAGGCCGCCTGGCATGCCCGCGCCCATGCCGGTGGTGCCGACGTCGATCATCACCGGGACCCCCAGCGCGGCGATGGTCTCCCACAGGGGGTAGAGCTGCTGGTCGTCGACCTGGTAGCGCCCCATGATCGGGTGGAAGTGGAAGCCGAGCACGCCCAGCTCGCGGACGGCCCGCTCGGCCTCCTTGATGGCCCCCTCGCCCTTGTGCGGGTCGACTGCACCCCAGGCCTGCAGGATCGTGCCGGGGTGGCGGTCGCGCAGGGAGGCCACGTAGTCGTTGCCGCAGGGCGGGGCGCCGACCACCGTCTCGATGTCGAAGGCGACCAACACGGCCTCGACGCCGGCCTGCCTGAAGCCGGCAACCACCTCGGCTTCGCTGGCCGCGGTCCAGTCGCGGCCCCAGTACCTGCCGAGCGCCTCGGCAAAGGGGCCCTGCGAGTCGAGCCACTCGCGGGTCCCCGGGTAGGCGTGCAGGTCGATGCGGCGCATAGGCACCCGTAGGGTACCTACCTCAGTAGGTATCAGACAAGGTAAGCGCTCCCGGACTCAGGAAGCCCAGGAAATGAGCCCGTCCCCGGGCCGATCTAAGGCTCCTGCCCGAGGTGGGCCCAGCCACCTTAGATCTACCGTATGAACAGCGAAAACAGTGAAGAGCCCAGGAGGACACCATGACCACCACCCTCGCCGACTACACCGCGGTGCTGGCCAAGCAGCGCATCAGCGATCTAGTCCGCGCAGCCGAGGATGACCACAGGGTGCGGGCCGCCCGCGCCGCCCGCCGGCGCCAGAGCCGGCTCCTGAGGAGGCACTGACATGGCAGCCGTTCTGCTTCTGATCGGAACCACGATCCTGGCCGTCGCCGGCGGCCTGCTCGGCTTCGACAGCCGTGACGGAGCCGACTGGTCCGGGTCCCGTCCTCGCCCCTACTCCTCTCACAACCGGTAAGCCCAGAGCCTAAAGCCCAGCAGACAGAGGGCGGCGCGATCCCACCCGCGCCGCCCTCTTCACGTGTGCTTGTGCTCATGCCGCTCGTCTATGCGTGCTCGTCGAGGCCGAGGCGGTGGGCGGTGGCGGCCGCCTCGACCCGGGTGCGCACGCCGAGCTTGGCGAGGATGTTGCTGACGTGGACGCTGGCGGTCTTGCGGCTGATGAACAGCTCGTCGGCGATCTGCTGGTTGGAGCGGCCCGCCGCCACCAGGCGCAGCACCTCCAGCTCCCGGGGGGTGAGGCCGGCGGGTGCGCCGGCTGGTGTCTCGTCGTGGCCGTCGCCGAGGCCGAGGCGACCGCGGCGAGCGAGCGCGCAGATCTCGACATCCAGCGGTTCGGCGCCGAGGCGGACGGCCACCTCATGAGCGCCGCGGAGCTCGGCCTCGGCCTGGTCCCGGTGGCCGCCTGCCAGCAGCACCTCGGCAAGGCGCCAGCGGCAGCGGGCCTCCTCGTAGACGTAGCCGTAGGCGAACGCGCTGGCGGCGGCCGCCCAGCGACCCGCGTCGGCCTGGCCCTGCAGGCGTGCCCACTCGGCCTCGGCACGGGCGAGCCAGGCGGTGGCCTCCGGGCCGACCTGCAGGCTGAGCGAGCGGGCCCGCCGCTCGGCGGCACGTGCCCGCTCCAGCAGCGCCTCCCCCACCTTGGTGGCCTCGGCGATGGTGGCCTCGTCGCCAGCGACCCGGGCGCGCTCCGCCCGTTCGGCCTCGGCGGCCAGCCCCAGCGCGGCGGGGCGGACCGCGCTCAATGCCCAGGGGTCCTCGCTCACTGCCACGCCTGCCAGGCAGAAACGGATCAGCTCGCGGGCCTGGTCCAGGTCGCCCTCCCAGAGGGCGAGATCGGCCCCGGCGCCGCTCGCCAGGTAGGCGACCCAGCGGTCGTCGAAGAACGCCCGCAGGCGTGCGAAGCGCTCGTGAGCGGCGGGGCTGCCCCGGCCGGCCTCGACCAGCAGGGCGGCGGCGGAGAGGCCGCCGGCCGCCGGGCTGCGGTCCTCAACCGTGGTCGCGAGCAGCTCGGCCTTCTCCCAGTCGCCGGCCGCGTAGTAGGCGATGCAGCGCAGCACGCCGGCGTCGGCGCCGTAGGCGCTCCAGCGCAGCCCGCTGCGCTCGGCCAGCGCCACCGCCTGGTCGTAGGCGGTGCAGGCGGCGGCCAGGTTCCCGACGTCGTACTCGAGACCGCCGAGGTTGTAGTGGGCGCGCAGCTCCACCATCCGGTCGCCAGCGGCGGCGGCGCGGCGGCGGGCGTCCTCCAGCAGCGCCCGCGCCCGCTCAGCGTCGTCGTGCCGCTCGGCCAGCAGGGCGAGCACAAGCAGGGCGCGGGCCTCGTCGGTGACGCTGCCCACCGTCCTGGCGACCGCCAGCGCCTCGTCGCACCAGCGCCGCGCCTCGTCGTGCTGGTGCACGTGAGTCAGGACACGGCCGAGCTGCCCGGCGACCCGGGCCCGCAGCGGCGTGGGCGGGTCGGCGGGCACCAGCTCGGCAGCGCGGCGGCAGGCGGCCACCAGCTGGCCGTGCAGGTCGTCGACCCAGTGGTTCTCCAGCAGGTATTCGCCGAGGCGCTCGTTGGCCCGCGCCGCGCACAGCGGGTCGGCGGCGGCGTCGATCGCGGCCACAGCCTCCTGGGCGAGCCTGATGGCGTGGCGGAACTCGCCGGAGAGGTTGGCCGCCTCGGCGGCGCGCAGCACCAGCTCGACCCAGTCCATCCCGGCGACGGCGGCGGCGTCGGGCACCTGGTCCCACAGCTCGTAGGCCTGCTCGAGGTGGCGGGCCGCCTCGGCCGGGGCGGAGATCGCCATGGCAGCGGCCGCGGCCCGCACCAGCGCGGCCAGGGCGCCCGGCAGGTCGTGGCTGGCCAGGGCGTGATAGGCCAACTCGGCGGCGCGATTGTCCCATCGGGGGGCCCCGCGGCCACCTTGGGCACCGGCTGCACTGCTTCCGGCCGCGGGACCATGCCCCCCGAACCCCCCGTCGCCGTCACCCACCAGCAGGCGGGCGTAGGTCGCGTGCAGGCGGGTGCGCTCCCCCGGCAGCAGGTCGCTGTAGACGACCTCCTGCAGCAGCGCGTGGCGGAAGCGGTAGCTCTCCGTGACCGGGTCGGCGACCAGGACCTGGGCGGCGATCGCCTCCCGCAGGCCCTGTTCGACCTCGGCCTCGGGGAGGCCGGCGGCGGCGACCAGCAGGTCGTGGCTGACCCGCCGCCCGGCCACCGCCGCGACCTTCAGGACCTGCTGGGCCAGGTCGGGGAGCGCCTCGATGCGGTCGCGGAGCACGTCGGCGAGCGCCTCGGGCAGGGCCACGTCCCGGCGGGTGGCGCCAGCGGCGAGCAACTCCTCGGCGAAGAAGGGGTTGCCCTCGGAACGGGCCAGGATCCGGTCGACCGTCTCCGCAGGCAGGTCCCCGCCCCCGAGCGCCGCCAGGTGCTGGGCCAGCTCGCCACGGCTGAAGGGGTGCAGCTCGATGCGCTCCAGGTCGGGGACACGAAGCAGCTCCGCCAGCAGCGGGCGCAGCGGGTGGCGGCGGTGCAGGTCGTCGGAGCGGTAGCTGGCGACCAGGGCGACGCGGCCGGTCCGCAGCGTCCGGGTCAGGAAGGAGACCAGGTCGCGGGTGGAGCGGTCGGCCCAGTGCAGGTCCTCGATCACCAGCAGCACCGGCGCCAGCTCCGAGAGGCCGACCAGCAGCGACAGCACCCCGTCGAAGAGCCGCACCCGCTCGAACCCCTCCCCCGGCAGCGCCGCCGGAACCGGAGCCGGAGCCGGTGCCCGTGGCAGCAGCAGGCCGAGGCCGGGAACGGTGGCGGCAAGCTCAGTTGCCAGCTCAGCCTCGCCCGGACGGGCGCCGAGGTCGCGGAAGGCGTCCACGAAGGGGACATACGGCAGGCCGAGGTCGCCGACCTCCATACAGCCGCCGACCAGCACCCGGACGCCCTGCTGCTCGGCATGGGCGGCAAGCTCGGTGAGCAGCCGGGTCTTGCCCACCCCGGCGTCACCGGCGACCAGCGCGACCGCCGGGCGTCCCTGCTCGGCGCGTGCGAGCACGCCGAGCAGCCGGCCGAGTTCCTCGGCACGGCCGACAAATGACTGACCGGTGGTGGTTGCCATGGTAGCCAGTATGCCGGTGGCCCCTGACAAGCCACAGCGGGAAATACGAAAATCCCGGCGGGCGGTCAATGCCGCCCGCCGGGATCAGGTCAGGCATGCGTGGGCGCAGGCCAGGTTTCGTGGTTGCCGCGGTCAGGCGGAGACCATGAAGGCATTGCTCGTCGACGAGGAGTAATCGGTGTGGACACCGGCGGTCACCTTGAGCCCCGCAACCACCTCGAGGACGTCCCCGTCCGTGCCGGCCCAGCCGGCAGGGAACTGGACGCGACGCTCTTCGTTGAAATCAGCGTGCGCGGGCGTCAAGGTCACGGGCACTGTCTGGTTGAGCAGCGTCGTGGACTGGCTGAGGTTGCGGACCGCTACATGGAGGTCGTAGCGCGTCGCCACCGCCATCAGGTCATCGCCGATTTCCAGATTCGCGATAACGTCGAACGGGTTACCGTTCTGGACCGTGTCGATCGCGAAAAACGCTCCCTGATCGACGGCATAGACCAACTTGAGATTGGCATCCCAGGTACCAGGCAAATTGTTCACCTCCTTTCCTTCTTCCAGTGCAAGAAGAGGGAGGGAGGCGGCCGCTGATACAGCGAAACGCTCAGGCGAGGGGATGGGGGTCGTCGTTGAGCGACGCCGGCGTGGTGGGCGCCGCGGTGAACCCGAGCTGCCAGGGCAGCTCGTAGAGCCGCCGGCCGCCCAGCCGGGGTTCCTGGCCAAAGTGGAGCGGCTGGAACCCCGGCACGATCACCCGGGCGACGTGCAGCCCGAGGGGTGTCAAGTCAACTGTGGTGAGGTCGCAGTACACGACGTCCCCGCCGTTGGTGCGGAAGTGCTCGGCAAGCAGCCGCAGGCGGTCACTGGCGGACGCCGGCAGCGGTGCGGTCCAGTCGCAGGGAGCCTCCCGGCCGCGCTCCAGGAAGGCGAAGGCGCCGATCGCGCCGGGGTGGATGTAGCGGAGGGCGTGGTCGTCGAGGGTGGCGACCAGCCGCGGATCGGCCAGCAACTGCTCGGCCCGCGCCCGTTCGCTTGGGTCACGCGACGCCGCCAGCAGGCCCGTGCGGATCTGCCCTGCCTCCAGGAGCGCCTTGGAGGCCGCCTTGGCCGGGTCGAGGTCGGCGCCGAGCCCGGCAGCGGCGGCAGGCCAGCCCTCGCCCCGCCTCTGCAGCGCGAGGCACAGGAACACGTGGCAGGGATGGTCGACGGCTAGGTGGTACAGGCGCAACGCGACACCGCGCCGGGCATAGGCGTAGTAGAGGTCGACCAACTCGGGGTCCGGGTGCGTGGCGGGGTCAACCCGCCCGGCGGGAAGGCGGTTCAGCCACGTGACCATGAAGGCGTCACGTTCGAGGACCTCATAGAGGGCCGCCAGCACTGCCTCGGCCAGGGTCGCTCCGGCAGCGAGGCCGGTGGAGCTGGTCGGGCAGAGGTTTTCTTCCGGAGCGCGTGGCGGGTAGTCCAGGAAGGCTGCAAGCGCTGGTACCAGCACCGCTGACCCGCTGAGCAGCGAGCGAGCCGCCATCCAACCGAGCACGGCGGAGTCGGCGTAAGGGGCGTACGGCAGGCGGGAGTACTGCTCGGGGCGATACAGGACCAGCTCCGCAGGGTCCAGTGACGGCTCGTCGAGCGCCCGGCGTGACGCGTAGCGGACGTGGTCAGCACTGCGGAAGGTGCCCGCGTAGCACTCCACCGCCTCGCCGAGGGCGCTCGCCTGCGCTGCGGCAAAGGTGAGACCTTTGCCGCTGAAGATGCCGTCATCGGCGGCGCGGTCCGCGAGGCGGGCATAGTTGGCGAGACGACCGCCAAAGAGGTACGGCTGTACTGGCTCGGCAGGGTGTCCTCGCGCCAGACGGTGGCCGGTGACGGTTGCGACTGGCGCGGCCTATCCCCGCATTCCGGGCAGTCCGGCACCCGCAGCAGCGGGTGAGTGTCGCTGTGGAACCGGAGTCCGTCAAATTCGTGCACTCTGCCGACGAGCGTGGCGGCGCCTGAGCCGGCTGGGACACCAAGCAGCAGCTTGACTACTTCCAGGGCGACCAAGCTCCCGGCGTAGGCGGCGAGGGCTGGCAGCGCTGGGCGCTGGTGCAGCCGGGATTGCCGTTGCTGGTCCAGGAAGTCCTCGTAGGCCGTCGCCTCTGGGTAGGAGTCCGCGCAGGCGGCGGTGCGTCTGCGCCAGCACGCCCAGCAGGCACTCTGGCCAGGGACGACCAGTGGTCCGACCACCGCCACGTGACCGGCGAGCTGGCAGAAGATGGCGGGGACATCATGGGTCAGGCTGGCGCGGTTCACCCAGCGGTTGGCTACGGAGAGGCCCTTGTCCACCGCGCCGATCAGCAGATGGCAGGTGCGGGCGAGCGTCAGCAGCGCTTCGGACGTGATACCGCTCGCGTCGCCAATCCCGGCCCCGACCTCAATCCCAATTGCCACCCGCGTGCCAGCGCCTTGCCCCTCCAGCAGCTGTTTGAGCACCTGGTCGCGTGGCCGTCCCAGCGCGTCCGCGCCGAGCATCAGCGGCGGCATGAGCGCCAGGTTGCCCGGCTGGCAGGGAAAGGGGTCGACCAGCACCAACTCCCCTACCCCACACGCGGCTAGGCTCACCGCCGCATGCGCTCCCGCTCCTTCGAGCCCGACGACGGCGACCCGCAGACCCGCCAGCCTCTCACGCGACTCGGCCAGCGGCAGCCCGGCGGCTTGGAGCAGGGCGAGCAACGGCCCCATCCTCGAATCCTGCCACGCCAGCGGCTGGTCGCCCCGCTCCAGCAGCCCCGCGTCCGCCAAGCCGTCGAGCTGGCGGCTCAGCTCGTCGGGGTCCAGGGAAGGCAGGACGGCGGCGACATCGGCCAAGCTCCGGCTGCCATCCAGCAGCGGCAGGATCCTCTCCCGGAAGAAAGTAGTTGACGCCCCCTCGATCCGCGCGGCGTGCGTGTCCGACAGGAACAGCAATGCGCCATTGCCTAACGGGACGACGTCGATTCCAGGCGCAGGCCGGTAGAACGACCGACCCATCTCGGGCATCCGCTACTCGGGCTCCGCAGTGAGCATTTCATCCGTCAGAGCAAGTTCGGCAGGGTCAATGCTTACCGGGAGTCTGGGTGGACTAGGTGAAAGACACATGCGAAGTTTCCGGTGGAGCTCCTCATGCAGCTCCCGGCGAACTATCACATACGCCTTGATCTGTGCTGTGGTGATGACTGGCGCACTCGGCAACTTGGGCAGCTTAGAGTTCACCTCCGCAATCAGCAGCTCAAGGCTGTTCCCCTCATGCTCTGCCCGATACTCCTCTGACACTTCACACCTCCACGAAACCGCAGACCCCCTCATGGCGTTAATGCCGCTTCTGGAAGATTGCGCGCATTCGCTCCTCTGGTCAACCTCCGGCCAGCTCAACAAGGACCTGTGCCTCGGACACGAGATTGCCCTTCTGCCGGTAGTGATCGGCGGCATGCCGCAGTGCCTGTTCCGCCTCACTATCGAGCCCGGCCAGCCGCAGCACCTCGGCGCGGTCTCTCCAGACATCAGCCTGCTCGTTGGGCGCGTCGGTCTTCGTGGCGAGCTGCACCGCAGCAGCGCTCACCCGCAGTGCCGCCTCAACCTGACCTCCGCGGGCAAGCGCCCGCGCCCTCACGCGCCGCCACACAAGCTGCGAGATCGTGTCGCCCGCGACCTCCAGATGCGGGCTGGCAGCGAAGAGCCTCGCCACCTCTCCATGGCGGCCCTGCGCGTCGAGGGCTTCGGCCAGCCAGGCCACATCGCTGGCGAGTGTCACGCTTGGTTCCGCCAGGGTGCGCTCATCGAGGATGTTGCGCAGCGACGCCTCCATACGAGGCCAGTCGCCCTCAAGGCGGGCGACGACGGCCACATCCTCGTGGTAGATGATCGCGGGTATCCAGCCGACCATCTGGCCGACGTCTTCCAGCACTGCGCGGACCTCGCCGAGGAGCTGCCAGGCTCGCGGAAAATCGCCCTGCATCGCCTCCATGCAGGCGATGCAGCCCTGTATCACGGCGTGGACGGCACGGTTGTCGCCCACCTCACGGAGCAGCTCTTCACATCGCTGGATGGCTTCGAATACCGGCTGCGGGCCGTAGTAGTAGGCGAAGCTGAGCAGCTCGATCGCGAATCGCATCCGTCCGTAGCTGCCCGCTGAGCGGAGGTGATCGATGGCCCGCCTCAACGCCGCCGCCATCGCCGTGCAACGCAGTGACAGCCATTCGATCCTTCCTGCCAGATACCAGGCGGCTCCGAGCCCGCCGATGTCTCCGGCCTGCTCGAACAACGGGATCATCTGCTCCACTTCCCGACGCGCTGCAGGGGTCGACCATGAGGTGATGTCACCAGGGGCCATCTGCTGGACGAACAGCTGCTCGATCCGCGTCCGCGCCTCGAGCCGAGGCTCGCCGCGGAGCCGAGCCTGCTCCACCCCGCTGGCGGCAAGGTTCTGAGCGGCGCCCACGTCGCCCAGGACGGCGAGATTGGCGACCAATGGTGGGACCAACTCCAGGCTGGCCAGGTCGTCGGCGGGCAGCAGTGCCCGGGCGCGGCCCAGCAGGCCGATGGCGGCTGGGTGGTCCCAGCGGTCGCTGGCTCGTTGCGCGGCCGCTGCGAGGCGGTCCATCGCCCGGCTTGTCAGGGCTGGGGCGTCCAAGCCGAGCGCAGCACGGTAGCGGCAGGCCTGCTCGAGGTGATAGGCGACGGCGTCGCTGGCCTCGCTCTGCCTGGCCTGGTCCTGGGCGTCGCCCTCCAGCCAATCGGCGAGGCGTTCGTGCAGCTCGGCTCGCTCACGCTGGGGAAGGGCTGAATAGGCGGCGTCGCGGATGAGCGCATGGCGGAACCCGAAGACGTCCTCGCCGGAGGGATCCGAATGGTCGGGGCGGATCAGCTCCTTGCGGGTCAGGGCCGCGAGCTTGGCGCTGACGCGCGAGCGGAGCGGTTCCGGTGCCAGTGCCCGCAGGGCGTCCTGGGAGAACACCGGGCCGATCACGCTCGCCAGTCCCAGCAGAGCCCGCTCCTCGCGTTCCAGGCGTTCCAGGCGGGCGGCGAGCAGCGCCGAGATCGTCGGGGGGATCGGGACCGCGCTCAGATCGGTCTTGGCCACCCAGGAACCAGCCGACTGTACGAGCACGTCGTCGTCGATGAGCATGGCGATCAGCTCTTCGATAAACAAGGGGTTGCCCTCGGCGATCTCCGGCACGCGCAGCTTGGCCTGCAGGTCGACGTCGGCGGTGCCGAGCAGGTTCTCGATCAGCGTGGCGCAGGAAGCGCTGTCGAGCGGCTCCAGCAGGATCGTGGTGGCGTTCGGCCTGCCCCCTCCCCAGCCGGGCTTGAGGTCGAACAGCTCCGTGCGGGCCAGGCAGTAAAGCACCAGGGGGGCGTCCCGGACGATGTCGGCGACGTCCTCGAGCAGGTCGAGCAGGGGCGGCTCGGCCAGGTGCAGGTCGTCCAGGACGACGAACAGCGGGCGCCGCCGTGCCAGCGCCCGGAAGAGCCTGCGGACCGCCGCGGGAAGCTCGTCCACTGGCGCTGCCTGCTCCGACAGCCCGAGCAGCCCCAGCAGCGCCTCCACCGCGGCCAAGGCGTTGCGCTCGTGGCCGAGCGTCTCGGTGAGGCGTGCACGGGCGTGCTGCGCCGTGCTCCCACCTCCGGGGGCCACGCCGATCGCTTGGCGCACCACCTCGGCCAGCGGCCAGAAGGTGATCCCCTTGCCGTAGTCCGGGCAGCGGCCGCGCAGGACGGTGGCCCGTTCGCCAGTGCTGGCGAGCAGCTCGCCCAACAGCCGGGTCTTGCCGATGCCGCCGGCGCCGAGGATGGTGACCAGCTGGGAGCTGCGGTCGCTGAGCGCACGCTCGGAGACCTGCGTGACCAGCGCCAACTCCCGCTCCCGGTCGACGATCGGGGCATCGAGCCGGCGGGCCCGGCCGGGGGCGTCCGCGCGCAGGCCGACCAGCCGCCAGGCGCGCGCCGCAGTGCCAATCGCCTGGTGGGCGGCGGGGGCCGCCTCCTCCACCGTGACCGCGTGGCGCACCAGGCTGTAGGCGACCGGGCCGAGGAGCAGCTCGCCGGGAGCGGCGCTGCGTTCCAGCCGGCGCGCGAGCAGGACCGCCGCCCCCACGACGGCGGGAACCTCTCCGGACGCCCCGTTTCTGGCCAGCACCTCGCCGGTCTCGATGCCGGCGGCCAGCGACAGCCGCGTACGACCTTCGCGGTGCAGGTGCACGCTGCTGCGCTCCAGGGCCACGCGGAGCTCGGCGGTGGCGCGCACTGCCCGCACCGGGTCGTTCTCGTGCAGCGTCGGGACCCCGAACACCGCCAGGACCGCCTCGGCGTCGAGCTGCTGGATGGTCCCGCCGTGGAAGGCGATCACCGAACGGACCTCGTCCAGGTACCGGTCCTGCAGGGAGCTGAGCGATTCGGGGTCGAGGTCGCTGGCGACGCCGCTGGCAAGGATGCTTGCCGCCACGACGGTCACGGTCCTGCGGTCCTCCCGCATCGGTGCGGGAGGGGCCGGCGCCGGCGCCGTGGGCTCGGGCGCGGGTGCCGCCGGCTCGGCGCGAGCTGCCCCGGCCCCTGTCACGGTCACGGGAAGCTCGAGGGCGGGATCCTGGCTGAGGATCGCCCGCTCCAGGCGCCGCAGCTCGGGGCTCGGCTCGATGGCTAGCTCCTCGGCGAGCGTCCGCCGGGTCCGGCGGTAGGCGTCGAGGGCCTCGGCCTGACGCCCGGAGCGGTAGAGGGCCAGCATGAGCTGACTGCGGAACCGTTCCCGCAGGGGATAGGCGGCGGCCAGTCGCTCTAGCTCCGCGACCAGGAGGCCGTGGCGCCCGCCGGCCAGATCGGCGTCAATGCGGTCGCAGAGAGCGGCGAGGCGCTCCTCCTCCAACCGGACGATGTGGCCCTGCAGGAAGCGCTCGGCGGCGAGGTCGGCCAGTGGCGACCCCCGCCACAGGTCGAGCGCGCGCCGCAGCAGCATGGCGGCCTGCTCCGGCGCCCCGGCGGCCAGCGCCTGGCGGCCCTCACCCGCCAGCCGCTCGAAGCGGTGCAGGTCGAACTGGTCAGGCTCGACCCGGAGGAGGTAGCCGGGTGGCCGGGTGATCAGCACCCTGCCCGGCTCGCCCCGGGCGCGTTCGGGTTCCAGCAGTTTGCGGAGGCGAGTCAGCTGCACCCACAGGGCGTTCATCGCCGCGGCGGCCGGCTCCTCGCTCCAGAGATCCTCAACCAGCTGGTCGGCCGCGACCACCTGGCCGGCATGCAGCAGCAACGCGGCGAGCAGCGCGCGCTGCTTCGCTCCCGGCAGCGGGAGCGGCCTGCCTTGGGCCCACACCTCAAGGGGCCCGAGAATACGGAATTCCACCATCCTGCATTTCCCCCCTAAGCAGGGACTTTTCAGCTTAACAAGCGCCGCAAGCTCATTCCGGCAACATGGTTCACGCGGAGCGCTCCAGGTCCAGGGAGCGGCGAGGCGAAAGGCGCATGAAAGGGCCGCGTAGGGCGGCTCCCCCACCCGCGTACCGGTCAGGTGAGCAGGCGTAGGGGGAGGACACGCATGCGACAAACAGCGACGGCGCGGCGCCATTGCGAGCGCCGGAGCGGACGGGGAGGCAGCGGGCAGCCCAGGACCGCCGCCGTCGGGCACGCCCCACCAGTCCAGGACCTGGGCGGACGCGGACCGGCAGAGCTGCTCGCCGCGCTGATCGAGGGCGACGCGGCGGCGTGGGAGCGGGTCGTGCGCGACTACGGTGGGCTGCTCGCCGCGATCGCGCGTTCCCAGGGGCTCAGGCCTGCCGAGGCGGCCGAGGTCGCGCAGACCACCTGGCTCCGGCTGGTAGAGCGGGTGGACACCCTGCGTGCCCCGGAGGCGCTCGTCGCATGGCTGACCACCACGGCCCGCCGGGAGGCAATCCACGTCCGGCAGCTCGCCGGGCGCCAGACGCTGGTCGCCGACGAGGAGAGCATGGAGGCGGCGCGGCCGCCTGAATCCCCGGTCGATGCGTCGCTGCTCGGCTCCGAGCGCGACGCCGCCGTCCGGCGCGCCGTCGAGACGCTCTCCGGCCGTTGCCGGGAGCTGCTCGGCTTGCTCATGGCCGATCCCCAGCCCAGCTACGCGACGGTGTCGGCGACGCTCGGCTGGCCGGTCGGCAGCATCGGCCCGGTGCGCGCCCGCTGCCTGGCCTGCCTGCGGGGCAACAGCGAGCTGCTGAGCCTTCGCTGAGCGGTCACCAAGCCTCCACCGGATCGATCCTGGTCCTTGCTAGGCTGACGCCATGCGCGGATCGAACGGACCGAACCCGAAATGGTGGCAGGAGGGCAATGAGCCTGACTACCGCTTCAGCCTCGCCAACGAGCGCACCTTCCTGGCGTGGATCCGCACCGCGCTGGGCCTGCTGGTGGCGGCGCTGGCGCTCCTGCACCTGGTCCCGGAGGTGCCGTGGGGCCTGCGGGTCACGGCCGCGGTGATCCTCACGGTGGTTGCCGGTGCTGCGAGCGCCGCCAGCTACTGGTACTGGCGGGAGCGGCAACGCCGCATGCGGCTCGGCCTGCCGTTCGGCCACACCCGCCTGCTCCCGGCGGTCGCCGTCGCGCTGCTCGGGCTCAGTGTGCTGGTGATCGCGATGGCTTTCAGCTCCGGTCGCTGAGGCCCGCCCCAACCGGCCGATACAGGCACTGGCGGGACATCCCGATAACGGTTGGGAGGCTGGACGGGATGCCGCGACGGGTCGGTCGCGCTGCGAAGGGAGCAAACCTACATGGACACGACAATGCGGGATGCCGCAAGTTCGGGGCCGGAGCACGGGCGGACGCCCGCGCCGGTACCAGGCTGGGGGATTTTCGCCGGCATGGTGCTGCTGCTGGCCGGCAGCTTCAACGTCATCTTCGGGCTCACCGCCATGTTCCGCGGCCACGTCTTCGTGCTGGTGAGCCCCGGCCTCATCGTCGGGAGCCTGACCACCTGGGGGGTCATCCACCTCCTCTTCGGCGTGGCCATGATCGCGGTGAGCATGGGGCTGTTCTCCGGGAGCGGCTGGGCGCGCTGGCTCGCGATCTGGTTCGCGGCGCTGAACGCGGTCGGGCAGGTCGCCTTCATCACCGTGTTCCCGCTCTGGTCGCTGCTGGTCATTGCCCTGGACATCCTGGTCATCTACCACCTGACCGCCCATTGGGAGGCGGGCCAGCAGCAGTAAGCAGCCGGCGCAGGATCTTGCCGCCGGGGCTGCGGGGGATCTCACCGACCAGCACTAGCTCGCGGGGGAGCTTCGCGGCGACAAGGCGGTCGCGGGTGAAGCCCCGCAGCTCGTCGAGGCTTGGCGGGGCGGCCGGGTCCGCACAGACGACGTAGGCGACCACCCGCTGCCCCCACTCGGGGTCGGGAGCGCCACCGACGGCGGCGTCGGCGACGGCCGGGTGGGTCGCCAGGACCGCCTCGACCTCGGCCGGCTGGACGTTCACCCCGCCGCTGATGATCAGGTCGTCGAGGCGGCCGAGGACCCGCAGCCGCCCCGGTCCCGGTCCCGGCGGCCCCGGCTCGAAGCGGCCGAGGTCGCCGGTGCGGAGCCAGCCGTCCGGGTCGAGCGCAGTGGTGCTCCCGGAGTCGCCGCGGTAGCCGCGCATCACCATCGGGCCGCGCACCAGGATCTGGCTCTGGTGGTCAAGGCGCAGCTCCACGCCGCGCAAGGGGTGGCCGTCGTGGACGACGCCGCCGAAGGTCTCGGTCAGCCCATAGGTGGTGACTACCTGGAGGCCGGCTGCCGCCGCGCGCTCCAGCAGCGCCGCCGGGGCGGGCGCGCCGCCGAGCAGGACCCGGCGGAAGCCCGCCGCCGCTCCCTCCAGCTCCAGGTCCAGGCCCAGCAGCCGCGCGAGCATGGTCGGGACCAGCGAAACCAGGGTGGCGCCGTCGTCGCGGGCGGCCCGCAGCACCCGCTCGGCCTCGAACCGCTCGTGGACCTGGACCGGGACGCCCGTGTGCCAGGCGCGGGCGATGATTGCCAGCCCCGCGACGCCATGGAGGGGCAGGCAGCACAGCCACGTGTCATCCGTACCGACGCCGAGGGCGGCAGAGACCGCCAGCGCGGAGGCGCGGATGCCTTCGGCGGTCAACTCCACCGCCTTGGGTGTGCCGCTGGTGCCGGAGGTGGCGACCACGGCGGCCACACCCGCCGCCGCGGGCACCCCGCCTTCCAGCACCACCCGCCCGCGCTCGCCCTCCAGATGGGTGGGACGCAGGGCGGCCAGCGCCCGTGCCCGCTCCGGCGGCGGCGCCTGCGGGTCGAGCGGCGCGACCGCCTCGCCCCGCTCCCAGGCACGCACGATCGCCCTGGCGGCGGCCGCTCTGGGCAGGGCAATCGCCACCACTGGGAGTTCGGGTCCGGACACGAGGAGTAGGCTACGCGCACGTCAATCATTGCTTCAGCAAGCATCGCCTCAGCAAGGAGCGGGCAGCCGCATGGACTGGCAGTCAGCCGGCGACTACGGCGACATCCGGTACGAGACCGCC